>Ga0214471_10002473_pt1 | contig 14509 bp, 18 predicted proteins | sample RVTome_5_FD_207665 | JGI IMG/M metagenome (GOLD analysis project Ga0214471, IMG submission 207665) | Soil microbial communities from uranium-contaminated site in the Upper Colorado River Basin, Wyoming, United States - RVT142D155 | ecosystem: Environmental > Terrestrial > Soil > Contaminated >...
CGTCGCGCCTCGCGCGGCGCCGCGGATCAGGGGACGAGGACGACCTTGCCGTGGTGGCCCGCTTCCATCACCGCTTCGTGGCCGCGCGCGGCCTGCCCGAGCGGCAGCTCCTGGGCGATGACCGGGCGCAGCGAGCCGTTGCGGAGCCCCTCGACCAGCGCGGCGTGGATACCCGCGAGCTGGGCGGGGGTGGCGTGGTTGAGCGCCATGCCGAGGATGGCCGCGTCCTTGTTCATGGCCAGCCGCGCGTTGATCTCGATATTGCCGCGGTTGCCGATGACCACGATGCGGCCCCGCGGCGCGATGGCGCCGAGGTCCTTCTGGAGATTCACGTTGGCCAGCATCTCCACGATGATGTCGGGCCCGCGCCCGCCGGTCAGCCGGACGCACTCCTCGAGATAGCCCGCCGCGGAGTGGTCGAGCACGTGGTGCGCGCCCTGCTCGGCGACGAGCCGCCGTCCCTTCTCGGTGCTCGCGGTGCCGATGACGGTGAGGCCGCGCGCCCGCGCGAGCTGCACCGCGCCGATCCCCACGCCGCCGCTGGCCCCGTGCACCAGCACGCTCTCGCCCGCCTCGCCGTGGGCGCGGTTGAAGAGCGCGTGATAGGCGGTCGCGTAAGGGACGTTCACCGCCGCGCCCTGCGAGAAGGTGGCCTTGGCGGCCAGCGGGTGCACCTGCGCCTGCTCGCACACCGCGTACTCGGCGTAGGCCCCGGACACCGTGCCCCCCACGTAGACGCGGTCGCCCGGCTTCACCGCGGTCACCCCGGAGCCCACCGCCTCGATGACGCCGGCCGCGTCCGCGCCCGGGGTGTAGGGCAGCTTGGGCCCGCGGTTATCGGTATTGCTCCGCAGGTAGGTGTCCACCGGATTGATGCCGACCGCGTGGTTGCGCACCAGCACCTGGTTGGGCCCCGGCTGGGGCGTGGGAATCTCCTCGAGCTTCAGGACGGCCGGGCCGCCGTACTCCGAGACGCGGATCGCTTTCATGGGATGGGCTCCTTTCGGCCCCAGAGTCTACCGCAGGTGTGCGCGCGAGCCGCGCCTCATGAAGCGGGCGGGTCCGGGGTCCCCATCCAGAACGGCGAGGTCTTGCCGATCCGCTCGAGATAGGCGCGGCGCTCGGCGGCGCGGCGTGGATACCACGACGAGAGATAGTCGCCGTCCAGCATGTGCCGGCGGCTCTCGGTGCCGAAGAAGCCGGCCAGCTCCGTCAGGGCAATGAAGCCTTCCTCGGACCGTGGCTCGAACTGGCTCCAGCGCCGCGCATGCTCTTCCGACCGGAAGAGGTTCATCCCGGTTCAGAGATGGTACGATCGGCCGCGCGACGGCCCGAACCCGAAGGCGAGATGGCCGACGACGCCGGGCGGATCCACCCACGTGATCCGCCCGTCACGCATCTCCACCGAGACCGGATCGCCGCAGTCGAGGCACGGCGCGTCCACCCGCACGGTCTCGCCCGGGAAGAGCCACGTCGCGGAGGTGGCCTCGAACCCGCACTGGGCGAACCAGCGCTGCTCGCCGCGCACCGTGATCCGGTACTGGGTGGGCAGGTTGTTCAGCGGCGGGAACGAGGCGATGTAGTCGGTCTCCGGGTGCAGCCAGCCGATCGGGTACGCCTGCATGACGTCACGGAGCAGCGCGCGGCCATCCTCGGCGCCGAGCCCGAGCGCCCGCCCGAGCTCCGCGTAGTGCGGGGCGCGGCCGGTGTCGATCAGGCTTCGCATGATGCGCTGGAACGCTTGATCCATCAGTCGCGTATCGGCCATGGCTTCTCCCCCTCACCCTACCCTCTCCCCTCTGGGGAGAGGGGAAGATCGGGCAGCACCGCGATTGCCGAGATCTCGATGAGCGCGCCCTCGCGCAGGAGCCCGGCCACGATGACGCCGGTGGCGGTCGGGAAGCGCCCCCTGAAGAGCTCGCGGCGCACCTCGGCGGTCTTGCCGTAGTTCTCGGTGGTGGTGACGTACTCCGTGGTCTGGACGATGTGCTCGAAGCCGCCGCCCGCCGCGGCCAGGAGCGTGGCGAGCTTCTCGAAGATGTACCGGGTCTGGGCCACGATGTCGCCGGGCCCGACGATCTTCCCGCTCTCGTCGCCCGCGGTCATGCCCGAGATGAAGAGCAGGTTGCCCGCGCGGACGGCGGGCGAGAACGTGTAGCGGGCGGGCCAGGGGCTCGGCCCCGTGATCACCTCGTAGGCTGGCATCGGGCTCTCCTCGGGCGCGGGCCCCCCATCAGGAATAGTCACCGGCCCCGCAGCAGGAACCGCTGGATCTTGCCGGTTTCGGTCTTCGGGAGCTGATCGAGAAACTCGATCTCCCGCGGGTACTGGTGCCGACCCACGTGGGTCTTCACCACGTCCACGATCTCCGTCTCGAGCCCGCGCTGCGCCGTCCGGCCCGGCTTGAGGACGACGTAGGCCTTGACGATCTGCCCCCGCAGCGCGTCGGGCTTGCCCACCACCGCGGCCTCGGCCACCGCCGGGTGCTTCAGGATCGCGCTCTCGACCTCGAAGGGGCCGATCCGGTACCCGGCGCTCTTGATCACGTCGTCGGCGCGGCCCTCGAACCAGAAGTAGCCCTCCGCGTCGCGCCGGGCCAGGTCCCCGCAGGTCATCCACTCGCCGCGGTACATCTCGCGGTTCCGGCCCTCGTCATTCCAGTACCCGAGGGAATAGTAGCCCTCCGGGTGCGGCTTCATCCCGACGTGGCCGACCACGTCCGGACCGACCTCGTGGCCGCCGTCGTCCACCACCGCCATCGTGCAGCCGGGCAGCGGGAGCCCCATCGAGCCCGGCTTGACCGTCATCGCGACGGTCGCGAGGTTGCCGATCGGGAGCCCGAGCTCGCTCGAGCCGTACTGGTCGCGGACCGTGACGCCCCACTGCTCGCGGAAGAAGCGGACGACCTCCGCGTTCAAAGGCTCGCCGCAGCTACTCGCGCTGCGCAGGCGCAGCGGCCCGGCCGCGGCGGAGCCGAGCGCCATCACCCCGCGCAGGAGCGTCGGGGTGGTCGCGAGGTTGGTCACCCCCAGCTCGCGCAGCCGCAGCATGCAGAATTCGGGCGTCGGCGCGGCCTCGTGTGAGAGCACCGGCACCCCCAGGGCGAGCGCGCCCATGTAGCAGACCAGCCCGTAGCCCCAGCCGGGATCGCCGGTCGGCCAGAAGACGTCGTCGGGCTGCAGATCGGCGCCGTGGACGAGATGCGGATGGATCGCGACGAGGAAGTTCGCGGCGATCTTCACGCCCTTCGGCGGGCCGGTCGAGCCCGAGGTATAGAGCAGCACCGCCGTCGCGTCTCGCCGGCAGTCGACCGGTGCGGTCGTCTCCGGCTGCCCGTGCATGATCCGCCAGAAGTCCACGTCGCCCGGGGCGCCGCCGGCGCCGCCGGCCACCGTGATGACCGTGACCCGGTCCGGGAGCGGCTCGGGAAGGCGCGCCCGCTGCTCCCACTGCGTGACCAGCACGCGCGCTCCGCTGTGGCGCACCCGGAACTCGATGGCGTCGGGGCCGAAGCCGGTGAAGATCGGCACGTAGACCGCGCCCGCCTTCCACGTCCCGATCATCGCGATCAGCATCTCGGGCACACGCGGCAGGTAGCCCGCGACCCGGTCGCCGGGGCCGACGCCCTGCGCCCGCAGCACGTTGGCGAACCGGGCGGTCAAGCGGGCGAGCTCGTCGAACGTGTAGGTCCGGGCCTCCCCGCGCTTGCCGAACCACCGTAGCGCGGGGCGCCCGGCGCCGGCGTGGCGGTCCACGATCGCGCGCCCGAGATTCACCGGCGCGCCCACGGTGAAGCCCATGGCCCGGGCGCTCTCCTCCCAGCGGAAGGCCTGGCACGCGTCGCGATGGGTCGGGCGGCTCATGGTCCGAGGTTGCGGCCATCGAGGATACCGCACCTGGGGATACCGCAGTTGGGCATACCACACTTGCGCGAAACGGGCGGACGGGATACACCAGGGGGCGCCGGCACCCCGAGACGAGGAGAGACCGCCCATGAGCGAGACCGTGACGAGTCAGGCCGAGACCCTGCTGATGGAGAAGGACGGCCCGATCGGCTGGATCACCTTCAACCAGCCGCACAAGCGCAACGCGGTGAGCCAGGAGATGTGGCAGCGCATGCCCGAGTACGTGCGCGACCTCTCCGCCGACACCGCGATCCGGGTGGTCATCCTGCGCGGGGCGGGCGACGCCGCCTTCGTGGCCGGGGCCGACATCTCCCAGTTCAAGGACCGGCGGCGCAACGCGGCCGACGAGGAGGAGTACCGGCGTATCTCGGCGGCCGGATCGGAATCGCTGGCCACGCTCGGCAAGCCGCTGCTCGCCATGATCCACGGCTTCTGCATCGGGGGCGGCGTCAGCATCGCGATCACCTGCGACCTGCGCATCGCGGCCGACGACGCCCGCTTCGGCATCCCGGCCGCCCGCCTGGGCCTGGGCTACCACTACCGCGGCATGGAGAAGCTGATGGGCCTGATCGGTCCCGCCTACACCAAGGAGCTGTTCTTCACCGCCCGCACCGACTTCAGCGCCCAGGACGCGCTGCGCATGGGCCTGGTGAACCAGGTGGTGCCGAAGGCGGAGCTGGAGCGCTTCACGCGGGACTACGCGCTGACGATGTCGCGCAACGCCCCGCTCACCTTGCGCTCGGCGAAGGCCAGCGTGGAGCAGCTCCTGCGCCCGGCCGCCGACCGTGACCTGGCCATGCTGGACCGGCTGATCACCGACTGCTTCAACAGCCAGGACTACCAGGAGGGCGTGCGGGCCTTCTCGGAGAAGCGCCGGCCCCAGTTCCAGGGCCGCTGACCGGGAGCGGCCGCGATGCTCGTCGAGGCGAAGCTCGCCACGCTCGGCCTGTCCCTGCCCGATCTCGATCAGCTCTACCGTGGTAACGCCTCCGGCGCGCGCTTCATCTCGCACCTGGCGGTCAACAACCTGCTCTACCTGTCGGGCACCACGCCGCTCCAGGACGGCCGCCCGTACCTCCCCGGGATCGTCGGCGGGGATCTCTCGATCGAGCAGGGCTACGAGGCCGCGCGCTACGCCGCGATCACGAGCCTGGCCGCCGTCAAGTACGCGCTCGGGGATCTCGACCGCGTGCAGCAGGCGGTGCAGCTCATCGGCTTCGTGAACTCCGCGCCCGGCTTCAACCAGCAGCCGCGCGTGATCAACGGGGCCACCGATCTGCTGGTCGAGCTCTACGGGGACCGGGGCAAGCCGACGCGGGCGGCCATCGGCTGCCAGGGCCTCGCCATCAACCACTCGGTGGAGATCGTGCTCACCGTGCTCTTCACCGGCGAGGGCACCAGGCCCCCCCTCGCGCGCGACCACTACGCTTCGTAGGATGGGGTCAGGTCTTGCATTACGACATTTCCTCCGCCGGGGTCAGGCTGCCGGGGTCAGGCCGCCGGGGTCAGGTCTTACATTCCGACATTGTCATAATGTAAGACCTGACCCCGCTCGGGCGGGCTAGGCGCGGGCGGCGGCGAGCTGCTCGGCGAGGCGGAACTTCTGAACCTTTCCGGTGCTGGTCAGCGGCAGAGCCTCCCGGGCCATCACGTGGATCTCTTGCGGGACCTTGTAGGCGGCGAGGGCGTCGCGGCAGAGGGTGCGGAGGGCGGCGGGATCGGCGTGGCGGCCGGGCTTCGCCACCACCACCGCGACCAGGATCTCCTCCTTGCGCGGATCGGGCAGCCCGACCACGTAGGCCTGCTCGACGGCGGGGTCCGACAGCAGCACCTCCTCGACCTCGAGCGGGGCCACGTTGATCCCGCCGGTCTTGACCATCTCCTTGATGCGCCCGCGGAAGCGCAGCCGCCCGTCGTCGCCGATGAATCCCAGATCCCCGGTGAGCAGGAAGCCGTCGGTGTCGAAGGCCGCCGCGTTCTTCTCGGGATCGCGGTAGTAGCCGAGCGTGAGGTGCCCACGCACCAGGATCTCGCCGGTCTCACCCGCGGCCAGCGGCTTCCGGCTCTCGCGCTCCACCACGCGGATCTCCATCCCCGGCAGGGGATAGCCCACCGTGGTGCGCCGTACCTCGGGCGCATCGTGCGCGTCGGTGACCGAGCAGTTGCCGTAGCACTCGGTGAGCCCGTAGACGTTGCAGATCTCGCGCGCGCCCAGGTCCATCACCATCTGCATGGCCGCGGGCGGGCCGATGGCCGCGCCGGTGCGCAGGGAGGAGAGATCGCGCCGCGCCCGGTCGGGATGCTCGGTGAGGGCGAGCGCGATGTTGGGCGTGCCGTAGTACACCGTGCAGCGCTCGCGCTCGATCAGGGCCAGCGCCTCCCCGGCGTCGAGCTGCTCCTGCAGCACCAGGGTCCCGCCGTGGCTCAGCACCGCCACCAGCGCATTGGCGCACCCGAAGCTCCAGAAGAGCGAGATGCCCATCCACATGCGATCGGCCGGAGTCAGGTGCTGCCGCTCCCCGATGTTCCACATGTTCTCGATGAGCCCACCGTGGCAGAGCTGCACGCCCTTGGGCGTCGAGGTGGTGCCGGACGTGTAGAGGATGCAGGCCACGTCTTCCGGCGTGACCGCGCGTTGGGCGGCGTCGATCTCCGCGGCCGGCACGTCGCGGCCCATCTCCGCCACGTCGCCGAGGGCCACCGTCCCCGCCGGGCACTCGTCGCCCGCCACCACCACCCGGTGCAGGGCGGGCAGGCGCGCGCCACCCGGGCCGCCCATCCCGGCCACCGCGTCGAGGAAGCGCTGCGCGCCCAGGCGCGGGATCGTGATCAGCGTGCTGACACCACAGTGGGCGAGCACATACTCCAGCTCGCGCGGCCGCGACCACGTGCTGATCGGCACCAGGGTGGCGCCCAGCATCATCACCGCGAAGTCGATCAGCAGCCACTCGGGCCGGTTGGTCATCACCAGCGCGACGCGATCGCCCGCGACGACGCCGAGCCGCCGCAGCCCCCTCGCAAGCCGCCGCGCCCGCTCACGTGTCTCCGCGTAGGTCAGCCGCTCCCCGCCTCCGACAATGAGCTCGTGATCCGGCTGCCGCGCGGCCAGCTCATCGACCAGGGTGGGGAGGGTGCGGCTCGCCGGGCGCATTGGGGTCACGTCGCGCCGTACGACATGCTTGGCGTTGCGGCGGGTCGCGAGGCGCTCGAAATGTCGTAATGCAAGACCTGACCCCGCGGCTAACGGAGGCCGGCGGTGGCGAGGCGGGGGAAGACGGTGTCGCGGAAGGCGGCGATCTCGCGCGCGGGCGGGGTGAAGGTCTCGAGCGGCATCAGGTAGAGGTTCTGCACGCCCAGCTTGGTGAGCTCCGCGATGCGCGCCGCGCAGTCCTCCGCGGTGCCGATGAGGCCCATCGCCTCGCAGAGCTGGGCCACCACCTCGTCGGGGACGAAGGCGGTCGCCGCGATGGCCGCCTCCCAGTCGTGAGCGTGCGAGAGATCGGGGTAGATCTTCCACACCGCGTCCGGGATCGTGAGCGGCGGGAGCTTCAGGCCCGCGGGCTCGAGCCAGTAGCCGCCCCAGCGCAGGATGCCCCAGTGCACCGACGTCGGCCGCGCCTGGCGCAGGGCCTCCGCGGTGGTCGGCAGGGCCGCGGTGCGCACCGCCCAGATGACCTCGAGGTCCTCGACCTTCCGCCCCGCGCGCCGGGCGCCGCGCTCGAGGAGCTCGAGCGCGCGCTGCACGATGCCGCGGTTCGCCCCCACCAGCAGCAGCACGCCGTCGGCGACCTCGCCCGCGACCTCGATGGCCTTGGGCCCGGAGGCGGCCATCAGCACCGGGATGCGCCGGCCGCCCGCGTAGGCCAGGCGGCCGGCGGTCTCGCCGAATCGCGCGCTCTCGCCGGCCAGCAGGGTCTTGATGGTGGCGATGGACTCCCGCATCTCGGCGAGCGTGGCCGCCTTCCGCCCGATGGTGGTGGCCGAGGTGTAGCCGGTGCCCATCACGAACTTCACCCGGCCCGGGGCCAGCTCCTCCACGGTCTGGATCGCCCCGGCCAGCACCGAGGCGTGGCGGGTGAACGGATTGGTGACCGCGGGGAAGAGCTGCATCCGCCTGGTGTGGGTCGCGGCCTGCCCGAGCGTGACGAAGGTGTCGCGAGAGATCATCTGGCTGTCGAGGATACCGGCGCCGTCGAAGCCCGCCGATTCGATCGACTGGATCAGGCGCATCAGCTCGGGCATGGGCGCGGTGCCCGGCACTCGGATGTGGACGCGAACCGGCGCGGTCATCGTGAACTCCTCCCTCGGCGTTCCGTCATTCGTAGCGGGGCCGCCGCTTCTCGCGGAACGCGGCCACTCCTTCCGTGAAATGGGCGCTCGCCCGCACCTGGTCGCCCAGCTCCTGCTCGAGCGCCTCGCGCCCGCGCGCGTGATCGGCGATGGTCGAGCTGATCTGCCGCTTCACCGCCTGCACCGCGGACGGACTATTGGCCGCGATCGCCTCCGCGGTCTCGAGCGCCCACGCCATCAAGGCGTCGGCGGGGACGACACGGTTGATCAGCCCGAGCCGCGCGGCCTCCACCGCGTCGATGAGCCGCCCGGTCAGCAGCAGATCCATCGCGTGCACGTGGCCGATCTGCTGCGGGAGCTTCAGGGTGGCGCCCCCGAACGGGTAGATCGACCACTTCACCTCGGGCAGGCCGAAGCGGGCGTGCGGGGCCGCCGCGCGGACGTCGGTGGAGAGCAGCAGCTCCACGCCGCCGCCCACGCAATCGCCGTTGACCGCGGCCACGATCGGCTTCGTGTACGCGTCCTGCTTGAGGAGCGCGTGCCCCACCACCCGCGCGGTGTCCGGGGAGGCGCTGAGATCGCCGCTGATGTCGGCCCCCGCGCAGAAGGCCCGCGGGCCCGCGCCGGTGAGCACGATCGCGCGGCAGCTCCCGCGCTCGAGCTCGTCCCAGATCCGCCCGAGATCCGCCATCATGGCCCGCGACATCGCGTTGAGCCGCGGCTGGTTGTCGATGGTGACGACCATCACGTGCGGGCCGTGCGCCGCGACCCGGATCTCCATCGGCTCAGGCTCCGAGCGTGACGACGACCTTGCCGAGCGCCCGGCGATCGGTCAGCAGGCGGATCGCCTCCACGCCCCGCTCGAGCGGCAGCCGGTGGCTCACGTGGGGCCTGAGCTTGCCCGCCGCGTACCAGCCCATGAGGGCCTGCACGGACGCGCGGAGCTTGTCCGGGGCGTTGAAGCGATAGTGCCGCAGCGAGCAGCCGAGCGCCGAGCGGTTCTTGACCAGCAGCCGGTTCGCCGGGATCTGCTGCACGCCGCCGACGAAGCCGACCAGCAGCATGCGCCCGCCCCAGCCGAGGGAGGACAGCGCGGCGTCGGCCAGCTCGCCGCCGACCGGGTCGAAGCAGACGTCGGCACCCCGATCCCCGGTGAGCGCCATCACGCGCTCGGTGAGCTTCTCGGATGTGTAGTTGATCCCGTCGTCCGCGCCGTGCTCCCGCGCGACCGCGAGCTTCTCGGCGGTGCTGGCGCCCGCGATCACGCGCGCGCCCATCGCCTTGCCGATCTCCACCGCGGTGAGCCCGACCCCGCCGGCCGCGCCCAGCACCAGCAGGGTCTCGCCCGCCTCGAGCCGGCCCTGCCAGCGGATCGCCACGTCGCTCGAGATGTACGCGATCGGGAAGGCGCCCGCCTCCTCGAAGGACATGCCGCCCGGGATCGCGAAGGTCTCCGACTCCTTCGCCACCGCCTGCTCGGCGAGCCCGCCCCACGCGAGGGTGGCCATCACGCGGTCGCCCGGCTGAAAGCGCGTGACGCCGGCGCCGCAGCGCGCCACCACCCCCGCGGTCTCGAGCCCCGGACTGAACGGGAACGGCGGGCGCGTCTGGTACTTGCCCGCCACCATGATGGAGTCGGCGTAGTTCACCGAGGTGGCGCGCACGTCGATGAGGACTTCGGCGGCGCTGGGCGCGGGCGGGGCGATCTCCTCCACGGTCAGATCGTCGATCGATCCCCACGCACGACAGATCAGGGCGCGCATCGCGCTGGAGTATAACTCGGCGGGCTAGAGGAATGTGTCGCCATTCTGGAATCTTTTCGCGCCTTTCGCCTCTTGCGGGATCCACTTCGCACAGCGCCACGGAGTGCGCCGGCCGAAGGCCGGCACCCTGCTATCCTGTGTCGAGCCCATTCCACTCCGTCAACCTCGTAGGCAGGAGGACACACCCATGCCGGATCCCCGGATCGGACGCTTGTCTCTGACGGCGTTGCTCGTCGCGCTCGTCGCAGGCGGATGCGCGACCAGCCCCACGGAGGCCGCTGATCGAGCCGAGTGCAAAGCCTACGCGCGCCCATTCGAGCACTCCGGCCGCATGAAGGACGCCTGCCTGATCAACCGCGGCTACGAGCAGGTCTGCGATACGACGCTCGGCTCCGTGAAGGTCCGATCAACCGGCGAGTCGCGACAACCCGCGGAGACGGTGGCCAGCGACCTCAAGGCGTGCAACGACGAGACGTCGCGGTTGGGGATGAAGTGGGGCGGCAGCGGCATCGATCAGTTCGCCCAGTGCATGGGCCCCCGCGGCTACACAGTTACGGGGGTTCGGTAGGCGTCGGCTGGCGGGCATGATGACGGGCGACGACGTCAGGGCAGCTGCCGAGGCCGCGTTTCCAGAAGGGCGGGTCTCCGGCGTGATGGAACTCCTGAGCCGCTACGGCACCGAGCCTCACGAGCGAGAGCGTGAACGGGTCCAGCTCGCCACCCTGAAGTTGAGCGAAGGCGACGAGGTCCGTCTTCGGGATCTCGTGAATCTGGCCAAGCAGCTCCCCGCAACGGCGGTGCTCGGCGACGAAGGCGATGCGGGTGGAGAGCACGTCGGGCTGGAGGGGCTCAAGGACGGTGACACCGCGCGGACGGAGAAGCCGACGAGGTAGCGTCGGGCGGGCGGCGGGGCTCACGCAGAATGGCCTCCCACTTCCGTCAGAGACCCCGGTTGACGACCTCGCGGATCGCTGGCACCAGCCCGCTGCTGATGTCGTTCTTGCTCAGGTACGCGTCGGCGCCACTGCGCCGGGCCACGGGGCGGAAGTCGCCCCCGCCATACGCGGTCATGATGATGACCTTGGTCCCCGGCCGGTCTCGTTTGACGAGCGCAGTCAGTTCGAGCCCGTCGCGGTACGGCATCACGACGTCCGCGATCACGAGGTCGGGCCGTTCACGCCGGATCAGTTCGAGGGCCTCGTGGCCGTCCGAGGCCTCGCCGACGACCGACACGACATCGGCCGCCAGCTCAAGGACGAACCGCACCGCCATGCGGTGGTCCTCGTTGTCGTCCACGAGCACGACGGTGACAGGCATGATCCTGGCGAGACAGTGCATCAGGTATGCCCCGGTCCAGTATCAACGGCCACGCAGGGTTACGGCCCGATGGCCAAGCTGTGGTCGGGTAGAAGTGACCGACTCCCGGAATGAACGACCGAGGGGCCGCGTGGTTACACCGTTACGGGGGTCCGCTAGCCCGGGCTCAGCACGGCAACTGCCGTCGGGGCCATCCGGAACCTCAGGCAGATTGCCGCGTGCGCGCGGCGCGCGCAAGGTCGAGCAGCTCGTTGTGGAGACCGGGCGTGGCGCTGGCAAGGAGCGAGTCCGAGCGGATGGTCCAAGGCCGGCCGTCGATGTCCGACACGGTGCCGCCCGCTTCGGTAACGAGGAGACTGCCCGGCCCGGCGTGGATGGCCGAGACCCAGAAGACCACGTATGCCGAGATGCGGCCGGCGGCCAAGTAAGGCGAGGCCAACGTGGTCCCGAGCGAACGGAAGTCCCATCGATCTGCCCGGATGGCGGCGGCGGTGAACTGCGCGGCCTGCTCACGGCGCCTGCCCTTCGACTTGCCGTCCTCGACGACGATGGTCAGACTTCCGTCGCGGGTAGTCAGCCGGTGTCGGGTGCCGTCCTTCAACGCCCAGGCGCCGCGGCCCCGCTCGGCGACATGCATCTCGCCCGTTGATGGATCGCCGACGACCGCGACGGTGATCGCGTCGCCCTCCACGAGCGCCAGGTTCACGCAGTACAGTGGGATTCCCGAAGCAAAGTTCCGAGTCCCGCAGATGGGATCGACCAGCCAGTACGGCGACCCGTCGTCCGCCGGCTCGCCACCGCGCTCCTCGCCTACTACCAAGAAGCCCAGCGCATCGGCCACCATGCCGCGAATCGCGTCCTCGACCGCGACGTCTCTCACCGTCACCAGATCGCGCCCGTCCTTCACGGTGATGTCTTCCGATTCGACGCTACGCCGCGCGATCGTGAGGGCTCGCTTCACCGCGTCCACGGCTACCAGGGTCTCGGGGCGAAACTCGTCAGCGGACTGCGGCATCGTGCGCGCTCCGTTCTCGCCGGTGGGAGTCGCGCCGAGCGTAGCGCGGTGGGCTTCGAGAGGCAATGTATCAGATCGAGTCGGTGATGGCCCTCTTCCCGGTGCTGCGCGAGCGGCGCCAGCAGGCCGCCGGCTCGCTCTCGGGCGGCGAGCAGCAGATGCTGGCGCTCGGGCGCGGGCTCATGGCCGCGCCCGAGCTGCTGCTGCTCGACGAGCCCTCGCAGGGCCTGGCCCCGCGCATCGTCGAGCAGATCTTCGAGACCATCGACCGCATCCGCCGCCAGAGCAACCTTACAATTCTTCTAGTCGAGCAGCGGGTGGTCGAGGCGCTCGAGCTCTGCGACCGCGGCTACGTGCTGGAGACGGGGCGGGTCGCCCTCGAGGGCACCCACGCCACCCTGCTCGCCGACCCGCGCGTGCAGCGGGCCTATCTCGGGGCGTAGTGCGCGGTCGAGACCGTGTATACTGGGGCCCGCGGCTGCAACACCCGCGAGGAAAGGATCCCCGTGCCCCGGACTCCCACGAAATCGTTCAACTGCAGTGTCGTCTCGGAGACTGTTTCCATCTCGCTGCGCCGGCGCCAGTCGCTCGGCGGCCACGGCAAGCTCTTCGTCCGCTGCAGCGAGACCGAGTGCCAGCACATCGACACCAACGCGCCGCCCTGCCCGCTCACCCTCCAGCTCTTCGAGGCGGAGATCGCGGAGCGGATGGCCCAGCGGCCGGAGTAACGCCCAGCGTTATTTCTAGGCGTCGGCCGCCGGCCGCGTGTATGCTGTAGTCACTGCAACATCGCAGACCGCGTTTCCCGTCCTCTTCCGCATCGTGGGGCGCGTCAAGACATCCGCGGAAGACTGTACGGGCCCGGTTGTGCCCGCAAGAGGTTACTCGCTCCATGTCCTTCTCCGAATTCCAGCTTCATCCCGACCTGCTCCGTGGCGTCGAGACCCTGGGCTTCCAGGCCCCGACCCCCATCCAGCGTGACGCCATTCCCCCGGCCATGGCCGGGCGCGACGTGCTCGCCTGCGCCATGACCGGCAGCGGCAAGACCGCGGCATTCCTGCTGCCGATCTTGCAAAGGCTCATCGGGCTGCCGCGCGGGACTGTTCGTGCGTTGATCATCGCGCCTACGCGCGAGCTCGCGGCCCAGATCGACGAGCACCGTGGCCAGCTCGCCCGGCACACGCGGCTGACCGGCGCGGCCGTCTTCGGCGGCGTGGGCATGGGTCCGCAGGAGTCGGCGCTCCGCCGGGGTGTGGACGTCCTCGTGGCCACGCCCGGCCGGCTGCTCGATCACATGCGCATGCCCTATGCCCGGCTCGACGGCCTCCAGGTGCTGGTGCTGGACGAGGCCGACCGCATGCTGGACATGGGCTTCCTGCCGGATATCCAGCGCATCCTGAAGCAGCTCCCGGCGCGGCGGCAGACCTTGCTGCTCTCCGCGACCATGCCCGGCCCCATCGCGGCGCTCGCGAAGCAAATCCTCCGCGATCCGGTGGCCATCCAGATCGAGCGGCCGTCCGCGCCCGCGGTCGGCATCACCCACACCGTCTACGCGGTGCCGCAGGAGCTGAAGTCGGCGCTGCTGGTCGAGCTGCTCAAGCAGCCCGGCACGCGCAGCGTGCTCGCCTTCACGCGCACCAAGCACCGGGCCAACCGGCTGGCCGACTACCTGACCCGGCACGGGGTCAAGGCCGACCGCATCCACGGCAACCGCAGTCAGGCGCAGCGGACGCAGGCGCTCGCCGGCTTCAAGGATGGGCGCTTCCAGGTGCTGGTGGCCACCGACATCGCGGCCCGCGGCATCGACATCGACGCGCTCAGCCACGTGGTGAACTTCGACGTGCCGGGCATGCCCGACGAATACATCCACCGGGTGGGCCGCACCGCCCGGGCCGAGGCGGTGGGCGACGCGCTCACCCTGGTCTCGCCGGACGAGGAGCCCGAGCTGCGCGGCATCGAGCGGGCGGTGGGCTCGCGCTTCACCCGCGCGCAGCTGCCCAGCTTCGACTACACCAAGCGGCCGGCCGACAAGCTGGAGATCCCGCTGGCCGAGCGCATCGCGCAGATCCGCGCCCGCAAGGCCGAAGACCGCCAGCGCGCCCGCGTCAATGCCGAGCGGCGCGCGGCCCACACCGCCCGCCCCGCCCACACCACCCGCGGCCGCTAGTCCCGGGGTCAGGTCTTGAATTACGACATTCGCGGCGCTGCGCGACTCGTCG
>Ga0214471_10002474_pt1 | contig 14504 bp, 12 predicted proteins | sample RVTome_5_FD_207665 | JGI IMG/M metagenome (GOLD analysis project Ga0214471, IMG submission 207665) | Soil microbial communities from uranium-contaminated site in the Upper Colorado River Basin, Wyoming, United States - RVT142D155 | ecosystem: Environmental > Terrestrial > Soil > Contaminated >...
TCGAGGACTCTCAACTCGACGAGCTCGGCATCGACGTGCGTCCCGAGGTGCGGGCCGCCTGGACCGAGGCATGACCGAGGACCTCTTCTCGGAGCAGCGGGCGGACAAACGCAACGCGGCGGCGCCGCTCGCAGCGAGGATGCGGCCCCGGCGACTCGAGGAGATCGTCGGGCAGCGTCATCTCCTGGAGCCGGGTGCTGCATTCAGATCGGTCATCGAGTCCGGACGGCTCGTCTCGATGATCCTGTGGGGGCCGCCGGGGACCGGCAAGACGACGCTGGCGAGGGTCGTCGCAGCAGAGAATGGCGCCCGTTTCGAGCAGCTCTCCGCTGTCTCGGCCGGCGTCCGGGACGTCAGAGCGATCCTCGCCGATGCCAGGGCGAGGATCGAGGAGGACAGAGGGCGCACGATCCTGTTCCTCGACGAGATCCACCGCTTCAACAAGGCGCAACAGGACGCGCTGCTCCCCGGCGTCGAGGACGGAACCGTGATCCTGGTGGGCGCCACGACCGAGAACCCGTTCTTCGAGGTGAACTCGCCCCTCATCTCGAGGAGCACCGTCTTCAGGACGGAGCCCCTCAGCACGGATGAGATCGCCGACGTCCTCAGGCGAGCACACCAAGACGAGATGCGGGGCCTCGGAGGCGATCCGCCTCTCGAGGACGAAGCCGTGGCCGAGCTCGCAGAACGAGTCGGTGGCGACGCCCGGCTGGCGCTCAACGCCCTCGAAGTGGCGGCATCCATCTCGCTCGGAGCCGGCGAGCCGTCGATCGGGGTCGCGGCGGTGGCCGAGTCGCTGCAGCGCAGGATCATCCGGTATGACAAGGCCGGGGATCGCCACTACGACGTGGTGTCGGCGTTCATCAAGAGCATGCGAGGATCGGATCCGGACGCCGCCCTCTACTGGCTGCACACCATGCTCCAGGCGGGAGAAGACCCCGAGTTCATCGCCAGGCGGATGATCATCCTCGCCTCGGAGGACGTCGGCCTGGCCGACTCCGATGCGCTCGCCGTCGCGGTGAGCGCCTTCGACGCCTTGCGGGTGGTCGGGCTGCCGGAGGCCGAGTACGCCCTCACCCATGCGGCTCTCTACCTGGCACTCGCCCCCAAGTCGAACTCGATCGCCGAGGCGATGAGCGCCGCCAAGGCCGCCGTCGAGGCAACCCCGGCGGCACAGGTTCCGCCGCATCTGCGGTCGGCCGTGCACGCTGGGCAGAAGGCGCTCGGTGACGCCGTCGGGTACGTCTACCCGCACGACCGTCCCGGTGCCGTGGTCGAGCAGCAGTATCTCCCCGACGAGGCGCGAGGTCTCATCGTCTACCGCCCCAAGGACCAGGGCGACGAGGCGGCGCTCGCCGGGAGCCTCCGTGACATCGACTCGATAGCGAACAAGCCGCCGCGGGACCGACCGGACTGATCCTGCGGCGCCTCCCGGCGCGGTACGCTGGCACCATGCTGCTGCGAATCCGTTGGTTCACTCTGGGCGTGCTGGTGACGATCGGCCTCGGCGCCTACCTCGTCGCCCAGGTGAGGAGGGCCAGGGAGCGCCTGTCGCCGTCGGCGATCGGGCGCGCCGGCGCCGAACGCATCGCCACGGCGCTCGACAGGGCCGCCGACCGCATCGCCCCGAACCGCTGAGCCATGGCTGATCGTGTCCGACCGAGAACCCTGAAAGGGTTCAGAGATCTGCTCCCGAGCGCCGCGGTCGCCCGCGAGCACCTCGTCGACGTCGCCCGATCGGTGTTCCGCAGATACGGCTTCGGTCCCATCGAGACCCCGGCGCTCGAGTACACCGACATCCTCCTCGGCAAGGGCAGCGACGAGGCGGATCGCCAGCTGTATCGCTTCGAGGACGCCGGGGGGAGGGACGTGGCGCTGCGCTTCGACCTGACGGTTCCGCTCGCCAGATACGTCGCCGAGCACGAGCACGAGCTCGGTATGCCGTTCAAGCGGTACCACGTCGGTACCGTGTGGCGTGGAGAGAACACCCAGCGAGGCCGTTATCGGGAGTTCCTCCAAGCCGACTTCGACACGATCGGCACCGAGAGCGTCGTCGCCGACGTCGAGACGGCGGCGGTCATCGACGAGCTGTTCTCCTCGCTCGGGTTCGAGCGTTTCACGATCAAGGTCAACAACCGCAAGGTCCTCAACGGGCTCCTCGAGCGGCTCGACGTCGCCCGTCCGTCGACGACGGTGCTCCGGGCGCTCGACAAGCTGCCGAAGATCGGCGCACAGGCGGTCTCGGCTGAGTTGGTCGACGTGGCGGGCCTCACGGCCGGCCAGGCGGCGGAGATCCTCACGTTCGCCGAGATGGCGGGGTCGACGGGCGACGTCCTCGCCGGTCTCGAACGACTCGTCGCCTCGTCCGCGACGGGAAGGAGCGGCGTCGACGAGCTGGTGCGGTTCTTCGACGGTGCCGCCGCCGGCGGCGTTGCATCCGTCGAGCTCGACGTCGCCATCGCCAGGGGCCTCGACTACTACACGGGCACCGTGTTCGAGACCTACCTCGACGACCTCCCGGACATCGGCTCGTGCTGCTCGGGAGGGCGTTACGACGACCTGGCGGGTGTGTACACCAAGAGTCGGCTCCCGGGCGTGGGCGCTTCGCTCGGGGTCGATCGGCTCCTCGCCGCCATCGCCGAGCTCGGATTGCTCGACAGCGCGGCTGCGGTCAGTCCGGTGTTGGTGGCGATGTTCGACGCCGACAGGGGCTCGGACCACATCGCGGTGGCGGCCGAGCTCCGGCGCGCCGGGCTGTCAGTCGAGCTGTACCCGGATGCTCGCAAGCTCTCCGCCCAGCTCAGATACGCCGACCAGCGGGGGCACCGGGTCGCCGTCATCATCGGCCCCGACGAATGGGAGACGGCAACCGGCCAAGTGAAAGACCTGGTCACGGGGGCTTCCACCCGGGTCGCGCGAGCGGCGCTCGCCGGTGAGTGCCTTCGGATACTGTCCGGTGGGCCCGCCCCGACCTGAGGGGCCGGCCTCCTGCCGCGGGTAACCTCTCAGCCTCCATGGACATCACGACCATCCGGAAGCGTTTCGTCGACTTCTACGCGGCGCGCCAGCACGTCGTCGTCCCGAGCGCCTCGCTGATCCCTGCCGATCCGACCCTGCTCCTCACCAACGCCGGCATGGTCCCGTTCAAGCCGTACTTCCTCGGTGAGGAGAAGGCGCCGTACGAGAGGGCGGTCACCATCCAGAAGTGCGTGCGAACCATCGATGTCGACATCATCGGGACGACCGCCCGCCACCTCTCGTTCTTCGAGATGATGGGCAACTTCTCCTTCGGCGACTACTTCAAGGAAAAGGCCATCCCGTGGGCGTACGAGCTGGTGACCGAGCAGTTCGAGCTCGATCCGGAGAGGCTGTGGTTCACGGTCCACGAGACAGACGACGAAGCGGCCGAGATCTGGCTCGACGGCGTCGGCATCCGCCCCGATCGGCTGCAACGCACGGATAGGGACAACTTCTGGCAGATGGGGGTGCCGGGCCCATGCGGACCATCCTCCGAGATCTTCTACGACAAGGGCGCGTCGTACGGTCTCGATGGGGGCCCCGTCGTCGACGAAGAGCGGTTCATGGAGCTCTGGAACCTCGTGTTCATGCAGAACATCCAGGACGAGCCGTACCACGTCGTCGGCGACCTGCCGGCGAAGAACATCGACACGGGCGCCGGCCTGGAGAGGGTCGCCACGGTGCTCCAAGCCGTCGAGTCGGTCTTCTACACCGACGGCCTCCGCTCGGTCGTCGCATCGGCGGAGGGGGCTACCGGTGCCCGCTTCGGGAGCTCGGAGCGCACCGACGTGAGCCTGCGAATCATGGCCGACCACGCCCGGTCCGTGTCGTTCCTGATGGCGGACCACGTCGTCCCGTCGAACGAGGGACGAGGCTACGTGCTGCGCCGCCTGTTGCGGAGGGCCGTCCGCCACGCGTCGCTCCTCGGCGCAGACGACATGGTGATGCCCCGGATGATCGCCGCCGTCGTCGCATCCGTGGGAGAGGCCTATCCCGACCTGAGAGCCAAGCAGGACGCCATCAGCGAGATGGCCGCCCGCGAGGAGAGCCAGTTCCGCCGCACGCTCCAATCAGGTCACCAGCTCCTCGACGCCGAGCTCGATGGGATGGGCGAGGGCGATGTCCTGCCGGGGGCGACGGCCTTCAAGCTCCACGACACGTACGGCTTTCCGCTCGAGCTGACGGAGGAGATCCTGTCGGAGCGCGGCCTCCAACTCGACAGGGAGGAGTTCGAGAGGATGATGACCGTCCAGCGTGAGCGCGCCCGGGCCCACTTCAGAGGAGGCGACGCCGCCGCCCAGGCCGATGCTTACCGCGCCTTGCTCGCGGGCGTGGATGCGACGGAGTTCATCGGATACATCGACGAGGCCGGTACGGGCCGCATCTTGTCGATCGTGCGAGAGGGAGAGGTCGTGGAGTCGGCCGAGGCGGGCCAGGAGGTCGAGGTATTCCTGGATCGCACGCCCTTCTATGCCGAGTCCGGCGGTCAGGTCGGCGACATCGGCACCATCGCGACGGAGACGGGCGAGATCCGGGTGGCCGACACGCAGCACGCCGTCCAAGGAGTCCATGGCCACCGTGGGCGCATCGCACGCGGGATCGTCGCCGTCGGCCAGGAAGCCACTGCCGAGATCGACCACGAGAGGCGCGAGCACATCAGGAAGAACCACACCGGGACCCATGTGCTCCACTGGGCGCTCCGAGAGGTGATCGGCGACCACGCCCACCAGGCAGGCTCCCTCGTCGCCCCCGACCGTTTGCGGTTCGACTTCAGTCACTTCACCGCGACGGCGCCCCAGGAGCTCCTCGAGGTGGAACGGGCCGTCAACGAACGGATCATCGCCAATGCCCAGGTCAGGACCGTCGAAGCGTCCAAGGAGGAGGCTCAGGCGATGGGTGCGCTCGCCTTCTTCGGTGACAAGTACGGCGAGAGGGTCCGGGTCGTTCAAGTCGGAGGTTTCTCCATCGAGTTCTGCGGGGGTACCCACGTCGCCACCTCGGGCCAGGTCGGTCCCCTGGTGCTCATCTCCGAAGGCTCGGTAGCCGCCAACACGAGGAGGATCGAGGCGCTCACCGGGACTGCCGCATACCTCCACCTCGTCGAGCTGCGCTCGACGCTCGAGAGGGCTGCAGAAGTGCTGCGGGCGCAGCCCGGGCAGCTCGTCGACGCCGCCGAGGCCCTCACGGTGCGGCTCGAGGAGCAGGAGGAGCGCCTCGCCCGGTTCGAGGCGAGAGCGACGTCGGACACCGCCGCGGCTCTCGCCGAGCAGATCGAGCACCTCGGGGAGCGCCAGCTCATCGTGGCTGGTCGTCCGGGGCTCGACGGAAAGGAGCTCAGGGCGCTCGCCATCCAGCTGCGGGACCGCATGACTTCCGGAGTGGGCGTGGTCGGCTCCGTCGACGACGGCAAGGCCGCGCTCATCGCCTTCGTCACGCCCGACCTCGTCGCCGATGGCGTGTCCGCGGGCGATCTCGTCGCCGAGGCTGCCCGGATCGTCGGCGGCGGGGCGAGCCGCGACCCCTCCCTCGCCCAGGCGGGCGGTCCTCGCGGCGACGAGCTCGAGAGCGCGCTCGGGGCGGCGCTCGCCGCCGCCAGGGAGGCGTTGGGGGGTCGATGACGACAGGACGCGTCATGGGGATCGACCCCGGAGAGCGGCGGGTCGGCATCGCATTGAGCGACCCCCTCGGTATCATCGCCCAACCGCACGCCGTGCTCGACAGATCCGAAGGAGACCTGCTCGGGAGGCTGCGCGGGCTCGTCGAGGAGCATGAGGTCACGGAGATCGTCGTGGGATTGCCGGTATCGCTTTCAGGCACGGAGGGGGCTGCCGCGGTCGCCGCACGGCAGCTGGCGACCTCGTTGGAACAGTTCGGGCTGCCGGTGCGGCTGCACGACGAGCGTTTCACGACGGTCGAGGCCGAGCGGGCCCTGCTGGCCGGCGACGTCAAGCGCTCTGCGAGGAGGACCAAGAGAGACATGGTCGCCGCCGCCGTCATGCTGCAGAGCTATCTGGACTCGCGGAGCACACGATGACCGGTCGGCTCGATTACCGCACCGAGCAGGAAGGCCCGCCGCCGCGCAACGTGGGCGCCTCGTTCGTGAAGGCCGGCGTTTCGATCGTGATCGTGATCGTCGTTCTGGCGGCAGGAATCTCGGCGGCCCGCCGCCTCGCCGATGCGGTGTCACCGACCCCGGGCGGAGGCGACGCGGTCGCCTCGGGGCAACAGGTGACGGTCGACGTGCCGCCCGGCTCGTCTGCCAGGGCCATCGCCCTGCTGCTCGAGGAACAGGGCGTCGCCACCGCCGCGGACTTCGAGCGGGCCGCCCGCAACTCCGGCCAGGCGGACTCGCTGCAAGCCGGCCGCTACCTGGTGCTCACCGGAACAGACCCCGACGAGCTCGTCGCCATCTTCGTCGCAGGGCCGCCGGACGAGGGGAGTTACCGCGTCACGGTGATCGAGGGCCTGAGGATCGAGGAGATGCTCGGCGCCCTGGCGGAACAGTCCCAATACGAGCTCGACGACTTCGCCAACGCCCTCAGGGCCGGCGAGGTGTTCTCCCCGCTCCTGCCCGCCGAGGCACCCGAGGGTTCCGGCGATCTGGCGAGGTGGGAGGGGCTCCTCGCTCCCGACACCTACGAGTTCGACGTCGTCGCCACGCCCGAGGACATCCTGCAACGACTCGCCACCACGCTGACCGACAGGGTCAGGGCGGTCGACTGGTCTGCACTCGAGGAACGGGGGCTGACCGAGTACGACGGGCTCGTCGTCGCATCGCTCATCGAGCGGGAGGCCAAGCTGGACGACGACCGCCCGCTCATCGCCAGTGTCATCGTCAACCGGCTCGACGGCGATATCGCGCTCCAGATCGACGCGACGGTCATCTACGCCCTCGGAGAGAACCCGGGCAGGGTGCTCGAGGACGACCTGGCGGTCGAGTCTCCGTACAACACGTATCTCAACACCGGTCTGCCGCCTACCCCCATCAGCGGCGTGCGGAACGCCTCCCTGCTGGCGGCGGCGAACCCGGCGGACACCGCCTACTTCTACTACGTGGTGGTGTCGGCGGACGGGCGCCACGGCTTCTCGGAGACCCTCGACGAGCACAACGCCAAGGTTGCCCAGGCGAGGGCGGACGGGATCATCCCGTGAGGCTGGCGGTGCTCGGCGACCCGATCGCCCACTCGCTCTCTCCCGCGATCCACGCCGCCTTCCTCGCAGCGGCCGACATCCCCGGCACCTACACGGCGCGCCGGGTCGATGCCTCCGGCATGGTGGAGGCCATTGCCGAGGTACGAGGCGGGATGCTCGACGGCGCCAATGTGACGATGCCCCACAAGCAGTTGGCGTCGCGGCTGGCCGACCGGGTCTCGCCGCTGGCCGCCCGGACGGGCGCCGTGAACACGTGGACCCGCATCGGCGGTGAGGTGGCGGGACACAACACTGACGTCGTCGGGTTCCTGGCTGCGTGGAAAGCTGCCGGGCTGCCCGACGAGGCTCCGGTGCTGCTGCTCGGGGCCGGCGGCGCCGCGGCGGCCGCCGCGGTGGCGCTCGACGGGAAGCGGCTCGTGGTCTCTGCCCGGCATCCGGACCGAGCGGCCGAGATGCTGCGCCTCGTGAGGGTGCCGGCTGAGACCGCCCCGTGGGGAGAACCTGTGCCGGGGGCGGTCGTGGTGAACGCCACGCCGGTCGGGCGCCATGGCGAAGAGCTCGCGGACGCCGTTCTCGCAGAAGCCTCAGGGCTCCTCGACATGGCATACGGTCGAGCGGCCACCCCGGCGGTGGCCGGTGCGAGAGCTCGTGGCATCCCCGTCGCCGACGGGGCGACCATGCTCGTCGCCCAAGCGGCCGAGTCGTTCCGACTCTGGACGGGCCGGATCGCAGCGATCGACGCCGCCATGGCGGCGGTCGAGAGGGCGCTCGGCGGCGACGAGACCCGATCGACGCCGCCTCCGCCCTCGTCCTGACCCGGGTCCGGCCTCGGCGGCGACGTCGGCCGGACAGCTCTGACCCGTTGGGAGGCAAGGCGAAAGCCTCAAGGGGCCATTTTCGGGTGCCGATGTTCGGTCGTGACAGACGACTCGTGCTCTGACCCTGTTCCTCAGGAGGTTTCGTGACGACCGATGCGAAGTCGCTCGGTGTCATGCTCGTCGAAGAGGGTCTGGTCACCGACGATGACCTGACGATGGCTCTCCACGAGCATCAGGAGACTGGGGCAACCCTCCAAAACATCCTGCTTGCCGATGGCCTCGTCGGAGAAGGTGACCTGGCCCGCGCCGTGGCGCGCCGTAGCGGCGTGCCGTTCGTCGACCTCGAAGAGATCAATGTCGACCCCGCCGCGGTGGCGCTCGTACCAGAGCACCTGATCCACCGGTACACGGTGTTGCCGATCGGATTCGACGGCGGCAGCCTCGTGCTCGCCATGGCCGATCCGACGAATGTCCTCGCCATCGACGACGTCAGGTCGGCTTCCAGGCACAAAGTGACCACCAGGCTGGCAACCGCCTCGGCGCTCCTCTCGGCGATCAGGGCCCAGGCGAGGTTCGACGACTCGGTGTCGGATCTGGCCGAGTTCGCCACCGAGGAGATCGAGGAGCCGGACGGGATCGGCCCGCTGGAGACCGCCGCCGAAGAGGCGCCCGTCGTCAAGCTCGTCAACTCGGTGATCGCCAGGGCGGTCGGTGAGCGGGCCTCCGACATCCACATCGAGCCGGGGGAGAAGGACCTGCGGATCCGCTTCCGCATCGACGGCGTCCTCCACGAGGTGATGACCACGCCTCGGGCCGTCGCCAGCGCCGTCGTGTCACGCGTGAAGATCATGTCAGAGTTGAACATCGCGGAGCGGCGCATCCCTCAGGACGGGCGGGTCAGCCTCAGGGTCGCCGGTAGGGCCATCGACGTGCGCACCGCGACCCTCCCCGGCATCCACGGCGAGAAGGTGGTGATGCGGATCCTCGACAAGAGCCTCGGGGTTCCCTCGCTCGACGACCTCGGCTTCGACCCGTACAACCTGGCGAGATACGAGTCTTCGTACACCAAGCCGTACGGCGCCATCCTCGTGACGGGACCCACCGGATCCGGCAAGACGACCACGCTCTACTCGACCCTCGACATCCTCAACCAGGAAGAGGTGAACATCATCACGGTCGAGGACCCGGTCGAGTACCGCCTGCCCGGGATCACGCAGGTGCAGGTCAACCGCAAAGCGGGCCTCCTCTTCGCCAACGCCCTGAAGTCGATACTCCGTTCCGACCCCGACATCGTGCTCATCGGCGAGATCCGCGACAGGGAGACGGCTGCCATCGCAACCGAGGCCGCCCTCACCGGCCACCTCGTCCTCTCGTCGCTGCACACCAACGACGCCGCATCTGCGATCGGGAGGCTGACGGACATGGGCGTCGAGCCGTTCCTGGTGTCGTCGGCGATCGACGCCGTGCTCGCTCAACGCCTTGCCAGGGTTCTGTGCGGGCGGTGCCGCGAGGCGTACGAACCGGACGATGAGTTGCTCACCGGCGTCGGGTGGGACTTCGAGCGGCTTCCCAAACCGCCGCTGATCTACCGGGCAGCCGGATGCGGCCAGTGCTCGCAGACGGGCTACCGAGGCCGGACCAGTGTGAACGAGGTGATGCTCGTCACCGAGGAGATCCAGAGGCTCACGATCGACAGGAGATCGTCCGACGAGGTGCGGGGCGCCGCCATCGAGGCGGGGATGCAGACCCTCCGCCTCGACGGCCTCGCCAAGGTCGCCAACGGCGTCACGTCGCTCGAAGAGATCCTCCGGGTGGTCGTATGACGGACGCGGCGACGACGGCGCGCACCGACAGGGCACTTGGCGAGCTCCTCGTCGAGCGGCGCCTCCTGTCGCACGCCGCGTTGGAGGGGCACTTCATCGCGGCGAGCACCCAGGGTGTGCCTCTGAGCCGCATCCTCATCAAGTCCTCGAGCAGGCACGACGCAGGCGTGCTGGCCGTCGTCGCCGCTCATCTGTCCGTACCGTTCTTCGACCTCGCCGCCGGAGGCGTGGTCCCCGACGAGGAGGCGCTCGAGGCGCTGGCGCCTGACGTGGCGAGGTCGAACAGAGCGCTCCCGATCACGATCGACCCGAGTGGCGGGCTCGTGGTGGCCGTCGCCGATCCACTCGACGAGCTCGCACGCGACTCGCTCGTCGCCGAGACGGGGCGCGATGTGGTGCTCGGCCTGGCGCCCGGCGAGGCGCTCGATGCGGCCATCAAGCAGGCGTATGCGGGCCACCGACCCGTTGGCGGCGACATCACCGAGGTGACGGTACCGACGCTGCTGGCCGAGCTCATGGACCGCGGCGGGTCGGATCTGCACCTCACTGCCGGAACGTTCCCCCAGATCAGGGTCGACGGCAATCTCGTTTCGCTCGAGCACCACACCGTGCTCACCCCTGCCGACGTCCACGATCTCCTCGACCCGCTGATGACGTCATCGCACCGGCTCACTCTCGAGCAGGAACGCGAGCTCGACTTCTCGCACCCGATCCATGGCACGGGACGGTTCAGGGTGAACGTCTCCTACCAGCGCGATTCGCTCGGGGCGGTCATGCGGGCGATCCCGGACGAGATCATGTCGGTCGAGGAGCTCGGGCTGCCCAAGGTGATGGCGTCGTTCGCGCAGGCGCGCCAGGGGTTCGTTCTGGTGACGGGCCCCACGGGCGCAGGCAAGACGACGACGCTGGCGGCGCTCATCGACCTGGTGAACACGACACGCCACGACCACATCGTCACCATCGAAGACCCGATCGAGTTCATGCATCGCCACAAGAAGTCGATCGTCAGCCAGCGCGAGATCGGCTCGGACACCAAGAGCTTCACCGGGGCCTTGAAGCACGCCCTCCGCCAGGACCCCGACGTGATCCTCGTCGGCGAGATGCGCGACCTGGAGACGATCGCGGCGGCGATCACCGCCGCAGAGACAGGGCATCTCGTGTTCGCGACGCTTCACACCAGGAGCGCGTCGCAATCGATCGAACGGATGATCGACGTCTTCCCTGCCCATCAGCAGTCCCAGGTGCGTGTCCAGCTGGCCGGCTCGCTCAACGCCATCGTCTCGCAGCAGCTCGTCAGGAGAGCCGACGGCAAAGGGCGCGTGCCCGCCGTGGAAATCCTCGTCGCCACCGGGGCGATCAGGAACCTCATCCGTGAGGGCAAGGACCATCAGATCCAGACGGCCATCCAGTCCGGTGCCCAGCATGGGATGCAGACGATGGACGCCTCGCTGGCTGCCCACCTGCGTTCCGGGGCGATCACCCGCGACGCCGCCTTCGAGAGCGCACACGACCCAGACGTCCTCACGGCGCTGCTGTAGACCTGCCGAGGAGGAGCAGACCACATGACCACCACCACGACCACACCGACGGGCGGAGTCCAGAAGTTCACGTATCGGGTTCGTGACAAGGACGGGCGGCTCCGCACCGGCGACATCGAGGGATCGAGCACCGAAGCCGTCGTGAGGGCGCTGCGCCGCCGCGGGCTCATCCCGCTCGACGTGCAGCGCAAGCAGGCGACCGGCCTGAACCGGGAGGTCACGATTCCCGGGTTCGGCCACCGCGTGAAGTCGCGCGACGTCGTGCTTTTCAGCCGCCAGTTCGCCACGATGGTGAACAGCGGGCTGTCGCTCATCAAGGCCCTGTCGGTGCTCATCGAGCAGAGCGAGAACAGGGCGCTGGCGGACGTCATCAGCCAGGTGAAGTTGGACGTCGAGCAAGGCCGCTCCCTCTCGGCGGCCCTAGAGCGCCATCCCAAGGTGTTCTCGGACCTCTACGTGGCGATGGTGCGCGCCGGCGAGATCGGCGGCGTGCTCGACGAGACGCTCAATCGCTTGGCGGACATGCTGGAGGCGAACCTGGCACTTCGTTCGAAGGTGCGCTCAGCGATGGCCTATCCGATGGTCGTCGGCGGCCTCATCCTGCTCGTGACGACGGCGATGATCATCTTCGTGGTGCCCGTGTTCACGAACCTGTACGCCGAGCTGGGGCAAGGGGCGTCCTTGCCGGTTCCGACGAGGCTCCTCGTGGGCCTCTCCAAGGCGGCGACGACCTGGTGGTGGCTTCTCGCCATCATTGCGGCGATCGGGATCTGGGCGTTCCGGAACTGGATCTCGAGCGCGGCCGGCAGGCAGGTGTGGGACGGCATCAAGCTCAAGGTCCCGGTCTTCGGCAGCCTGGTCCACAAGACGGCGCTGAGCCGTTTCTCGAGGACGCTGGCGGTGCTGAGCCGCACGGGCGTACCGATACTGCAGTCGATCGACATCGTCTCGGACACGGCGGGCAACCGGGTCGTCGCCAAGGCACTCCAGGACGTGAAGACGTCCGTTCGAGAAGGCGAGTCTCTTGCCGGCCCGCTGGAACGACACACCGTTTTCCCCCCGATGGTCGTACAGATGATGGCGGTGGGGGAAGAGACGGGAGCGCTCGACGCCATGCTCGAGAAGGTGTCCGCCTACTACGACCGGGAGGTCGACGACACGATCTCGACGCTCACGAGCCTCATCGAGCCGATCCTCATCGTCATCATGGGAGTAACGGTCGGAGCGATCTTGATCGCGCTCTACCTGCCGATATTCAACATCGCAGGACTCGTCCAGTAGCCGGTGGGCCGCAGGCCCCAAATGAGCCGTCCGCGCTCAACTATCGACCGTGGATGCCGATGACATTGGAGCGGGTCGAAGGTCGGCCCGCAGCCGTACCCACGGAGGTTCCCAACCTATGCGTACTCTGCGCGAACGGCTGGCCAAGGACGATGGCTTCACGCTCATCGAGCTCATGGTGGTGGTACTGATCATTGCAGTCCTCGTCGCCATCGCCATCCCATCGTTCCTCGGCTTCCGGGCCAGGGCTCAGGATCGTGCCGCCCAATCGGACATCAGGAACGTGCTTCTCTCCGAGAAGGCGTACTGGACCGATACCGGGGCGTTCACGGAGACCGAGTCTGACCTGAAAGGCTACGAGCCCAGCATCGAGACCAACACGACCAGCTCGGCGACTCAAGGTGTCTTCACCGACATGTCGGTCGCCTCGAACGACGACGTCGTCTGCCTGACGCAGGCGAGCGACTCCGGCAACTTCTTTGCCATCTTCGAGGACGAGACCGCAACCGGCGGCACGTACTACGGCGCCAGCGCCGGTGACATCACGTGCCCGTCGTCTGCAGCCGCAGGCGGCCCGAGCTCGACGGCAACAGTGACCTGGAGCACGGCGGGCTTCCCCGCTGCCCCGTGATGCCACTGTCGTGACGCGACCTCGAGGTCGTGGAGATCGGGGGACGAGCATCTGCTCGTCCCCCGACCTCGTATCGGATGCCACCCCGAGGCCGGCAGATCCACGGACCGTTCGACGCTCCGCTCTACGCTCCATCCGCTCATGACGACTCTCCTCGCAGCCATCGCGGCGCTCTCGGGGCTCGCATTCGGCTCTTTCATCCACGTCGTGGCTCGGCGCGTGCCTGCCAAGCTCTCCGTCGTCGCCCCCGGCTCTCGGTGCCCCCTCTGCGAGGCCCCCGTCCGGCCCCGCGACAACATTCCCGTCCTGTCCTATCTGATCCTGCGCGGCAGGTGCCGCGACTGCGGCAGGCCGATCGGCTGGAGATATCCGGCCGCCGAGATCGCCACGGCCGGGTTGTTCGCGGCAACGGTCGTGGTGATCGGGACGCGCTGGGTGCTGCCCGCCTTCTTGTGGTTCGCCGGCGTGACGATGGCGCTCATGATCACGGACCTCGACCACAAGCTCATCCCGAATCGAATCCTGTTTCCCGGCACCGCCATCGCGACGGCCCTGCTCGTCGCCGGGTCCCTGCTCGACGGCGAGCCGGGCATGCTGCTGACGGCGATCGCAGGAGCGGTTGCCTTCTTCGCGATCCTGCTGGCGCTGGCGCTCGTCGCCAGAGGAGGCTTCGGCTACGGCGACGTCAAGCTGGGCTTCCTGCTCGGGATGTTTCTCGGGTACGAGAGGTTCTCGTTCGTCCTCGCCGCGCTGCTCATCGCCTTCTTCGCCGGTGGCATCGTGTCGCTCCTGCTGGTGGTGACGAGGCTGCGGAGCCGCAAGGACGCCATTCCGTTCGGCCCATACCTCATCCTGGCCACCTACGTCGTGCTCGCCCGAGGGCCGCAGCTCATCGACTGGTACCTCAACCGCTAGTGGTGCGTCGTCCAATTGGTGACCTCGGCTCTGGACCGCCGGTCCGACGCCTGTCACTCGCACGGACGGCCACCCATACGCTGTCTCCCGCTCGGCGGGGGACCGGCGAGCGGTCGCCCTGCGACCCGAGCCGAGGGGGCCGCTTGGCCGCCACACGCTGCCCCCGCCCCCTCGACTGGACCAAACGCTGTCTCCCGCTCGGCGGGGGACCGGCGAGCGGTCGCCCTGCGACCCGAGCCGAGGGGGCACATGGCAGACCGGACCGTAGGGCCCCCTCGACTCGGCCTCCGGCGCTCGTCGATCCCCCGGAAACCGGGGGATGAGCGTA
>Ga0214471_10002476_pt1 | contig 14494 bp, 13 predicted proteins | sample RVTome_5_FD_207665 | JGI IMG/M metagenome (GOLD analysis project Ga0214471, IMG submission 207665) | Soil microbial communities from uranium-contaminated site in the Upper Colorado River Basin, Wyoming, United States - RVT142D155 | ecosystem: Environmental > Terrestrial > Soil > Contaminated >...
GCCGCAGCCTGGCTGATCACGCGGAACCTCGTCGACGGCCCGACCCCCGTGCAGGACTGCTTCGACGAGATCCGTTCGCTTGTCGGCGTCGGCCGCGACCAGAACCCGACCGTCATGGGTGGGCTCGCCCGCCTCCTGGCGATGTCGGGCGAGTTCGAGAACGCCAGGCGTGTGCTGGACGACGCGCGCCTGATCCTGGTGGAACGGTGGCGCATACGCCGACTGCTTGCATTCAACGCGTGGCCGCGAGCCTTCCTGGCAACCATGGCTGGTCACACGAGCGAGGCCGAGCGCGAGTATCGGCGGGTGCTCGCCCAGTTCCGCGCCAGCAGCGAAGGCGAGCACCGTGGTGAGGTGGCGGCTCGCCTCGCGCTGGTGCTCGCCTCGGCTGGCGAGACGGACGAGGCAGGCTCACTGGCGGAGGAAGCCCGATCGGTCACCCCCGCGAGTTGCCTCCCCGTGCGCGCCCTGACCGTGGCGGCGAGCGCGCGAAGCCTCCCGATGGCGACCGACGCAGCATTGGCGATGGCAGAAGAGGCGATCGCGCTCACGCCGGACTCGATGCTGAACCAGAAGGCCGACCTCCTAGTGGAACGGGCCCGAGTCCAGGAAGGCGCCAGCCTGGAGGATGCCTCCCTCTTCTCCCTGGAATCCGCGAGGAGCATCTACGAGCGCAAGGGCAACGTCGCAGCGGTCAGGCTCCTGGAGCGTGCATGATTCGGGAGATCTCGAGCAATGACGGCATCCACCGCAAGCACAGGACTCCGCGACCCGTGGCCTGCGTCGGCACCAGCGTCAGACGGCCGTCACGAACTCCTCGACCAGGTTCGCGACGGCGTCCGGGTGCCCGAACCAGGGGCCGTGCCCGGCGTCGAACAGCTCCAGTCTGGAGTCCGGGATGGCATCCGCGACCAGTCTCGCGGCATCCGGATCACCAAGTGGGTCGCTCCGGCCCCAGATGAGCAGGGTGCGCGGCTCGAGCTCCCCCAGCTCGCCCAGATCGGTCTGCACATCCGGCTGCCAACCGTCGGGCGTGATCAGGGCCTTCAGCTCGTCCAGACTCGCCTGACCCGAGATGGCGTCGCGCCCGGCAGCGACCATCGCGTCGAGGAGTTCCGGGTACGCGACGATGGTCTCCGCCTCGCCCATTGCTGCCATGCTCTGGACAACGGTCTCCCGTGACGGCGGGGGCATGGGTGGCGGGTTTGCCGGATCGATCGAGGCGACCATGCGCAGGGGTTCCGGCGGTGTCGTGGCCGACAGCGTCGGCGGGGCACCGACGAGCACCAGGCGCCGGACCCGGTCCGGGTTCGCCAAGGCGTACCAGATCGCCCAGGTGCCGCCGGCCGAGCTGCCAAGCAGGTCAACCGACGTGAGCTCGAGCGCATCGAGGACGACGCCCAGCCACGCAACCGCAGCCTTGCGTCGCGGGCCGGACCAGGGGTGGAGGTCGCTGAGCCCGAAACCCGGCCGGTCGATCGCAACGACGTGCGAACGGGTGATCCGGCTGATGAGGGGAAGGAACAGGAGAGAGGTCGGTCCACTGCCGTGGAGCATGACCAGCGGTGGACCCTCGCCGTGCTCCACGACGTGCACCCGCTCGCCAGGGAATGCCTCGACGAACCGGCCGGTGCCCCCCCAGGCCGCAAGGGCCGAGCCATGAGCCGCGGCCAGTTCTCGTGTCTGTTCGTTCATGACCATCTCCTCGTGAGGCCGCTTCAACCGTGCCCCCGTGTGCGTGTGAGCTCTAGGACTGAATCTGTACTCTGTCCTTGAGTACAGATTTCAGGCACTTGCGTCCGGTCGGTGCGGGCAGGAAGGTCGGCGGCATGCGCTCCTATCAGCAGTACTGCCCCGTGGCCCGAGGTGCAGAGGTGTTCGCCGAACGGTGGACCCCGGTGATCATGCGCAACATCCTGTACGGGTGTGAGACCTTCAACGCGATCGCTGACGGCGCCCCGGGTCTGTCACGCAGCCTGCTCACCAAACGGCTCCGCGAACTTGAACGGGCGGGGGTGATCGAGATCGTGCCCAAGCAGGACGGGCGAGGATCGCGATACCTGCCAACAGAAGCTGGCCAGGCGCTCCAGCCCGTGCTGAACGCGCTGGGGGTGTGGGGCGAACTGTGGATGGAGGTACGTCCCGTCCACACCGAACCCGGCATCGTCCTGTGGTCCTGGGGCACCGTCTTCCTCAACCGCGATGCCCTGCCCCAGCGCCGCGTGGTCGTCCGCTTCGACTTCGAGTACGCCGGCAAGCCCGACACCGCGTGGCTGCTGCTCGAGAACGGCGACGGCGAGGTGTGTGCGACCGACCCGGGCCACGGCGACGACCTGGTCGTCGAGGTCCACGACACCATGGCCCTGGCACGGTGGCATCTCGGGCACATCCAGTGGGGCACGGCGCTCCGGTCGGGGGCAATCGTCGTCCATGGACCGACCGACCTCCGACGGGCGCTGCCCACCTGGAACCTCCGCCCCCTGAAGGGACACCGGATCCAGCAGGTCAAGGACAGCCCAGAGCAGACAGCGGAGCTGGTGTACGGACTCGCTCCTACGAGCAGGGTCAGGCCGGCTGCTGGGCCGACGAGAAGAACTCGGTGAACGCTTCGGCGAGTGCCTCGGGATGGGTCAGCGGGCCGGCGTGCCCGGCGCCGGGGACCTCTTGCATCCGGGCGTCGGGGACGCGGTCGGTCACAGCCCGCGCGCTGGCGGCAAAGAGTCGCTTGGTGTCCGATCCGAGCAGCACCAGCACCGGAGCGGAGATCGCGCCAAGCACGGCCGGATCGGCGATGGGATCTCCCTGCTCCATCACCTTCTGGAGGTGATTCAGTAGGTTCGGGACGTAACGCCCCGCGGCCTCGAGGTAGCCGACTTCCTCGAGCAGCGCGATCTCGTCGTCGTCGAAGGGGAAAGCGGCGAACGCGCGAGCCGCTTCGTCGAGCCTGCCCTCGGCAGCCAGATCGCCCGTGCGAGCAAAGATGTCGCCGACAGCCGCATGCTCCTGCTCGTCCATCAGGCTCAGCATGGAAGACTCGAAGTAGGCCACGGCTTCCACAGTGTCGGACTGCGCCGCCGCGACCAGTGCGAACGGGGCGGACCAGCCCACGAGTCCGGTGGGTTCTCCGATGCTGTCGATGTAGTTGAGGAAGTCTTCGACGAGTCGACCGAAGCTGAGGTCGGGGTGGTCGCCGCTGAGGCCACGTCCCCGCATGCTCGGCAGGTGGCAGGTGAACCGGTCGGTCAGGTGCCCCACGACAGCCTGCCAATCGAGGTCGCCATCGCCAATGGACCCGTGCAGGAACACGAGCGGGGGGCCCTGACCGTGCACCGTCGCGCCGATGGTGACGCCGTCGGTGGTGGTCACGTGGTGGGTGCGTTGGGTGCTCATGAGCTGACTCCTGCGTCTCGTGTGGTCATGCCTGCAACGATGACTCAGAGAAGGTGGGAGAACATCACCCAACCGGGTACGGCTTGGAGGTCACGCGGGTACTACAGGTCGCGGCGGGCCACTTGGGCGGCGAGATCGGCGCGTCCGTCCACGTCCACCTTGGCGTAGACGTGTGACAGGTGTTTCTTGACGGTGTTGACGGAGATGAACAGCCGTTGACCGATCACGGCGTTGGTGTGGCCCTCGGCAACCAGCCGCACCACGTGCCGTTCGACTGGAGTCAGCGAGGCCCAACCGAACTGCGGTCGTTGACGCTCGCCCCGCCCGCGACGGGCGTATGCGATCGCGTCGGCCAGCGACAGCTCGCCGCCGGCTTCCCAGCTTGCCGTTGCCTGGGCGGCGTCCAGCGCGGCCTGTGCGGTGTCGCGGGCGCGATCGAAGCGGTCGGCCTGGAGGGGAAAGCGGACGATGCCCGCCTCGGCGTGGAATCGGTCCGAGGAAGCGAGCAGGCGCAGCGACCGCTCGGGTTCGCCGAGGGCCACGGCCAGGTCGGCGATCGCCTCCAGCGCCGCCGCGGCCCCGACAAGCTCGCCGTAGTCGTCCAGGACCTCCAGGCTGTCATGGGCCAGCTCCCAGGCTTCTGCGACGTCCTCGTTCTCCCGTGCCAGGTCCGCGAGGCCGAGCAACGACCGACCCAGCGTGTGGGGAAGCCGTGGGTCGGTCGACAGCGCGCGGCTGGCCTCCAGGTGTGCTCGCGCGTCGTCCTGGCGCTGCTGGCTTCGTGCGACCATGCCCAGCAGCCACTCGCCAATCGCCTCGTCCACACGGCTGCCGCCCCCGCGGCCGATCCGCACGATCTCCTCGCCTGTGGCCCGAGCAGCCTCCAGGTCGCCGGATGTGTAGGCCGACAGGGCCAACCAGTGACGCGACCACATCCCGTAATGGGTCCGCTCGAGGGCTGTTGGCCCCAGCGCTGCCTGTGCCTCCGACAGCCAGTCGTGCGCTCGGTCGTGATCGCCCTGCAGGACGGCGGTTGCAGCCAACCCAGTGAGCCCGGCCGACTCCCACCCGGGACGCCCCAACTGCCGGCTGAGCTCGACGGCCCGTCGAGCATGCCGGCGTGCCTGGTCGATCCGGCCGGACCACACCAACCACGCCAGAGCACCCCCGTGGGCGGCCGGCAGATGGAAGGCGAGGTCGTTGGTCTCGCACACCTCCACGGCCTGCTGGAACAGGTCATGCCCAGCGTCGATCGAGCGGCCGAGGAGCACCGCTGCCCCAGCAAGCTGCAGGACGTGAGCGTGGGTCGATGCATCCTCGCACTCCTCGGTGAGCTGAAGTGACTGCTCAACGTCAGCTTCGACCTGCTCGTTGGTCGACAGCCCAGAAAGAGCCCCTGACAGTGCTCGTTGTGCGAGCGCGACCGCGAGGGCACCACCGACGTCAGCGGTGCGCGCAGCAGCGACCGCCTCGCTCGCCGACCGATGGAAGCTGGCGGGCTCGCCGAGGGCCAGGGCTGCCGCGGTGTTCAACCCCCGCACCCGCACGACGTCAGGGGCGCCCGGGACCTGTGCCGCGTCGTGGAGCCGCCGGTGCACCTCCCGGGACAGGCCGCGCTCCATCCAGAAGCGGACGACCGGATCGGTGATGTCCACCAGGCCCAGCAGGTCTCCGGTCTGTGCCGCCCAGTCCATTGCGGCACGCAGGTCATCCAGGTCGGCGGTGAGCCGCGCCACCCAGGGATGGGGTTGTGCACCATGCAGGCCCTCTCGCGCCCGCCCGGCCAACCCGACATGGAACGCAAGATGGCGGTCGCGCACCCGGGCGGGGTCGTCCAGGTCGGACAGCCGCTGCCGGGCATACACCCGGATCGTCTCCAGCAGCCGGTAGCGGGCCCTGCCGTTGCGCTCGACGACGTGCAGCATCGACTGCTCGACCAGCCCGGCGACCAGGTCAAGCATGTCGTCGCCATCGATCCCCTCCCCGCCCACCACCTCCTCGGCAGCATCCAGTTCGAACGACCCGGCGAACACCGACAGCCTCGCCAACGCCAACCGCTGCACGTCATCGAGCAGGTCGTAGCTCCAGTCCAACGACGCCTCCAGCGTTCGCTGACGTGCCGGCGCCCCTCGCACCCCGCCGGTCAACAACCCGAAGCGGTCCGACAACCCGGCCGCGATCTGGGCTGGCGCCAGCGCCCGCACCCGCGCCGCCGCCAGCTCGATCGCCAACGGGATCCCATCCAGGCGCCGGCAGATCTCGGACACCGCCGAAACGTTGTCATCACCGATCCGAAAGTCCGAAGCCACCTGCCGGGCCCGCACCTCGAACAACCGCGCCGCGTCCGCAGCCGCGACCGTGCTGACGGACACAGCATCGGGGTCGGGCACCGGCAGCGGGGCAACCTCGAACGTCGCCTCACCCTCGACGACCAACGGCACACGGCTGGTGGCCAACACGTGCAGCTGCGGACACGCCGACGACAACCCGGCGACCAGCTGCGCGCACGCCTCGACCAGATGCTCACAGTTGTCGAGCACGACCAGCAGATGCCGGGCGCTGAGCTGCTCGGCGAGCGTGTCGGAAAGCGCCTGGTCGGGTCGTTCGTGGGCGCCCACCGCCGCGGCGACTGCCGGGGCGACCAGCCCTGGTTCGCTCACCCCTTGGAGGTCCACCCAACAGGCCCCGTCGGCAAACCGCGACGCCAGGTCCCCGGCGACCTCGAGTACCAGCCGCGTCTTGCCGCAGCCACCCGAACCAGTCAACGTCACCACCCGGGCATCCGCGACCAGGTCGGCCACCTTCGCGCGTTCACGCTCGCGGCCGACAAACGCCGCCACCCCAACAGGCAGGCCGCTCCGCATCTCCATGGACTCCACCCCGCCCCGATCATACGAACACGCCCTCACAAGCGCCCGTGCACTCCCGCGGGGGCGTCGGCCACGACGATCTTCCCATGTGGGAAGACTGTGGGAAGAGCTGCACAGGTTTGGGCTCCATCGCACCCCGTCCAGATGCCGAATCTTGCCGCTCAGAGGCCATCCACGGGCAAAGCCGGCGCCATGACGTGACACCAGTGGCAGGAGCTGTAGCCGATACTGAGGAAGACCGGCTTGTCCTGCTCGCGTGCGAACTCGAACGCCTCCTCGCCCCACGGGAGCCAGTCCACCGGGTTGTCGGCCTGCTGGAGCAGGTACGGCGAGGTCTCGGCTGCGAGTCGGTTGATGACCGTAACCTTCAGCCGATGTGGGCCCGGCGCGTCGCGAGGTCGCGGACGTCGTACCTACGAGACTACGGACCGCCTATGTGGGTGCCGATCACGAACGACGACCCAGAGGCCAGGTCCGCAGCTCACGCCCCGCTCGGCAACCCCCGCTTCGGGCGCCCCGCGGATCCTCATGAACGCCCATGACGACGAGCCCGTCGTCCCGCAGCCTCTGCGTCACGCACCTGACAGGATCTGGATGCGAACGCTTCCGCGGAAGCGCCCGCCGCCTCCCACAGGCTCAGCCCCGCAGACCTCACCAGATCGAGTGTGCCCGTTACCTCCATATATGGCAGCAACGAGCACACTCGACGCAGGGTAGACGCCGCGTCGGGAGAACGCCCGGACTACCACATGCCGTTGCTGGCGCATCTGGCAGCGACGTCAGGCACGCTCCGCAATGGCTCCAGCGAACCACGGTTTCTCGTGCCCATGGCTCGGTACGTCTACTGACGTTGACGGCGTCGCCCGTAGTGCGTGAGGCCCTTGGGCTTGTAGAGGTTGAGCGTCTGGACGACGAGTAGGAGCGCGAGTCCGATCGCGGGGTGGGCGAGGTCTCCGCCGAGGGCCGCGAGCTGATCTCCGGAGGCGTTGGCGGCGAAGTCCGCGGTGGCGGTGACGTCGGGCATGTGCAGGAGCAACACGACCAGGGCGATCAGGGTGAGGATGAGCGAGATGATGACCCAGTAGTGGCGGAACAGTCCCCATCGGGTGCCCAGCGCCATGAGCAGGCCGGTGCCCAGGGCGGCGGATGCCAGGGGCACGATCGCGTACCACCCGATGGTGTCCATGGCGGCCCAGGCGGCGCGGATCGACTGGTCGTCCGTGGTGTTGACAGCCCACAGTCCGAGCGCGAGGTAGGCGACCACGCCGCCGATCCATCCCACTGACACGGTGAGGTGGACCGCCAGGGCGGCCTTCCGGAGGGCTGGCGGCATCGTCACCCGTGGTCGACCGGCGGGGTGTGCCCCTCGGGTGTATCGGTCGTCTTCTGGTCGCCGCCGGGCAGGTGGCGTGACGGGCCGTGGCCGCCGCTGCCGATCGCCAGCACAACCACGACGAGCACCACGGCCGCGACCGCTGCGATGATGAACCCCTTGACCCATCGGGGTATCGGGTGTCCGTCATCCCCAGGGTCGGGTTCGGTGGGTTGTGGGGTGTCCATGATGTTCCGCTCGATGGGCGTCAGTAGCTTTGCAATACATAGTGTCGCTGTCAAAACGATACGTCCTGTTCCCGGCGAGATGTACACTAGAGTCATGCCGAAGTTGTGGGACGAGACCATCGAGGCGCACCGCCTCCAGGTTCGCGACGCGATCCTGGAGGCCGCCGCCGGACTGGCGTCCGAACACGGGCCGTTGAACGTCACCATGTCCCAGATCGCGGACGAGGCCGGGATCGGCCGGGCGACGCTCTACAAGTACTTCTCGAGCATCGAAGAAATCCTCCGGGCCTGGCACGACCATCAGATCAGCCGCCACCTCGAACTGCTGGCCGACATCGCCGACCGGGACGAGCCCGCGATAGGTCGGCTGGAAGCCGTGCTCAACACGTACGCCCAGATCCAGCACCAACGCGCCGACCACGGCGCGCAGCCGCACGGTCATGAGCTCAGCGCGATGCTCCACCGCGAGACCGACCTCGCCCCCGCCGAGAAGCAACTACACGACCTCGTCCGGACGTTGATCGAAGCTGCAGCCCAAGACCGGCAGGTGCGCTCCGACATCACGCCTGGCGAGCTGAGCACCTTCTGCCTCCACGCGCTCTCTGCAGCCAGCACCGCCCGGTCCAAGGCGGCCACCCACCGACTTGTCGGACTCGTACTCGACGGCCTCCGGGAGTGACCCGTCCTACTCCGTGGCCGGCGTTACGAGGCGGTCGACGACATCGAGGACGGCCCCGCCGACAACCGGGTGCTCGAGGCGGCAGCCGCGGGTGACGCGGATCTCATCGTCAGCGGCGACCGGCACCTGCTGACGCTCGGTTCGTGGCGTGGCATCGCCACCGTGAACCCCGCCGGGTTCCCCGCGGAGGCCTGACGCGGCCGGATCGCATCATCACCCGGAGCTGTTCGAGGTCGGCGAGGACCTCCTGCGCGCCCCCCACCGTGGAGGTGAGGACTGCCGTCCGATCTGGAGCAACTCGAACACGCGCGGGTCGACGACCTCGTTACCATCCCTGGTGATGCCGGCGTGTGTCCGGTCCCACGCCTCGAGGTCGCCACGATGCCGGCTGCCGTGTCCCGGTTCCTCCCACGCGCGGCCGACTACGACCTGTCGGGATGGCGGGCCGACCTGCTGGCCGGCGTGACGGTGGCGGTGGTCGCCCTGCCGCTTGCCCTGGGGTTCGGGGTGACCTCTGGTGCCGGTGCCGCGGCCGGGCTGTACACCGCCATCGTGGCCGGGGTGCTGGCCGCCGTCTTCGGCGGGTCGAACTTCCAGATCTCGGGTCCGACGGGTGCGATGACCGTGGTGCTCCTGCCACTGGTGTCCCGCTACGGCGTGGCGGCGCTCGCCCCGGTGGGGATCCTCGCCGGGCTGGTCCTGGTCGTGCTGGGCATGGCCCGGGTGGGACGGTTCGTGCGGTTCATCCCGTACCCGGTGATCACCGGGTTCACCATCGGGATCGCCGTCATCATCTTCCTGCAACAGCTTCCCGGGTTCCTCGGGGTGCCCAACGCCGAAGGCGAACAGATCCTGCTGGTGACGTGGCGGGTCCTGCGCGACGCGTCCGGTCACGTGCACTGGGCTACCCCGATGCTCGGTGGCCTGACCGTCGCCGTGATGGTGGCCTGGGGCCGCATCGAACGGGTGCGGAGCTTCCCCGCCAGCATGGCCGCGCTGCTGGCGGTCACCGCGGTGTCGCTGAGCTCGCCGTTCGCCCAGGTCGCCCGCGTCGCCGCGATCCCCACCGGGCTGCCGGTCCCCCAACTGCCCAGCCTGGCCGGCATGGAGGTCACCGAGCTGGTCCGTGCAGCGCTGGTGATCGCGCTGCTGGCCGCCCTGGAGAGCCTGCTGTCGGCCGTGGTCGCCGACGGCATGACCATCGGCGAGCGCCACGACCCCGACCGCGAGCTGTTCGGGCAGGGCCTGGCCAACATCGGCAGCGCGGTGCTGGGCGGCATCCCCGCCACCGCCGCCCTCGCCCGCACCGCCGTCAACGTCCGCTCTGGCGCGCGCACCCGGCTGGCCGCGATCCTCCACGGGCTCGTGCTCGCCGCGATCGTGATCGCGCTCGCGCCCCTGGCTGCCCGCATCCCCCTGGCTGCGCTGGCAGGGATCCTCATGGTGGTCGCCGCCAACATGGTCGAGGCCCGCGAGTTCCGCGAGATCGCCCGCTCGACCAAGTCCGACGCCACCACCATGCTGCTCACGCTGGGGGTCACGGTCGCCTTCGACCTGATCCTGGCCATCGAGGTCGGCCTGATCGTGGCCGGCGCCCTGTTCGTCACCCGCATGTCCCAGCTCTTCCAGGTCGACCCCACCATCCTGCTCGGCACGGACGGCCCCGCCCACCAGGACGCCTCCGCGGCCGACGCCGAGCGCCGGGTCCGGGCCGACGATCTGGTCGTCTACCGCATCGACGGGCCGATCTTCTTCGGCGCGGCCGACCGGTTCTTCGAAGAACTGCTGCGCGTCGACCACGGCATCCGCGCCGTGGTGCTGCGCATGCGCGGGGTCCCGGTCATGGACGTCACCGGCGCCACCGCCATGCGCACCCTGGTCCAACGTCTGGCCCGCCGCGACATCCTCGTGCTCGTCTCCGGTCTCCAGGACCAGCCCCGCAAGGTCCTGGAACGGACCGGGATCCTGCAACAGATCACCCGACGTGGGGACCACCTGTTCGACCACACCGACGACGCCATCGCGCACGCCCGCCACCACCTGACCTACGGTGACCACACCGCCCCCACCCGACCAGGGCAGGCAGCCGTGGGGTCGGCCGGCCGCGGACATCCAGCAGACGCTGACACGTGACATCGACCGCCCGAGGAGGCTCGGAGGTCCGCACCACGCCGGCCGGGGCCTACCCGGCCGAGCCTCCACGCGGGTCGCGCCAGACCAGATCCTTGTCGGACCGGGCCTCGGCGAAGTCCGGGCACTGCCCGTCGCCGGCACCCGTCAGGCCGCCGTCGGGATGGCACAGCACCTCACCGTCAGCGCTCCACAGCGTGCTGGGGATGTCGCAGCACCGTGCCGGGCGGTAGTACACGATCGCATCCTGGTACGAGTACTTCCAGATCTCGGTCGGCGGGTTGCTGACCTCCTCCGAGGAGATCTGCTCGATCTGTCTCTGCAGCCACGGCGGTGCATCGGCCCCGACCTCCGGTGAGCTGCACCCGGTCACCAGCACGACGGCCACCAGCAGCCCGGACCACGCCAGTCGACGGGTGTGCATCGCCCTCCCCTTACCTCGTCCCTGCCCCGTCCCTGCCCCTTCGTCTCCACCGTAGTCGCCGCAGTCGATCCGCCGGGACCGGAATGGGCACGGGAGCCTGCGGGTTCTCGTCGGTGCATCCCCTCGTCGGTGCACCCCACCGACACGACGACGCCCACATCGACGCCGGAGGCGTGGCATGACGACACCCGATCCGGGCGCCGCACCCCCCACACCCATGACCTTCGAGGCCTTCCGCCGGTCGTTCTACTACGGCTCCCGGGCGGACATGCAGTTCAAGTACCTGGCGTCGATGTCCGACGAAGACGCGGCCGACACCATCGCGCGTCTGCTGCACCTGCTGGGCGAGACGATCGACACCGGCGACTGGGACCGCGTCCGCCAGGCTGTCTACGAGGCTCAGGTCGCGGGCTACCAACCCTCGGGTCCCATCGAGCCCGCGGTCGACGCGGCGCCCTTCCAGCGCCTGCCGGCTCACCTGTCGCAGGTGCCGCTGGCGCTCATCAGCGCTGGCGGGGTCTTCCGTCGTGACGACGACCCCAGGGGACCTGACGGTCCCACCCAGGACGAGGTGCTCGGCGAGATCATGGAGTACCTGCGGGGCACGCCCACACTGACCGAGATCGGCGTCGACACACCCACCGGCGAGCTGACCGCCCGACATCCCGGGTACGACGCCACCACGGCACAGCGCGATCCGAACACGGTGTTCCCGCTCGAGGTCCTGCGTGACCTGGCTGCGAACGGGACCGTGCAGCTCGCGCCGACCCACTACGGGTTCGTCGGTGCGACCTCCCAGGTACGGCTGCGTGAACAGGTCGCGGCCGAGTGGGCGCAGCGCCTGCTCGAGGCACGCGTCGGCGCTGCGCTGCTCGTGGCCACCTGACCGGTCTGCCACGGGTCGGTCGGGCTCGTCGCACGCGCGCTGGAGGAGGCCGGCATCCCCACGGTCGCCGTGTTCGTCCGCGCCTTCCAGCACGTCGCCCAGCTCCTGCGGGTGCCCCGGGTACTGGTGACCCCGCACCTGATGGGGCGCACCATCGGCCCGGTCGGCGACCGGCCCCGCCAGCGCGCTGTCGTGGAAGCCGCTCTGGAGCTGCTGGTGTCCGCGACCGGGGCCGGCACCGTGGTCACCCTGGAGTAGCGTCCAGCCTTCCTCCCGCACGAGCACACCTGGCGCCGCGGGCCTGGTCGCTGGTGACGCCGATGACGCCGATGACGCCGATCGGAGCGGCGCGAGCGCTCCCACCGCCTTCACGGCCGGCGCTGGTCGCGCCGGCTCATCCGTCGAGGACCCTGGTCACGGCGCGCGCGAGCAGGCCGAGGCGAGGCGGCTCGTAGCCTTCCGGCAGGCGGTCGGGCAGCTCGGTCGCCACCGTCCGCAGCACCTCGGGGCCCGAAGGGTTCACCAGCGCCACGGATCCGACCCGCACGGTCGGGACGGTCTCGTTCCCGTCCGCCACGCTCCGGACGAAGCTCGCAGCATCCGGGTCCTGCCAGATGTCGACCCGGTCGAAGCTCAGGCCGGCCCGCTCGAGACCGCGCAGCAGCCCGGTACAGAACCCGCATCCGGGTCGCCAGTACACGGTGATGGTGCGTTCGCTCATCGGACACCTCGGGGGGTCGGGGCTCGGTCTCGGCGCTGTTGAGGAGGCAACCCGGATCGGCCGCGCTTGCTTCCGCTCGGGCAGCGACCTCCTACTTGATGCCGCGGTCGGCCTCGAGCAGCCGGAGCCAGACCTCGCTCAGGGTGGGGAAGGCCGGCACGGCGTGCCACAGCCGGTCGATGGTGATGCCCGACACGATGGCGATCGTGGCAGCGTGCAGCAGCTCGCCCGCACCCGGACCGACGAAGGTCGCCCCGACGATCGTCTCGCGGGCGTCATCGATCACGAGCTGAGCACGGCCCGCGACGCCCTCGCCGAGCAGCGCCGCTCCGGCCACGCTGCCGAGATCGGCCTCGGCGGTGCGGAACACGACGTTGCCGTCACGCGCCTGCGCGCACGTGAGCCCGACGGCGGCGACCTGGGGGTCGGTGAACACCACGCGTGGGACGGCGTGGGCATCGGCCCAGTCCCGTCGCACGCGCCCGGCCACGAGGTCGCCCACCAGCCGGGCCTGGTACTTGCCCTGGTGGGTCAGCAGCGCCCGGCCGTTGACGTCCCCGGCGGCGTAGAGCCATTCGCCCGCGACACCGTTGACCCGGAGCTGATCGTCGGTCCCGAGGTTGCCGCCGGGACCGAGCCCGACCGTCTCCAGCCCGATGTCTTCGGTGTTGGCCTGGCGTCCGGTGGCCACCACCACCTCGTCGCCGGTCAGCTCCGAGCCGTCAGCCAGGGTCACGGTGACGGGGCCATCGTCCGCGTGACGCTCGACCCGCACGGCCCGAGCGTCGGTCAGCACCGTGATTCCCTCGGCCTCGAGCGCGGTGCGGACGAGCTCGCCGGCGAATGGCTCCTCGCGCGCCAGGATCCGGTCGAACAGCTCGACGATCGTGACCTCACGGGCACCGAGACGCTTCCAGGCCTGTGCCATCTCGACCCCGACCACGCCACCGCCCAGGATCACGAGCCGCTCCGGCACCTGCTTGGCGCTGGTGATGTCGCGGTTGTCCCAGGTCCGCACGTCACGCAGGCCGTCGACCGGCGGGACCGCCGCCCGCGACCCCGTCGCGACGACGACGGCCCGGCGTGCGGTGAGGGTGGTGCGCTGCCCGTCGGCGTCCGTCACCTCGACCCGCCGCTCGCCTGCCAGACGGCCGTGCCCCCGGTACAGGCTCGCGCCGATCGAGTCCATCCAGCGGACCTGGTACTTGTCGTCCCACTGGGCGGCGAACGCATCCCGGCTGTGCAGCGTCCGCTCGACGTCGAGCTCACCGGTCACCGCCGAGGCCGCAGCGGGAACCCGCCGGACCGCGGCCAGTGCCTCGCCGGGGCGCAACAGCGCCTTGGACGGCATGCACGCCCAGTACGTGCACTCCCCGCCGACCAGGTCGGACTCGACGATGGCGGCGGACAGGCCGTTGTCGATGGCGTACCAGGCGGCGTTCTCGCCAGCGGACCCGCCACCGAGGACCACCACGTCGTACTCGTGCTCGTGCTCGTGCTCGTCACTCACGGTTGCTCCTCACGGTCCTCGCGGTCAGCCCTCAGCAGGTGCGTCCTGGACACGCACACCGTGCCAGAAGGCGACCCGGTCCGCGATCCCGCCGCCACCAGCGCAAGTACCGGCCGGCACAAACCACCGCATCCGGTGGTAACCCCGCCCCACGGACCGCCGCACCGGCAGCGCCCGGCAGAAACCACCGCATCCGGTGGAAGCCTCGCTCCACGGACCGCCGCGCCGGCAGCGCCCGGCAGAAACCACCGCATCCGGTGGAAACCCCGCCCCGACGGCCCCCCCACCAGCAGCGCCCGGCACAAACCACCGCATCCGGTGGAA
>Ga0214471_10002477_pt1 | contig 14490 bp, 14 predicted proteins | sample RVTome_5_FD_207665 | JGI IMG/M metagenome (GOLD analysis project Ga0214471, IMG submission 207665) | Soil microbial communities from uranium-contaminated site in the Upper Colorado River Basin, Wyoming, United States - RVT142D155 | ecosystem: Environmental > Terrestrial > Soil > Contaminated >...
GGCTCGTCAGGTACGCGGGCCGATCGGCCACGACCGCGTCGAGAGCCCCCTTCGGCGGATTGCCGCCGGGGAACACGTCCATCGACCATCCGCCCCCGAGGATCCACGGCTCGTCGGGGTGGCTCGTAGCGTATTCGCCGACGATCTCCTGGTAGTCGGGCAACCCGTATGCGTTCGAGAGGTTGCACCGCAGCATCTCCAGGCCTGACGAGGGCGGGTGGATGTGCGCGTCCTGGAAGCCGGGCAGCAGCATGCGGCCCTTCAGGTCGATCACGTCGGTGGCCGGGCCGACGAGCTCGCGGACGTCGTCGTCCGAACCAACCGTAACGATGCGGCCGTCCCGTACCGCGACGGCCTGCGCGCGCGGCTGCGCAGGGTCGACCGTGTACACGGCGCCACTCACGAAGGCGAGCTCGGCCGATGCCATCACGATGTGGGTCGTCTCCCGATCACGAGCGCCGAGAGCATATCGAGCCCCCGGGATATGCTCCGCGGACCGGAACGGGGAGGGATCGGTGCGAGGGCGCGGGTTCATCGTGATCGCGTTCGCCATGCTCATCACGTCGCTCACGACGGGTTCCTCGGGCGGTCAACCTGCCCCTGAGCCCATCGAGCTCCGGGTGATGACGTTCAACATCTGGTACGGGGCGACCCCGACCGATGGCCTGGGCAAGGTCATCGAGGCCATCGAGGCCGCCGACGCCGACGTGGTGGGGATGCAGGAGCCGTACGCGCGGCTCCGACGGATCGCGCTCGCGCTCGGCTTCCACGCATCGCCGCGGATGCACGTCATCTCGCGCTACCCGATCCTGGAGCCGGCGGGGAGCGACGGGGATTGGGCATTCCTGTTACTCGGTCCCGGTCAGGTGGCCGCGATCGCGAACGAGCATCTCCCGTGCTGTCCCTATACGCCCTACCGGATCGTGAACCGTGGCTACGATCGCGAGACGATCCTGGAGCAGGAGCGCAGGACACGGGTCCGCCGGATCGAGCGCCACCTGGCCGCGCTCGCGCCGGTGCTCGATGCGGACATCCCCACCTTCTTCACCGGCGACTTCAACGTCCCGTCGTACCGAGACTGGACGCGGCGTGCCGTCGAGGCTCGCGGGCTTCCCTATCCGGTGCGCTGGCCCGTCTCCCTCGCGATGGAGGCGGCCGGGTTCGTCGACTCCTACCGGACGGTGCGCCCCGATCCGCTCGCCGATCCCGGGTTCACGTGGACGCCGGGCTATCCCGCCCCGTTCGTGTACCCGTGGGATCTCCACGACCGCATCGACTTCGTCTGGGCCGCCGGGCCGGCGACTCCGCTGGCGAGCGACGTGGTCGGCGAATCGGCGGCGAACGCCGACATCGTCATCGATCCCTACCCTTCGGACCACCGGGCCGTCGTCTCGACCTTCGACGTCACCCCCGCGGTCCCGCCAGTGTTCGTCGCCGCGGCGCTCGAGCGTTCGAGACCGGATGCTCCCCTCGAGGTCACGTTCCACTCCCCCGGTGAACCGGGCGAGCACGTGACGCTGACCCCGGCCGGAACCACCGCTCCGGTCGCCGACGCGACGACCGGACCTGGTTCGCCGAGCGACGGGACGATCGTGTTCGACACCACGGGCTTGGACCAGGGGACCTACGAGCTCGCCCTGCTCGATGACGACGATGCCGAGCTCGCGCGCGACACGGTGGTGCTCGTCGCCGCGGGCCAGCCGCCGGTCCTGACCCTTGCGGACGACACCCTCCAGGGCGATCAAGCGCTCGAGATCACGTGGGCCTTCGCCCCCGGCAACCGCTTCGACTGGTTCGGAGTCTTCCGCGCGGACCTGACGGCGAAGACTGGATCGATCAAGGCGTGGCGCTACCTGGAAGGCCGAGTCGGCGGCTCGCTGGATATGGGTGCCGGCGTTCGTGGCGCCGCCGACTGGCCGCTTCCGGCCGGCGAGTACCGGCTCCACCTGTGCCTCGACGACAGCTACCGCTGCCGCGTCTCGGTGCCGTTCAGCGTGCTCGTCTGATCCTCAGGCGAGGGCAACCAGATCGAGCAGCTCGTCGTCCCAGTAGCCCAGCTCGCCGTCGGGCATCATCAGGACGCGCTGCGGGGCAAGGCTGCGGACGAACGCCACGTCGTGGCTGACGAGGACCATCGAGCCCGTCCACGTCGCGAGCGCCTCGGCCACCGCCGTCCGCGACGGCGGATCGAGGTTGTTCGTCGGCTCGTCGAGCAGGATGAGGTTCCGCCGGCCAGCGACGAGCTGCGCGATGGCGAGCTTGGTCTTCTCACCGCCCGAGAGCGTGCCGGCATCCTGGAACGCGACCTCTCCGCTCAGACCGAACATGCCGAGGAGCGCGCGCAGGTCGTGGTCGGAGGCGTCGGTCGATTCCCCTCGGACGTGCGCCAGCACCGGAACCCCGTCGTGGATCCCCTCGTGCTCCTGCGCGTAGTACCCGAGCCGCACGCCGTGGCCGAGCTCGAACGCGCCGGCGTCGGCGTCCGTCACGCCGGCGAGGATCTTCAGCAGGCTCGTCTTTCCGGCGCCGTTCAGCCCCATGACCAGGAGGCGCTCCCCGCGGCCGAGGTCGAAGCTCACGTCCTGGAAGACGGGCGGTCCTCCGTAGCCCTTCGTGAGCTCGTCGGCTTTCAGCACGACCCTGCCGCTGTGCGGGGGCGGAGGGAACCGGTACTGCACCACGCGCTCGCGCTTGGGCGCGGCCACCGCCTTCGTGCGCAGGTGCGCCACCCGCGAGTCGAGGCTCCTCGCCTTGCGGGCCCGCTTGACCGTCTGCCCGCGCATCGAGTTCGCGAGCGTCTTGAGCCGGTCGATCTCGGCGTGCTGGCGCTCGGCGAGCGCCCTGCGGCGAGCCTCGTCCTGGGTTCGGGCCGTCCGGTACTCCGAGTACGTCCCGCGGTACTGCACGAGTCCGTCGCGATCCAGATGCAGGATCCGCGTGATCGACGAGTCGAGCAGCGCGAGGTCGTGGCTGACCACCACCAGCGCGCCCGGGTACGCCGCGAGGAACTTCATCAGCCACTGCTTCGCGTCGTTGTCCAGGTGGTTCGTCGGCTCGTCCAGGAGCACGACGTCCGATCCTCCGAACAAGATCCGTGTGAGCTCCAGACGCCGGCGCTCCCCGCCCGACCGCGCCGGCACGGCAAGGTCGAGCCGGTCGCCGGGAAGCCCGAGCCCGGCGGCGATCCTGCGTGCCTCCGCTTCGCCCGAGTACCCGCCTGCGGCCCGGTAGCGCTCCTCGAGGCGTGCGAAGCGTCCGACGTTGGCGTCGGTCGGGCGTTCCTCGATCGCGAGCCGCGACTTCTCGAGTCGCTCCGCCATCTCCTGCAGACCGCGCGCCTGCAGGACGTGGACCAGGCCGGTGTGGTCCTCGTCGGCGCGGTGCTGTCGCGGATCCTGCCGCAGGTAGCCGACGCGCCCTCGAACCGTGACGCGCCCGGCGAGCGCGGTGGCCTCTCCCGCGACCACCTGGAGCAGGCTCGTCTTGCCCGCGCCGTTGCGACCGACGACACCGACCTTGTCTCCGGGACGCAGCGAGAGCGTGAGGCCTTCCAGGACCGGGCGCCCGGCGACCTCGACCGCGAGGTCCCGGATCTCGAGCACGCTCATGCCTGGTCTCCCTGGAGCGGGAAGCGGAACGGATGGAGGTGGGCGATGGACACGACGGAAGGCTCCCTTTCGATGCGGGTGTTTGCGCCGCTATCGGTTCGGAGCCGTCACATGCGGGAAGGGTACCGCGCCGCTCAGGAGGAGAACAGCCTCACGGGAGACGGGATCGGGGCGTCGGAAACAGCGTCAGCGAAGGAGCGCGAGGGACCCCACGACCCCGAGCAGCAGGACACCGACCGTGGCGAGCAGCAGGGCGCCGCTGGCGATGGCCTCTTTCACGATCGGGTCGTCTCGTGGGGGCAGCATGGTCTCGGGATACCCATCGGCTCGGATCCCTAATCGCCTAAGCCTTCCGCCGGAGATGGGATCCCCCAGCTCCCGGGCCGGGGACTCGGGCTGACCTAGGATGCACGAGGTGGCTCGCGAACAGGCCCTCATCTTCGACCTCGACGGAACACTGATCGACAGCGTCTACCAGCACGTTCTCGCCTGGCGAGAGGCGCTCGAGCAGGTCGGGATCGAGCTCGCGGTCTGGAGGATCCACCGGAAGATCGGCATGAGCGGTGGCCTGTTCGCCAATGCACTGCTGCGCGAGACCGGACGCCCGGTGACCGTCGAGGACGCGGATCGCCTCCGCAAGCTCCACGCCGAGGCGTACGCGGCCCGCGCCGGGCAGATCCGGCCGCTCCCCGGAGCCATCGAGCTGCTGAAAGCGCTCACCGAGGGCGGCACGCCGTGGGCGATCGCGACGAGCGGGTACAAGCAATCGGCCGGACCCACGATCGATCTCCTCGAGGTTCCCGACGGCGTTCCGATCATCACGCGCGATCTCGTCGAGCGGGCCAAACCCGACCCGGACCTGTTCCTCGCGGCCGCCGAGAAGCTCGGCGTGAACATCGAGAACAGCATCGTCGTCGGCGACAGCGTCTGGGATCTCCTCGCCGCGCGCCGCGCGCGAGCGCTCGGCGTCGGGTTCCTCTCCGGCGGTTACGGCCTCGACGAGCTCGAACGCGCCGGCGCGTACCGCGTCTACGCCGACCCCGCGGACCTCCTCGCACACCTCGACGAGGTCGGCGTCCGCTAGCCGAAGTCCCGACTCGCTTCGCGGCCGATGAGATTCCCCTCATCGACGTTTGCTGTAGTTCGGCGGAGGTACGGTCGCCCCGAGTGGCTTGAGCCGCACGGAATGTCTTAGGAAGGAGGGTCGACCCGACTCCCGCCCCTCGCCTCACCTGCTACTCCGTTCATCCGTGTGGTTACTAGGGTCTCGAGGAGGTCGGCGAATGGCAAGGTTCCTACGAGTCTCACTTGTCGTAGCAATGCTCTCCGCAGTTCCCATGGCTGTCGCATCGGCAGACGCGCCACCGGGGCCGTACTTCAACGGATTCGAGACTGACACTGCGGGCTGGTTCCCCTCCAGTGGTGGGACGATTGCGCGCCAGCCATCTGGTTACAGCACGGGCCCCATGGGCTACGCAACTGGCGTCGCGTCGGCGGACGGGGACTTCCACGCGAGGCTCGGTCTAGATCCGGGCCCCAGTAACTGTGCAGCAGGAGTTCCCGTCTTTACCGGCCCATTCACGATGTGGGGCGGGTACAGCTCCATGTTTCCGCTGGGCGGATACACGACCCGGGTCGACGTCTATCTGGACGTTGCATGGGCCGTGGCACCTGGGCATCTCGACAAGCGCTTCGACTGGTCATCTGCGATCAACACTCCAGCCGGCGTTCACCGACGCGACTTTGTCTTTAATGTAGGTACCGACGCGCTCGGCTTCGTCATGACGGCGGGTAACAACGCGAATCGCTGTAACAGCTTCCCCGCCAACCCAGGCCATGCGCCAGTCGTTCACATCACGCAGTCCGGGTGGTACACCTTCGAACACACCTTTACGGGCGTACCCGGTGGTCAACTTACCGTCACAATGAGATTGATCGATCAGGCGACGAACCTGCCGGTGCCGGGGGCGATCTGGGTTCTCATGCCGCCCGGTGACATCATTGGCGTCACGGTGGGCGGGAACCGGTACGGCTGGTTCGCCCAGAACGAGATCGATCAGCTCGCGATCGACAACAGCGAGCGCACGGGCATCGTCAGCACACCCGGCTGCGAAGTGAGGATCAGCAACGGCGGCAGCATCACAACCACGCTCGATGACGAGGCCACCTTCGGAGGGAATGCAAAGGTGTCCATGTCGGGAGCGACCTCGGGGCAACAGCAGTATCAAGATCACGGGCCGCTACAGCCGCTCAGGTTCAAGGCCCTCACCGTCCAAGCGGTGATCTGCAACGAGGACGACGACGGCGCCGTGATGTCCGCGGAGATCTACGGCATGGGGACCGTCGACGGCGAAGGCGAGTTCGATTACCGGATCAAGCTAGAGGACCAGGGTGAACCGGGAACGAACGACAGGTACTGGATCTTCATCCCGGGCGCTTTGTACGACTCTGGCGACCAGCAACTCGATGGAGGAAACGTCCAGATCCGTGGCACCGTCACTGATTAGCCAGAAGGAGGGACCGTCGAGGGGAGTGGGCCGGTAGGCCTGCTCCCCTTGACTTTTCCGCCTCGTTGCTCCGGCCGACCGATGATCGCGCCTTCGTGGCCACGCAACTCGAGGCGTTCGGCCCGTGGAGGTGCGGCTTTGCCCGCGGTGGAGAGCACGACCTCCTGGTCCTCCGGAATCTCCACCTCGCGAGGACCTTCGCCGAAGTTGAGGTGCACCTGCACCCTCCCGTCGGGGTGGTACCGCTCGAACGAGAAGACGCCATCAGGAGCGGGCACAGTTCGATAGGCCCCCACCGCCAGTGCGGGAGTCTCCTTCCGCAGCCGAACGAGCGACCGGAACAGGTTCAGCACGCTGTCGGAATCCTGTCGCTGGCCCTCGACTGTCATCGCCGGGTTGTCCGACGCGAGCGGAAGCCACGGCTCCGCCTCGGAGAAGCCGGCGTTCGGCCCGCGTGACCACTGCATCGGCGATCGAACGGGAAGACGGTCCAACTCCGTCCCGAGGGCGGCCTGCGGATCGGGGAACCCAACCTTCGAGGGGGGGACGACGGCGTTCGGGAGGCCGAGCTCGTCGCCGTAGTACCAGGTCGGGGTTCCGCGGAGAGTGAGCAGGAGCATGTGTAGGAGCCGGACCCGCTCCGGCCCCACCCGGCTGGCGATGCGCGGGAAGTCGTGGTCGCCGAGCAGCCAGTTCGGCCACGCGCCTTCGGGGAGCACGGCCTCGTACGCCTCGACCTCGGCTCGAACCGCGTCGGCGGTCCACTCGGGGAGCTCGGCCAGCGCGAAGTTGTGGGGCATGTGCGCCTCGTCGAGATCCGCACCGTGGTACGTCACGGCTCGGGCGGGCGGCAAGACCATCTCCGCGATCATGACCCGGTCGGGGTACTCGTCGATCACCGCGCGCAGGGAACGCGCTCGGTCGTGCGCATCCGGGCCGTCCTCGGAGTGGACGCGGTTCAGCATGAGTCGCGACGGCAGCGCGTCGTGCCAATCGGGGTTCGGCGGGTTGTCTCGGAGCTCGGGGTCCTTCCCGAGGAGCCACAGCACGTCGACCCGGAACCCGTCGACGCCCCGGTCGAGCCAGAACCGCATCGCGTCGTGGATCGCTTCCTGCACCTGCGGGTTGTCCCAGTTCAGGTCCGGCTGCCCGGGATCGAAGGAGTGCAGGTACCACTTGCCAGGCGGGTCCAGGTAGCGCCACGCCGGCTCGCCGAAGTAGCTCACCCAGTTGTTCGGACGCGATCCGTCGGGACGTCCCTCGCGCCATACGTACCAGTCGTGTCGCGCGCTCTCGGGGTCCCGGCTCTCGAAGAACCACGGGTGCTGGTCGGACGTGTGGTTCGGAACGAGATCGAGGATGAGCTTGATCCCCCGCTCGTGCAGCGCCGCGACGAGCGCGTCGAAGTCCTCCAACGTTCCGAACGCCGGATGGATGTCGCGGTAGTCCGAGATGTCGTAGCCGAGGTCCACGTCCGGCGACGGATAGATCGGCGAGAGCCAGACGGCGTCGATCCCGAGCCACGCGAGGTAGTCGGCCTTCTCTCGGATGCCAGCGAGGTCGCCGACGCCGTCACCGGACGCATCGCGGAAGCTCCGCGGATAGATCTGGTAGACGATTCCGCGCTGCCACCAGGTCGGCTCGTCGGGAACCCAGAGCTTCCCGCGCTCCCCCGTCCGCGATGTCCGTTCCATCCCAACGGCTCGATCTAGGCCGGCTGGAACAGCTCGACCGCGTTGCCGGAGGGATCTTCCAGCACGATCTGACTCCCGCCGGGACCGACGACGATGTCGCCGCGGAAGCGGACGCCGGCTGCACGCAGCCTCGTCACCTCGGCCTCGATGTCGCCGACCTCCAGGGCGATCCGATTCCACCCGCCGGGCTCGGGCTTCGCGCCGTCGGGCATCGGGCGCGCCGCGGAGCTTGCAGGCCCGGAGAGCCACAGCGGCACCCCGTCGAGGACGACGATCGCGAAGGCCGGACCCATCTGCTGCTCGAGCTCGAAGCCCAGGACGCCGGTGTAGAACGCGACCGCGTCGTCGACGTCGTTCACGAGGCACCGGAATGCCATCACAGCTCGATGCTAGCGGGTCAGGCTCGTCTCCCGCCGGATGGGACTTCCGCATGGCCTACGCTCACGAGTTATCGGATGCGCCGAGTGCGAGGAGGAACCGTGGCCATCGCCGTAGCGGAGAGGTCGATCCATCCAGCGCTTCGCGAGCACGGGGAGGAACGGGCCCGAAGCGCCCAGAATCGGATCGCAGATGCGATCACGAGGTTCGCGGGATCGATGTGGTTCGTCTATCTCCACATCGTCTGGTTCGCGGTCTGGATCGGCCTCGGCGTCGAGCGGTACCCGTACGGGTTGCTCACGATGATCGTGTCGCTCGAGGCCATCTTCCTGTCGACCTTCGTGATGATCAGCCAGAACCGACAGGAGGACGCGCGAAGGCACCTGGCGGATCAAGAGTGGCAGGTGGTGCAGTCCGAGGAACGACAGAACGAGGAGCTCATCAACCTATCCAGTCAGATCCTCGACCTGACGAAGGCGATCCACCAGTTGACCCTGGCCCACACCGGGAAGGCCGAGTGACCTGGTCCTGGACCGGACCTTGCTCTGTTTTGCCTCAGGGCTTGTTGCCTTGGCCCTCGGTCGTGGCGTCCTGGCCGGTCTGCTGAGCGTCCGATGCCTGACCGCCCGAGGCGTCGTCTGCCACCGACTCGCCGCCGGCAGATGCCTGGTCGCCGGTCTCCGAGCTACCCTCGAGCGCGCCCTGCTCCGCCTGGTCGGCAACGGACATTCCGCCGCTCGACGCCTGGTCGCCGGTCTCCGCGCCGCCCTGGGCGCCGACGGTCTCTTGCTCGCCGGCGGCTGCCGAGGCCGAGCACGCGTTCGTATCGACTTCCTCGCCGGTTGCGGCGGCCGAGACGAATGCACCGAACTCACAGCCGGAGATCGTGCCGTCCTGCAACTGGGGGAGGTACGTCTCGATCGCACCGATCACGGCGAAGGCGGTCTCATCGGCGTCCTCGGGGAGCAGTTCAGCGGACGGGACGGACTCGGTCTCGGGGCCACCGGCCTGCTCCGGCAGGGTGACGCCGACCCTGGCCAGGGCGTCATCGGCCACCTCGGGCAGGTCGACCACCCCGGCGAGTGCCAGCCCCACGCTCAGGAACGATGCGCCGACGGCCACGACGAGGGCTCTCGCCATCACTCGGACGAACCGGGTACGCAACACGGGACTCCACCTCCTGGCTCGCGAACGCTCGAGTCGGGCACGGCTGTCCAGCACGTGGCCCCGGGCCGCCGCTTCGCCGGCCACCTGGACGATCGCTGCCAGGTGGCGCCGGGAAGCCCCCTCTGCGGGAGCCTCAGCGACGGCGTCTATCAGGCCCCCGAGGAACGCGGCGATGTCCCCGAGCTCTTCGTCCCGGTGGTGGCCGGCCAGGAGGAGGTCGATGTCCTCGTCGCGCACGTGGGAGAGTGGCCTGAGCATGTCGTCTTCGTAAGCGCCGGAACCGCTCAAAGGGTTACGCCCTCCCTCTCGAGTTCCCGCCTCAGACGCGCGATCGCTCGCCGCTGCAGCTGCTTGACCGCCCCGGGCCGCTTGCCGAGGGCCGCCGCCACCTCTTCGACGGTCATCTCCCCGAGGGTGCGCAGGAGCACGACGTCCTGCTGATCCGCGGACAGCCTGGTGATCACGCGGTACGCCCGTTCAGCTTCCACCGAGGAAATGACGCGGTCCTCGATGTCGCTGTTCGGGTCGGGCGCATCGATGCCCTCGTCGGGCATGACCTCGAAGGGCCGGCGCACCCTCGCTCGGCGGTCGTCCAGCAGGCAGTGGTGGGCGATCGTGAACACCCACGCCCGGAAGCCGCGCTCGGAGCCGTCGAACGCGGGGAGGTCACGCACGACCTCCAGGAATACCTCGCCCGTCAGGTCCTCGGGGTCCGGCGCCCCGCGCGTACGCAGGTACCCGAGCACCGAGGGAGCCAGGTCACTGTAGATCGAGGTCCAGGCCCACTCCGCTCCGGCGCGCGCGGCGGCCAACGTCACCTCGAAGCTCTCGCCAACGGACATATCTCTCTCCGGGATGATTCGTCACCCGTAGCCGGAATGTCGAGCGAACGGCAAGGCTCGCGCGCGGTCGAGGCTGGCTCAAGCCGGCAGGCCCACGGGCCCGCCGATGTTCACACGAACTCCGTCGGTTCCAGGATGGTGTCGGAGACAGGATTTGAACCTGCACGGGCCGTAAAGCCCACTAGGCCCTCAACCTAGCGCGTCTACCAAGTTCCGCCACTCCGACGGGAGCGAGTGGGATTCTATCAACCGGGTTTGGGGGCCCGGCCTACTTCCATTGCCAGGAAAGCCAGAACGTGCTCAGCCCGAAGATCGCGGCCGTGACCACGGTGATCCGGTCCAGGCGCCGCTCGAGGGAGGTGCCGCCGGTCAGCGTGGACGACCCGCCTCCGAACATGTCCGAGAGCCCGCTCCCCTTGCCCGAGTGCAGCAGGATGAACACGATCAGGAACAGGCTGGAGACGATGTTCAGCACGAGCGCGACGACGTCTAGCATCGGTCGACCAGTCTACCGGCCGCTCAGGCGGTTGGCTCGAGATCGAGCACGGCCCGGTCCTCGAGCGGGAAGTGGCAGGCGGCCACCTGTCCCGGGTGGTGCGGTCGCAGGACCGGCTCCTCCTCGCGGCACCGCGGGAACTGGGCGTTCGGGCATCGCGGGTGGAACCGGCACCCAGACGGCGGGTCGATCGGGCTCGGCACGTCGCCCTCCAGGACGATCCGCTTCTTGTGGCTGGCAAGATCCGGGTCCGCGATCGGGACGGCCGACAGGAGCGCCCCGGTGTAGGGGTGCTTCGGGTTCCGGTAAAGCGTGGGCCCCGTGGCCATCTCGACGATCTTGCCGAGGTACATCACGGCGACACGGTTCGATACGTGCTTGACGACCGACAGGTCGTGCGCGATGAAGATGTAGGTCAGGCCGAACTCCCTCTGGAGCTTCTCGAGCAGGTTGATGATCTGGGCTTGGATCGAGACGTCGAGCGCCGAGACCGGTTCGTCGCAGACGATCAGCTTCGGCCGCAAGGCGAGGGCCCGGGCGACGCCGACCCGCTGCCGCTGCCCGCCCGAGAACTCGTGCGGATACCGGTTGTAGTGCTCGGGGTTCAGACCGACCAGCTCCATCAGCTCCTGCACGTTCTTCTTCACGTCGCCCTTGGGCACCGTGTGATGGATCCGGAACGGGTCGGCGATGATCGAGCCGATCGTCTTGCGGGGATTGAGCGAGGCGTAGGGGTCCTGGAAGATCATCTGCATCTCGCGGCGGAGGGGACGCATCTTCCGCCGGCCGTAGGCCGTGTACTCCTCGCCCTCGAAGAACAGACGGCCCTCGGTCGCGTCGTACACCTTCATGATGAGCCGCGCGAGCGTCGACTTCCCGCACCCGGTCTCCCCCACCAAGCCCAGCGTCTCTCCCGGGTAGACCTCGAGGTCGATCCCGTCCACGGCGTGCACCTGCCCGATCTTCTTCTGGAAGATCACCCCTCGGGTGATCGGGAAGTGCTTCTTCACGCCCTCGAGCCGAAGGAGCGGCGTCGAACCCGGCGATCCGGCCGGACGTTCCCGCTCCCGCACCGAGACCGTCATGCCCGCTGGAGCACCTCCTCGCGGAAGATGCGTTCCTTCTCCGAGAGCGCGAGGTGACAGGCCGACGCGTGGACCCCGTCGGGCGACTGGAGCTCGGGCTCCTTCGTTCGGCAGATGTCCATCACGTACGGGCACCGTGGATGGAACGAGCACCCGGGCGGGACGAAGATCAACGACGGCGGCTGGCCCTTGATCGGCTTGAGGTCCTGCACTTCGCTCTCCAGCCGCGGGATGGACTGCAGGAGACCCCAGGTGTACGGGTGGTGGGCGCCGTAGTAGATGTCCCGCGTGTTCCCGCTCTCGGCGATCTTCGCGGCGTACATGACGTTGATGTGGTCGCAGTACTCGGCGACGACTCCGAGGTCGTGCGTGATGAGCACGACCGCGGTCCGGAACTCCTGCTTCAGCCGGTCGATCAGCTCGAGGATCTGCGACTGGACCGTCACGTCGAGCGCCGTCGTCGGCTCGTCGGCGATCAGGAGATCGGGGTTCAGCGCGAGCGCCATCGCGATCATCGCCCGCTGGCGCATGCCGCCGGAGAACTCGTGCGGGTACTGCCGGGCGCGCTCCGCGGGCTTGGGGATGCCGACCGTTTGAAGCATGTCGACCGCGCGGTCCCACGCCTCCTTCTTGGGCATCTTCTCGTGCGCGCGGATCCCCTCGACGATCTGCTGCCCCACCGTATAGAAGGGGTGGAGCGACGTCATGGCGTCCTGGAACACCATCCCGATCCGTTTGCCGCGCAGGTGTCGCAACTCCTCGTCGGGAAGCGTGAGCAGGTCCTGGCCGTCGAAGATCACCTCGCCCTCGAGCCGGGCGTCCTTCGACCGGATGAGGCCCATGACGGTGAGGAACGTGACGCTCTTGCCCGATCCCGACTCGCCCACGACCCCGAGCGTCTCTCCCTGGTAGATGTCGAACGAGACGCCGTTCACCGCCTTGACGACGCCGTCCGGCGTGTCGAAGTGCACCTTCAGGTCCCGCACACGGAGCAGCGGCTCCCCGACCGCGCCGCTCCGGCCGTGCGTTGACGAGCTCATGCGTACTTCACCCTCGGGTCCAGGAAGGCGTACAGGACGTCGATCACCAGGCTCATGATCGTGACGCCGAGGCCGGCGAACACGACGACCGCCAGGATGACCGGCAGGTCTCCGTTCCCCACCGCCCGCACGACGTACGTGCCGAGCCCCGGAAGGTTGAACACCGTTTCGGTGATGATCGCGCCGCCGAGCAGGGTTCCGAAGTCGACCCCGAACAGCGACACGACCGGCGTCAGGCTCGAGCGGAGGGCGTGACGGAAGATGACCTTGCGCTCCGAAAGACCTTTGGCCCGGGCGGTGCGGATGTAGTCCTCGTTGAGCGTCTCCAACAGGTTGCTCCGCACCATGCGCGCGTAGAACGCCGCGAAGAGCAGGGCCAGCACGAACCACGGAAGGATGAAGTGCATGAACCACTGGGACGGATCGTCGGAGATGGCCACGTACCCCGTTCCCGGCAAGATCTCCAGCTGCTGCCAGAAGATCCACAGGGCCATGAGCCCCAGCCAGAACACGGGGGCCGACACGCCGAGCAACGCGAATCCCATCGCTGCTCGATCCGCGATCTTCCCGCGGTTCAGCGCGGAGATGATACCGATGCCGACGCCGAGGACCAGCCAGAGGACGGCGGCGCCCAACGCGAGCTGGAACGTCACCACCGCCCGCTCCAGGAGCACCGGCTTGATCGGCGAGCGCGTCAGGAACGAGAAGCCGAACCCCGGCCAGCCGTACTCGTCACCCACGAACAGGCGCTTGAGGAACAAGAGGTACTGGATCGGCGCCGGCTGATCGAGGCCGAGCGACTCCTTGACCTGGGCGATGAGCCGCGGATTCGGGGCGCGGCCGGCGAACAGGATCGACGGGTCCGTCGGAGGCATCACGAAGAAGATGATGAACGTGAACAGCGTGATGAGGACGACGAGCAGGAGCACCCACAGCAGCCGTCGGATCAGGTATCTGCCCATCGACTCCTCGCCACGACCTCCGATCGCCACCGGATGGCGACGTCGTCGATCCTAGGTGTTCGAGATGCGAGCAGGAGAGCCGCCCCCCCATGCGGGGGCGGCTCTCCGGCTTCCTACCTTCGTGGCCGGCGTCTAGACCTGCGCCGATGTATCGACCGCCACCTTGGAGAACGCGGTGGTTCCCGCGAACTGGTCGAAGTCCCAGGCGGTGACCGCCGGCCCGATCGTCGTGATGACGGTCGGCCACAGGTACGGGACCCAAGGAACGACGTCCTCCATCAGCCTCTCGTCCAACGCGATCCAGCACTGGTTCGTGGCGTCGAGGTCTCCTTCGAGCGCGACCTGCTTGCAGTTGTCGATGTCCGCGTCCACGCTCGGCACGTCCTCGAACTCGATGCCGCACTCGTCGGCTTTGTCCTGCGTCAGACCCACCAGCGAGTAGTTGTAGTTGCCCTCGCAGGCGATCCCCCGGCCGTCGAACAGGAACCCGACGAACGAAGAGGAGTCGGGGAAGTCCTTCCCCCAGCCCGGGTTCATCGAGATGGGCACCTCGTTCGAGACGGTCTGCATGATCGTGTAGTGGTCCTCCGCCTCGCGGACGTCCACCTCGATGCCGATCTGGGCAAGCGAGTCGACCACGACCGCCTCGGACTCGGTCCACGGCGAGGTGTTGCGGTTCACCATCACGACCCCGCTGCACTCCGGCGCGTC
>Ga0214471_10002478_pt1 | contig 14484 bp, 7 predicted proteins | sample RVTome_5_FD_207665 | JGI IMG/M metagenome (GOLD analysis project Ga0214471, IMG submission 207665) | Soil microbial communities from uranium-contaminated site in the Upper Colorado River Basin, Wyoming, United States - RVT142D155 | ecosystem: Environmental > Terrestrial > Soil > Contaminated >...
GGCGCCCAGGATGTCCGAGGGCATCAGGTCCGGCGTGAACTGGATGCGGCTGAACTTCAGGCTCAGAGCGTCCGCCAGCGTCTTGATGAGCAGCGTCTTGGCGAGGCCAGGCACTCCGCGCAGCAGGCAGTGGCCCCCGGCAAGGAGACAGGTCAGCACCTCCCGGACCACCGGCCGCTGCCCGATGATGACCCGGGCAATCTCGCTGTCGAGTCGTGTGGCCAGGTTGCCAGCCTGATCGAAGGACAGGGCCTGAGGCGTCGCGGATGGCGAGTCGGTGAGGGCGGAGACTTCCACGAGGGAATCTTACTCGAGAGCAGAGGGCGGAGGGGAGAATCGGAACGAGGCGATCTGGCTGGAGGCCTATCGATAGTTCCCGAACTTCAGCTCCACACCGAAGTCCTTCGCCCGAAGGTGCGCCATGGCGGCTTGCAGCTCGTCCTTCGAGGGCGAGCTGACACGGACCTGATCCCCCTGGATCGCGGCCTGAACCTTCTTGAGCCTGGCCTCCTTGATGGCCGCGGCCACTTTCTTTGCAGTTTCGGAATCGAGGGCCATGCGCAGCCCGATCTCCTTGCGCACAGTGTCGCCCCCGGCAGGGATCGTCTCACCCATGTCCAGGTTCTTGAGGGGGACGCCGCGCTTGATCAATCGTCCCTGCAGGATGTCCACGAGGGCGCGCATCTTGTAGTCGTCGTCGGCCACGAGGGTGAGCTTGCCATCGCCACGGCTGAACTCGATGGCTGCCTTCGATCCCTTGAAGTCGTACCGCTGGGCGATCTCCTTCTGGGCCTGGTTGACCGCGTTGTCGACTTCCTGGAGATCTACGCCGGTGGTGACGTCGAATGAGTTCGTCGAAGCCATCTGTCCGAGGTTGGAGGTCGGAGGTCGGAGGTCAGCGGGTCAGATGTCTGAAGCTAACCAGACAACGCCACACTATCTTCGAGTCATGCCGCTCCAGGCCGTAGATCCCGTCTTCCTCGCCTTCCAGTCCGCGGTCGCGGGACGGTACTCCATCGACCGGGAGCTGGGCCGTGGCGGGATGGGCATCGTCTACCTTGCCCACGAGGTGCATCTCGACCGGCTCGTGGCCATCAAGCTCCTACCGCCCGACAAGGCTGCCGATCCTTCCCTCCGGGAGCGGTTCCTGCGCGAGGCGCAACTCGCCGCCAAGCTCTCGCACCCCAACATCATTCCGATCCACGCGGTGGCGGAGGTGGACGGTTTCGTCTTCTATGTGATGGCGTTCATCGATGGCGAGACGCTGACACGACGCGTGCAGACGCGCGGGCCGCTGGTCGGCTCCGAGGCGGTGAGGATTCTGCGCGAGGTCGCCTGGGCGCTTGCCCACGCGCACGCGCAGGGGCTCGTCCATCGTGACGTGAAGCCGGACAACATTCTGATCGAGGCGTCATCGGGCCGCGCCCTGGTGGCCGACTTCGGGATCGCCGCGGCCATCGGTGAGGGCGCCAGCCTGGGCGCCGCCGGAACACCGGAGTTCATGAGCCCCGAGCAGGCGGCGAATGTCCCGGTGGATGCGCGGAGCGACGTCTACTCGCTCGGTGCGACGGCCTTCTATGCCTGCTCGGGACGCGTTCCCTTCGAGGGCGACACCGCGGCGGCGATCCTGGCGCGTCACCTGACCGAATCGCCCCCATCGCTGCGTTCGGTCGGACTCAGCGTCCCCAGAAAACTCGCGCAGCTCGTCGATCGTTGCCTCGCCAAGGATCCCGAACAACGGCCCCAGTCGGCAGACGATCTCGCCGAGCAGCTCGGCGTCGCGCTGGAGCAACGGCGGGAGCTGCCCGTCGCACTCCGGGCGTTCGTGAAGCGGAGTTCGAGACTCGACGGTGGTGGGACGCTCATTGTGGCCGGGTCGCTCATGGCCGGTTCGGTGACCGCGGCGTCGTTCTATGGATGGCGCACGGGGCTGGCTGCCTTCGTACTCGGTGCAGGGCTCGGGAAGCTCGGTTTCTTCGTACGCGCGGCGCGACGGCTGCTGCAGCAGGGGTTCACCCACGCGGACCTCGCGCCCGCGTTCGACCGCGAACGAGAGCAGGCCAGCGAGGAACTGGCAGTCGATCAGTCGCGCGGCACCCGACTCCTCGAGCGGTCGCTCAAGGTGGCCGCCGGCACCTGCGCGGCGGCAGGCGCAACGGCGCTCGTCGGGACCTTCATCACCCCCGGCAGCTACGCGGATCTCCTGGGACTGACGAGACTGCAGGCGAACGCTGTCTACGGCTCACTGGTCAGCGTCTTCCTCTGGTCACTGGTCATGGGGTTCGGCTCGACCATCAGCTATCTCGCCCTCCTGCAGCGACGCCGGGACGTCGACACCGATGTCTGGGCGCGCCTCTGGACCGGACCTGCGGGCCGGTTGGCCTTCGCCATCGCCAAGCGATCGGTCAATCGCCTGGGACCCGTCGGCGCCGTGACCCACCGCGCCACGGAACTCTCGCTGGGACTCGCCGCCGAGCAACTATTCGAGAGCCTGCCGAAAGACATGCGCGCCGCGCTGGCCAACCTCCCCGGGATCCTCGCGCGTCTGCAGGACGACGCCCAATCGCTGCGCCGGCGATACGACCGGCTTCAGGAGGCGCTCGCCGGCGCCAGCCAAACAGCCGAACACGAAGACCTCCGCCAACTCCGCGACGAAACCCATGCGCGCCTTGGCGACGCGGTTGCCGCACTCGAGACCATCAGACTCAACCTGCTGCGCCTCCACGCGGGCCAGTCGTCGGTCGAGGGATTGACCACGCACCTGGGGCTCGCTGCCGATGTGTCGCGGCAGGTCGAGCGGCTGATCGTGGCCCATGAAGAAGTCGAGGAGACCCTGCGCTTCCCGCGTCTGACCGTTCCGACGCCGGTCTGATCCCCTGGCGTGGGCAAGGCACCGGTGGACGGCTTGGCCGGGCGGTTTCCAGGCTCAAACAAGCTAGCTTCTCCAGCCGGACTGAGTCGTGAGTGCCGGATGCTCGACCTGCTTCCTGGTCCTGGAGCTGGGCCAACTCCAGCGCCGGCACGTGTCACCCAGTTCCAGCACCCCAGTACTGAGCACTCAGCGAGCTGGCCTGAGTGAGATCGCCGATCCGCAAGCACGTCCGCGTCGGGCCGCCTGCCAGCAGTAGTACTGGTACGCGTCAACCAGGTGAGCGATCGGTTGGCGGAGCGTTCGCAGCCCGATTGATTGGGGAACTTCTGGTGCATGCTGGCTGCCACTCTCGGCTGCCGTTCCCGGTATTTCGAACCGCTCGCCTCGTACCTCGGACGGAGCGGCGTCCGTCCGGCGCGACACGCCCCGACTTCCAGGGGCACCGGCACCACGGAGGGAAACAGGTAGCGTGACGGGCGCGATCGCACCGCCTCCGTCACACGGGCGTCCCTCCAGCGTCAACATCGTCAACTGCCGATCGTTCCGTGCGTTGGGTGACGGCGACGCGCCGCAGGCCGCCTCGCTGCCATGACATCTGTCACGCCGGTTGACGACCTGATGACGCCATTGTGCCGCTCGGATCGTACTCTCTGTCGACGTTCGGGACGTGCGGCGGGCATCCTCATGGTAGCCCGGGCTTGAGAACTTCATCTCGTTTGTGACCTCGACCCCGGCCACCAAATAGCGGATGCGGAGCCACTCGCCGTCACCCGGCATGGGCGAGCCCGAGGAGCAACTCGCAGGTGTGGAAACCAGGCTCTGGCGACCTGAAGGCAATGCAGCGCAGGTGGGCGACACGGCCGACGACGGCACGGCGACGGCACACAGGCAATCTCCTTACGAACCGCCGCCAGGTGCAGCAGATTGAATCCAGTACGCAGGTCACTCGGGGGGACTTATGATGAGGTCAGCAGGCAGGACGTTAGGCACAATCCTCGCGGCAATGGTGGTGGGCTGTGGTGATGGGGAGAACGGGAACGGTCCTGCGCAGTCAATTGCACTCACTGCGACCCCATCGTCGCTGACGCTCGAGCAAGGAACCAGTGGTACGGTCACCGTCAACCTTGTTCGTGGGGGCGGGTTTGACGGTGCGGTGACCGTCACGGTCACCGGACTGCCGACTGGCGTCACGCTGTCCGTGGTCCCGTCGCCGCTGACGGGGACCACAACCAGCGCAACGGTCACGGTGAACGTGGGCGCATCTGTCCCGGCCGGCGTCTACACGGCAACGGTAAACGCGTCGGCGGCGGGAATAGGGAGCGCGACGGCGACCTATACCCTGACGGTTACGGCGACTCCGAACTACGCCCTCGCCGCCAACCCGGCGGCCGTAAGCATTGGCCAGGGAACGTCCGGCCAGACGACGATCAACGTGCAGCGGACGAACTTCACCGGCGCCGTCACGCTGTCGCTGGACAATCCGCCGTCCGGGATTACGGGTGCATTCAACGCGAATCCGGCAACCGCCGACCAGTCTACGCTCACGATCGACGTCGCGCTGAGCGTGCCGACTGGGAACTACAACCTGACCGTGAAGGGTGCCGCGACCGGCCCTGGCGACAAGTCGACTTCGGTGGCGCTGACGGTGACCGAGCAGCCGGACTACACGCTGTCGACGACACCGAACGCCGTAACGATCAATGCCGGGTCGGACGAACAGACTACGGTGAACATCGCGCGCACGAACTTCACGGGCGCGGTGACGCTGTCGCTGGACACACCCCCAGAGGGAGTCACGGCGACGTTCAACCCTGCGGCTCCGACCGGAAACTCCTCGGTCGCGACGATTACCGTTGCCGCGAGCGTAATCGCCGGCAACTACGACCTGACCATCAAGGGGACGGCGACCGGCGTTCCGGCGCTCGTCGATTCCGTGGGTGCGAGCACCCAGGTAGCGGCAATCGGCGACAGGACGACAACGGTCGCGCTGACCGTTGCCCCGACACCGAGCTTCACGATCTCGGCCAATCCGGCCGCGCTGAACGTGTCCCAGGGTGGGTCGGGCAACTCCACCGTGAGCGTGGTGCGGACCAACCTGACCACTGACATCGCGCTCACGCTGGTGAATCCGCCAGCGGGTATCACCGGTGGGTTCACTCCGCCGACGTTGGGTGGCGCCACGATGTCGTCGACGCTGGCCATCGACGTGGCGGGCAACGTAGCGCCGGGTGTGTACCCGGTTACGGTTCAGGGGGCGGCCGGAACCCTGACCAGGAGCACCGTCATTGACGTGAACGTCGTCAGTGGCCCAACCGTGTCACTCGTTGCGAATCCCGCGCTCCTGACCATCGAGCAGGGATCGAGCGGACAGAGCACGCTGACCGCCACACGGACGAACTACACCGGGGACATCGTTCCGTCTGCATCGGGGAATCCGGGCGGGATGGCCGTCACGTTCAACCCCGATCCACTGACGGCCGACATGTCCACCATCACCGTGGCGGTGGGAGGAGGCGTGGCGCCGGGTCAATACAACCTGACCATCACCGGCGCGTCCGGTGCGGCCGGTAACCCGACGACTCCGCTGCAGGTGACCGTGACGGCGCCCAGCGGCTCCAACATCGTCTGGGAGTTCTGCAACACCGATGACGTTCCGATCCAGTTCTGGCGCCAGAGTAGCGGCACGTGGGCCGCAGTGGCGCCAACAGTCGTCGGAAACGTGACCAGGTTCGCCTTCACGGTCTCCTCGTCGACGGGGGGAGTTGCATACACGATCTCGACTGCCGCCCCCGCTCAGGAATCGGTGCTGGGCAGCGGGCAGCAACGCCTCCGGCGACTAGCGACGCAGTCGTTGCAGAAAGCAATGGCCGCGAGCATGTCAAGGAGAGGGAGAAGTCAGATGGTCAACGCCGTCGCGGGCGAGTACGAGACCTCCGTGTTCTTCGGAACGACGGCGCAGTTGCTGGGGACCGCCGAGACCTGCACCGTGCCTCCGTCGAATGTCACGAAGCACTTCGACGTGACGGGTCAGGGGGCGGGCGAAGAAGGACTGCTCGGCTACGGTGGGGTCCCGTCAGGCCTGGTCCCGGGCATCACGGGGTACGACGTCATGATTCCGGCCGGGTCCTATGACTGGATGGCCCTGTTCGGTCCGGCACCGATGCTTCCCGACTTCGAACACAACTGGGCGGCGTACCGCATTGGACGTGACGAGGATGTTCCGGGTGGAGCCGTGGCGATCGATCGCGCTGGCGCGCCGGCCTTCGTCCCGTTCCCCTTCACCGTCTCTGGCGGAGGCGGTGGTTCGTTCTGGAGCTTCAGTCAGTCGTTCTCGGGTATTGATGGCGCTATCGCGGGATTCCCGATCGGGCCGCTGTTGAACATGACTGGCACGGGGAACCTCTTTTTCCTGCAGCCCGGCGACCGGAAGGTGAACGACCTCGTGAGCTTCGACTGGACAAACGTCGAGGAACTTGCTGGGGGAATCCAGAGCATTCGGACTTCCTCGAGGTACCTTGGGTCGGCTCCGCCCGGCTCGGGAGCCTTCACGCTGAACCAGGCAGTACCCACCTTCGCGACATCGCCCGTCGGTGGCGCGCCAGTCACAACCTGGTCTACCAGCGGAACCATACCGACGGACTACCAGGGCACCGAGAGCATTGTCGCGGCGAGCTTCCTCGGCGCAGGCGACGGCGCGACGTACTCGGTCGTCGCAACCAGGGCGTGGCTGGCGGCGAACGGGTTCACCACGACGTTCACGTTGTCGGGCCAGGATCTCCCGGGGTTCCAGGAGTCCTGGGCGCCAGCCTCACCGCTGGATGCCAGCACGGTACTCATGTTCAGCTCGGACTTCACGACCATGCCGTTGGCAGGATCCATCTTCAACCTCGCCATTCGTTCGCAGACGCCCTGACGAGGCATAGCGCGCGGGTACCGGTCCGAGGACCGCGCCTTCGAAGGACTGAACCGAACCGCCGTCCGCTGCCGGGCGGCGGTTCGCGACTCGTCGACCCCTCGCAGTACGCTCGAGCGAGCAACGCGTGGACGAGCTGAGTCCGCGGCGGTTCAATCCGCGGGCGGGGGCTAAAGTACCCTCCGAGCAGGAGGAGCAGGGGCACTGCGGAAGGGGGCGACGTCGCATGGCGGGCACGCTGGCGCGGCCCCGTCACGCGGCCGCCCGGCGTCAACGGCGTGAACGGCCGCGGGCACCCTGCGTTAGGTGACGTCGACGAGGCCCACCTCGGCCAGGAGGTTCCCGATCGCGACGCACGACGCATCCTATTGACATTCGACGCCTGGATGCGATTCTCCGCCCGCGCACCAACGACTTCCTCCTCCTCCCTGTCCCTATGGCCGTCCGCCTGACGCCGGGAACCGGCACCCGCGCCGGATGGTGCGTGTTCGCTGCCGCCCTCGTCGGCGCCTGCACGCAGGTCCTCAACACATCACCACCGGGCCTCCCCGGCCCAGTTCCTCTCCAGGCCCCGGCGCCCGGCCCGCAGTACGCCGTTTACGAAGTGTCCATCCTCGACCTGCAACGGGCGATGGAAGCCGGACAGGTCACGAGCCAGCAGATCGTCCAGTCGTACCTGCACCGCATAGCGGCCTACGACCAGGCGGGCCCCGCCGTCAACACCATGATCCGCCTGAACCATCTGGCGCTGCAACAGGCTGCGGCACTGGACGAGGAGCGGCGACTCAAGGGGCCGCGTGGTCCCCTCCATGGCATCCCCATCGTACTCAAGGACAACTACGACACGCAGGAAATGCCCACCACGGCCGGCTCCATCAGCCTCGCGGGAGGGCAGCCGTACCAGGACGCGTTCGTGACGGCCCAGCTCCGCGCCGCGGGCGCCGTCCTCCTCGGCAAGACCAACATGATGGAATTCGCGCTGGGGATCACGACGCTCAGTTCGTTAGGCGGTCAGACGCGAAATCCCTACGATCCCGCGCGCTACCCCGGCGGCTCGAGCGGGGGAACGGCCGCGGCGGTCGCGGCCAGCTTTGCCGCTGTCGGATGGGGGACCGACACCTGCGGCTCCATCCGTGTCCCGGCGGCCTTCAATGCCCTGTTCGGCTTGCGGCCCACCAAGGGAATCACCAGCGTCACGGGCATCATTCCACTCTGCCAGTCGCAGGATGTCTCCGGCCCCCTCGCGCGAACGGTGACGGACCTTGCCATTGCCCTCGATGCCACGGTCGGGCTCGACCCCGCCGACCCCGCCGCGGCAGAATGGGTCGGTCGCCCCCTGCCCCGCTTCCTGGCGTCGCTGGATTCCACGGCGCTCCGTGGCGCGCGGTTCGGCATGGTCAAGGAGTTCTTTGGTGACGGCCTCCTGTCGCAGGAGGTGTCCGACACCGTGCGCGCCGCCCTCGATCGGATGCGCGCCGCCGGCGCCATCGTCACGGAACTCTCCCTGCCCGGACTCGAATCCCTGGCGTTGTCCGCCAGCACCATTCCCTTCGAGTTCCGCGGCGAGTTCAACCGGTACCTGACGTCCAGGGGGGATGCTCCGGTCACCTCGCTCGGTGACATCCTCTCCCGCGGCCTCTTTCTCGCCGAGCTGGCCGGCGATCTCTCCAGTCTCAACGCTTCTCCGGACACGACATCCCCTGGCTACGCCACCGCCCTGGCCAATCGCGCCCGGCTCCAGGCACAGCTCCAGCAGTGGCTCACCGAGCATGAACTCGACGCGCTCGTGTACCCCACGGTGCGCTACGAGCCCATGCTCATCGGCAACCCGCAGGACGACCCCAACTGCGAGCCCAGCGCCAACTCCGGCTTTCCCGCCCTGAGCGTCCCGGTCGGGTTCACGGAGCGCGGCCTCCCGGTTGGGATGGAGTTGTTAGGTGCTCCGCTCTCGGACGCCCGCCTGGTGGCCATCGGCTACGCCTGGGAGCAGCTGGCCCGCCCCAGGCGCCCACCGCTGTTCACCCCGCAACTCCACCTGACCTCGGCGCCTCCACCCGCGCCAGTCTCGGTGCTCATCACCGCCGACTCGTTGCGCGCGACGGTGAACCTGGTCTTCGATGCCGCCACGGGGCGGCTCAATTACGACGTGGGCGTCACCGGTGTGCCCGCTGGCCAGCTGCTGGCGGTGAGTCTGCACCAGACCGCCGCAGGCAGTCCTGATGGCCCCGTCATCGCCGCACTCACCTTGCCCGGACGCCCGCAAAGCCGCGGCACCATCGTGCTCCCGCCCTCGGCACGCCATGCGCTGCACGCCGGCGCCCTGTATGTCACCGTCATCACGACCGCGTATCCGCGCGGGACGCTCCGCGCCAATGTGCCCGCACCAGGCTCGCCTCCCATCGTCAAGTGACTCCTGCCGAATACTCATGAGCGAATCCACCGCGAACGACACCACCGACGTCCTCATCGTCGGAGCGGGCATGGCCGGCCTGTACACGGCCTGGCGGCTGCTGCAGACGCAGCCGGAACGGCGTGTCCACATCCTCGAGCGGCTCCCGCGCACCGGTGGGCGACTCGAGACCGACCACGTGCTGGTCGACGGGGTATCCGTGAAGACGGAAGAGGGAGGCATGCGCTTCCTGCAGAGCCATGTCGAACTCACTGCCCTCCTCAAGGCACTGGGCCTCTGGAACCAGGTGGTGCCGTTCCCGATGGGGGACGACCACAATCTCTACTACCTGCGCGGCCAGCGCTTCACGCGCGGCGACGCCGCGAAGGATCCGGGAATCTGGAGCCGCCTCTATGCGCTCAACGCCGGCGCGGTGGGTCAACAGCCGGGCGACATCCTGACGGAGCTCCTCACGAAGGTCCTGAAGGAGAATGGCGTCGATCCAGCGACGTGGCCCGCGACGCCCGAGGCGTGGACTACTCTGCGCGCGAGCTATGTCTGGCGCGGCATTCCGCTCTACCAGTGGGGATTCTGGGCGTTGCTCACCGACTACGGACTCAGCCCTGACTGCATCGAGATGCTCTACCAGTCCAGCGGCTTCATCGCCCCGTTCGACCAGGAGGTGAACGCCGGATGCGCGCTGCAGCTCCTGGTGGACTTCGTCGATCCCAGCTTTCACACGCTCGCCCCGGGCTACGAGGCGCTCCCGAATGCCCTCGCAACAGCCGTGCGTGCGGCCGGTGCCACGATTGCGCTGAGCCACGAGGTGGTCGGGATGGAGCGCGATGCCGACAGCCTCTGGAGCGTGCGCGCCCGCCGCACCGACCGCACGACAGTCACCCTCCGCGCGAACCAAGTCGTCATGGCTGTCACGCAGATCGCCTTCCAGAAGCTCATCCCCTTCGTCCCGGCGTTTCGCGACAGTACGCAGTTTACCAGTGACGTGAATTCACTGACCGACATGGAGCTGGGGAAGATCAACCTCTACTACGAGAAGAACTGGTGGACGCCGGCCACCGGCATAGCGAGCGGCGGATCGTGGACGGACCTCCCGCTGGCGCAGTTCTACTGCTTTGGCGGCGAGACCGGCGCCGCAGGGCCAGCGTCCATTTCCCTGTATACGGACTTTGATCGCACGGCCTACTGGGCGCAGCTGCAGGCCCTGGGTGAGCCGTATCGCGTCGCCAACGCACCCTCGCTGCCGCCCTACTCGGAGGCGGCGACCACGTACGTCGTGGAGCAGGCGACCGCCCAGATGAAGGAGATGTTCGGCCTGGCATCAATCCCCGCTCCGCTGGTGGCGACGTATCGCCGCTGGGGCATCCCCTCGGCAGGCGATGGGGATCACCAATGGCGCATGGGGGCGTTCGACCCCGACATCCGCCGCCGCCTGACGAGTCCCTTCCCGCACGTGTACACGTGCGGGGAGAGCTACTCCGACGATCAGGCGTGGGTGAACGGCGCGCTCCGCTCCGTGGACCAGATGCTTGCCGCTCACCCGGACCTGGCGCGACACCTCACGTCGTGACCTTCGGGAAGACAAAGGGTGGCTTGGCGCTGCTGTCCTCCCGCACCACGATGACCTGCGGTCGGCCCGTGTTGCCAGCGACGATGGCACGTCCCAGCGCGTCCTGGAGATCGGCCGGGGAGTGCACCAGGTGCGCGTCAGCACCGAACCCCTCCGCGACCTTGACCAGGTCGGGATGGCCCAGGGCGTAGTAGTCCTCCCATCCCGGGGCCGGGTATCCGGCCGCCATGTACTGCGTCACCATGTTCAGGTCGTTTTCGTTCCACACCAGCCAGATGGGCCCCACCCCGTACTGGCGTGCCGTGGTGACCTCGGCGCCATGCATCAGGAAGCTTCCGTCTCCGCCGATTGACAGACAGGTGGCGGTGGGATCCGCCATCTTCGCGCCGACGATGGCCGCGGTGGCGTACCCCATGGCGCCCACGTCGAGCGCCGCGTGCATGCGCGTGGGCGGGTCGAGTTCCAGGTAGTGTGCCGTCCATCCGCAGGTGTTCCCCGCGTCGGGAAACACATGACTCCCGGGAGGGAGCATCTCGCTCACGATCGCCATGGCCCGTTCTGGCCGAATGGGCGTGGCGTCCGATTTGCGCGCCGCAGGATCGGCGTACGGCGAGTGGTTGTCCTTCAACCAGGTGAGGTAGGCCCGCCGCTGGTCGATGGACGACCGGTCCGGTGTCATCTCCATCATGGCTGTCGCGAGTGCGGGAATGAACGCCCCCAGGTCGGCGATCACCCCATTCGTGATGGGCATGGAACGGCCAATGACCCTGGCGTTGGCATCCACCTGGATGAACGGACCCCCGGGCACCATGAGCGGATTCCACTGATCGGTGGCGAAGTCTCCCATGCTCGAACCCAGCACCACAAGGCAATCGAACGGCGCCGCGTTCGGGCTCCCGGCTGGAGGAGCGAAGTAGAGCGGGGGCCACACGCAGGGAGGGTATCCGCAGCTGCGCAGCGAAAGCGCGTGGCGTTCGGGAAACAGCGCCTTGGCGTCGGCGGTTGTCCCCACCGGGATCCCGAAACGCTCAACCATCCCCTGGAACCGGGAGAGGCCGTCGGTGGTGCTCAGCACGTCGCGGGTGCCGTTGCCCAACAGGATCATTGGCCGTTGGGCAGCGGCCAGCGCGCGCGCGGCCAACTGCACGTCCGCGGGAGCAATCGCGTCAAGGGTCGCCCGGTACAGCGAAGTGGACGTGGGGAATCGCACGTTGGTCGCCGTGGAACTCATGATGTCGTGCGGAATGCTGAGATGCGCGCACTGTCCCGGCCTCCCTTGCGCCACGCGCAGCGCCTGGCGGAAGAGCACGTCGAAATCCTGCGCATTCGGTGTCATCGCACTATAGGCCACCGCGCTCTTGTAGACCTGCAGCACGTCGAGGTCGAGGTCCACCCCTTCCTGCTCCCAGTCGAGACCGAATTTCGACTGCGGCTGCTCTCCGGTGATCACCAGCATGGAGGTCATCCCGGCCTGCGCGTTCATGGCCCCCGTCAGGGCGTTGGTCGCACCCGGACCCGCCGTCACCAGCACCACCCCCAGCTTGCCGCTGACGCGGTGGTATCCGTCCGCCATGTAGCCGGCCCCCGTCTCGTGCTTGCACACGACGTATGGCAGCGCGTCGCGCATGCTGTGCAGTTGCGCCAGCAGGTCGGGGAACGATCCGCCGGGGATCCCGAAGATCCGCTCCACGCCTTCCAGCTGCAGGTACTTGATGATGAGCTGGGGGATGGTGATGCTGGGAATCGTTAGGTACGGCGAGGTGAACGACACGAGGCCTCCTTGAGCCAGGGGGACGGCGGGGTATGAACCTCGTGCGACGGAGAGCACCTCGCAAGGCGTGCAGCGCGTTGACGACCGATGGTCCGGTTTGCACTTTCTCGTCCGCGCAGCACGCGCCTTCCTTCACTCAGAGACACGGATGCCCCACCGCCGCAGTCGCGCCGTTCGCGCTCGCCAGGCCACCATCGCACAGCTTGGCGCACTTCCCGCGACCGGGAGCGGCAAGACGCCCTTCACTCCGGCCGACGCCGCCGCCCTCCAGGCGCAGGTCGTCGGGTCGGTCATACTGCCCTCATCCGCGGCCTACAACGACGACCGTCAGCTGTCGGATCCGGTGTGGCAGTCCTTTCCGAACATCATTGTCTACTGCAAGGTGTTCGAGGACGTGTGGCACAGCCTGGCGTTTGCGCACCGCTTCGGTCTCCACGTCCTCTGCCGTTCCGGAGGACACAGCACCGCCGGATTCTCCGTCGATGACGACGCCATGATCGTTGACACGAGTGGCATTTGTTACGTCACCGTGGACTGGGCAGGGCGCGTCGCGACCGTAGGCGCGGGTACCAACCTGGGCACGCTCAATGCGGTGCTCGACGGCTATCAACTGCACACGCCCGGTGGGGCGTGCCCTGATGTGTGCGTGGCCGGTCACATGATGGGGGGCGGCTACGGCTGGACGAGTCGCGAGTTCGGAATGAACTGCGACAGCGTGAGCGAAGTCCTCGTCATGCTTTCCGACGGGAGGACGGTGCGCGCCAACGAATCGCTCAACCCCGATCTCTACTGGGCGGCGCGTGGCGGGACGGGTAACAACTTCGGGGTGTTACTGGAGGTGAAGTACCGGCTGTATGACCTCTGGAAAGTGTGGGGCTTCGGCTTCTCCTATCCCATGACACAGGCGGCAGAGGCGCTGTACAGGCTGCAGCGGGACTACATGCTCGACGCGGCGCCCAGGGAAATGGGATACCAGGTCGCCTGGATCACGCAGGACGGCGCCAAACGCCTGGTGGTGCGCGGCGTCTATCACGGCGAGCCGGAGGCGGGGCGCAAGCTCATCGCGCCCCTGCTGGCGCTCCCCGGTGCGGTCAACGAAGTCGACACGGTGGATACCTACAACGCTCTCAACGAAGGACTCATCGAAAAGCCGTACGCCTACCCCGACATCCCGGACAACGCCCTCGAGGACAAGATCTCGGGGTACCTGGCCCGGCAGCTCGACGTGGCGGAATGGAAGGGGCTCACGGATGCCGCCCGGCGCGACGCATCCGGCTGGGCCTTTGCCAATCTCGAGGTGTACGGTGGCGCGGTGAACGCCCGCCCGGTCGACAGCAACGCGTTCATCCACCGCAGAGTCTACTTCGACTGGGTGCAGGACGTCTTCTGGACCAACAGCACGCAACGCGACGTGGCCCGGAAATTTCTTGCGGAGATGATCTCGGCGTGGAGTCCGTACCTGAACGGGCACGCGAACCAGGACTATCCGCGCCGGTCGCAATCGAACTACCGGTGGCTGTTCTTTGGCGAGGCCTACAACAGCCTGCTCTGGGTGAAGAACAAGTACGATCCGTCGAACTTCTTCCGTTTCCCGCAGAGCATCTCGCCGTATCCGCCTGGAGAGGAGCCGCGGGCTACAGCACCGTCCCTGTTCTCCGATCCGGGGATCGTGGAGGAGCCCTACTCTCGTCGGATCACTGGTTAGCTTGGCTGGAAGCCGGCCTGAGTAGTGAGTTCTGGATGCTCGACCTGCTTCCTTGGTCCTGGAGCTGATGCTGAGCCAGAACCCCAGCGCCAGCACGTGTCACCCAGTTCGAGCACCCAGTACTGGGCACTCAGCGATCTGGCCTGAGTGGTGAGAAGATGCGTCGCTCTCCTCTCTCCCTCTCCTTCACGCGCTCCGAGTTTCAGGATGGACACTAGTTAGGCGGTGCTGTCGCAGGTCGTCAGT
>Ga0214471_10002480_pt1 | contig 14478 bp, 13 predicted proteins | sample RVTome_5_FD_207665 | JGI IMG/M metagenome (GOLD analysis project Ga0214471, IMG submission 207665) | Soil microbial communities from uranium-contaminated site in the Upper Colorado River Basin, Wyoming, United States - RVT142D155 | ecosystem: Environmental > Terrestrial > Soil > Contaminated >...
CGGCCGCCGCAACGGCGAGCTTGCCGCCGAATCCCTGCGGCGCGCCCAGCAGGACCTCGGGGAGATCACCGGGGAGTTCACCAGCGACGACCTGCTGGGGCGGATATTTTCCAGCTTCTGTATCGGCAAATAGTCACGCCACCCGCCGCGGCCGCCAGCGCCGCAGCGCCCGGCGCAGCGCCTGGAGGGCGGCGGCATCGGCCGGGGCCGGACCGTAGCGCAGGTCGATATAGCGCGCGGTGATCGCCGCCGCCAGCGCCGCGAGATCCGGGCGCGCGCCGCCGACGCGCAGCACGTAGGCGAGCGGGCCTTCGCCGCGGGCGCGCGGCAGGCCGATGCGTGCGAGGCGCGCGCAGAAACGGCGATAGAGTTTCTTGACCGGATCGCGCGACCGGATCGCGCGCCGCAGCCCGAGCGCGTAGACGCCGAGAATCGCGAGCACCACCGCCGCCACGCCGAGCGCCACCAGCGTTCCCGGGCGCGCGTCCAGCCCGAGTCTTTCCATCAGCGCCCGCTGCCGGTCGCGATGATAATCGAGCACCCAGCGCGACCAGGCATGCTGGACACCGTCCCAGGCCAGGCGCCCCTGTCCGCGGGTGCGCTCCAGCCAGCCCTGTTCGAGGAACTGCCGCAGCAGCTCCGGAGACAGGCGCCCGAGGCTGGCGCCGCGGGCCATCAGGCGGCGCAGCGCATCGGCACCGAACTCGACGCGCTCGGGCGCGACCGCCGCGGTCGGGTCGGCGCGCTGCCAGCCGCCGTCGGCGGTCCAGATCTCCACCCAGGCATGGGCGTCGCTCTGGCGCACGATCAGGTAACCGCCCGCCTGGTTGATTTCGCCGCCCTGGTAGCCCAGCACCACGCGGGCCGGCACGCCGGCGGCGCGCATCAGCGCCGCGAAGGCCGAGGCGTAGTGCTCGCAGAATCCGCGCCGCGACTCGAACAGGAACTCGTCGACCGGGTCCTGGCCGAGCAGCGGCGGCTGCAGCGTGTAGAAGAACTCCTGCTGGCGAAAATGCGCGAGCGCGCGCATCGCGATCGCCCGCGCATCGCCCGCCTTGTGAAACTCCGCCGCCAATGCCCGCACGCGCGGGCTCACGCCCCCCGGCAGCTGCAGGCCGCGCGTCTCAGCCGTGTCTTCGCCGCGCAGGTCACGTAGCTGCGGGTGGGAGACCGCCGTGTAGCGCAGTCGCTCGCGCACCGGCTGCGGCGACTCCAGCAGATGGCCGACGCGCCATCGCAGCGGTGCACCCGGCGGCGCCGGCCAGTCCAGCGCCGGCAGCCAACGCCGATTGCTCGGCTCGACCGTGATCGTATGGCGCAGCGCGCGTCCGGACACCGGCGCCGGCCGCGCGGGACCGAAGGGTGTTGCGCCGCGCGTCCAGGCGACGCCGTCGAAATCCCACAACACCATGACGCGGAAATAACGTTCCGTGGCCGGCGGCATCGCCCCGTCGAACTCGACCCGGAACGCGACCTCCTCCGACACGCTCAGCTCGTTGACGCTGCCGGGCCGCATCGCGTCGTCGATGCCGCTCAAGCCGCCGAAGGCGTCCTGCGGCAGGCCCCAGAGCGCGCCCTGGATGCGCGGGAAGAACACGAACAGCAGCACCGCGAGCGGCATGGCCTTGAGCACCAGCCCGCCGGCCAGGCGCGCCACCTCCGAAACGCCCAGCACCGCCGGCTGACTGATACGGATGAGCACGGCGAAACAGAGCGTGAGGCTCGCCAGATGAAAGGCCGCGAGCCCCAGGGATTGCGACACCAGGAAGCTCGCCAGCATCAGCACGAACAGCAAGAGCACAATCAGGATGCCGTCGCGCACCGTCCGAAGCTCCAGGAACTTGAGTCCCAGCATGCCGATCAGCAGGGCGATCCCGGGGTCGCGCCCGAACACCGTGCCGAAGTGCCGGTAGACCGCGACCACCACCGCGACCGTCAGCACCAGGCGCACCCCCCGTCCGGGCACCGCCCGGCCGCGCGCCCCGCCGAGATAGCGCCATGCCAGCAAGGCCAGGACCACGGCCGTGAGCCAGACCGGCGCGGAGAGCGTGAGCGGCGCGACGACCGCCACGATCGCGGCCAGCAGCCAGCGCTGGCCGTCGCGATCGAGCAGCTGATGGGCCGGCGTCATGCCGGACCCGTGGTCGGGAACAGCGCCAGGGCCTCGAGGCAGCGGTGCCGATGCCGCGCGCCGGTGTCCGGTTCGATGAGCGTGCCGGGCAGCCGCAGTCCGTAGCGCGCGCCCTCGCGGTCGGCGTCGAGCACCGCGCGGCACAGCACGCTCAGGCGTTCCTCGACGTCCGGCAGCGGAACCGCGTCCCAATCCAGCCAGCGCTGGCCGGCGCGCGGTTCCTGGAATTCCTTGGTGTGCATGCCCTGGCCGCGCGCCACGGCCTTCCAGTGCACGCGCTGCGGCGCATCGCCGGTCCGGTGCCGGCGCAGGCCGGCGAAATCGTCGCCGTCATCGGGGGTCTGTGCATCCTTGTCGTCGCCGTGACCGCGCACCGAATCCCAGGCCTGCGGCGCCGGCCGCGGGTAGACCAGGACCGACCCGTCGAGGGCGATGGACCGGGACCAGGAATGCAGCAGACCGAAGGGGAAGCGCGTCGAGATCACCAGCGCCGGCAGCGGCACGCGGCCGCGGTGCGCGGTCGGCAGCGTGAGCGTCACCCAGTGTTGGTCATAGGGCGCAATGCGCGCGACCGTCACGCCGGCGCCGGCGCGCGGCTCGACCTGGATCGCGATGCGCGCGAGGCCGGCGGGATTGTGCAGACAGACGCGCACGGCCAGCACCTCGCCGGCGTGGACCGGCGCGCACTCGTGGCCGAGCACTTCGAGCCCCGCGAGGTTGCGATGGGTGTACAACATCGACACCAGCGCGACCGACGCGACGATGAAGGTCAGGCCGTAGCCCAGGCCGTTGGAGTAATTCACCGAGGCCAGCAACAGCACCGCGATCATCGCCGCGAAGATCAGCCCCGGGCGCGTCGGCAGGATGTACAGACGGTGCGTGCCGAGCGTGACCGGGGTCATCACGGCACCGCGACGGTCTCGATCAGCGCCTCGACCGCGGCCTCGCCGCCGGCCTCGCCCGGGCGCAGGCGATGGCTCATCACCGCCACCGCCACCGCCTGCACGTCCTCGGGCAGCACCAGGTCGCGCCCCTCGAGCAGCGCCCAGGCACGCGCGCTGTTGAGCAGTCCGAGGCCGGCGCGCGGGCTCAAGCCGATCGGGAAGCGCGCGCCGTCGCGGGTCGCGGCCAGCAGGTCCTGGATGTAGTCCATCAGGGCATCCGCGGCGTGCACCTGGTCGGCGAGCTGCTGCAGATGCTTGAGGCGCGCGCCGTCGAGCAGCGACGTCTCGTGCTTGATGAGTTCGCGGCGGTCGGCGCCGCGCAGCAGCTCGCGTTCCGCGTGCCGGTCGGGGTAACCCATGTTGATGCGCATCAGGAAGCGGTCGAGCTGCGATTCCGGCAGCGGAAAGGTGCCAATATGATGGCGCGGGTTCTGGGTGGCGACCACGAAGAACGGGTCCGGCAGCGGGAAGCTGCTGCCGTCGCTGGTGACCTGGCGCTCCTCCATGGCCTCGAGCAGGGCGCTCTGGGTCTTCGGGGTTGCGCGGTTGATCTCGTCGGCCAGCACCAGCTGCGCGAACACCGGCCCCGCATGAAAGCGGAAGTCGCGGGTGTCGGGTTGGTAGATCGACACGCCCAGGATGTCCGCCGGCAGCATGTCGCTGGTGAACTGGATGCGTTTGAAGCTCAAGCCCAGCACCGCCGCCAGCGCCTGGGCGAGCGTGGTCTTGCCCATCCCCGGCAAGTCCTCGATCAACAGGTGGCCGCGCGCCAGCAGGCAGGCCAGGCTCAGGCGCACTTGGCGCTCCTTGCCCAGCACCAACCGACTGATCTGGGCGATGATTCCCTCCAAGACCGTGCGCATAGGTATCCTATAGTCTGAGAAGCAGTTACCGGAGGGTCGGCCGTGGTAAATCCATACTTTCCATATGTCTTAACAGGGAGCGCTCGCCATCGTTACCGCTTTGACGCAATAATGGCCACAATATCCCCAGGACAAATTGTCCCGGCACCTGGTTGTTCCGCTCCCCGGCCGAAGACGCGGCGAGCGCTGGTTCGACCCAGCACCACCTGATCACCGTTGCCGAGGCCGGATGAAGAAACCCGGTATACATAATAGTAATACCAGTTCGTCCACCGTGCCGGCCGCGCACGCACGACGACCGCGGCCGTCGCACGTCGCCGAGACGCCGCTCGATCTGATGCGGGTGCTCGCCAACTCGCCCGATCCGATCTGGACCTACGCCCTCGACACCCAGGACCTGCGCGTCAACCGCGAAACCGCCGGCTACACGCCGGCGGAATGGGAGGCCGGCGGCATCGCGCTGCGCAAGCGGGTATTCACCCCGGATTCCTGGCAGCGCGCCAAGACCGCGATCAAATCGGTGCGCGACGGCGGCGACCCGGTGCGCAACGTCGAGCTGGCCCTGCACCGCAAGGACGGCGCCGGCTTGAGCCACTACCTGACGAACTACAGCCCGATCCACGACGCCGACGGCCGGATCGTCGGCGTGCTGATGAACGCCCGCGACATCACCGACTACGTGCGCGCCCGCACCGCCCTGCAGGAGAGCGAGCAGCGGCTGCGGGTGCTGATCGAGAACTCGCCGGACATGATCTGGGCGTGCTTCTTCGACGGCCGCGCCAACTTCGCCAGCCGCGAATGCTGCGGCTACTCGGTGCGCGAATGGGTCGAGGGCGGGCTGGAGCTCTATCGCGGCCTCAATACCAGCGAGTCCCTGCGGCGTCTCGACAAGGCCCTCGAGTACGTGCGCCTCTCCGGCGAACGCGTGATCAATCTTCGGCTGGAGCTCGCGCAGCGCGACGGCGGTCCGGCACGCAGTTTCCTGGTCAATATCGCGCCGATCCAGGATGCGCACGGCGCCGTCGTCGGCATGCAGGGCATCATGCACGACGTCTCCGAGCTGACCCACGCGCAGCTGGCGCTCGCCGAGAGCGAGTCGCGCTTTTTCGACATCATCGAGACCGCCCACGACCTGGTGTGGAGCGTGGACCGCGACGGCCGCTGGACCTACATCAACCAGGCCGCGCGCCAGATCTACGGCCGTTCCCCCGACGACTTGGTCGGGCGCAGTTTTTTCGAACTGATCCACGCGGACTACGTCGAGCACGACCTGGACACGTTCCGCAACGTGCTCGAGGGCAAGGAGATCGTGCAGTACGAGACCGTGCACCTGCACAGCGACGGCGACATCCGCTATCTGAGCTTTAACATCAAGCCCAAGACCGATCCGGACTGGAGCATTGTCGGCGCCATGGGCACGGCGCGCGACATCACCGAGCAGAAACTCTACCAGCACCGGCTCGAGCATCTCGCCGAGCACGACGTGCTGACCGGGCTGCACAACCGCCACTATTTCGAAAACGAGCTGGAGCGCGCCGTGGCGCTGGCGAGCCGCAACAGCGCCAGTTTCGGCCTGTTATACATCGATCTCGACAATTTCAAGTACGTCAACGACACCCTCGGCCACGCCGCCGGCGACCAGCTGCTGCTGGAGCTCGCCCAGCTGCTGCAAGGGCGGCTGCGCCAGGGCGACGTGCTGGCGCGCTTCGGCGGCGACGAATTCACGGTGCTGCTGCATGACGTCGACGGCCCGGTCCTGAGGCAGGTGGCGCAGTCCTACCACGAGCTGTTCAAGGCCTATACCTTTTTCCAGGGCGAGAAGGTGTTCGACATCCGCGTCAGCATCGGCGCCGCCCTGATCGACGGCCAGGTGTCGAGCGCCAGCGAGGTGCTGGCCCAGGCCGACCTGGCCTGCGGCCTGGCGAAGTCGCGCGGCCGCAACCAGGCGCACGTCTTCAATCCGGCCGACACCGCCATGGCCGAGATGGCCTCGGAGGTCAGCTGGTCGCGCAAGATCAACGAGGCGCTCGAGCACGACGGCTTCGTGCTGTACTTCCAGCCGATCGTGCGGATCCGCGACAACGTGATCGACCAGTACGAGGTGTTGCTGCGCATGCGCGGTGAGAACGGCGAGATGATCGCGCCGGGTGCCTTCCTGTCGGCCGCCGAGCGTTTCGGCCTGGTGCACGCCATCGACCGCTGGGTGGTGGAGCACGCGATCATGCGGCTCGCGGCGTTGCATCGCGACGGCCGCCAGCTGAGCTTCGCCATCAATCTCTCCGGGCGCGCCTTCGAGGACCCCGAGCTGCTGCCGGCCATCCGCCAGGCGCTCGCCGGCAGCGCGCTCGATGGAGCGAGCCTCACCTTCGAGATCACCGAGACCGCGGCGATCTCGCACATCGCCAATGCCAAGGAGTTCATCGAGGAGCTGCGCGCGCTCGGCTGCCGCTTCGCCCTCGACGACTTCGGTTCGGGCTTCAGCTCCTACGGCTACCTCAAGTTCCTGCCGGCCGACTACCTCAAGATCGACGGCGGCTTCGTGCAGGAGCTCGCGCACGACCCGGTCGATCAGGCGATCGTCCAGTCCATGAACCAGGTCGCGCACGCGCTCGGCAAGTGGACCATCGCCGAGTCGGTCGAGAACGAGCACAGCCTGAGGTTGTTGCGCGCCTACGGCGTCGACTATGCGCAGGGCTATCACCTCGGTCGCCCGTCGGCCGAACTGCCGCCGGACGCCTGATGGGGCGCATAGCGATGACGCCACCCGCACCCGCCGCCACCGGCGCCCCGCTGCGCATCCTGCTGGTGGAGGACAACGACGCCCACACCAAGCTCATCCTGCGCGCCTTCCGCGAGGACCGGTTGGCGAACCCGATCGACTGCGTCCAGGACGGCGAGCAGGCCCTGGACTTCCTGTTCCGGCGCGGCCCCTATGCCGACCCCGCCAGCAGCCCGCGGCCCGATCTGATCCTGCTGGATCTCAAGCTGCCGAAGGTCGACGGGATCGAGGTGCTCAAACAGGTGAAGGCGGACCCCGTCCTGCGGGTGATCCCGGTGGTGGTCCTCACCAGCTCGAACGCCGACAACGATCTGCGCGAGTGTTACGCGAATTTCGCCAACAGTTTTCTCAGCAAACCGGTCGACTTCGAGAAGTTTCACAAGATGGTCCAGGAACTGGATCTGTATTGGACCGTGTGGAACCGGCCGCCCAGGGCCTGATCCCGCGTGGCGCGTACCGTACCCCGCCGGAGAATCGCATGGCCATAGCGGGTCGCGCGTCCGCGTGTCGCCGGCGCGCCTGTCCGCGTCGGTTCGGGCGGGCACTGATTGCCGGCGTCGCGTGGTTTGCCCTGTTCGCCGGGCCGGTGGGTTGTGCGCCGGAGCCGGAGCCGGTCCTGCGCATCGGGACCAAATACCATGAGCGCATCTTCGGCCTGTTCGAGCGCGCCGATACCCGCGCCGACGGCACCGGCGTCGGCCTGGCGATCGCGCGCCGCGTGGTCGAGATCCACGGCGGGCGCCTGTGGGTGGAGTCCGAGCCGGGGCGGGGGAGCCGCTTCTGGTTGAGCCTGCCGGCGACCGACATCGTCGACCGCGGCGCACGGAGTGGACCGGCGTGACGGCGCGCCTCCGCGTCTGGGTCGGCGGGCTCGCGGCGCTCGCGGCGCTGGCGGCCGCCGGCGCGGCGCATGCCGCGGCGCGGACGACATTGACCGCCGCGATCCCGCGCGATGCCCCGCCGAATTATCTGCTCGACGACAACGGCCGCCCGACCGGCTTCGCCGTCGAGCTCATGGCGCTGATCGCGCGCCGCGCCGGCGTCGAGCTGCGCTACCGGGTGGAGCCCAACTGGGGGGCCGTGATCGACGCCTTGCGACGCGGCGACGCCGATATCATCCCCGATCTCGGTGTCACGCCCGAGCGCCTGCGCGAATTCGCGTTCAGCGATCCGGTCGAGACCTTTCGCAGCTCCGTGTTCGTGCGCCGCGACACCCACGACGTCTCCGGCATCGACGACCTGCGCGGGCGCAAGGTGGCGGTGATGCGCGCCAACGCCGCCGAGGCGCTGCTCAAGGCGCGCGGCGATGTGCGGGTCGTGACATTTCAGGATTTCCCCGACGCCTTGTTCGCGCTGCTCAGCGGCAACGTCGATGCACTGGTCTATCCCGAGCCCTGGACCTGGCAGCGGGCGCGCGCCGCGCGCGTCGGTGACCGGATCAAGGTGGTCGGCGGGCCGCTGATCGAGATCAAGCGCGCGCTGGCGGTGCGCGCCGACGACACCGAGCTGCTGGCACGCCTGGCGCCGGCGGTCGCGGCGGTGCTCGCCAGCGACGAGTACCGGGCGCTGTACGTGAAGTGGATCGGCACGCCCGAGCCGTTCTGGACCGCGCAGCGGGTCGCCGCCGTCTCGGCGCTGATATTGCTCGCCGCGATCGTCGGCATGGGGGTGTGGCGCTATCGCACGCTCGCCCGCGTCAACCGCACCCTCACCGCCGTGCTCGCCGACCTCGAGCGCCGCACCGCGGAGATGGAGGGTTTCGTCTACACCATCTCCCACGACCTCAAGGCGCCGCTCATCACCGTCGGCGGTTTCGCACGGCTGGTCGAAAAGGACGTCGAGTGCGGCGATATCGAGCAGGCGCGCGATTCCCTGGCCGAGATCCGCAAGGCGGCGCACGGCATGGAGCAGATGATCGAGGACCTGCTGACGCTGGCGCGCACCGGTCGCATCGTCGGCGAGGCCGAGGAGGTCGATGTCGGCGCACTGGTTGCCGAGCTGCGCTCGCGCTGCGCGCACCACATCGAGCAGGAGGGTGCGACCGTGCGCCTGGTCGGGACGCCGCCGCGGCTGCGCGTCGATCCGGCCCGCTTCGGGCAGGTGCTGCAGAATCTGGTCGAGAACGCCCTCAAGTACCGGCGCCCCGACGTCGCGCCGCAGGTGGAGATCGGCGCCGAGCGTCGCGACGGCGAGCTGCGGTTGTACGTGCGCGACAACGGCCGCGGCATCCCGCCGGCCTACCGGGAGCGCATCTTCGAGCTGTTCCAGCGTCTCGACCATGAGGCCAACGGCACCGGCGTGGGACTGACCATCGCGCGGCGCATCGTCGAGGTGCATGGCGGCCGGTTGTGGGTCGAGTCGGAGCCGGGGCGGGGCAGCACGTTCTGGATTGCCTTGCCAGGCTCGGCGGTTGTGGCCTAGATTACGGTATAGGATCAGGGTGCCGGGACGCAGGGCCTGCCGGGCCTGTTCAACGACGCACGCAGGAGCATGGACATGAGCAGCTCCACCGCACGACCTTCCGCCGACGACCGCCACCCGCTGCGCATCCTGCTGGTCGAGGACAACGACGCCCACACCAAGCTCATCCTGCGCGCCTTCCGCGAGGACCGCCTGGCCAATCCGGTGCACTGCGTGCGCGACGGCGAGGAGGCCCTGGATTACCTCTACCGGCGCGGCGCATTCAGCGATCCTGCGAGCAGCCCGCGCCCCGACCTGGTGCTGCTCGATCTCAAGCTGCTCAAGATCGACGGCACCGAGGTGCTCAAGACCATCAAGCAGGACCCCGGCCTGCGCGCGATCCCGGTGGTGATCCTGACCAGCTCGGCGGCCGACGACGACCTGCGCGGCTGCTACGAGTACCAGGCCAACAGCTATCTGACCAAGCCGGTGGACTTCGAAAAGTTCCACAAGATGGTGCAGGAGCTGGATATGTATTGGACGGTGTTCAACCGGCCGCCGCCGGCCTGAGCCCCGGCTTACGCCCGGCGCCCGGGCGGTGCTATCATTTCCAGCCATTTCCCCGGCAGCGCGAGCCCATGCGGCATCCGGACCATTTCGATGTCATTGTCATCGGCGGCGGCCACGCCGGTACCGAAGCGGCTGCGGCCTGCGCGCGCCTCGGTGCGCGCACCCTGCTGTTGACCCAGAACATCGAGACCGTCGGCCAGATGTCCTGCAACCCGGCGATCGGCGGCATCGGCAAGGGCCATCTGGTCAAGGAGATCGACGCGCTCGGCGGCGTCATGGCGCGGGCGACCGACCGCGGCGGTATCCAGTTCCGCATACTGAATTCGCGCAAGGGCCCGGCGGTGCGCGCCACCCGCGCCCAGGCCGACCGCGCGTTGTACAAGCGGGCGGTGCGCGCCATCCTCGAGAACCAGCCGAACCTGACTTTGTTCCAGCAGTCGGTCGATGACCTGATCGTGGAAAACGACCGGGCGGCGGGCGTCGTCACTGCGATGGGCCTTCAGTTCCACGCGCGCGCCGTGGTGCTCACCACCGGCACCTTCCTCGGGGGCCGCATCCATATCGGCCTGTCGAACACCCCGGGCGGGCGTGCCGGCGATGCGCCGGCCACTGCGCTCGCCACACGGCTGCGTGAGCTCATGCCGCGCGTCGGGCGCCTCAAGACCGGCACGCCGCCGCGCCTCGACGGGCGCAGCATCGACCACAACCGGCTCGCCGAGCAGCCCGGCGACACGCCGACGCCGGTGTTCTCCTTCCTCGGCCGCGCCGAGGATCATCCGCGCCAGGTGGTCTGCCACATCACCCACACCAACGAACGCACCCACGACATCGTCCGCGCCGGCCTCGACCGCTCGCCGCTGTACACCGGCGCGATCGAAGGTGTCGGACCGCGTTATTGTCCGTCGGTCGAGGACAAGGTCGTGCGTTTCGCCGACAAGGCCGCGCACCAGATCTTCGTCGAGCCCGAGGGCCTCGATACCCACGAGGTCTACCCGAACGGCATCTCCACCAGCCTGCCGTTCGACGTGCAGCTCGATCTGGTGCGGTCGATTCGCGGCTTCGAGAACGCCCACATCACCCGCCCCGGTTACGCCATCGAATACGACTACTTCGATCCGCGCGATCTCAAGCCGACGCTCGAGACGCGCGCGCTCGCCGGTCTGTACTTCGCCGGCCAGATCAACGGCACCACCGGCTACGAGGAGGCCGCCGCCCAGGGACTGCTGGCCGGCATCAACGCCGCGCGCGCCGTGCTCGGGCGCGAGTCGTGGTGGCCGCGCCGCGATCAGGCCTATCTGGGCGTGATGCTCGACGACCTGGTCACGCGCGGCGTCACCGAGCCCTACCGCATGTTCACCTCGCGCGCTGAGTACCGCCTGCAGTTGCGCGAGGACAATGCCGATTTGCGCCTGACCGCTATCGGCCACGAGCTCGGCGTGGTGGACGAGGCGCGCTACCGCCGCACCGCGGAGCGGCACGCGGCGATCGAGCGCGAGCGCCAGCGCCTGACGGACGGCTGGCTGCGCGTCGCGGCGACCGACCCGGTCGACGCCGAGCGCGTCCTGGGCCAGCCGCTGGCGCGCGATACCCGCTTGTTCGATCTGCTGCGCCGGCCGGAGGTGAGTTACGCCGGGCTCATGACCCTGCCCGGCGCCGGGCCGGGTGTCGCCGACGCGAAGGTGGCCGAGCAGCTCGAGACCGCCGCCAAGTACGCCGGCTACATCGGCCGCCAGGACGAGGAGATCGCGCGGGCACTGCGCCACGAGCAGACCGGCCTGCCGCCGGATCTGGACTACGCCACGGTGCGGGGATTGTCGGTGGAGGTACAGCAGAAGCTCAATCGCCACCGGCCTGCCACGCTCGGACAGGCGGCGCGCGTGTCCGGCGTGACGCCGGCGGCGATCTCGCTGTTGTTGGTCCACCTCAAGCGCCAGCGCGCCTGAGATGGATCACGACGGCGGCGCGGCAGAGTGCCCGCCGCCGCCGGACTTATTGTTGCGGGGCGGTCGGCATGGCCGGTGCCGGCGCGGCCGGCGCGGCGGCCGGTGCGGGTTCGGCGCTTTCGGCCGGGGCCGGGTTGACGCTGAACGTATTGGCGCTGAGCGTGCCGCCGTTGGCGTCGATCACCGAGACTTTCCACTCGCCCAGCCACGACGGGTCGAGACGCTTGCTCGAGTACACGCGCCAGCGCGGGCCGCCGACGTCGAACTTCACCTCGGCCATGACCTCGCCGTTGTGCTCCCAGCGGTGAGTCACCGTCTGGCCTTCCAGGCCCTTGAGCTCGGTGAAGAAATAGATGTTCTCGGAGTTGCTCGGCAGCGCCGACAGTTGATCGACGGGCTCGCGGTCCTGGATGGCGGTGGTGAACTGGGCGCGCGCGACCTCACCCTCGGTGGCGGCGGCTGGAGCGGCGGCCGGTTCGGCCGGGGCGGGCTCGGCCATGGCCGGTGCGGCGGCCGGCTCGGTAGGGGCGGCGGCCGGCTGTTCGGCATAGGCCGGGGTCAAGGCCAGCAGGCCGACGAATGTGACAAGAGATTTAATCATAGTGTCCTCCTTGTTTTGGTGCCGGGAATCGTACGGTTTTTCGGGGGAAATGCACGGTATATCCGCGGCAGAAGGTACTGCACCGTTCCGGGAAAAGACACCGGCGGTGGACGAAGGGTCTAATTTCGCGGGTAAATGGCGGCCACCGGCCGCACCCAAGCCCGGCGCAGGCCGGGTACACTGGTCGAGGGATGCCTCGGGAGGTATAGCATGCGAGCACTGATGGCGGCGGTATTGCTGGTGGGGGGCTTGATCGTGGCCGATGCGCGGGCGGATTTCAGCATGATGATCAGCAAGAGCCCGCACACGGTGGCGGCCACGCTCGATCGCTTCGAGGCGGCGTTGAAAGAGCAGGGCGTCGCCGTCACGGCGCGCGTCGACCACGCCGCCGCCGCCACGGCGGCCGGCATGAAGCTGCGCCCGACCCAGCTGTTGATTTTCGGCAACCCCAAGCTCGGCACGCCGCTTATGCAGAGCGATCAGCGCATCGCCATGGACCTGCCGCTCAAGGCCCTGGCCTGGGAGGACGACACCGGCCAGGTCTGGCTCGCGGTGTCGCGGCCGAGCGCGCTGGCGGCGCGCCACGGGATCAGCAACCGCGCCGAGATCGTCGACAAAATGACCGAGGTGCTGAATGCGCTCGCCAGCCGGGCCACCCGCCCCTGAGGGGGCGGACGCTGCGCCCGACGAGCTCGCGGCAAGCCTGCGCGCCGGCCTCGCCGGCCTCGGCCTGGAGCTCGACGCCGCCGCGGTCGGCAAGCTGCTCGGTTATCTCGGCCTGCTCGAAAAGTGGAACCGTGCTTACAACCTCACCGCGGTGCGCGACCCGGCGCAGATGGTGGCGCGCCACCTGCTCGACAGCCTGGCGGTGCTGCCGTTCCTCGCCGGGCGGCGCGTGCTCGATATCGGCACCGGCGCCGGCTTGCCGGGCATCCCGCTGGCGATCGCGCGGCCGGACATGGAGTTCGTGCTGCTCGACAGCAATGCCAAGAAGACGCGCTTCGTCACCCAGGCGGCGGCCGAGCTTGGCCTCGGCAATGTCACGGTCGTCGCCGAGCGGCTCGAGCACTACCGCCCGCCGCAGGGCTTCGATACCCTGGTGGCTCGCGCGGTCGGCACGATTGCTGATATGCTGGACGCCGGCCGTCACCTGCTTGCGGCAGGCGGCCGTTTCCTGGCCATGAAGGGCGTGTACCCGCAGGAGGAGTTGGCGGCGCTGCCGGCGGGTTATCAGGTGGCGGGCGTCGAGGCCGTGCGCGTCCCCGGGCTGGATGCGGCGCGCCACGTGGTCATTATCGTCGTCGCGGCCTGAAGGCCGGCCGGCGGCGGACAGCGGTGAAGTCATGGGCAAGGTACTGGCAATCACGAATCAGAAGGGCGGGGTCGGCAAGACCACCACCAGCATCAACCTGGCCGCGTCGCTGGCGAAGACCCGGCGGCGCGTGCTGCTGATCGACATCGATCCCCAGGGCAACGCCACCATGGGCAGCGGCATCGACAAGAACGCGGCCCACCCCACGACCTATGAAATCCTGATCGGCAGCGCCGGCGTCGCCGAGACGCGGCGCACGGTCGAGGGCGGTTACGACGTGGTGCCGGCCAACGGCGAGCTGTCGGGCGCCGAGGTCGAGCTCATCACCCTGGACCGGCGCGAACGCCGGCTGCGCGCCGCCATCGAGCCGGTGCGCGGCCAGTACGATTACGTCCTCATCGACTGCCCGCCGTCGCTCAACCTGCTCACCGTCAACGCCCTGGTGGCGGCCGAGGCGGTGCTGATCCCGATGCAATGCGAGTACTACGCGCTCGAGGGCCTGAGCGCGCTGGTGAACACCATCAGCCGCATCCGCGAGACCCTCAATCCGCAGCTCCAGATCGAGGGCCTGCTGCGCACCATGTTCGACCCGCGCAACACCCTGTCGAACGAGGTCTCGAACCAGCTCAAGGAGCACTTCGGCGACAAGCTTTACCGCACCATCATCCCGCGCAACGTGCGCCTCGCCGAGGCGCCGAGCTACGGCATGCCGGTGATCAGCTACGACATGCAGTCGCGCGGCGCGCAGGCCTACCTGGCGCTGGCCGGCGAGATCCTGCGGCGCGAGACCAGCAGCCTGGCGACGCCGGCATGAGCGAAACGGCAGCCTGCCATCACAGCAACCCATAAGGAAGCGGAGCGGCCAACGAGGTCATGAGCATGTCAACGAAGAAACCCCGCTTGGGGCGCGGCCTGGACGCGCTGCTGGGCGGCGC
>Ga0214471_10002481_pt1 | contig 14478 bp, 16 predicted proteins | sample RVTome_5_FD_207665 | JGI IMG/M metagenome (GOLD analysis project Ga0214471, IMG submission 207665) | Soil microbial communities from uranium-contaminated site in the Upper Colorado River Basin, Wyoming, United States - RVT142D155 | ecosystem: Environmental > Terrestrial > Soil > Contaminated >...
GTGCGGCCCGTCTCACGAACGCGACGTGTGCGACGCTACTCGGTGTCGACCGCCATCTCAATGGTGCCCTTGGTCGTGATCTGGTACAGCGCCCAGCCGACGACCGCACCCGCCAGCGGTGCCAGCAGGTAGATCCACAGATCGGCTAGCTGGCTGCCGACGATGCCGGGGCCCAGGGTCCTGGCCGGGTTGACGGAGGTCCCGGTGAACGGCACCGATGCCAGGTGGACGGCCACCAGCGCCAGTGGGATCACCGTTAGCGCCTGACCGCCGTAGGCGTCGCTCTTGGTGACCTTGAGGATCACCATCACGAACACCGCGGTGAGCGCCAGCTCGAGCAGGAAGCCCGACCCGGCTCCGGTCGACACCCTGGTGGTGGTGGCGGCCACGGCGTCCTGGTCCGCCGCCCACAGCAGCAGCAGGGCGGCGATGACCGCCCCCGCCACCTGGGACACCCAGTAGCCGATCATCTCGGTCAGGTTGATGCGCCCGTCGAGAAGGGCCGCCAGGCTCACCGCAGGGTTGAAGTGGCCTCCCGACACCTCGCCGACGGCATACAGGCCGACGAGGAGCGCCAGGCCAAACCCGAGGGCGATGACGAGCACGTCGGCCCCACCGGTCGCGAGCCCACCGAGGATCGCCAGCCCACCTACGAACACGAGGATCAAGGTCCCGATCAGCTCGGCGACATATCGTCGCATGGCCTCTGTCATGTCACTCCCTCCTCTTGGGGTTCCACGCCGGGTTCGACCCACGCCGGGCCGATAACGTTTCACCTGGTGAGCGCGTTGCTCCCACGTCCGGCAAAGCCGGGTGGCCTCCTAGTCTGTCGGCGCCGACAAGAAGGGAGCCCTCGTTGACGTCGTTCGCCTATTTCTGCGGCCATGAGCAGTGGCAGCCCGAGGTGCTGGTCCGCCACGCGATGCTCGCCGAGGCCGCAGGGTTCGACGCCGTGGTCGTGTCCGAGCACTTCCACCCCTGGGTCGACGACAGCGGCGCCTCGGGGTTCGCGTTCGCCACCCTGGGAGCGATCGCCCAGGCCACCAGCAGGGTGCAGCTCATCACCGGCGTCACCACCCCGCTGTTCCGCTACCACCCCGGCGTGGTGGCCCAGGCCGCCGCCACCATCGACAGGCTCTCGGACGGTCGCTTCCAGCTCGGCGTCGGCACCGGCGAGAACATCAACGAAGGGCCGCTCGGGTACCCGTTCCCGGGATACGCCGGCAGGGCGGCGCGCATGCGCGAGGCCCTCCAGATCATGCGCCGCCTCCTCGACGGCGAGAAGGTCACCTTCGACGGCGAGCACTACCGCACCGACCGGGCCAAGCTCTACAGCCCGCCGTTGAGCCAGGTACCGATCTGGATGGCCGCGGGCGGGCCCAAGTCTGCGGCACTGGCAGCCGAGTTGGCCGAGGGCATCATCACCAGCGTCAAGGATCCGGCTGCCACCCTCGCCGACGTCATCGAACCGGCGGCCGCTGCGGCTGCGGCGGCAGGTCGGGGGCGCTGCCGCATCCTCGCCACCCGCTGGTCGATCCTGGCCGGCGACGAGTCCGAGGCGTGGCAGGCCCTTTCGGCGTGGCGCGGCCTGCGGGCCCCGGGGAGGCTGCAGGCCGTGGATCCGGCCGAGCTGCGGGCGAGAGCGGACGAGATGCGCCGCTCCGACATCCTGGAGCGTTACAGCCTGGTGGCCTCCACCGACGACTACGTCACCACCTACCGACCACTGGTGACCGACATCGACGCCGACATCGTCACCATCAACACCACGTCGCTCGATCAGGAGGCGACGATCGCAATGCTGGGCACCGAGGTGTTGCCCCGCCTGCGGGACCTGGCCGGCAACGTCTGAGCCGGGGTCATCCCGATGCGGCCAGCGCCGCCTGGAGCCTGGCGAGGTCACCCGGCAGCGTGTGGTCCTGCGGGTTGGCCGACGCCGCGGCGGTCAGCGCCGGGATGACGATCTCATCGAATGTGGCGCGCACCACCTCGGACGTGAGATCGTCGCCGAGCATGGCGGCGGTGTCACGCATCACCGTGACGAAGACCGGGCCGATGGTTGCCACCAGATCGACCAGCCAACCTCCGTCGCCGTCGGCGCGCGCCACGACGAACGACGTGGCGTCACCGGCCGACACGGCCACCGCCGCGTAGCGGACCTCACCGACGTCGATGTCGTCTCCGGTCCCCACGCTCAGGTCTGCCAGCGCAACCTCGGTGAACGCTCCGAAGTCTGCACCGAACGACCCCCAATACGAGGCACTGAGAGCGTCCGACCACCCCGTCTGCATCAGCGAGGCGATCTGCTCGATGGTGTAGCCGTTCTCGAGGCCGACGAGGAGGGCAGCGCCCCGCGGCTCCACGCGATCGGTGACGGCGCCGTAGTCGGCCGCCGCCAACCCGGCGAGCCACTCGCGGACGACCACGGGCGGTGCCTCGCCGTCGAGGACCGTGGTCGTCGCCTCCGGGGTACCGCCGCATGCCGCCAGCACGGTCGCCAGCATCACGCCAACGCCAACACGTCCGCAGAGGCGGTGCACCCTCAACCTCCCGTCCCGTCGCGGCCCGGCCTGGTGGCGAGCCCGATGGGGGCGGCCACCGTTCCGGTGCTCACCAACCGGCGCCGGGCGGCAGGTGCCCCCAGGCCGGCGCGGCGCCCCAACACCACCAGGTACACCAGCCCGATCGCCTCCAACGCCCACACCCTCCAGTCCCCCAGCACGTCGGCAACGTAGGCCCCGGCCGATGCGGCGCCTGCCGGCGAGAACCCGGTGCCCAGCAACGGCCACCACAACGTCTCCGGGTCGAGCCACATGGCGTCGAGGATCAGGTGCACCAGCACGCCGACCGCCAGCGGCATCCATCGTTTTCGGGGCCGGCCGCGGCGCGTCGTGGTCAACACGACCGCCAGGACCGCGATGGAGAACAACAGCGTGTGGCCGACGAGGCGCACGCCCCCCGTCGCCCGGTACGTGAGCAGGCCGATCGGGGTGTCGACCAGGTCGGGCAGGACCGCTCCCAGGGCCAGGAAGCGCAGGTCCATCCGCTCGTCGCGGAAGGCGTAGCGGATCACGGCGACGGTCCCCCCCACGTGCCAGAACAGCACCGTTCAGGCCTCCGAGGTCATGGCACCAGGATGCACCTGCAGTGCAGGCACCGCGGTGGGTCGGTCGCCTTGACCTCGAGCTGCTCGGCGGCGGTCAGGGTGAGGTGGCACGCGCCGCACACGCCCTCGACCAGGCGGGCGACGGCGACTCCCCCATCCTTCAACGGCCTCAGATCCTCGTAGAGCGCGAGCAGCCCTTCCTCGACGAGCGGCACGATGTCGGCCTTGCGCGCCTCGCGGCGCGCCAGCTCGGCGTCGATCTCGCGCCACGCCTCGGCGATGACCCGCTCGAAGCCGCCCTTCTCGGCGGCCACGACCTCCACGGCCGACTCGAGCACCCGCAGCGCCGCCTCCTGCTGTTCCCGGGCCTCCATCAGCTCGAGGAGGCGGTCCTCCATGTCCGACTTCTTGCGCCGGAGCATCTCGACCTCACGCCGCATGTAGTCGGCGTCGCGAGCACTGAGGCCGCCGGCGTACAGGCGGTTCTCCTCGGTGCCGAGCCTCTGTTCGGAAATGTCGAGCTCGCCGCTCGTCTTGTCGGAGTCGAGCGACGTCTGGCGCAGCACGGCGGCAGCGGCGTCACGATCCGCGGTGAGGGCCTGCAGCCTGGCGTCGGCCTCGCGGTATCCGTCGAGCTCTGGAAGTGATTGGCGGCGGTGGAGGAGCCGGTCGATCTGGAGATCGACGTCCTGGAGGTCCAGTAGGTCCGCCAGGCTCTTCAGCTCCTCCATTCACGCCTCCTTCGAGGGGCCCGGGTCCTTCCAGGGGCTCGGGTCGAGATCGAGCAGGCTGCGCGCCCCGGGAGCCACGTCGAGCACCGCAGCGTACAGCCTGCGCACCCCGGGCCGTTCGCCGGCAACATGGCCGACATCGACCACTGCCAGCCCTCGTGCCAGGGCCTCCTGGGCCTGGTGGTGCGACACGTCGCCGGTCACCAGCACGTCGGCCGATGCGGCGGCGTGAGAGATGAACGAAGCGCCGGAGCCGGGCACCACCGCAACCCGCTCGACGACGGCTCGGCGCGGTCCCGCCACCCGGCACCCTTCGGCATCCAGCGCCGCCACCGACGACGCTGCCAGCTCGCCCAGTGTCACCGGTTCGACCAGGCCCCGGCGCCCGGCGAAGCCGGCGTTGGACGACACCGCGTACGTGTCGTACGCCGGTTCTTCGTACGGGTGGGCCGCCACCAGAGCCGCCACGACGGCGTCGCGGCGTGCCGCCGGGGCAACCATCTCGATCCGGGTCTCCGCCTCGGAGTGGGTGGCACCGGCGGTTCCCCTCACGGGATGGGTGGCCTCCCCGGCGAGGAACGACCCCGCGCCTTCGGACCGAAACGAGCAGGCGCGGTAGCCGCCGATGCTGCCGGCGCCGGCGCCGGCCATCGCCTCCACGATCGCATGGGCGCTCTCAGGTGGGGCGAAGGTCACCACCTTCACCGCGTCCTCGCCCCAGCTCGGCCCCAAGCCGACCGTGTCTCGAAGCCCCAGCGCCTCGGCCATCGCGTCCGCGGCTCCGCCCGGGGCCGTGTCGAACGCGGTGTGGACGACGAACACCGCCGTGCCGGCTCGTGCCAGGCGATAGGCACGCCCCGCCGGTGACCGGCCCGCCACGAACGCCGTGGTGGGCCGGAAGAGCAGCGGGTGGTACGTGACCAGCAGGTCGACCGGTTCGGCGGCAACCGCCTCCATGACGTCCTCGGTGACCTCGTGGCACACCGCCACCCTGCCGGCGGGAGCGTCGGGGTCGCCGAGTTGCAGGCCCACCGGATCCCAGCCGGCGGCCTTGGAGAGCGGCGTGGCCGCCTCGAGCCGCTCGATCACGCCGGAAACGGTCACCATGGCGGCGATGGTAATTCGAGTTATCCCCGGCCGGTACCGGCGCTGCGGGCACAGAACACGCCGACGTCGGGCCGCTCCTGCGTGCCGGGACCCGGGGGGCCACACCCCTCGAGAAGCGGCCCCTTTGGCCGACCATGCTTGCAATAGTTTGCACCTGCCGTACGATGGTCTGCTGAGGTACCACCATGACCATGCCATTCACTCCAGAGCACCCTCCCGAGGGCTACCCGATCGACCTGGAGCGGTCGGTCCTGTTGCGCGACGGCAAGGTGGCGCATGTCCGACCGCTGGTGCCCGACGACGCTCCGACGCTGGCACACGAGATCGCCACGGCCGACACCGAGACCATCTACCTGCGGTTCTTCACGCCGGTCGTCCGCATCGACGAGGCGCGGCTGCGCCACATGACCGAACTCGACTACCACTACCGCTTGGCGTTGGCGGCGTTCTCCGAGTGGGGGGATGCGATCGGTGTGATTCGGTACGAGGGGGCTCCGGGATCGACCGAGGCCGAGGTGGCCGTCACGACGAAGCAGGGCTGGCGGCGCACCGGCATCGCCGCTGCGCTCCTCGTGATGCTCGAGGAGGCGGCGTCACAACGCGGCATCGAGACGATGGTGGCGTTCTACCTGGCGCAGAACTACCCGGCGCGCGACCTGTTTGCCCGCTTCGGTTACAGCTCGGACCACGTCGAGGCGGGCATCGTGCGTGTCGAGAAGGCGCTGCGCCCCGCCGCCGGCCGAGCCAGCGCCTGAACCCCATCGGGGGGTCAGTACACGTTGGGGACGAACGTCTGCTCCTGCATAGGCGGCCGGATGTAGCCCTTGTCGTCCTGGCGGGGGGGCAATTCCATCGGCTCGGGCGTGGTGTCCTGATAGGCGAGCGTGCTCAGCAGGTGGCTGATGCAGTTGAGCCTGGCGCGGCGTTTGTCGTCGCCGTCGACCACGTACCACGGGGCCTGCTTGATGTCGGTGTACTCGAACATCGCATCCTTCGCCCGCGAGTACTCCACCCACCGCACCCGCGACTCCAGGTCCATCGGGCTGAGCTTCCAGCGTTTGCGAGGATCCGCCATGCGGTCCTTGAAACGTTTCTCCTGCTCCTCGTCGCTCACCGAGAACCAGTACTTGATGAGGCGGATGCCGCTGCGCACCAACATCCGCTCGAATTCGGGGCACGACCGCAGGAATTCGCGATATTCGTCCTCGGTGCAGAACCCCATGACGGGTTCGACGAGTGCCCGGTTGTACCAGGAGCGATCGAACAGAACGATCTCGCCTGCAGCAGGCAGGTGGGCGACGTATCGCTGGAACCACCATTGGCTGCGCTCCCGCTCCGTGGGAGTCCCAACGGCGACCACCTTCACCACCCTCGGGTTGACCGGCTCGAGGATCCGCTTGATGACGCCGCCCTTGCCTGCGGCGTCACGCCCCTCGAACACGATCACCACCCGCTCACCGACGGCCTTCGCCCATTCCTGAAGCTTGACCAACTCCTGCTGGAGACGGCTCAACTCCTCCTCGTAGGCCTTCTTCGGAAGCCGGGGCCGAGCGGTCCCGGTGGCGGGCGATGCAGCTTCGTCCATGGCCTCCCTCACGACGTGTGAAGCGAGCCTACCAACGCGGCATTACGACCGGCTGTCGCCCCGCTCGAAGTGCACGTGAGGCCCGGCGGGGCGATGGGCGGCGTCGTCGAGCACGATCGAGCCGTCCTCGAGGTGGACGATACCGACGCCGTAGGCGGCCGCCAGCACGTCGGGGGCGAGCACGTCGGCAGCGATCCCCTCCGCCACCACTTTGCCGGCGGTGAGGATGACGTGATCGGCCTCCGCCGCCTCCGCCAGGTCATGGGTGGTGTACGCCACCGTCCTGCCCGCCGCCAACTCACCGCGCATGGCCGACACGATCCGGGTGCGCGACACCAGGTCGAGCCCGGTCACGGGCTCGTCGAGCAGCAGCAGATCGGCCTGCTGGGCGAGGCCCTGAGCTACGAAGACGCGTTGACGTTGGCCTCCGGACAGCTCACCGAGTTGGTGACCGGCGAGGTCGGCGATCGCCACGGAGTCGATCGCAGCGTCACGAGCAGCCCGGTCGGCGGCGCGTTGGGCACGTGAGAATCGGCCGCGCCTGGCATACCGGCCCATCGCCACCACTTCTCGCACCGTGACCGGCATCACCTCGTTCACCTTGGTGCTCTGCAACACGTAGGCGACACGGTCGTGGGCGCGATCGACTGCCAGACCGAACACCTCGATGGAGCCGGATATCGGCTGCACCAGACCGGTGAGGGCGTTGAGCAGTGTCGACTTGCCGGACCCGTTGGGCCCGATGACGGCCGTGAGGGCACCAGTCGGAATCGTGAAATCCGAACGGGTCAGGGCCGGGACGCCGTTGTAGGCCAGCACCACCGCGCGGCCTCGTGCCGCGGCAGTCACACCCGGCACGGCTCGCACACACCCTCGACGTCGACGCGATGTCCGGTCACCGTGTAGCCGCCGCCGGCTGCGATCCCGGAGGCGATCTGCGCCACCCTGTCCTCAACGCCATCGTCGACCTCGACGTCCTGCACCCTGCCGCACTCGACGCAGACGAGGTGGTGATGGTGGCCGAGCAACCACTCCCCCAACTCGAACCGGGCGAGGCCGTCCGCATCGTGGTGGCGTTCCAGCACGCCGACGTCGGCGAGGACCGTGAGCGTGCGGTAGAGCGAGGACAGCGGAACCTGGCGGCGGACCTCCTCGTACAACTCCCCGGCCGAGACCGGGCCTTCCCCGCGGGCCAGAGCCCGCACCACGAGGCGCCGCCCCGGTGTGAACCGCACCGCGGACGGGAGCCGCTCGGCGACGCGCTCCTCGACCTCGGCCAGCAGCAGCCCCCGCCCCTTCATCGGAGCCACCGGCAGTCGGTTGACAGAGTGAGATTCATTCTCATATGATCCCGAGGTGCGAACGAGACTGATTCTCATTCATGGTAGCCGTTCGAGAAAGGTCGGCGCAATGCTGGCGGCAGCGCTCCTGAGCGCCGCCGTGGCGGCGTGCGGCGACGCCGCTCCCGGCGGAGACGAAACGGTCGGACCGGCGATCGTCGTCTCCAACTCGATCCTCGCCGACCTCACCCGGCAGGTCACCGGGGACGGCGCCGAGGTGGAGGTCCTGATGGCCCTCGGGCAGGATCCGCACGACTTCGCGCCGTCGGCAGCGCAGGCGAGCGCCCTCGGGTCGGCCGACCTGGTCATCGCCTTCGGGCTCGGGTTGGAGGCCGGCATGGACGGCATCCTCCAGGGGGTCGCCGACGGCGGGCGCCTGCTGGAGGTGGGACCCTCGGTAAATCCACTTCCGTTCGGGGGTGACGGCGACCGCGAGGTGGACGATCGCGGGGCGTTCGACCCGCACGTGTGGTTCGACCCGCTGCGGATGGCGCAGGCGGTCGAGCTCATCGGCGACCGCCTCGCCGCCGTCGATCCCGAGCGCGCCGAGGCGTGGGTTGCCGCCGCCGAACTGGCCGCCGCCGACCTCACGGCGCTCGACCAGGAACTGGCGGGTGTTCTCGAGGGCATCCCGCCAGAACGCCGGCTCCTGGTGACCAACCACGACGTGCTGGGCTACTTCGCAGCCCGTTACTACTTCGAGGTGGTCGGAGTCATCGTCCCCGGCGGCTCTACGCTCGCCGAGCCGAGCCCCGCCGACCTGGCCGACCTGGTGGACGCCATCGTGGGGACCGGCGTCACAGCGATCTTCGCCGAGACCACTCAGCCGATCCGCCTGGCCGAGGTGGTGGCTGCCGAGGTGGGCCGTCCCGTGGCTGTGGTCGAGCTCTTCACAGAGTCGCTCGGCGAGGAGGGCAGCGGCGCCGAGACATATGCGAACATGATGCGACTGGATGCCGAACGCATCGCCGAAGCCCTCGGCGGCTGAACAGGAGAAGCGCGCATCGCCTGGCTGACCGAACCGCTCGCCCTCGAGTTCATGCAGCGCTCCCTGCTGGCGGCCGTGCTGGCGGTCGTGACCACGTCGGTGGTGGGTACGTGGATCGTCGTACGCGGTCTCGCCTTCATGGGCGACGCTCTGGCCCACGGCATCGTGCCCGGCGTAGCCCTCGCCTTCCTCCTCGACATCAACCTGGTTGTGGGAGCGGTCGCCGCCGCCGCCGTCATGGTTGGCGCCATATCGCTGATCCACCGCACCACCACGCTCGGCGAGGACACCGCCATCGGCCTGCTGTTCGTCGGGATGCTGGCGCTCGGCGTCATCATCATCTCGCGCAGCAGGTCGTTCGCCGTCGACCTGGTCGCGATCCTGTTCGGTGACGTGCTGGCCATCACAGGCGACGACATCCTGGTGCAGGCAGTTGCTGCCGCCCTGGCGTTGGGCGGCGTCGCACTGTTGTACCGGCCGCTGCTGGTGCTGTCGTTCAACGAGCAGAAAGCCGAGGTGCTCGGCCTCCACCCACGCTCCACCCACCTGGCGATGATGGGGCTCATCACGCTTGCGGTGGTCACGTCGTACCAGACAGTGGGGACGCTTCTCGTCTTCGGGCTCCTCATCGCCCCACCGGCTACCGCGGTGCTCATCGCCCGACGTGTTCCTGTTCTCATGGTGACCGCCGCCGGGTTGGGAATCGTCGCCGTGGTCGCCGGGCTGCTCGTCAGTTACCACCTCGACCTCGCCGCCGGAGCCACGATGTCGGGCCTCTCGGTGGCCGGCTTCTTCGCCACGCTGGCGGGCCGCGGGGTAGTGCGTTGGTTGCGCCTCCGGCCCTCCGCACGATCCGACCTCGCGACCAGGTAAACCTCGCACCGCCCTCGGGCGAGTCACCTCATGGAGCAGGGAAGGCTCGAACCCGGCAGCGGAGGTGACGAGATGGTGCAGAAGCGTGGACTTGCGATCATGGCGACGGCGTTCGTCGTCGTGCTGCTCGGCGGCGTAGCGTTTGCCCAGATAGGCAGCCCTGCGACGCCCGGCGACCCGACGACCACCCGCGAACACGCCGAGCCGGGGAGCGACGCCACCACCACGACCTCCCCCACCCGGTCGCCGAAGCCGGAAAGGCCGTCCGACCACGACTTCACGCCCCCGCGGTTCGCGATACTCCGCCCCGAGGACGGTGCACGCGTCGACCGACCGCAGATCGAGGTGTCCGGCAAGGTCGAGGCCGGCGCCAAGGTGACCTTCGGAGACCGCCTCGCCGAGATCGACGCCGAGGGACACTGGGGGATCAGGGTGCATCTGGCGCCCGGCGCCAATCACCTGGTGCTGGTTGCGACCGACCGGGCGGGCAACTCCGCCGAGGACGCCGTGACGGTGCACTACGTGCCGGCACCTGAGGTCGAGTTCACCGCCCACCAGAAACGGGAGGTCGTCGACGGCGACCCCGCCGTCAACGGCTACTGGGGCACCGCTGCACCCGGCGCCGCCATCCACGTCGCCTCCGACTACGGCCGCGGCGCCACCGAAGCCAACCACGAAGGCAACTGGGAGCTGCGGGTCGAGTTCCCCGACGCCCCCTGCAACCAGGCATTCTCCGTCGTGGTCGAATCCCGCCAGGGCCGCGCCGAGTTCCGCATGAAGCGTGCCTGCCGCACCGAGGTCGAGTTCACCGCCCACCAGAAGTACGGCTCGTGCGACGAGACGGTGCCCTACGACGTGTTCTTCGGGACGGCGGCGCCGGGCACCGAGATCTGGGTGGAGTCGGGCTTCGGCAGAGGCCACACCGTGGCCGGTGAGAACGGCGAGTGGAGGGTACGGGTCGAGTTCCCCGACTCCCCCGTCGGCGTGGCGTTCGACGTCGTGATCGAGAGCAGCGCCGGGCACCGGAAGGTCTTCTCCTTCGTCCATCTCGGCGCCGAACACGGCGGCTGACGTCCCCGATCCACTCGGTGCGGTTGTGCCCCGGCCCTCCCGGGGCACAACCGCGTCCGCGGCTTGCGATCATCCGGCGAACTGGCCCGGGCGACGCCCCGGGCCCGGCGGACCGGCGAAGGCCTGGGCGATATCGAGCCACTCGTCGGCAGCGGTGCCCCTGGCGACCAGAGCCAGGTCGTCGCGATGACGGCGCTGGGTGACCAACAGCGCGAAGTCGAGCGCCGGGCCTTCCACCGTGCCGGAGGCGCCGGGGTCGCCCCACTCCCACGTCGCGCCCCCGGGTGCGACGAGCGCCACGTGTACCTCCCCGGCCGGCACCGTCAACCCGCGCACCTGGAACGAGAAAGGCCGCGCCCGCACACCGATGTGGCACACATGGCGCAGCCTGCCCGTGGGGATGGCGGCGACGCCGAGCGCATCGCGCACGTCCTGGCCGTGGGCCCAGGTTTCCATGATGCGTGCGGTGACCTTCGAGCGGGCAGCCATGGCCGGGCCGTACCAGGGGATCCGCGTGGCAGGGTCGAGGGGCCGATAGGTCTCCCCCAGCTCGCCGGCGGCCCGCTCCCACCAGGCCAGCACCTCGGGGCCGCCCATCCCTCGCCCGATCTCCAGGTGGCGACGCTCGAGTGCGCCGAGGTCGCCCCCTTCCACGACGGCAGCCAGATCTGCGGTGAACCGTTCCGGGTCGGTGGCGGCAATGACGGCCTGCCCGTCGAAGTAGGCGAGATGGGCGATCTGGTCGCGCACGGTCCACCCGACAGCGGGGGTGTCGACCAGCCACTGCTCGGGAGCCAGATGGCGCAGGTGGGCCGTCAACTCGGCCTGCTCGGCGGCGAGGTCTGCGCAGATGTCCGCCATGACGTCGGTCATGGTGTCACGCTACAAGCACGATCGAAGGGGCTACGTTTCGAGCGGATTCACGATTCGTTCAGGAACAGCCCGCAGCCGGCGCCGGTTGACCCGGGCGAGACGAGGAGGCCCGCATGAGTTGGTTCAGCAACAAGAAGACCGAGATGCCCACCGCCGACACCGCCGTCGCCGACCGCCCGCTACCGATGCGGGTGTCCGGCGCCCATTTCGTCACCGGAGGCTCCTACCTGGCGCCGTTCCCGGAGGGCACCGAGACGGCGTACTTGGCGATGGGCTGTTTCTGGGGTGCCGAGCGGATCTTCTGGCAGCTTCCCGGCGTGGTCACCACCGCCGTCGGATACCAGGGCGGGATCACGGCCAATCCGTCGTACGAGGAGGTGTGCACCGGCCGCACCGGTCACACTGAGGCCGTGCTCGTGGTGTACGACCCCGTCCAGGTCTCCTACGAGGCCCTGCTCAAGGCGTTCTGGGAGAACCACGACCCCACCCAGGGGATGCGGCAGGGCAACGACGTCGGCACCCAATACCGGTCGGCGATCTACACCACGACCGAGGCTCAGGCAGCGGTGGCGGCCCAGTCCGTCGAGAGCTACCAGGCGAGCCTGAACAATGGCGGCTTCGGCGAGATCACCACCGAGGTCGCGCCCGCCGGTCCCTTCTACTACGCCGAGGAGTACCACCAGCAGTATCTCGCCAAGAACCCCGGCGGCTACTGCAACCACGGCTTCTGCCAGGTGGCCTACGAGCCCCGGCCCAAGGGCGAGACCGAACCCGCCCTCGCCTGACGCTGCCCCAGCCGGTACGGGGCGGGTCCCACCCCGTACCGGGGAAACCCCTTGCCCGGCCTTCAGGACCGCTTGTAGTGTCCTTAACGTCACTTTGGGTGGTTGGAGGGCTTGACTCGGCACCGCGCCGCCGCGTGCTGCGCCGTGCTCGGACCGGGACGAGGAGGAACCGATGCTCGCCAGCCGCCCCCGCTCGCTGAGGCTCGCCGCCGCAATCACCCTGGCAGCCGGCTCGTTATTCGCCGCCGGCCCTGCCGGTGCCGCCATGTCCTGCAACGGACGACCCGTCACCATCGTCGGGACGGACGGTGACGACACGCTCATCGGTACCGGCGGCACCGACGTCATCCACGGCCGGGGCGGCAACGACACTATCGATGGTCGCGGTGGCAACGACGTCATCTGCGGCGGTGGCGGCGCGGACGTGATCGATGGGGGCGCGGGCGACGATCGGATTCTCGGCCAGCGCGGGTCCGACACCATTGCAGGACGCGGCGACGACGACGCCCTGAACGGCGGCCAGGGCCCCGACACGATCAGCGGTGGCTCCGGCGCCGATACGATCGATGGCGGCACGGGCAACGACACGCTGCACGGGGGTGACGGCGCCGACACGATCGAGGGCGGCTCGGGGAAGAACACAGCCGTCGGAGGCAAGGGCTGGGACGTCTGCACCCGCTCGGTGCGCAAGGACGCATGTGAGGGCCCTGTCTTCCTCGAGACGTTCGATGCGGCCCCATACGGCGATCCCGCCAAGCCGAAGCCGGTGGGGTCGGGCGATTCCATCACCGTGTCGGTCAACTCCCGGGTCGGGTCGACCCGCGACCGGCTGGCGCCGATGCAGGGCCAGCACAGCACGAACTGCGGGCCGCCCCCCGAGACCCACCTCGTCCGAGACTACGAGGACGCCGTCTACAACTGCAAGAACCACATGATGACGGCCATCAGCTCCGGTCGTCACAGTCTCGGCAACTACGCCGTCGCCATGTTCTCACCGAACGCCATGCTCGACTTCACCGGCGGCGAGGCGACCGTCCAGTTCGACGTGTCGACCGAGCGCGCCTCGGCCCGCGACTGGTTCGAGGTGTGGATCACCCCCTACGAGGATCTGCTGCGCATCCCGGTGCAGAAGGACCGCCCCTCGATGCAGGGCACTCCGCGCAACGGGGTGTTGGTCGCACTCAAGGCGTTCACCAGGATCGGGGCGCCCGACGTGAAAGTGGTGCGCGACTTCAAGGTGACCGATATCGACGGGCCTGTGGAGTGGGTCGGCTACGAGAACTTCCTCGAGCCGTCGGCGATGGTGCGCTCCACCTTCGAGATCCGCATCTCCAAGAGCCACATCGCCGTCGGCATGCCCGGCGAGGACTTCTACTGGGTGTCAGAGAAGATCCCCGGCGGGCTCGACTTCACCAAGGCGATGGTCCAAATCGGCCACAACTCGTACGACGTCATGCACTGCGACGAGTGCTCGGCCGGCCCGAACACCTGGCATTGGGACAACGTCATGCTCCAGCCGGCGGAGCCGATCACGGCGATCGCCGCCAGCCGCCGGGCGGTGAACTCCTCGACGGCGTCATTCGTCACCTTCGCCGACCCGGCCCCGAAGGGCGCCCACGTCCAGTTCACCGGGGTGGGGTTCGACCTCGAGGTGTCGTTCGACAACGGTGCCACGTGGCACCCCGCCAAGCTCAAGCACAACAAGCAGGTGTTCCACTGGCGCTACAAGAACTACTGGGTGAGGGTGCCCAAGGGCACCACCAGGGTGGACTTCCGTGGGACCGATCCCTACGACGGCCGCTGGCAGATCCAGGACATCTCGATCCTCAGCCCCAACGCGCCGTAGCCCTTTCCTCCTGCGACGGCGCACCGAGAGTGATGCCCGCCCTGCCCATGGGGCGGGCATGCGCGTCCGCAGCGAGTAGCGAGTAGCGAGGGAATGCCATGGCTCCCCCCACGGCCTCCCTCACGCCCTCCCCCCCGCAGTGGGGGAGGTGCCTGCCGGCGGAGCCGGCAGGC
>Ga0214471_10002482_pt1 | contig 14476 bp, 12 predicted proteins | sample RVTome_5_FD_207665 | JGI IMG/M metagenome (GOLD analysis project Ga0214471, IMG submission 207665) | Soil microbial communities from uranium-contaminated site in the Upper Colorado River Basin, Wyoming, United States - RVT142D155 | ecosystem: Environmental > Terrestrial > Soil > Contaminated >...
CCAGCGCCTTGAACACGGTGCGCATCATCGGAAGCATACCATTGGAGACCTCCAAAAACACCGCTGAGCTGGCGCGCACCGATGTGGGGACGGGGCGTGGAGGCCGTCTAAGAATACGGCTGAGCTCGCGCACCTCAATGTAGGGGCGGGGCTTGTCCCCGCCCGAAAAGGGAGAGCGAGTGCAAGGCGGTGGCCTATAATCGCCCAACGCTGCGCCGCTCGCGGCGCGGCGATCGGACATGGAAGCGGGCAAGCTGGCGCGATGGTGGGCTGGAGTCTCCTGCCGGCACCCGTACCGGATCGTGCTCGGCAGCCTCGCGCTGGCCGCCGGTGCGCTGCCGTGGGCGCTGAGCCTCCGGATCGATACCGATCTGAGAAAACTGCTGCCGGATTCGTACCCGGCGGTGCGGCAGATGGACACCGCGCTCGCCAAGCTCGGGGATCTGCGCTACTTCACCATCATCATCGAGCACGACGACACCGCGCTGGCCACCCGTTTCGCCGATCGGCTCGCCGCGCGGCTCGCCCGCTCCCCCTTGGTGCGCTCGGTGCTGTATCGCAATCCGACCGAGTTTCTGCGCCGCTATGCTTTCATGCTCCTGCCGCTCGAGGACCTGCGCCGCGTCCGGGCCTACCTGCGCAGCGAGCGCGAGCGGCGCAGTCCGTTCAACCTCGAGCTGGACGACCCGGAGCCGGCCGCAGCGGACGGCGGCGATTTGGATCCGGAGCTGCGGCGCCGGCTCGATCGGTTTTTCGAGCTCGAGCCGTACCATACCAGCGCGGACGGCCGGCTGGTCGCGATGCAGGTCCGACCGCGCCGGCCGGATACCGATCTGGCCCAGGTGCGGGCGCTGTACCGCAGCTTGCGGCGTGCCGCGGACGCGCTCAATCGGGAAGCGTTCGGCGGCCGCCTGCGGCTGTTCATCGCCGGCTCGCTCAAGACCAAGCTCGACGAGATCGGGACGATTCAATCCGATGTGATCGCGTCGCTCTGGATTTCGGGCTCGCTGATCTTGCTGATTCTCTACCTCACCTTCGGCCGGCTGATGGCGCTGCCGGTTCTGGTCTGGCCGCTGGCCGGCGGTCTGGCGGTCACGTTCGCGATCGCCGCGCTGACCATCGGCTTTCTCAGCGTGATCTCGGCGATGCTGTTCGTCACCTTGTTCGGGTTGGGCATCGATCACGGCATTCATCTGCTCCAGAGCTGTCTCGAACGGCTCGCCGCGCGGGACGAGCTGGAGGCGGCCCTGGCGCGGGCGCTGGCTCGGACCGGAGCGCCGGTGGCGATTTCGGCCCTGACCACCGCCGGCGGGTTTCTGGTCATGCTGCGATCGGATTTCAAAGGGTTCTCGCAGCTCGGCTGGATCGCCGGGCTCGGCATGTTGCTGATGACCGCGAGCTATTTCGCGATCTTGCCGAGCCTGGTGGTGCTGGGTGACCGGCTCGGCGCCTGGCGCAAGCCGGGGCTCGCCTTTGGGCGTTTCCGGCTCTGGGAGCGATGGTCCGCCCGCCTCGCCGGCGCGCCGCTGCGACCGGCGCTGATTCTCGGTGTGGTGCTCCTTTTGTCCGGCGCCGCGGCGGCGTATCGGCTCGAGTTCAACTACGACTTCGACACGCTGCAGGGCATCGTTCCGGCGGCGGTGGCGGCGCGCGAGAAGCAAGCCGAGGTCTATCGCGAAGCGCTGACTCCAGGAGCGATCCTGTTCGCCGACGATCTGCGCCAGCTCGATCGGATCTTGGAGATCTTGGCGCAGCGGCGCCAAGCCGATCGCGGCTCGCCGACCATCGGGCGGGTGGTGTCGATCCGCAGCTTCCTGCCGGCCGATCAGGAGCGGCGGTTGGCGGAGATCCGCGCCGCGGCTCGCATGGTCAGCCCGGCGCTGCTGCGCCGGATTCGAGAGCCCCGAATCCGGGAGCTGCTGGAGCGGCTGCGGGCGAGCCGCGACTTGCGACCGATCACGCGGGACGAGCTGCCGCCCGAGATCGCCGAGCTGGTTTCGGTGCGCGACGGCTCCGGAGCCGAGCCGCTGTTCGTGTATCCGAGCATCAACAAGAAGCAAGGCCGGATGGCGATCGCCTTCGCCGACGACATGCAGCCGATCGCGATCGACGGGCGCCGCCATGGGTTCACCGGCGATACCCTGATTTTCGCCGAGACGCTGCGCTCCGCCGTGGGGCAGGGACTGTGGATCTTGGGCTGGAGCGTGGTGGCGATCTGCGCGCTGCTCTGGCTCCAGTTGCGCAGCGCCGCCGACGCGGCCCGGATTCTCGCCGGTCTGGCGGGCGGGCTGGCGCTGATGTCGCTTTGGCTGGGGCTACTGGGAATCGAGATCAACTTTTACAACATGGTGATCTTCGCCGCGGTGGTCGGCATGGGCGTCGATTTCTCGATCCATCTGCACGCGCGCTGGCGCCAGCGCCGGCGATCAGTCGCCGGCTCGGCCGAAGCGCCCCGCGCCACCGAGGCGCTCGCCGAGCTCGGCGCTCCGATCACCGCCTGCGCGCTGACCACCACCGCCGGTTACTTCGGCATGGTGTTCTCACACCATCCGGGCCTGCGCAGCATCGGGCTGCTCGCGGTCGCCGGACTGGGATCGTGCTATGGGGTTGCGATCACGCTGTACCCACTTTTTCTGCGCCGCTTGGAGCAAGGACGAAAGGTGCGCCGATGAGCTGGTTGGTGCTTGGATTGTGGCTTCTGGGCAGCGGGCCGGGAGCGGAACCAACGGCTGGGCCCGAGCTTTCGAATGCGGCGGTTCGGCTCAGTCTGCGCGAGGTGATCGCGCTCGCGGTCGCCCACTACCCCGAGCTGCCGGTGGTCGAGGCGCAACGCGCGCAGGCCGAAGCGCTCGAAGCGATCGCGCAGCGGACCCGCCGAACGCCGCAGCTCTCCGGGACCGCGCTGCTGGGCACGGTTCCGGCGGCGCGCGGCGACCTGCTGAGCTCGCCGGACAGCCCGCGCCAGCTCGGCGATCTGGGGCCGTTCTGGCGTTTGAGGCTCGATGCCCGCTGGCCGCTCTACGCCTTCGGCCGCTTTGCCGATGCCGAGCGCGCCGCTCAGTCCCTGGTCGCGTCGCGCGGCGCGAAGCGCGACGCGGTCGCCAACCGCGCCCGCGAGCTCGCGGCGCGGAGCTATTTCGGTCACCTGCTGGCGCAGCAAGGATTGGCGCTGATCGAAGAGGTCGGCGGTCATCTGGAGGAGCTCGAGCAGCGCCTGGCCGAGCCCGGCGCCGGCGGCGCGGCGCCGGATCCGCTGGCGACCTTGCGCGCTCGCACCTATCGTTTCGAGCTCGACAAGCTTGAGGCTGAAGCCGAGAGCCGGCTGGTGCTGGCGGGCGAGGGGTTGCGCGCGGTCGTCGGCTATCCGCTGGATGCCGCGGTGCGGCCGGCGGCCGAGCGGCTCGAGCCGATCAGCTTGGAGCTGCCGGATCTCGAAACCGGCCTCCGCGAAGCGGCCGCGGCGCGCCCCGAGCTCAAGGAGCTGGAGCTGGCCGCCGAGGCCAAGCGGCTCTGGGCCCGCAGCGTCTCGAAGCAGAGCTGGCCCGCGCTCGGGCTCGAAGGGCGGGCGGAGTACGGTGAAGCGCCGGGCCGCGACAAACAGGACAACCCGTTCGCCTACGATCCGTTCAACGTGCTCACCTTGGGCGCGGCGCTCGCGCTGCGCTGGGATCTGAACTTCCAGCTCGGCGCGGCGCAGGCGGCCCAGGCCACGGCCGAGGCCGACGAGCTGCAGGCGCAGCGCGACGCGCTGCTGGCCAAGACCCGGATCGAGGTGATCGAGGCCCACGCGCGGCTGGCCGAAGCTCAGCGCATTTACCAGTCCAGCCGGCGCGCCCGCAGCGCCGCGGCCAACTGGCTGCGGGTCGCCGAGGAGAGCCACGCGCTCGGCACCAGCGGCTGGTCGGATCTGATCGACGCGTTCAGCAGCTCGATCCGGATCCGCGGCGACCAGCTCGAAGCGATCCACGATCTCAACCTGGCGCTGTTGGGCTGGCGCTTGGCGCTGGGCCGCGAGCCGCTGGAAGCGGGGGAGTCGCTGTGAGCTCCCGCGTGCTGCTGTGCGGCGCGCTGCTGCTGTGGGCTTCCGGCGCCGGCGCGGGCCCGCTGACCGATCTGCTGCAGGCGCGGCAGGCCAAGATCGATGCGCTGCTGGCGCGCTATCCGGACCCGCTCCCGGAGGCCGCGCGGCGGGAGCTGCAAGCGGCGGTCGGCGACCTGCTCGACTACGGCGCGATGGCGGAAGCGGCGCTCGGCGCCGCCGAATGGCAGCGGCGCAGCGCGGCGCAGCGCGAAGCGTTCGTCGCGGAGTTCGAGGCGCTGCTGCGGGCGAGCTCGATCCGCAGCGTGGACGTGTACCGCGTATCGACTGTGCGTTATGAGCAGGAGCGGGTCGCGGGCGCCGCGGGCGAGGTTCGCGCCAGCGTCGAGAGCGACGCGGCGCTGACCGAGATGGACTACCGCTTCCGTCGCTTGGACGGGCGCTGGCGGGTGGTCGACTACGCCATCGACGGCCTGTGGGCGGCGCAGAATTATCAGCGCCAGTTCCAAAAGGTCCTCGCCGAGCACGGCTGGGAGGAGCTGCTCGAGCGCATGCGGCGCCGCACCGCCGAGCTCGAAGCCGAGCCGTGACCGGCGCGCGCTGGAAGCCGCTCCGTGCCGTTTGGGACGCTGCTCCGGCGAGCCGGATGACCGCGCTTCCGGGCCTGTCATCGGAGCCACAGCATTTGTCGGAGTGGAGCCTCAGGCTGTAATGAGGAGGACTACCGGTGCGGGCCTTCGGGTGCAATAGGGTGCTTCGGGCCGTCCCGACCGGCCGGGTGAGGTGATCGTGACGGTCGGGCGTGCAGCGGGATGGGGGATCCTGCTCGTTCTCGGGCTTGCCGCGACGCTGCCGGCGGCCGAGCTGCCGGCCGGATTTCGCGACCGGCTGGTGGTGGGCGGTCTCGACCAGCCGGTCGCCTGCGAGTTCGCGCCCGACGGCCGGCTGTTCATCCTGCTCAAGGGCGGCCAGGTGCGGATCGCGCGCGATGGGGAGCTGGTGCCCGAGCCCGCTCTCCGCTTGGCGGTCAACTCTGAGGGCGAGCGCGGGCTCCTGGGGCTGGCGTTCGATCCCAAGTTCGAGAACAAGAGATTCATCTATCTCTACTACACCACCGACGAGGCCAGCCCCGGCAATCGGGTCTCGCGGTTTCGGGTTCAAGGCGACCGGATCGATCCGGCGAGCGAGCGAATCCTGGTCGCCGGCATCCGCTCCGATGCCAGCAACCACAACGCCGGCTGGCTGCGCTTCGGCCCCGACCGCAAGCTCTACGTCTCGACCGGCGACGGCGGCCGCGAGGCCGAGCTGGCGCAGCAGCTCACCAGCCTCAACGGCAAGATCCTGCGGATCAAGCGCAACGGCCGGGCGCCGCGCGGCAATCCGTTTTTGGGCTCGGCCAGCGCGCGCGAAGAGATCTGGTGCTACGGCCTGCGCAACCCGTGGCGCTTCAGCTTCGATCGCGCCAGCGGCGCGCTGTGGATCGGCGACGTCGGGGTGAGCACCGACGAGATCAACCTCGGGGGCCCCGGGCTCAACTACGGCTGGCCGCTCGTGGAGGGGCCCTCCAGCGATCCCCGCTTCGTCAACCCGGTCCACGCCTACAGCTTCGGATCGGGCAACGCCCTGATCGGCGGCTTGATCTACCGCGGCGCGAACTTTCCGGCCGAGTATCGGGGCGACTACTTCTTCGCCGATTTTCTGCAGCAGTTCATCCGCATCCTCGAGCTCGACGCCGATCTGAACCTGGTCGCGGTGCGGGATTTCGCCGCCGACGTCGGCGGCATCGTCCACCTCATCGAAGGGCCGGACGGCGCGCTCTACTACGTCACCCTCGAAGGCCAGATCCGCCGCATCTTCTTCCGCGGCTGATCCGGCTATTGGAGGGTGAACTCGACGGTCAGGGTCATGGATGTACCCACGGCCTTGCCGTCGCTCTCGGCGGGGGCAAAACGCCAGTGGGAGGCGGCGAGGAGGCCCGCCAAGCCAAAGGGCGGGGCGGTGCTCCGCTTCACTCGCAGGTGGCTCACGCAGCCGTCGCGCTCGACCACTCCTTCGGCCACGACCAGCCCCTCGCGCCTGGCCTGCTTCTCGGCTTCCGGGTAGTGCGGATCCACTTTTTGCAACAGTCGGGGATCCTTCCAGCCGGGGTCGCCCGGCGCGCTAAGCACGATCGGCTCGTCCGGCGGGCGTTCTTCGAGCGCCTGCGGACAGTCGGGGTGAAAGGCAGCTACCAAGGTCACCGGCCGGTCCGTGCTCGGCCACGGGTAAGAAGGCGTAAGGGTCATGAGCAGGAGGGTTCGGGCCGCCGGCTCGCAGCGCTTGGCCCGGTTCACCGGTAGGAAAGAGATATGCTCCGGGCGGCCGTCGGCGCGGTAGCGCACCTCTGCCGCGCCGATCCCGCGATAACGCTCGACCTTGCAACCAGTGAGCGCGAGCAGATCGGCGACCAACCCGGCGGGAAGATCCGCCACCGTGCGCATGGCGCTGGAGTCGGACTCAACGTCAGGCGGCTTGGCGACCGACGCTTTCAGCAATGCGGTCTCGCACGAGCTCCAATCGCTCCACCGGCTACCGAACCCTTTGCGAAAGGCTTCACACTCCGGCTCGGTCAACTGCAGGAACAACAGATTGCCGCGGCGCAGCGAATGCACATACTCGGGTTGGAGCTGCTCGAGGGTTGCGATCCAAGGTGAAGGGCGCTCAGGGGGCTTGCCCAGGGCGCGGGCCAGCAGCTCGAAACCGAGCGCCGTTTCGTCCCGCTCCGCGGGCGCAGCCGGCAGCGACTGGAGCAGGTCCGCCGGGGCCGGGGGCGGATCCTGGACGCAGCGGTGGGCCAGCGCCCAGACCGCTTCGCCGCGAATCGCGGGCACCGAGGAGTCGAGCGCGACGCGCAGCAGAGCGAGGTCGAGCGCGCTCCCTCGAGCCTTGGCGGCCTCGAGCACGGCGGTCCACGTTGCACCGTCTTTCCGGCCCAACGCCAATGAGCCGGCCAGGTTGAAAGCTGCCGGATCCCTGCGACTCGCGAGCTCAAAGAACGACTCACGGCTCGCTGGCGCCAGCGCGCCGGCGGCGGGCGTATTGAAGTACAAGGGGATCGCGGCGGCTCCATGGGCGCGCGCGAGCGCTTCCCAAACATAGGCCGCGTCCAAACCGACGTAGCGCTGGATCGCTTGCAGGAGATCGGGTCCCGGGCTTGGTTGGCGCAAAAAGATCCAGGCCCGGATCAGCTCGCGGGCCGCGGCCGGATCGGTTTCGCGTTCGAGCGCGCGCTCGAGCTCGTCCGCCAGCGGCGCGGCGGTCACGTGGATCGCGCGGGCGGCGGCAGCGCGGGTTGCGGGCCGCGGATCGCGCAGCGCTTCGGCCCAGCGCTCGAGCACGGAGGGTTCCCGAGAGTGCTCGATCAGCAAAGCGACGGCTCCGGGGCTGAGCGGCCGGCGCAGGTCGTCTTTCCAATCGGCGCCCGAGGCCAGTGAAGTGATCAGAATGCCAGCGAAGACGGGCCCGCGGATGGTGAGTGATTTGATTAATAGTCTGAGATTGGGAGACTCTGTTCTCATGCGCCTGTTTCGATTGAATGATAATTCAACGCTCTGCGACCCGCAATATGTAGAGTACGCTCTGTCACACACTCTAATGATACCACGAAATCCGCGAACCGCGCGCGGTGCATATCGGGAGGGGGCAAGCCCCTCCCCTACATCCTGATGCAATGTGACCCGCCCGAGCAGCGCTGATGCCTTGTTGGGGCGGGGTTCGATCCTCCCCGAGCGGCGCTGATGTCATGTAGTGGCGGGGCTTGCCCCCGCCTCAGCACGGCTCATGAATGCGAATCCCTCTATGCGAACGCTGAAGGCAGGCGCGTCCTACCGCTGCAGGACTTTCGCAGGACGCAGAGCCATTCGTCAGCCGTGCTGTGGCGGGGGCAAGCCCCGCCACTACATGAAAAATCGGCTGCGGCCGCCAAGGTCACCAAAGAAAATGCGGGATCAGGAAAGGCCGAACTCGGCGGCAAGGATGCCGGCGGCTCCGGAAGGGCCGGTGAGCTCGAGCCAGATCGGGCCGCGCTCGGGCTCGACCGTGAGCCGAAAGCGGATGAACGGGCAGCAGCTGCGCTCGAGCTGGATTGCGAGCAGGAGCTGCTCCACCGTCGGATCGGCGGCTTCGAAGCGTAGCGCATAGCCGTCGTCGAGCCGGCGCACCTCCAGAATCTGATCGCGCAGCGCATCGAGCACCAGCGCGCGCCGCTCCCGCAGCTCGGCATCCGACAGCTTGCAAATCAAGGGCGATTCTGGCATTGGTTCTAGGCTCACCGTTGTTTCCGCGGCCAACCGGCCATCGCAATTATAGAAGGAGCCACGGAGAAGAACCATGGACTTGAAAGAGATGCGCTCCCTGCGCCGCGCAGCCGCCGTGGCTCTGATGTTCGGCGCGCTGGTGGTCAGTCTGGGGCCGGGCTCGGCCCTGGCGGCGGGCGCCGAGGCGGGACACGCCGATCCGATCGCGCCGGTGGTCCTGGCGCTGGCGGTGATCTTGATGTCCGCCAAGCTGGGCGGCGACTTGGCGATGCGAGTCGGCCAGCCGGCGGTGCTGGGCGAGCTGATGATCGGCGTGGTGCTCGGCAATCTCGGCCTGGTCGGTTTCCAAGGTTTCGAGCCCTGGACCGTCGACGGCTCGATCATCGATATGCTGGCCCGGATCGGCGTTCTGATCCTGCTGTTCGAGGTCGGCCTGGAGTCGACCGTGGCCCAAATGGTCAAGGTCGGCTGGTCGTCGCTTCTGGTCGCGGTGGTCGGGGTGGTGGCGCCGTTCGCCCTCGGCTGGGGGGTGGGGGCCTGGCTGGTGCCCGAGCACTCGGTCTACGTTCATGCCTTCCTCGGAGCGACGCTGACCGCCACCAGCGTCGGCATCACGGCGCGGGTGCTCAAGGATCTCAACCGTTCGAAATCCTCAGAGGCTCGGGTGATCCTTGGGGCCGCGGTGATCGACGATGTGCTGGGCCTGGTCATCCTCGCCGCCGTTGCCGGGGTGATCGCCGCCGCCGATGCCGGCACCGAGATCTCTGGCGCAGCGATCGCGTGGATTCTGGGCAAAGCGGCGCTGTTCTTGTTCGGCTCGCTCACGCTCGGTGTCTTTGTTTCAAAGCGGCTGTTCAAGCTCGCTTCCAAGCTGCGCAGCCTCGGGGTCTTGCTGGCCACCGGCCTGTCGTTCTGTTTCGTGCTCTCGTACATCTCCAGCGAGCTCGGGCTGGCGCCAATCGTCGGCGCCTTCGCCGCCGGATTGATCTTGGAGGATCTGCACTACCGCGACTTCGCCGATCGAGGCGAACACACCCTCGAGGAGCGGACCCACACGATCTCGCAGTTTCTGGTGCCGATCTTCTTCGTGCTGATGGGCATGCGCACCGACTTGACCGCCTTCGCCGATCCCGGCGTGCTGGTGCTGGCCGGGGTGCTGACCGCCGCCGCGATCATCGGCAAGCAGGTCTGCGGCTTCGGTGTGCTGGGCGGCGGCATCGATCGCGTTTCGGTCGGGATCGGGATGGTGCCGCGCGGCGAGGTCGGTTTGATCTTCGCCGACATCGGCCGCAAGCTCACGGTTCAAGGCGAGCGGATCATCGACTCGGCGACCTTTTCGGCCGTGGTGATCATGGTGATCGTCACGACCATGGTCACCCCACCGGCGCTCAAATGGAGCCTGAGCCGCTCTCATAAGTAGGGCGGAGCGAAGCGGCCGCGCGTGCTGCCCTCGAACAGCTCGATGCGCGCGCGGGTGGTGCTGGTCGGCGCTGGTCACGCCCACCTTTACACGCTCAAGCGCGCGGAAGCGTTTGCCCGCCGCGGCTTCGAGCTGATCCTGATCGCGCCCGAGAATTTCTGGTACAGCGGCTTGGCGACCGGAGTGCTCGGTGGACACTATCCGCCGGCGCTGGATCAGGTGGACGTCGGCGCGCTGGCGCGGCGCGGCGGCGGTCGCTTCATTCCGGACCGCGTGGCTGCGATCGAGCCGGCCCGGCGCATCGTCCGCCTGGCTTCGGGGCGGGAGATCGCGTATCAGGCGCTGTCGCTGAATCTCGGCAGCGAGGTGCCGCTCGACGCGATCGCCGGAGCCGAGGCCCGGGGCCTGGCGGTCAAGCCGGTACAGAATCTCTGGCGCTTGCGCCAAGAGCTGTTGGCGCGGGCGGCCGCAACGGCGGGGCCGCTGCGGGTCGTGGTCGTCGGCGGAGGGGCGACCGGCTGCGAAGTGGCCGCCAACATCGCGGAGCTTCTGCGCCGCGCCGGCGCCGCCGCGCAGCTCTGCTTGATCAGCGGCGGCGGCCGGCTGCTGGAGTCGTTTCCGGCCGGCGCCGCCGCCAGCGTGGAGCGCGTTTTGCGCCGCCGTGGGGTCGAGGTCCTCCATGGCGCGCGGGTCGAGTCGGTCGAGGACGGACGGGCGGTACTGCAAGGCGGCGGCACGCGGCCGTTCGATCATCTGGTCTTCGCCACCGGCCTGCGCCCTTCTGCGCTGCTGCGCGCGGCCGGGTTGCCGACCGACGAGCAAGGCGCCATGCTCGTCGATCGGCATCTGCGCTCGATCGGCGATCCGCGGATCCACGGCGGCGGCGACTGCATCGCGTTGCGCGATCGCGTCCTGCCCAAGATCGGGGTGTTCGCGATCCGTCAAGCGCCGATCCTGTTCCACAATCTGCTGGCGGCGCTTGAGGACCGGCCGCGGCGCGACTTCGCGCCGCAGCGCCGCTGGCTGCTGATCCTGAATCTGGGCGACGGCACCGGCCTTTTGCTTTGGGACCGGTTCTGGTGGCGCGGGCGGGCGGCGTTCCGGCTCAAAGACTGGATCGATCGCCGCTTCCTGGCCGAGTATCAGGATTGACCGGCGGTAGTGGCTCAGTTCGAAAAGACTCCTCTTTGATCCAATGTCGTCCGTGGGCAGAGCAGAGCTTGCCCACGGCACCCGTGAGCTGTGCATCGCGGGTGAGGTCCTGCGGCCACCCATGCCACCCCGCGCACTTGAATTCGCGTCGCCGGCGGCCATAATCCTCCGCGTTCCCGATCCGCACGAGGAGGCTACCTCTATGTCCAAATCGGCTCTCAGACTGGGTTCGATGGTTGGGTTGGCGTCGGGGCTGACGGCGCTCTCGGCCTGCACCCGATTGGAATCACCCGGGACGATCGAGCGCGGCCAGTACTTGGTCGAGAACATCGCCCAGTGCGGCGATTGTCACTCGATCAGGAAGCCGAACGGAGAGTTCGATCGCACGCGGTGGCTCCAGGGCGCGCCGCTGCCGTTCGGGCCGCTGGTCGAGATGCCGTGGGCCGAGTACGCGCCGGGCATCGCAGGGCTGCCGGCCCCGACCGAGCTCGAGGTGTTTCAGCTCCTGACCAGCGGCAAGCTGCCCAACGGACAGCCGCTGCGTCCGCCGATGCCGCTGTACCAGCTCAGCGAGCCCGACGCTCGCGCCGTGATCGCCTATTTGCAGTCGCTCGCGGGCGGCATCCAGCCACCGCCACAAAACTAATCGAGGGCTTCGCCCTTGATATCCGCCGCCAAGCGTCGCGAAGCGGGTGGCATGGGCGGCCGAAGGGCGCCCATGGACGAGGTTTGCACAATCTGCTTATTCTCGCGACCGGCCTCGTCCATGGGCTTGCTACGCACGCCCATGCCACCCGATCTGGCCAATCTCTGCTCGCGCATGACTCTCTCCTCTGGCTACGTCCGGCGCGGAGCATAGTGCTATTGTAAGCGCGCGATGATGGAGACCATTCTGACCGAGCGCCAGGAGGCGCTGCGGCTCGAAGCTCGCGGCAAGCTGTCCGAGCTCCAGGTGGTGCTGAGCCGGCAGGACATCGCGCGCGCGGATTTGGAGACGCTGGCGGCGTCGGTGCGCCAGCTCGACGAGCTGTTCCTGCTGGTGGTGGTCGGCGAGTTCAATTCCGGCAAGAGCACCTTTATCAACGCGCTGCTGGGCCAGGCGGTGTTGGAGGAAGGGGTGACCCCGACGACCACCCGGATCCAGGTGGTCCAGCACGGCGCCGCGGAAAAGGTCACGGCTCCGTCCGAGCCCGGCGCGATGGTGGCGATCGGCGCGCCGGTCGAGCTGCTGCGGCGGATGAAGATCGTCGATACCCCCGGCACCAACGCGCTCGAGCGGAGCCACCAGGCAATCACCGAAGAGTTCGTGCCGCGCAGCGACCTGGTGCTGTTCGTGACCTCGGCGGATCGGCCGTTCACCGACAGCGAGCGCTCGTTTCTGGAGCGCATTCGCGAATGGGGCAAGAAGCTGGTGCTGGTGGTCAACAAAGTCGACATCCTGCGCGGCGACCAGGAGCTGGAGCGGATCGAGACCTTTATGCGCGAGAACGCCGAGCGCCTGATCGGTCTGCAGCCGCAATTGTTCTCGGTCTCGGCGCGGCTGGCGTTGGAGGCCAAGCTGGAAGGCGACGCCGAGCGCCTCAAGCGCAGCCGTTTCGAGACTCTGGAGCGCTATCTGGTCGAAACCCTCGATCAGAGCGAGCGGGTCCGGCTCAAGCTGCTCAACCCGCTGGGCGTGGGGCTCAAGCTGGCCAAGCAGTGGCAGGCGGTGTTCGAAGGGCGGCTCGAGCTTTTGGCCCATGACTTCGCCACCCTCGAGGATGTCGAGCGCCAGCTCGATCTCTACCGCGAGGATCTGACCCGCGAGTTTCGCTTCCGCCTCACCGACGTCGACAACATCCTGCACCAGTTCGAGCAGCGCGGCGGCGCGTTCTTCGATGAGACCCTGCGGCTGCCGCGAATATTGGACCTGCTCAACAAGGCCAAGCTCAAGGCCGACTTCGAGCGCCAGGTGATCGCCGACGCGCCGCGCCAGATCGAAATCAAAGTCGGCGAGATCATCGACTGGATGGTGGCGAGCGAGCTGCGCCAGTGGCGCGCGATCACCGAGCATCTGGCGCGGCGCCGCTCCGAGAGCAGCGAGCGCACCGTCGGCGCGATCGGCGGCTTCGAGCTCGATCGCAAGCGCCTGCTCGATACGGTCGGCCGGGCCGCCAGCCGCACGGTCGAAAGCTACGACCGCGAGGCCGAGGCGGCGCGGATGGCCGAGTCGGTGCAGGCCTCGGTCGCTGGGATCGCGCTGCTGGAGGTCGGCGCGATCGGGCTCGGCACCATCGTCACGCTCGCGGCCACCACCCAGCTCGCCGACGTCACCGGCATCGTCGCCGCCGGCACCTTGGCCGCCCTCGGCCTGTTCGTCCTGCCGGCGCGGCGCCGCGCCGCCAAGGCCGAGCTGTCGCGCAAGATCGCCGAGCTGCGGCGCAAGCTGATGGAGGCGTTGAGCGACCAATTCGGGCACGAGGTCGAGCGCAGCCTGCACCGCATCGGGGAAGCGATCGCCCCCTACACCCGCTTCGTGCGTGCCGAACGCGGCCGGCTCGACGAAGCGCGCGATCAGCTCGCCGGCATCCGCGCCGAGCTCGAGCAACTCCGCGGCAAAGTCGAAGCCCTGCGCTGAGGGCTCCACGCCCGGTCGGTAGTGGTTTGTTTTGTCCCACTACCCGCTCGGTTGTGGTCATGTGGTTGGTGCCGGCGGTTTCTGGTATAATGTCCAAAACGTACGTTTTGGAGGAATCATGCCAACACTCACAGTGACGGAGGCACGCGACAACCTGGGCGATACGCTCAATCGGGTCGCCTATGGCAAAGAGCGCGTTTTGATCGGCCGTCGGGGCAAGCCGCTCGCGGCCCTGGTGCCGGTCGAAGACCTCGAACTGCTCGAGGAGCTGGAAGATCGGTCCGACGTGCAGGCCGCCCGCGAGGCTCTGGCCGAGATGAAGCGCACGGGCGCAAAGCCAGTCCCGCTCCGCAAACTGAAGCGCGACCTCGGCCTCTAAGCCCGTGGCTTACCGCGTCGTGGTCGCCCCGGCGGCCGAGCGGGCATTCCACAAACTGCCCAAGGAGCTGCGGAAACGGATCATCCAGAGAGTTGAAGCCCTTGCAGCCAATCCCCGGCCCGCAAACTCGAAGAAGCTCAAAGGCGATGAAGATTTCTATCGAGTGCGCGTTGGAGACTGGCGGATCGTCTATCAAATCGAAAAGCAGCGCTTGGTGGTGCTGGTAGTACGCATAGGCCACCGGCGTGATGTTTACCGCTAAGCTTCATCCTACCCAAGGCCAGCTGCCACGCCGCGCAGGCTCCTAGCCTAGATAGGTCTCGGCCCCGATCGGACGGGTGCCGTGGACTCCGATTGGGTGGGTACTGTAGCCGCGATTGAATGAGTGCCGTGGGCAAGCTCTGCTTTGCCCACGGACGCCGGCTGGAGCGGACCGGAAAAGTGTTACCATGGCGGAACCCATGGATCCTCTCATTCCGATCCTATCTCTGGTAGTGGCCGTCGGGGCGGTCTTGTTGGGTCCATTGGTTTCCTGGGCCATCGCGCGGCGGCAGCTCGAGGCCGCGCAGTCGAT
>Ga0214471_10002484_pt1 | contig 14474 bp, 8 predicted proteins | sample RVTome_5_FD_207665 | JGI IMG/M metagenome (GOLD analysis project Ga0214471, IMG submission 207665) | Soil microbial communities from uranium-contaminated site in the Upper Colorado River Basin, Wyoming, United States - RVT142D155 | ecosystem: Environmental > Terrestrial > Soil > Contaminated >...
ACTCAGGGGCGTTATCTCCCTGAGACCATGACCCGATATGCGTCGAGTTGTTACCGGGAATTCGTTCACGCTTGCGAAGTGCTTCTCGAGCGGCTCCCAGATCGGAATCATCCATCACTGCCCAAAGCGAGCGCACCGGTGAAGCAACATCGTCCAGAACCAGCGTAATTCGGCCGTCGTCTGACTGGCGCACAAATTCCACCTTCACAAACGGGCCATCAGCAAACCACTGACGATGAACCGGGAGCCCTTGGGGATCTCATACAAGAGAACCCCACCCCAGGCATGCGATGATTGCCATGTAGAAGATCCTAGAATCCTAATTATAATTAGCAAGCAAAGACCAAGCACAACATGCAAAAAGGATGTTATACTGCAAATCATTGCTTAAATGTACTAGTAGTCAGGATACAACAAGCCTAATTTCAGGTCAAGGAGAGGAAATAGAAATTCACCAATTTAGGAAATTATCTGCCCATCCAACGGTGAAGTTACTCGTGCAAAGTAATCTTCAACGAAAAAGGGGTGCATTTCATTTCACCCAATCCCATCGACCTTTTCGCGCGGGTTCATGAATGCGGCGGCGGAGACCGGACGGCTCGCTGCAGAACTCGTGCTAAGACGGAACCAGGGAGATGTCGCGACAATTCACGGGACAGCCGAGCAAGTGGCCGACACGGCGTCGAGCTAATCGAGTCTGCGGGCAGCCGATTGTTATGTGTTTAACGCTCGTGTGGCGGCACATTCTTAATGCTCTGGGAAAATTCACGATGGACTTCTATGTTCACCGGCTTATGTCTAACTTTTGTGGAAGCCGGGTCTTTGCCCAGGTAATTATCATCTTTCAGATTATTACTCGGCCTTATTGGCCTTGGACAAAAACCGCCACCACAATTTGGACACACATCTTCTAAAACTTCATCAACGCAGTCTTTGCAAAAAGTACATTCATAGCTGCAAATCATTGCTTCAGTAGAAACCGGTGGTAAGTTCTTATTGCAATGCTCACAAGTAGGTCGCAGCTCTAACATTCAAATCTCTCCTTATTCAATTGACACATTTAATAATTAGCCTGCAAAAATGCAGAATAATATCCAAACAGGGAAGTTATACCGCAAATCGTCGCCCAATCAAATTAGCTCTTAGAATACAAAGAACTTATTTTCAGTTCCAGAAGAGGAGATGGAAAAACCACCCAAAGCGGCACTTCCTTCTGAGTAGTGACGACCGTGTCGAGTAGATGGGTTGTTCAATTTTGTCGCGATCTTTCTACCTACTTTGATCAAAACATTTATCTCATCTAGTTAGTCAGCAATCAACTCCAGCATTTTCGGGGTACCTCGGGCGTGAACTTCAAATGACGTTTTTATCTTAACTATCGTGCCGTTTATGCCAAAACCCAGACGCGATATGTGCGAAGTCGCGCAGCTCCAATCTTGTACTTTCTTTTATGTCTTCTCTCATCCTCGAGACAATTGAAATGGCATCCTTCTTTATCGACTCCATAGCCTCATTCAGTTGCTCCAAAGGAAGATTGTGCCATTTAGTTCTATACATTCGCTCGTTTAATTCATTTATATCGTTCGTCAGTACAGCATCTTCGCACACAAGTATCGCTTCACCTATGAGCTGCTGTGATTCTCCATACATTTGATCAAACTGGTAGATCACCTGTGACGAGACATTATCAGATGAGTTTCCTGGGTGGTGAGCATAAATGTGGTTCCGCATTTGGACCCACTTGCCTATCAGGACATCATACACGCGTATTTTGTAGTCTATCGTGCGTTGCTTAAAACTGACTTTCATGGTGATGGAGTACCCCAAGATGCCAACAGCAACTCCAACCACGAATGTTATTAGACCTTCCATTTAAAAGTTTCTCTAGCTCCTAACTATTAATTAATCAGTAATAATGCACTATATTTACCAAAAGTAATATTTACTGCAAATGATTGCTTATCCCAATGATTACCCACAGTATATAAATGACATAATTTCAGGTCAAGAAGAGGAGAACGAAAACAGCCCCAAAAAGAAACTTCTGCCTCTCCAACGGTGAAGCTACTCGTGGACATCAATCTTCAACGAAAAAGGGGTGCCTTACCCTTTTTCTTCTGGTTATTTCTTTCTCGGATCGTCCGCCGGGCTAATGTAATCGATCCCCCACGGACCAACCCCATGCACCTGGATTACAGTTTCTTCCTCAGTCCAGGCAAACATACTGTGCCCCGGTTGAAACGCTGCGAAACTGCCGGGTGTCAAAGCTATGGCTTTCTCCTGATCGAGTTGATCTCCAGCCCCCATGTAGAAAGTTCCGGAGAGAACGGTCACGTGTTCTATAGCCGGATGGGTGTGTGGTGGAATCTTGTAATTAGCGGGGAGTTTAAGGCGGAACGCGAAGGGCTCAGCTTTTTTCAAATCCCCTTCAATCACAGCGATCTGTGCGCCCGGTGACATCGATGGCGGCGCGTCAGCCCACTTTATATCAGCCGAGTTAAGCAAAATATGCCCGCCCTCCTGCGCCTGCGCAAGGAACCAAGCCATCAAGCCCATCCCAACTGCCACGATTACTGCTATTATTCGATGTGATGTATTCATTGTCTCCTCCTTACAATCTCAGTAAATAAAGATAATGCCGGTCATGCTAACTAATATTCAGCCTCGAGAAATCCAGGATAACATCGAGAAGGCGGATGTTATACCGCAAATCACCGCTTAATCTAATTAGTACTCAGAATACAAGAAACCTGATTTCAGGTCAAGATGAGGAAATCGAAAATCACCCAGAAAGGAACTTCTCGATCAGGTTCGTGAGACCATAGGACGCAAGCACTACTCAATGGCACCAAAAAGTGCTAGTTCGCATGGATGAGGGGTTATACCAATTGTATTTAAGCAGACTATTTTCTACGGCGGATATGAATACACCCATCCCAGGCTCGGTCAAGGGATGCATCCTTTCCTATAGATTATTAACCATTACGCCGTTCGACCCTGCTCAGGACGGACGGTAATTTAACTACTCCAAAAACTGTCAGCCACTCTAAAAGCAAGTAAGGGGGCGTCGGTACGGGTTCTACATGCGCTCGACCCACGGGGCGCGCCACGCGGGTGCCGGGAAAGGCTTCGTCCAGTAGGCGACCTCCTTGGCGATCAAACCGCCCCGCATCTCGAAGACGAACACGCACTGGTACGGCTCACCGTCGCCGTAGTCGAGGTTTGCCTCGAGCACCCAGACGTCGCCACTGCCGGTTATCCGCCGCGGTGTGACCTTGGGGAGCGACGGAAAGCGGCTGTAGATTTCACGTCGGTTTTGACCGCCGTTGATCCGCTCACCGGACTGAGGCCACTCCATCGCTACATCCTCGGTGAACACCTTGTCGAGCGCCTCGTGGTCTCTCCCGTTGATCGCCGCCACCAGCGCCTCAATCGTAGCGCGGTTCTTCGCCTTACTCATCTAAGCCTCCTCGTGAACCATATCACGCGTGCGGTTGACGCCGCGCATGCAGTATCGCCAACGCTTGCTAACTACTAATTAGGCTGCAAACGCCGTATTCTCCATGGTACAACAAGCCTAATTTCATGTCAATAAAGAAAATCGAAATTGCCTCTGGTGAGCGCAGAGCCTTTCCGAAATGCGGAACTGCTTAAAAAGAAATTTCTGGCTCCCCATTTACGAAGATAACGGTGGAAAGCATTCGTCAGCGAAAACCGATCGGTCCCCTTTGCTCATCAGAATGTAACATCTGTCGTAAACTTCTTCAAACGCCCAAAAGCCTCCCGTCGCGCTCCAATCGCTGTTTTTATGCATTTCACTTTGTGGAGTCTTTTTGGTCATATTCTTTTTCTACAATTTGCCTTATACCTTCAAGATATGGTGTTGGCCTTAAATCATAGTGACTTTCAAATTTACTACTATCAAAACAGTAGTCTTGATCATATTGATAAAGCATCTCAACCAACTCTTTCATCAATGGATCGAACAAGCCCAGTAATCGGACCATATTTTTCCCCGCGACCCGATATTTAGGATTTAAATTCATTTCTTTAGCAAACGCTGCAATCCATTCTTTACCTGTCAGAGGAGCTTTGGCGGTTGGTAAATGCCATACCTGATTGTATGCTTCAGCAGAATTACCTAATAGAGCGGTTGCCTTTCCGGCATCTGGTGTAAATGTGAAAGAATGTTTGTAATTCACGGAACAGAGCCAATTTGCTTTTTTGCCATTTTTTAAGTTTTTAAATACGGTCTCCCCCAAAACACTTTTATCATTATCAGGACCATAAAAATCGGCAGATCTGGCTATCAGAGCCCGCAGATTCCCTGCTTCTACTTCATCTAAAATCATTTGTGCAATCTGAGCTCTAACCATTCCCTTCTTACTCAAAGGATTTATCCGTGTTTCCTCAGTTAAATGCGATACACAGTTTGGGTCATACATATACACATTATCGAAAAAAACTAACTTTACGCGATGTGTTTTACACGCTTCAATAACATTTTTCATTAGTTCCGGCCAAGTTGATTGCCAAACCTTTGCATCATAAGGTAACCCGGCAGTTAAATAGGCAATCTGTGATCCTTTTACAGCTTCTGAAACCTTGGATTCTTCTAATAAATTGCAAGGAAATACACTGTCTGTTGAATTGACTTTTTGAGGGGTTCGACTCACCAATCGAATTTTATAAGTATATTTTATTAATGCCTTGGCCAACTCCCTGCCAATAACACCACCGGAACCTAGAATAGTTTGCATTTGTTTCCTCACGATATATTATCGTCTTTTTTGTTGTTATATTTAACGCTCATAACGCGGCAAATGAGCGGCCGCGCACACAACCTGGAAATCATCCGAGCTGACGAATGACAGACGCGCTATCTCGTGGTCAGCTCGAATCACTTGTTAGACCCCGCATATAAAACACGATCAGCAAGACATATCCGAACTCTGTTTAAGATTGCTGGATCACTTCGGTTATATCTCCCGTTTGATGTTCTTTTATTTGGAACCTCAAGAACTCGTGAATCGAAGCCAACCCTTCCGGATTGCTAGTCGATATGCGCACCCGCCCGCCTCTCTCCGTCTCCTCAAACTGGTACTTGATCTCACCCTTTAGCCTTTGCATCGTTGGCACACCTGAAGGTGTTTGGCCATGGATCAGCATCGGCGAATTAAAATCTCCATCAGAAAACATTTTGGCAATGCGACTCAGATGCCGCCTAATCTGATGGCGGGTAACAGCATCTTTCGCATCTTTCGCTTCGATTTCGATAGCACCGCCATAGGTAAAGAGGCAAAAATGGTGCGTCGTCTTCAGGTGGTCGAAGCCCATGACTTTGTCGCCGCGTGCGTTCATACCCTCCATGCCGCTTGTATGTTCGCTCGGAGTAGTCTCTGTCTTCGCCTTATCGGTTTGGTGTACCTGTTGCGGCGCGCACGATGCAACTATAATGGTGAGAATGGCTGAGAGCACGAGAAAATGAGGCTTAGGTTTCATAACACGTCTCCTTCGGGTGATTTTACTTCTAAAGGCGCGAAGTGGTCTAACCATTAATTATACAAACAAAAGTCAGTATAAACACCTTATTCCGTGTGTTATACGAAAAACCTTTTACCCATCTTGCCTTTGTTTGAGGTATTGCTTACTTATGAAATATATTCACTTAAGTCAACAGCTACCTGAATGATCATTGAACAACTTCCCACGTAACTTGTACCTAGGGTTCCTGAGGCTGCAAAGTGCAAACACTATTCTTTCAGTACCGAACAAAATCTTATAAGCTTTAAAAGATAGCTTCCCTTTTAACACGATGCAAACATTAACATGATTGCGGCAAGCCATTCACCCCTGTCGGTGGGTAAGAAACGGAAACAAATAAATACACCCTTCGACACTTCGAATGTACTCAGGGCTTTGGATGAGCGGGTTGATATCCGCTGAAAAGCCATGAAAATGTAAAATTTGAATTGATAAACAGGAATGGTGAGTCTTTGACAACTGGATATTGTGCTGACCCTGTGAGATGTTTTAAGCTATCTCACAGGGCTGAGATTTTTAGCGCTATTTGTAAGGGCTTTCAAGCCCCGCAGTTAAGTCGCACGGTCAATTAGTACCCATCAGCTAAACCCCTTACAGGGCTTACACCTTAGGCCTATCTACCTCGTGGTCTTCAAGGGACCTTTAGGAACCTTACGGTTCGGGAGATCTAATCTTGGGGTAGGCTTCCCGCTTAGATGCCTTCAGCGGTTATCCCTTCCGAGCATGACTACCCAGCGCTGCCGCTGGCGCGACAACTGGTACACTAGAGGCTCGTCCACTCAGGTCCTCTCGTACTATGAGCAGATCCCCTCAAATCTCCTACGCCCGCTGCAGATAGGGACCGAACTGTCTCACGACGTTCTAAACCCAGCTCGCGTACCGCTTTAATGGGCGAACAGCCCAACCCTTGGGACCTTCTACAGCCCCAGGATGCGATGAGCCGACATCGAGGTACCAATCCCCGCCGTCGATGTGAACTCTTGGGCGGGATAAGTCTGTTATCCCCGGCGTACCTTTTATCCGATAATCGATGGCCCTCCCACGTGGAGCCACCGGGTCACTAAGGCCTGCTTTCGCATCTGATCGACCTGTAGGTCTCACAGTTAAGCTCCCTTATGCCTTTGCACTCTGCGCCTGGTTTCCAATCAGGCTGAGGGAACCTTTGCACGCCTCCGTTACTATTTAGGAGGCGACCGCCCCAGCCAAACTACCCGCCTACCATTGTCCTGAAGCCGGATAACGGCCCTCAGTTAGAACTCTAGAACTACAAGGGTGGTATTTCACCTTTGCCTCCACCCTGCCCGAAAGCAGAGTTTCACAGGCTCCCACCTATGCTACGCATGAAGCACCAAAATCCAGTGATAGGATATAGTAAAGGTGCACGGGGTCTTTCCGTCCCGCAGCGGGTATCTGGCGTCTTCACCAGAACCACAATTTCGCTGAGCCTTTGGCCGAGACAGCGCGGCAATCGTTACACCTTTCATGCAGGTCGGAACTTACCCGACAAGGAATTTCGCTACCTTAGGACCGTTATAGTTACGGCCGCCGTTTACCGGGGCTTCGGTTCAAGGCTTCTCCTGGCAAGCCAGAATAACCCATCCCCTTAACCGTCCGGCACCGGGCAGGTGTCAGACCCTATACTTCGGCTTGCGCCTTTGCAGAGCCCTGTGTTTTTAGTAAACAGTCGTCACCGCCTATTCTCTGCGACCCACTTCGGCTTCAGCCGCGAAGGCTTACACCTACTGTGGGCACCCCTTCTCCCTAAGTTACGGGGTTAATTTGCCGAGTTCCTTGGCCAAAGTTCTCTCACGCGCCTTAGTATTCTCTACTCGCCCACGTGTGTCCGTTTACAGTACGGGCACCTAGTCATCAACGCTACGAGGCTTTTCTCGAAAGCATGGGCTCAGTCACTTTGTGGGGCTAACGCCCCTCGTACTCGCTCCTCAGGGTTATGAAAGGACGGATTTTCCAGTCCTTTCCCCCTACAAGCTTGAACCAGGACATCCAACACCCGGCTGACCTACCCTCCTTTGTCACCCCTTCGCTCCAACTAGGTGGTACGGGAATATTAACCCGTTTTCCATCGATTACGCCTTTCGGCCTCACCTTAGGTCCCGACTTACCCTGGGAGGACGAGCCTTCCCCAGGAATCCTTGGGCTTACGGCGAGGTGGATTCTCACCACCTTTATCGCTACTCATGCCGGCATTCTCACTTCCCAACAGTCCAGGCCTCCTTACGGTAACCCTTCTATCCGTTGGGAAAGCTCCCCTACCGCTACACTATTGTGTAACCCGTAGCTTCGGCACCAGGCTTAAGCCCCGATTCATTTTCGGCGCGAATCCGCATCGACCAGTGAGCTGTTACGCACTCTTTAAAGGATGGCTGCTTCTGATCCTACCTCCTGGCTGTCTGTGCGAATTCACATCCTTTACCACTTAGCCTGGATTTGGGGGCCTTAGCTGACGATCTGGGTTGTTTCCCTTTCGACCATGGAACTTATCTCCCATGGACTGACTCCCATGTTAAGCAAAACGGAATTCGGAGTTTGATTGGGTTTGGTAAGCCTTTCAGCTCCCTAGCCCATTCAGTGCTCTACCTCCGTCCGCCATCACATGAGGCTATACCTAAATATATTTCGGGGAGAACCAGCTATCACGAGTCTTGATTAGCCTTTCACTCCGATCCACAGCTCATCCGACAGATTTTCACCCCTGACCGGTTCGGGCCTCCACAGAGGTTTTCTCTCTGCTTCACCCTGGCCATGGATAGATCGACTCGCTTCGGGTCTATCTCCAGTGACTCGTCGCCCTATTCAGACTCGCTTTCGCTATGGCTCCACCTCGTTCGGCTTAGCCTTGCCACTGAAGATAACTCGCCGGCTCATTATGCAAAAGGCACGCGGTCAGGCATTCCGGCATGGGCGCATAGAATGCGCCCCTACAAGCATAGCCCTTCCACTGGTTACAGGCAGAAGGTTGCAGGTTCTATTTCACTCCCCTCACTGGGGTTCTTTTCACCTTTCCCTCACGGTACTTGTTCACTATCGGTCGACGGATCGTATTTAGCCTTGGAAGGTGGTCCTCCCAGATTCACCCAACCTTTCACGTGGGCCGGGCTACTTGGGAATGCAAACACGGAAGACCTTATACTTTCGCCTACAGGGCTATCACCTTCTTTGGCCTATCTTTCCAGATAGTTCGGCTGGCATGAGGTTTTGTAACTTCCTGAGAAATTCACAGATTTCTCCGCTTACACCCCACAACACTCTATGGGCAACGCCTGTGAGCTTTAACACCCATAAAGTTTAGGCTATTCCCCTTTCGCTCGCCACTACTAGGGGAATCTCGTTTGATGTCTTTTCCAAGGGGTACTGAGATGTTTCACTTCCCCCCGTTCGCTTCATAGGGCTATGTATTCACCCTATGATAGCCGAGGTTTGCTCGGCTAGGTTTCCCCATTCGGAGATCCCCGGATCAAAGCCTGCTTAGCGGCTCCCCGAGGCTTTTCGCAGCTTGCTACGTCCTTCATCGCCGTCCATCGCCAAGGCATTCACCATCTGCCCTACAAAACTTAACTGCAAGGCATGAAAAACCTTACATTCTAAAACGCGCCTTGATCTACTCAGCACAATATTCAATTGTCAAAGAACATTTGCGGCTCTATTGCCGCACAACAAATTTAATTTGCCACGAATAAACACGAATAAATTCAAAGTAAAGTATTCGTGAAAAATTTGTGTTAATTCGTGGTGCCTTAAATGGAGGTGAGCGGAATTGAACCGCCGACCTCCTGCTTGCAAAGCAGGCGCTCTCCCAAACTGAGCTACACCCCCAATTCTATGAATTCCAAATCACAAATCCAAAATCCCAATCTTGAAATTTGGTGCTTGAAATTTGGTACTTAATAATGGTGGGCCTAGGTGGAGTCGAACCACCGACCTCACCCTTATCAGGGGTACGCTCTAGCCTGCTGAGCTATAGGCCCAGAATTAAACTATGCCGGATACAGGATACACGATGCATGCTTTATCTTTATCCTATATCATGCATCTTGCGTCCTGCATCCATTATATCAAGGTCTGGCTTAAGAGCACCATATATATAGCAGACACAGCAGAACTGAATAAACACTAGCAAGGTAACTCCGTGTAAAAGGAGGTGATCCAGCCGCAGCTTCCGCTACGGCTACCTTGTTACGACTTCACCCCAATTACCAGCCCTACCTTCGGAGCCTGCCTCCCCTTCGACAAGCTCAGGGGTTAGCTCAGCCACTTCGGGTAGAACCGACTTTCGTGGTGTGACGGGCGGTGTGTGCAAGGCCCGGGAACGTATTCACCGCGGCGTTGCTGATCCGCGATTACTAGCGATTCCGGCTTCATGCAGGCGAGTTGCAGCCTGCAATCCGAACTGAGACGAGCTTTGATGGGATTAGCTTCTCCTCACGGGTTTGCAACCCATTGTGCTCGCCATTGTAGCATGTGTGTAGCCCAGGACATAAGGGCCATGATGACTTGACGTCGTCCCCACCTTCCTCCGGCTTGTCGCCGGCAGTCTCTTTAGAGTGCCCACCTGAAATGATGGCAACTAAAGATAAGGGTTGCGCTCGTTACCGGACTTAACCGGACACCTCACGGCACGAGCTGACGACAGCCATGCAGCACCTGTGCTGACTGTGTGAAGACAAGCTCCACAGCACCCCATGCTTTCACATAGGCTTAAGCCAGCATGTCAAACCCTGGTAAGGTTCTTCGCTTAGCATCGAATTAAACCACATGCTCCACCGCTTGTGCGGGCCCCCGCCAATTCCTTTGAGTTTCAGCCTTGCGACCGTACTCCCCAGGCGGGATGCTTAATGCGTTAGCTCCGGCGCGGAGATATAAACCCCCACACCTAGCATCCATCGTTTAGGGCGTGGACTACCCGGGTATCTAATCCGGTTCGCTACCCACGCTTTCGTCCCTCAATGTCAGTAACAGGCTAGTTAGCCGCCTTCGCCACTGGTGTTCCTCCCGATATCTACGCATTTCACCGCTACACCGGGAATTCCGCCAACTTCTCCTGTACTCTAGCTCCGCAGTTTTAGATGCAATTTTAAGGTTGAGCCTTAAGCTTTCACATCTAACTTACAAAGCCACCTACGGACCCTTTACGCCCAGTAATTCCGAGCAACGCTTGCCCCCTCCGTATTACCGCGGCTGCTGGCACGGAGTTAGCCGGGGCTTCCTCTGGAGGTACCGTCAAGTCTGTGAGGTATTAGCCCACAGACCCATCGTTCCTCCTGACATGGGTTTACAACCCGAGGGCCTTCTTCCCCAACGCGGCGTCGCTGGGTCAGGCTTTCGCCCATTGCCCAATATTCCCCACTGCTGCCTCCCGTAGGAGTCGGGGCCGTGTCTCAGTCCCCGTGTGGCCGTTCACCCGCTAAGGTCGGCTACCCGTCTTAGGTTTGGTGAGCCATTACCTCACCAACTGCCTGATGGGACGTGAACCTTTCTATAGGCGATAGCTAGTTGCCTAGCCACCTTTTACCCCTTTGTCCTCGAACAATGTGGTCTTATCTGGTATTAGTCCCAGTTTCCCGGGGTTATCCCAGTCCTGAAGGCAAGTTATCCACGTATTACTCACCCGTTCGCCGCTCAGTGTATCTAGGGGTTACCCCCGCGATACCTTCGCTCGACTTGCATGTGTTAGGCACGCCGCCAGCGTTCGCTCTGAGCCAGGATCAAACTCTTCATTGAAACTCATTAATCTACTGCTAGCGTATATTCGCCCGCATGTGTCTGCTATTAAATTTTCAAAGAACTAATCAATTTATCAATAATTATTAATTGATTTAAGTCAAGAGATATGTATTATACAAAATGAAAACTACTTGTCAATAAAGAAATACTAAATGAAAAATATTTTGAATCAACTGGTCTCAAGTCGCCAAAGATCAGCCAGAAAATTTACGTATTTTTGATCAAAATATTCATCTATATTAATATAAGCATAAAGTGAGTGAATAAAACTACGATTTATCATGATACGATGAGAGACATCATTAAACTTTATTTTATTACCACTTATCCAAAACCAATTATACCCATGCTTAGGGACATCCTAGAGAGTAATTTTTAGTACAAATGAAGGTCCTGATATATACACATGAGTTCCCCCCATTTCTTGGAGGTCTAGCTAAAACAAGTTTTAAGCTAGCAAGCGGTTTTTCTGAGGGAGGTTTAGAAGTAACTGTCTTAGCCCCACGTTATTCAGATATGGATAATGAGGTTGACATTGAATGTAAATTCCAGATAAAAAGAATGACAGGTCTATCCAGAAACCATGGTATACCTTCGCCTTTGCCAGAAGCGGCCGGCATTTATTCACTATACACCGCGATGAGAAAGTATCGGCCAGATGCTCTGTTGGTTATCACCAGGGAGGGACAAACTTCAGGAGGACTTCTACGTGATTATCCCTTGAAGGTAATTGTGAGAGTCGCGGGCTATGAAGCATATCGATATCTTCTTGGTAAAAAATTTTATAACAGACTGCTCGGAAAACCTATAAAAAGACTTTATATGAAAGCATCGACAATCGTTAGCCCTAGCCAATCTACCAGAGAACTATTGGAATTAGCGGGAATACCCAGGGATAAGATCGAGGTGATCTATAATGGTGTCAGCGACGATATGTTATCTCACAAACCAGACACTGATGCCCTGAAGAAGCTGAGAGCCAAGTTTAATTTGAAAAATGAGGATAAATTAATCCTAACCGTTTCGAGGCTGGTCCCCTCAAAAGGACATAAAGAAGTTATAAGAATCCTACCTCGGTTACTCAAGGAATTTGAAAACTTAAAATACCTGATTGTGGGAGAAGGGGGATACGAAACAGAGTTAAGAAATTTAGCATCTGAGGAAGGTGTTATCTCGAGTGTAATTTTTGCAGGTCCCGTGACATATAATGATGTCAAAGATTATCTTGATCTCTGTTACTTATTTGCAATGCCAAACACCTCTAATGAAGAAAAAGAAAGTATCGAAGGATTGCCTAACGTGATCTTTGAAGCTATGGCAAGGGGAAGGCCAGTAATTACAGGAACTGAGGGAGGGGCAAAAGAAATAGTTGAGCATGGCGTAAATGGATTCGTGGAAGATGGTAATAATATAGACGCAATTTATGAGCATATTTTAGACCTCCTCAAGAACGAAAAAAAGGCGAAAGATTTTGGTGAAAACTCACGAAGGAAAATAGCAGAGGGTTATACTGAAGCCAAAATGATTCAGAACTACTTAAAGATCATTTATGATCAACGATAAATCTACTGAAAATCAACTGTGCTGCTGATCTACGCTAAAAGAATGCCAGAAATTAAACCAATCTTAGGGCTAGCACTATTTCTAGAAGTAATTTGACCAATCTACTTCGATACTTGCCTATGTCCATTTTTCCTTCCACATTTGAAAAACTAGCAAGAACCATATTTTATTGACATTTATAGAAACACCGCTATAGAAATCCTTAATATAGGATGAAACCACCTCCGAGTTAAATATCCCCTCTCTTCGTAACCTGTCCTCATTCAAATACTCCTTTACAACCTGATGTAGTTCACCCTTTAGCCACCTTGATAAAGGTGCCACAAAACCCTGTTTAGGCCTTTCTATTAATTCTCTTGGAATGTGTTTATATAGAACTTTCCTCAAAATATACTTGCTTGTACCTTCATGATACTTGAATTTCAATGGTACACGTGCTACAAACTCTAGCAACCTATGATCCAAGAATGGCTCCCTTCCCTCAAGGCTTACACTCATCGTGGCCCTATCAACCTTTGTCAGGATATCGTCTGGGAGATACGTCTTGAAGTCTAATGCCATTACCTTATTTAATAATTCATTGTTAGGCATTGATTCGATTGTGTCAACATAAGCTGCGTCGTATGAGTAGTTATATTTATAGTCAATAATGCCTCCTAGTTCCTCCGTGGTCCATTTACTTAGGTTGCACTTGTACATCTCGATAAGATTTCCATTGTTGGACTCGATTAGCATATCTCTCCATTTTATATACTTATCCTTTATCTCTTTAACCTCTGGCATAACTGCCTGAAAAGTTCTATAAAAATCGTCAACCCTGGAGGGATTTAGGCTTGTCATTGATTTAATGACGGAATTAGTCAAGAATTTGGGCAGTCTTAAAAACTTTTCGTATAATCGCACATAGGCCTTATATCTCGAATATCCACAAAAAAGCTCATCTCCACCATCTGCTGATAGAGCAACAGTTACATCTTTTCTCGCGAGTTGAGATACTAAGTATGTAGGAATTACAGAATGGTCACCAAGGGGTTCGTCATATATCTCGGGAATCTTGTAAATTATATTTGCAGCTTCCTCGACCGATAAATAGTACTCAGTATGATCGGTCCCAAGATAGCTTGCGATACTTTTCGACCAATCAGCTTCGTTCAGACCGCTTTCATCAAAACCTATGGTAAAGGTCTTTAATTTACTTCCAATGTTATGTTGCAGTAATGCTGTTACTATACTAGAGTCTAAACCACCGCTTAGAAAAACCCCAACGGGAACATCAGAAATGAGTCTATACTTGAAAGAATTCACTAAAAGATTTTCCAGCTCCAAGGTAATTTCCTCTTCAGTGCCCTCGATAGGATCCGCATTATAAAAATCAACTATATCCCAGTATTTTTTCTCAACTAATTTATTCTTATATAGACAAAGATAATGGCCTGGCTTCAATTTAAACGTATCGTGAAAAATTGTATAGGGTGATTGAATAAAACCGAATCTCAGATAATGAGGCAGTATACTCAGATTGATTTCTTTCCTGAAATTCGGGTGTTTAATTAAAGCCTTTAATTCCGAAGCAAATAATAATATGCCATCTTTAAAAAAGTAATATAAAGGTTTGACCCCTACCC
>Ga0214471_10002486_pt1 | contig 14467 bp, 14 predicted proteins | sample RVTome_5_FD_207665 | JGI IMG/M metagenome (GOLD analysis project Ga0214471, IMG submission 207665) | Soil microbial communities from uranium-contaminated site in the Upper Colorado River Basin, Wyoming, United States - RVT142D155 | ecosystem: Environmental > Terrestrial > Soil > Contaminated >...
ATCGTGACCTCTGGGGGGAAGAACATCGCCCCGCAGCCAATCGAAAACCGCCTTCGGAGTAATCCTTTCATCGCGAACGCCGTGATGCTCGGAGACCGCAGGAAATTCCCCATCGTTCTTCTCGTCCCCGAGTTCGAGAAACTCCAGGCGTGGGCGGAGGGTCGAGGACTGAGTGCCGCGGATCAGGAAGCTCTGGTCGGCCTCCCTGACGTCCAGCTCAAGATGGAACAAGAGGCCAAGAAGTGTCTCCGGGAGCTCGCCCACTTCGAGGTCCCGAAGAAGTTCCTGATCCTACCACGCGACCTCACCATCGAGCTGGGGGAGCTGACTCCGAAATTGTCGGTACGGCGCCAAACCGTCGAAGCGAACTTCGCGACGGCGATCGCTGCTCTGTACAACGCCTCGGGGGCCCACCGGTCCTAATCACCAGGGGGCGTCAGCGCCGCCGCCCCACCCAGACCTCTCCCGCGACCGCGAGGACTTCGATGTTGTCGTCCTCTGCCGGGGGCACGCCCTCTCCCACAATCCGGAGTCCTCGGAGGACCGACCGGATGCCGTCGCGCACCCAAGGCTCCGATAATCCGTCACCCAGAACGATTCCGCGCATACTGGAAGCCTTGAGGGGAAGGCCGGGTGCCAAGAACACGTTCACCGACGGTCCCTGGGGGAGTGGGTCCAACCCCGGGTTCACCACGATCAGTTGGATCTCGGGGAGGAGCGTGGCCAATCCCTCGGCGAGGCGTCCCACCGATCCCACAAGGGCGAGGTAACCGCCCGGTCCACTAAGCCCGAGCAGGGTCTGGGCTTGCTCCGCGGTGAGCGAGCCGGTGGGGTGCCCCGGTTCTGTGCGGGGGACTCCAAAGTCCACCACTCCATCCAGCAGGTCGACGGTCTTCCCGCATACCGGGCACCCCAACTGCCCTTCCATGACCATCCTGCCTTCCATGCGGGATGGCAGAAGAACGAGGAATGCCTCTTGGTGGTCTTCGGGGCATCGCAGATGGTCGGTCAGCTCGATGAACATTCACGCGGGACCGATGCGCAGCCAGTCCACTTCAACATGCGGTGGCCTCGTCACCAGGAAGGCGACGGCCTCGGCGACATCATCGGGCCGCAGCATGTCCTTCCGTGGCATGAGACCCGGTGTGACCTCTGGGTCGGTCAGATCCCACATCCGGGTATCGACCGGCCCGGGGGAGATCAGCGAGCACCTGACTCCGGAACCACGATACTCTTCGCACAGAACCTCGTGGAGCCCACGCAGGCCGAACTTGGAGGCGCCATACGCGGCGTTCTCCGGGAACGCATGGTGATCCGAGATACTCCCGACGCTGATGTGCAGGCCACGCCCTTCACGCCTCATCGCAGGCAGGAAGGCGCGCGCCACGAGGAAGGGTGCCCGGAGATTGACGGCGAGTTGGGTGTCGAAGTCCGAGGGTTCGGTGTCTTCGAGGGGTGCGAGGAGGAAGGCACCGGCATTGCTCACCACCACGTCGGGGGTCCCGAGCTGGCCCACGATCTGACCGGCCGCGTGATCGACATCCTGCTCCTGGGTCAGATCGCAGGGGAGGTCGAGAAACCCCTCGTGCCATCCGGCCCGAAGCGTGCGGGCAAGTCGGGCCACCGTCGCTCCCTCATCCCGGAGGCGCACTGCGACGGCCAAGCCGATCCCGCGCGAGGCGCCGGTGACCACCACCACCTTGCCGGACAGTTCGGTCACGAGGTAGGTCCGTGAACCAGCCGCAGGAATTCGTCGCGGGTCGAGGGATCATCGCGAAAGACGCCACGCAAGGCGCTGGTGATGGTCCGGGAATTCTGTTTCTCGACGCCCCGCATCATCATGCACAGGTGAGACGCCTCGAGCACCACACCCACCCCGTGGGGTTGGATCACCTCCATCAAGGCATCGGCGATCTGGTCGGTGAGCCGCTCCTGGATCTGCAGGCGGCGGGCAAAAACTTCGACCACTCGGGGGATTTTGGAGAGCCCCATGATGCGCCCATTGGGGAGATAGGCCACATGGGCGTTACCGAAGAAGGGGAGCATGTGGTGTTCGCACATGGAATAGAACTCGACATCCCTGATCAACACCATGTTCTCGTGAGGTTCTTCGAATACCGCATTCCCCACTACTTCCCGGACGCTGTGCCGGTACCCACGCGTCAGCCACCGGAGGGCTGCTTCGACACGCGCAGGCGTCTTCCTCAGGCCGGGCCGTGAAGGGTCCTCTCCTAACTCCGTGAGCAGCCGCAGGATCCCACTCTGCAAATCGTCGTCCCGCACCCTACCCTCCCTCATAGTCAACGTAGTTGCGTGGCGTTTCCCACAGGCGAATCCGCTGGAGTCGCCCCCTGGGAATCCTTGGCTCGATCAGGTGCCAGATGAAGACCGCAATGTTCTCCGCCGATGGGATATGATCCCGAAACCACGGGACTTCGAGATTGAGATTCCGATGATCGAGTTGCTGGATCACGGTCTCTTCGACCATGCGCTTGAGCACACCGACGTCGATGACATATCCAGTCTCCGCATCGATTTCGCCTTCCACAATCACGTCCAGTTCGTAGTTGTGTCCATGGAAGTGCGGGTTATTGCACGGCCCGAACGTATCCCGGTTCCACTGGTCTGACTGGGTAGGATTGTGCAACCGATGTGCGGCATTGAAATGCAGGCGACGAGCAACGAGGCAGCGGGGCATTGGCAATTCTCGGTCGGGGAAGACGAAGGCGCCGCCACGCAGTGAACGGCGCCCGCGTCGAACGAAGGTAGCGATGGTATTGAAGCCCGACAGAAAAGCTTGGCGCCCTCTCCGACCTTTTTGCCTACCCTCGCGGGCGTGGCATACACGACGGAATGTGGACCCAATCTCGGACTTGTTGGCTCAATAACATGAGTTCGCTACCAACGCCCGACACCGCTATTATAGGATCGCCAATCGAACCCGTCAACGATCCCCGAGGTCCCTTCGCATGAAGATGCTGGTCGGTGCCGCGGTGCTTATATTTACCTGGCTGATCCTGACCTTCGTCGTGCCCGTCGGGTTGGGCATCGTGCACGTGCTCCTCGCACTCGGCGTGGTGATGTTCATTCGCTGGTGGGCGCTCCGCGATGAGCCCCCACCTGGGGGCGCAGCACCCTAGATCTCCCAATTCGAAAATACGATCCCACGCTCGGACCGTTCGGGAGTCTCTCCATAGAGCATGCGCAGATCGGTCCAGTGAATTCGGAATCCCGCCCGAACCAAGGTGGAATACGCCTCGGGAAAAGCCGTCTGACACCGTACCGAAACCTTAACTCGGCCACCTCGTCCTCGACCCATGCCGACACCGCTCAACACTCCTTCGAACGAATCGAGTCCGTCGGCACCGAGCTTTAGGACGCGAAGCTCCTCCTCGCCCCCGCGCGCGAGAGGCACCGTATGCCACACCGCAAACGCGCGGCACCGTCCCTTCTCGTAGAGGACGGTGGTATCCCCGAGACCGTGTCCCTCGGTGAGGTGGAGTTCGCGTGAGTAATCGACGCCGGGTGCCAGGCAGTCGATCAGTTGGCGGCACTCCTCCACGATCATCGGAAATCGCTCTCCTCCCGCGGAGAGGGCCCGGACGAGAAAACGATCCGACGAAGGGCCTGGACTCCCGATCATGGTTAGCGTGAGGTGGCCTGGCCGGAAACCAAGGCCCGCGTAGAATCCGATATTGTCAACTGTCCGAGGCATGGTTTCCAGACCAATCCGGGTCGCACCGTGGGATCGCAGCCACTGTAAGCCTTCAGTGACGATTCGGCTCCCGAGCCCAAGCCCTTGGAAGGCGGGGCGCACTGCCAAGGGACCCATCCAACCTTCGACGCCGGAGAGGTGAACGATGTTGAACGCCGCGAGGCCGCCGGTGGGGTCCCGCCAGATCATGGCTCCCGCCTGGGCCGAGGCAAGAGCGAAGCCCCAGACCTCGGGGTTCAGGTGAGGAACCTGAACTCCCTTGAGCCCGTCGCGGTGATAGCGATCGGTGAACGCCTCACTGAACACCCGATTGAGTTCGTCGATGTCGCCCACGGTCGCCTGCGCCGGGCCCAGGATGTGTGCATCACGCCGCGACATCTTGCCCATTCTCTTCACGGACGCGCGCGACCCCATGTTCGACGTCGTATTCCAGCCGGATGACCCGGTCGAAGCCCTCGCGAACGGCCTCGATGTGCGTAATCAGAATGACCTGGGGGAACCGATCCCCGAGGTTCCGGAGGAGGTCGACGACCGCATCCCTGCGCTGCTCATCGAGAGAGCCAAAGATCTCGTCGAGGATCAGGAGTGAGAGCGGCTGCCCAGCCCGTTCCGCGATCATCTGACTCACCGCGAGCCGAAGCGCGAGACTGACGATATCCTCTTCGCCACCCGATAGGACGCGTTGGGCCTCCCCCTCCTCGATGATCGTCGGGTTGTAGTCATCGTCTAGTTCGAAATCGGTGTATCTCCCCATCGTGAGATCACGCAGGAACGTCGACCCCAAATCGGACAGGTCAGGCCGCATGGTATCGTTGAGATCACTCCTGAGGTCGGAGAACGCCCTGTCGAGCTCCTGATTGAGTTGCAGGTCCTGCTCGATGCGCGCAGCCTCAGTCACATCCTGCTCCCGCTCGTGCCGCCGACGTTCCACTTCGTTCCGACGCGCCACTACGACTCGCAATTCCGCCTCGGCTTCGATCACCACCCGGTCGGCCCGGAGCCGGGCGGCCTCGGCGTTGTCCAACACGGTGCGCACGGCCTGAGCACTCTCGGCCGACCATCCCGCCTCATCGAGCTGGGCCCGCAATGCGTGGAGCGCGTCCTCCTGGGCACTCAACTCGGCCTCGGCAGCACTGGCGGCGCTGGTGAGTCGAACGGCACGTTCGGCGATTGCTCTGAGTCTCTCGATTTCCTGTCGAGCCGGCTCCATCTCTCCCAGGGTGGTCCGCACCTGGTGGTGACGCGCCTCATCGTAAGTCCCAACCGAGTGCGCGAGTTTGGCCTCCAACTCCTGTAGTCTGCTCCGCATGGCCTCGCGATCCCGCTCGAGAGCCACACCCTCCTGCACCTGACCATCCAGGCGTCCAAGTTCTTCGGTGAGCGCGGTCACTCTCGATCGCAAACGATCTCGTTCGCGACGCAACTCGACGAGGCGCTTTGGTTCAGCGGTCAGCTGCTTGATGCGCGATCGATAAAACTTCCCGTTGAGCGTCAGGTCTTCTGCCTGTCGGGTGAGTCCATCGAGGACTTCGGCATAGGTGGTTCCCAAGGGTTGTCCGCAGGTCGGACAGACCCCATCTGGTCCCGCCTCGGTAAGAGTGTCGCGTTGGGTCCTGATATCCTGATACTGGTCGGTGATCTGTTTCAGTTTCGTGTTGGCATCTTGCTGGTCGCGCACCCACTCGGTTTGTGCCTCCTGAGTTTTCTCCTCCGCCGTTTGAAACCCCTCGCGGACTTCCGCAAGCTCCGCACGGAACCGCTCGGCGGTTTCCGTCGACGGGAGGCGATTCAGTCGAGACTCGATCGCTTCCAGTTGGAGTTTGACTTCCCCGAGCTGGCCTGTGTGTTCACGCCACCGAGCCATCTGTTCGGCCTGCGCGTCGAGTTGCTCTCGTTCGCGCAGGAGATCGGCATAAGCGACAACACTCGGTGTGAGTTCCTCGATGCGTGCTTGCGCCGAGAGGGCCTCAACCAGATCCCGATCGAGACCACGATGTGTGTCCCGAGCATTGGTCACCCGCTGCTCGCACACTCTGAGATCGCTTTCCAACGACCGGACACGTTCATGCACGGCCTCGAGACGCTCCCACTCTGGTCGAATCGTAGCGAGTTCTTCTTCCGCGGCCCGCAAGGCAGACCGGGTCTCGGTCAGCCTTCGTCCGGCTTCCTCGACCTGCCTGGTCACCGTGGCGTCCTCTTCAGCCAATTGCGCGGGACTCGGGAGCCGCGATTGAATCTGTTGCAGTTGCGCTCGGGCCAGACTGCGATCCGCCTTGAGTTTCTCCTGAGCCGACTTCAGCCGTTCGTACCCGAGGACCCGGGAGAGGAACTGAGCGCGCTCACCGGCGGACATCGCACCGAGAATCGTGAGTTCCTTCTGCCCGGTGAAGTAGGTACTGAAGAATTCTTCGCGCGTCATCCCCAGGATGCGGGTGAGCAACTCCGTCACCGCGCTTGGACTGTTCGCGATGGGGGTCTCATCCAGGTCCTGATAGAGTTCCGCTCCGTGGAGGGTTCGGGACACCCGGTAGCGGTGAGCCCCGAGGGAAAACTCTGTCTCCACTTCCACGCGAGCCCGTGGAGGTGCGTTCCGGCGACGGAGGGACGCGGCAGTTCCCCGCGCGGCCTTGGTGCCATACATGGCCCAGGCCATGGCTTCGAGAAGCGTGGACTTGCCGGAGCCGTTGGGACCGATGATGCCGGTCAGGCCCTCTCCGAATCGAATCTCGGTGGCTTCGTGCTGGCGGAAATTGACGAGGCGGAGACGGTGAACCTGCATCAGCCCTCCTCGTCGCGTACCACGGATTCGAGCAGGGCAACACCGGCTCGCACGAATTGCTCACGATCCAGCTCGGCCGGGAGGGGACGCTTTCCCAGATAGTCGCGAAGCACTTCGGCAAGTGGCTGACGCCTACCCCCCGGACCGACACCGATGGTCGTGACCGAATCCGGCCGCCTCAGGTCGAGGTGGTAGTGGAGCGCTTCGGCTTTGACCCGGCGGATCGCATCGTGGTTGAGACCGCGAGCCACACTTCGGGGGACGTTGAACACGACCTGCCGCACGATTTGCTCGGACCAGCCGCCCACGATCCCCTCCAGGCGCTCCCGGAGCATTCCATCAAGGTCGGTGGCCTGGACGCCATCACCGTAGAGTGCCGGGAGGTCGATGACCTGACGCGCCAGAGACACGGGCCTCCGTGAGACCGTTCCGGTATCGACATCCACCATCAGCCAGCCCTTGCCAGCGACAGGGCGGCGAGCCTCGTCGCGTATCTCACCCCATGGGTTCGAGGTGACGTACTCGAGTGCCCCCGCATACCAGGCGCGGTCGTCGACCCGATGTTGGACGTGATAGTGCCCTAACGCCACATAGCTCCATTCGTTGGCGTGGATTTCCCCGGGTTGAACGAGGGCGGTCCCGACTCCCCAGGTGGCCGCCGACAACTCCGTTGGGTACACACCGGCGATCTCCCCATGAAGGACAAGCACCTGGCGCTTTTGCGTTCCTTCAGGACGGAGGCTGGGGCGTTCCGGGTCCCGCAGCGCCTGATGGGGAACCGCGAGGACACTCAGGTCGAGCGCGGGGTATACGAACCGCTGCGCACCATCGAGAGCCACATCCACACCCAACTCCTGGTAGAGTCTGAGGATGGAACCGGTTTCCGAAGATCGGGGCGTGTCGTGGTTCCCGGCGATGACGATGATCGGTGCCTCAGGCAGTGCAGCCCGGAGGCGCTGGATCTGTTGAAACGCAAAGACGATGGCCGCGTTGGTGGGCCGCACTTGATGAAACAGGTCACCGGCAACCACAACCGCATCGGGTTGCTCTTCGATGACCCCGCCGACAACCAGACGGAACGCATTGGCAACATCCGCTTCACGCTGGTTGATCCCCAGGGTGTTCTGACGGTGGTAGGCTCGAAAGCCCAGGTGCACGTCTGCCAGATGCGCGAGTTTCACGGAGCGTAGGGGTCGTCGGACGATCCTACCCCACGAACCGTGGGCCGCACGTCACGAACCTCAGCCGCGACCGATCGGCCGAGACAAGCTCTGAAATACGCCAACGCACCTTCGGGACGGGCACGCTCGGTTGCATGCAACGCCCGTCGCACGTCGTCCTCGACCCTCCCGCCGATCAGATCCACGACGACCGAGGTCTCGATCGAGGGATCGATGGCGCGAAGGCGGCGTGCGATCGCCTGGGGAAAGGGAACCTGAGAGACGGGGGGGAACTGCTCGACACCCTCCCTTCCCTGCAAGACGGCAGGACGGGGAAACCGGACAAAGATGGGTTGGGTGAAATGTGGATGGCGCACCATCAACTCCCCCTTCGGCATCGCCGCCAGTTTGGCCTTGGTCGCGGCCGAGAGGGTTCCGTACACCGGCATCGCAAGTTCGTCGGCATCCATGCGACCGAACATCGCCGTTGCGGCGTTGCCCACGACTCGCCGATGAACCTGAGACCGGAATTGCTGTGCCGAAAACAGGACGAGGCCCAAGTAGCGCCCTCGCTCGGAGAGGTCGAGGATCATGCGTCGAACATAGGTATCCGGTCCGTCGCCCGGCGCATACTTGTTGAGTTCGTCGACAAAGACCACTACATGATCTACCCCAAGATCTCGTCGCTCGAGGTGTTCGCGCAGCTTCGATACGACTCGTGCAAAGACGAGATCCTGTGCCAGGGGGTCGAGTCCCGCGACGTCGACGACGTAGACGGCTCGGTCCTCGAACTCGCCCCAGGAGAGATCGTTCACCTCCCCATCGTCGGTCACCAGCCCCTTCGATCGCGTACTGATGTTCCCTAGGCGGTTGCGCACTTTGCGAATCGTTGCGATGTGATGCGTCCTCCACACCTCGCTGCCGCGGCCGATCGACTCCATGTAGTCGAAGATCGCTCGGAAAAACTCTTCCAGATCGGCGAAGGTCTCCACATGGAAGGCCGCGCCCCGAAGCGACGTGTCGTGGTACTCACGTCCGACCACGCGCTCGCCGAGAAAGTCGATGAAGGCGTCGGCCTTGGCGTCGATATCATCCCGATTGAGGAGGACCTCGGCGTAATCGAGCACTTCACGGAGTCCCCAGACGAGTGGCTCGGTGTTGTGCGCCAACGCTTCGTGACTCCGGAGCGAATTGAGGTTGATCCCGTCGGGTTTGTACGGGGCATAGTATCGGACGGAAGGAAAGGGTTCCGGGGTCAACCCCAGGCGCTCATAGAGATGCTGGTCTACGCTTTCCAGAGCCCCCGGTTGATCCAGGAAGCAGAGGTCGGGTCCCTTCACGTTGAAGCACACCGCCGCAACGCTACCCTTCGCACGCGGAAAGGTCTGGAAGATGCTGGAGAGGAGAAACGTGACTGCGCTGGTCTTGGTGGCGAGCCCGGAGACCCCGGTGATGTTCAGATGCGCCGCCTCCGGTCCCACAAGGAATTCGGCATCGAGGTAAACCGGGGCCTCCAGCCCCCCCGCGGCATAGACACCGATGGGGATCCCTGTCTTGTTGGGCTCCTCCACATAGCTGTCCATCCTGAGCGCCCGGACGACATCCTGGTCGTCGGCGAGGAACACCTCTCCCAGGGGGACCGGCTGCAGCGGCTCCTCCGGGGTCTGACGTAACACCGCCGCCGCGAAGAGCCGCACCTCGGTCCGTATGGTGGGCTCGGACGCGCCGCCAGGATCGCCATCGGCCCCCAAGACGGCGTGGAGGGGACTGAGGAGATCCGAGTACGCAAACCCATCGGTAACGACACCATGCACCAGCCGGTCGTCGAGTTCCACCCGTACGATGGCACCGATCCCGATCGGGGTCTCTCGCGCGGTCCAAAAGAAGAACTGGTGGGGCGTGGTCGGCTTCTGCTCCGTACCGACCACGCGCCCGATCGGTGTCTTGGACCTGTGCCCTGGTTGGTCCATCATGAGGCCGGTAACGAGGCGCGGAGGTACTCCTCCACACTGTGAATCCCATAGAGGAGACGATCCCAGCGCGCATCTCCCGAACTGATCGGGGCACGCTCGGCGAGGATCCATCGAGAAACCTCGTCGGCGCCTTCCAAGCTCTCAGCGATTGGCGCTCGCTCCACTCGTACGAACCCGAAGAGCAGGTCGCGGCCTTCCCAGGGCCACAGCCGGAGACCCCAGGCATAGACCGGCGCAACCCGTCGGGGAGCCGGCTGGTACACCGAAGAACGATGTCCTTGAGGAAGCCGGAGATACTGCACCAGATCCGGACCAGCAAAGGGGAGTGTCGCGTGACTCTTGGTGATGCCGATCATCCGCGGATCGGAGGCCCACCTGGGACTCTCCGCCAGGGAGCCATCGACAATCAGCCAGCCGTCGGAGCGCTGCCGGAACAACTCAGCCACCAGTAGCTCCAAGGCATTCCGGGCGCGGTCAATTGCAGCCACCGCGACATCGAGATCCCTGATTGGATGTGCATGTTCGTCCTCGGGCAGGGCGATGACACGGTGCCCTGACGGAACCTCGAATCCTGCGACGGCCGTGCGTCTGCCGACAACGAGGTGTTCACGATGCTCCGCGACCGTGGTCAGGCGTCCCGATACCCGCTCGCGAACCGCCGCCGCGATGACCGCGCCGACGATGGGCTCGGTCGACCCATACCCCACGACCTGGTACCGCTGGATACCATCGAGGAACGCCAGCGGCTCCGGACAAGGGGTTGGCGACCCCACGGCTCGCTGCCGGACGTGCTCGTCCTCGACCAGTGTCGCTTCGCGCGTGACCGCCGCCTCGGTCCGGCCCTGACTCCGAGGCGGATGGGCGGTGGCGACTTGAAGACCGGACGCCGCTACCGCGCGCCGCAATTCCTGGAACGACATCGCAGGCCTTGGCTACTCGTTTCCGGGGAAGGGCGGCACGCCGGTCATCCACATGCCCGCGAGAACCTCATTGCTGTCGACCTCGATGAGGAGATGATCGGCCACTTGGATCACGGTGACCATCCGTTCACTTCCTACGCGGAGGTGGAATGTCTGTTCGGCGGGGTCGACCTCGATCGCGAGTTCGGTTTCGAGCTGCCGTGCCGTGCCATCTTCCACCGGGTCGAGGGTCACGCGCCCTGCCATAGACGGTGCCGGGGCCTGCAAGCCGGAAACGGTTTCGACATCAGGCCAGATCACGATGTCTACACCACAGAGTTCGTTCCCCACCACGTCGAGGACGGATACCGCTCCGTCAGCCGAGGACAGCTCGACACTCTCGGCGGATTCACCGTTCTCCGCCGAACGGTACGACCCGGAGAGGATGTCGGTCTCCGTTTCCCAACGCCAAGAGATTCGCGGAAACACCGTGGCGCCGGGGATGACCTTGGTGGGTAGCATGAGGGGTCGCGTCAGACGTGGTGGGTCGAATCGAGCGTGTTCAAGAACGTGAACATGCGATCGAGCGCCCGTTCCAAGTCGGTCTCAGCGGCAGCATAACTCAGTCGAACCCACCGATCGTCGCCAAAAGCCGCACCCGGGACCAGTGCCACACCTGCCTCCTCGAGAAGACGTGTGCAGAACTCCGTGCCGCTCAGAGAGGTACCGGTGCCGAAGCCGTCCACGCGAAAGAAGAAATAGAAGGCGCCATGGGGCTCAACGTACTCCACCCCCGGTGCCGATTTCCGGAATCGCTGGGTCAAGGCGTCACGGCGCGCACGAAACGCCTCCACCATCTGGCCCACCTCGTGCTCCACTCGCCCATCCGCAAACGCCGCGACCGCCGCCCACTGAGCCGGGTGATTGGCGCCGGTGGTGGTGTGCGATTGCAGGGCCGCGATCGCCGCGATGAGATGGGGAGGGGCCAGAACGGCACCGATACGCCACCCCGTCATCGCGTATGCCTTGCTGGCCCCGGTGATGATCACGACCCGCTCGAGGAGTTCGTCGGGAAGATCGAGAAAGGAGGGCGCTGAGCCTGGGCCAAAGTGGATACGACGATAGATCTCGTCACTGATGACCCAGATCTTCCTATCGTGCGCCCACCTGGCAATCGCCTCCAACTCCGAGCGCGTATATACCGCGCCTGTGGGGTTGCATGGCGAACAGAGGATCAGGCCTCGCGCCAACCCATCCGCCTTGGCATCGAGATCGGATACTCCCACCTTCAATCCCCATTCCTCGTCGCCCATCACCGATACGGGTTCGGCCCGCGCGAGGTGAACGATCTGCGGGTAGGAGACCCACGCGGGTGACGGGATCAAGACTTTGTCTTTGGGCCCGAAGAGCGCAAAACAGGTATTGAACAGCGCCTGTTTCGACCCCGTGCTAACGACGATCCGATCGGGGTCGACCGGTCTGCCATCCGACAACCCAGACAGGTTGGTGGCAATCGCCCGCCGCAGTTCGGCCAGGCCGGCGTTCGGCGGGTAGCCGGTCTTGCCGGCGGTGATGGCCTCGATGCCGGCCTGACACACCGGACCCGGGGTGGCAAAGTCGGGTTCACCGGCACCGAGATCGATGACGTCTTCACCGGCGGCCTTCCGGCGCTTCGCCTCGGTGCTGATGGCGACCGTGGTCGAGGTCGAGAGGTACCGGATGTTGGGCGAGAGAGGGTCAGGCATCAGTCGGTTGGTGATGGATGGCGAGAAATCCCTGCTGGAGTGGGAAAGGTTCCCCGCCATCGGAGTGAAGTCAATGCTCACGTCGACCTTGGCCTTCTTGACCATCACGCCTAGCTTCGAGGTTGCGATGTCTTACACCGACCTTCATCTCGATGCATCCGCTGGGGCCCGTCTGCAAGCTCTGGGGTGGTCCTGGGACGACCCCTACGTACGGGCGTCGATCCCCTCGGTTGCCAGGGGTCAGAACCTCGTGGCCACGCTGCCGCCTGCCCCGAGTTATGCAGCTCCGGTCCTTGCCGCACTCTGTCAGGTCCGAGCGGAGACCCCAGAGGGAATAACACTCATCCTCTCCCCCTCGGAGAGCCTTCCCGAGTGGGCTTTTCTGCTCGATACCCTTGACCCCGGTTCGGCCCTTCGACCGCTCCTCGCCTTGGGACCAGGGCAAGCGTCTCGGCGGTTCCACGCCGATCACAGCTTCCCTCCGAATCTCCTGGTCCTGAGCCCCGCAACCGCGCTCGATCTGCGAAAGCGGTCTCTGCTGACCTCGGAGGCCATCTCGTCCGTGCTTCTCGCCTGGCCTGAGCAGTGGGATGACGATGCCTATCTGGTCGAGATCATGTCCGAGTTGGATCGGGAAGCCCAGCGCATCGTATTGACGTCCGCGCCCGAAGAGACGCGATCGATCGTCGAGCGGTATGCCTGGCGCTCCATGTCCGTCGAGGCGGGTGGCGGAAGCACACCACAAGGTCCGGTGCGCACCGTGTCGGTTCCCTGGGGCCGACGATCTGGAATCCTCTGCGAGCTTGCGGAAGTGCTCGACCCCAAGTCGTTGGCCGTATGGACTGCTGATAGGTCACACCATAACGCAATCCGGGGTGCGACCGCTGGTCTGGGTGTCCCGGTCGAGGTGACTTCCGACACTCCCGCCGCCGCATCTCTCATCATTGCGTTCGATCCGCCCACACCGAGTCGGTTGCAACAACTGCTCGACCTGGGTTCTGTGGCGCTGCTGGTCCCCCCGGGGACGGAACGCTATATCCGGCATCTGGCATCACCGCGCGAGCAGATTGCCATGCCGAGCGAACTCGACGCGGCCACCGGCAGGGCTGCTCGACGGCGATTGATGGTTGAACGAGTGCTCCGGGGTGGCGAAGAAGGACTCGCCCAGGGGTTCCTCACGCTGGGACCTTTGTTCGAGGATTACGAACCCTCGGCGGTTGCGGCGGCGATCTATGCCCTGTGGACCGACGAAAAGAAGCCCGTTGCGGTTGCCACCGCGCCGGCACCCACAGGAGTGACGCGGCTATGGGTCGGGATCGGTCGCAAGGATGAGGCTGGTCCGAATGACATCGTTGGGCTCCTGGCCAATGAGCTCCGCGTCGAGCGAAGTCACATCGGGAAGATCGAGCTTCGCGAAACCTACTCTCTGGTCGAGGTTCCGTCCGACGAAGCGGAGCGAATCGCTCAGGCCATGACAGGCCGAGTCGTCCGCAAGCGCAAGATCGTCGCACGGGTCGATACGCCCCGTAGCCGACCGGGAAAGGGCGGATCTTCCCCTCCGCGGGCTCGGAGGGGGTAGAAAGCCGACGGGCCACCCAGCGGGGTGGCCCGTTTAGCAACTCAGGCTTGAACTTCTCAACTAGCGACGATTGACGGCATCCTTCAATGCCTTGCCGGCGCGGAACGCGGGCACGATTGACGCCTTGATCTTGATCGCCTTGCCGGTCTGCGGATTCCGACCCGTACGAGCCGCGCGCTTCCGGGTCACGAAGCTGCCGAATCCGGTCAGCTGAATACTGCCACCCTTTTTCAGCTCCTTGGCGATGATGCCGCCGGAACCGAACAGGGCGTTGACGATGTCGCCGGCCTGGGCCTTTGACGTGTCGAGTTGCTTGGCGACCGCTTCTACCATCTCTTGTTTATTCACTCCGGACTCCTTGGGGTTGGGGTGGGTCGACAGACTGCGCCGCCTGGCGCAAGCGGCCCAAAGTTGGGGGACAGAGCCCAAACCCGCAAGTTCCGCGGGTTCCCGCTTGCCCCGACCCGGTCCTCCGGCTATGCTCGAATCGGCGGCCGTTTCCTATTCCGAATGTCAGGTGAGAGCGTCCCATGTACCACGGCACGAGGTCGGGGTCCATTGAAATCATCGCCGGGGTGATGTTCAGCGGAAAGAGCGAAGAGCTCATCCGCCGAGTA
>Ga0214471_10002487_pt1 | contig 14466 bp, 10 predicted proteins | sample RVTome_5_FD_207665 | JGI IMG/M metagenome (GOLD analysis project Ga0214471, IMG submission 207665) | Soil microbial communities from uranium-contaminated site in the Upper Colorado River Basin, Wyoming, United States - RVT142D155 | ecosystem: Environmental > Terrestrial > Soil > Contaminated >...
AGCACCGACACGGGCGCGCCTCCTCCCGAGGGGATGCGGTACAGGCGCGAGGTGAGCCCTTCGGCCACGCTGAAGTAGATTTGGTTCCCGTCGGCGGACCAGACCACGCCCGACGCCGAGTAGTCCAGGCCTTCGGTCAGGTTTCGAGGCGACCCGCCATCCACGTCCACCACCCACACGTCGCTCTGGCCGGCGCCGCTGTTCTGGTGGGGGCTGCCCGTGTACGCGATGCGGGTGCCGTCGGGAGACCAGACCGGGCCCCCGTCGGGTCCCGAGTTGGTGGTGAGGCGGCGGGGTTCGCCACCGTCCGCGGACACCACGAAGATGTCGGAGTTGTCGCTCCGGTCGGGATCGCCCATCCGCGTGCCCGTGCGGTTGGACGTGAAGGCGATCCAGCGCCCGTCGGGCGACCACCTCGGCCCGTTGTCGTCGAAGTCGTCATCGGTGATCTGCGTCTTCTCGCCGGTCTCCGCGTCGTACACCCAGAGGTGGTCGTACGTGAGCTTCTTCTCGGCGTAGTAGCCGTCATCGCGCACCTTGGTCCGTGCCTCCCACTCCTCCTTGTCCGGGCGGTCCGACTCCTCCGTGTAGGCCAGCATGCCGAAGTCCCTGGTGAAGTCGCCTCCGGTGGGCGCCTCCTCGTCGTCGAAGAACGGTTGGGCCTCCCCACCCCTCAGCGAGATTACCCACAGCCGGTTCGTGGCTTCCTCTCCCTCGCCCCTGCGGGAGGTGAAGAGAACGCGGCCGTCGGGGAGCCAGCGCGGGTTGCTCTCGCCGCCCGGCGAGTTGGTGAGCTGAAGCTCCTCGCCGGTGTCCAGCTCGTGGACCCATACGTGGGTCACGCTCTCCCAATCCTCGGGGTCCATCTCCCGCTTCGTGAAGACGATGCGGGCGTTGTCGGCGGACAGCCGATAGCCGCCCCAGGAGGGCAGGAGGAGGGACTCCTCCATGGTCATCCGCTTCGGGCCCTGGGCCTCCTGGGCCGTGTCGGGTTCCTGGGACGCGACCGGCTCCTGGGCGGGAGCGGCGGCCGTGGCGATGGCGGCGAGGGACAGCAGGACGGGCGTGGTTCTCATGGTGGGAATCTCCGGTTCGGACCTCGATGGGAGTGCCGCAACATCCGTCGCGTGATCCGGCTGCGCAACGTCCCGCCTCGCCGCCGTCGGTGCGTGGACGCAGAAGCCCGAATCCGGTAAGCTGGACGGAGCGTGATGCCTTCCCCCAGAACCCGATTGCCATGACGAACGACGCGACGCCCACCGCGATCCTCCGGGATCAGCACCGCAACATCCTCAAGGTGGCCGACATCCTGGAGGAGGTGCTCTCGAACGAGCGGGAGCCCGGCGCTTTCGACTACAAGGCCATCGAGTTGTGCATCGACTTCATCCGTCTCTACGCCGACGCCCTGCATCACGGCAAGGAGGAGGATCTGCTCTTTCCCGAGTTGGAAGCCAGGGGTATGCCGCGGGACTCCGGGCCCATCGCGGTGATGCTCCAGGAGCATCAGCAGGGCCGAGTCTACGTCAAGCACATGCGGGACGCCTTCGAGCCGGCCCGCGGTGGGGACCAGGATGCCGCCAAGCGCCTGCTCCACGCCGGCCTCGGGTACGTAAGCCTCATCCGGGGGCACATTCTCAAGGAGGACAACGTCCTCTTCGGCATGGCGGACCAGATGATCGAGGGGCCCGCGTGCCAGGCTCTGTGCGCTCGATACGACGGCGTGTGCGCGCACACGTTCGAGGGCCACACCGTGTCCGAGCTGGAGGGCCTGCTCCGGCAGCTCCAGGGGATGTACCCGTAAGGGCCCGTCAGACGGGCCCTAAACCGACCACCGAGGAGACGAGCCATGACCCTCCCGCGCACGCGAAGCGTCACCGTCCGCCTGGCGGCGCTGGCTGGCGCAGCCCTCGCCGGCTGGGCGGTCGCCGGCCCGGCTGGCTTCGCTCCCTTCGCAGGCGGCCAGCAGCGCGACCCCCTCGCCGAGCCGTTCCACGGCGTAACCGCCGACGGCGCCGTCCAGCCCGGGCTCTTCTCGATCCGCTCGACCGGGGTCAGCACGGCACCGGTCCGGGAGGCCACCCTGCGTTTCCTGGCCGGGCTCGACGCCGAGCAGCGGGACGCCACGCAGTTCGCCACCGACGACATCGAGTGGCGCACGTGGCACAACGTACACCGCGCCGCACGTCAGGGGGTGAGCCTGCGGGAGATGACGGAGGCGCAGCGGGACCTCGCCTTCGGCGTCATGCGGGCGGGCCTCAGCGCGAAAGGGCTCGAGGAATCCCGGAACGTCATGCGCCTCAACGGCCACCTGGCCGACCTCATGGACAATTGGGACGAGTACGGCGACGACCTCTACTGGTTCACCGTCATGGGCGAGCCGTCCGCCACCGAGGCCTGGGGCTGGCAGCTCGACGGCCACCACCTTGTCATCAACTACTTCGTGCTGGGGGACCAGGTGGTCATGACCCCCACCTTCATGGGTTCCGAGCCGGTCACCGCCACGACGGGCCGCTACGCGGGAACCTCCGTCCTCCAGGACGAGGAGGCCCTCGGCCTGGCCTTCATGGAGAGCCTGGACGCCGAGCAGCGCGTCCGCGCCACGGGGGAGGAGCCCAAGACCAGGGGCGATGCTCTGGCCCAGGCCTACCGGGACAACCTGGTCCTGGACTACCAGGGTCTGCCCGGCTCGCGGCTGTCCCCCGAGCAGCGCGCCGGGCTCCTGGACCTCATCGGCGAGTTCGTGGGCAACATGGACGACGGCCACGCCCGGGTGAAGATGAGCGAGGTGGAGGAGCACCTGGACGAGACCTTCTTCTATTGGTTGGGAGACGTGGGCCCCGACGCCGTGTTCTACTACCGAGTCCACAGTCCCGTCATCCTCATCGAGTTCGACCATCAGGGGCCGGTGGCGCTGGGCGGAGAGCGCCAGGTGCCGACCCGGGCGCACGTCCACACCGTGGTGCGCACGCCCAACGGCAACGACTACGGCAAGGACCTGCTCCGCCAGCACTACGAGGCGCACCGGGGCGACGAGGCGCACGGACACGCGCACGAACCGCCGGGGGGTGGCATTCTCTGAGCGCCACGCCGTGACCTCCGCGGACAACCCCTTCACCCCCTTCCTCGAGGCACAGGGCGTCCTCATCCTGGATGGTGGCCTCGCTACCGCGCTCGAGGCCCGTGGCAAGGACCTGAACGACCCTCTGTGGTCGGCGAAGGTGCTGATCGAGGATCCGGAGGCCATCCGCGCCGTCCACGAGGCGTACCTCCGCGCCGGGGCCGATTGCATCGCCACGGCCAGCTACCAGGCCACGCTGCCGGGCTTCCGGGAACGGGGGATGAGCCACGAGGGGGCGGTGGAGCTCCTGCGCCTGTCGGTGCGCCTGGCCGTGGAGGCCCGGGACGCCTTCTGGGCCGATCCGGCCAACCGTGTGGGGCGCCTGAAGCCGCTGGTGGCCGGGAGCGTGGGGCCCTACGGGGCCTGGCTCGCCGACGGCTCCGAGTACCGTGGCGAGTACGGCATGTGGAGGGACGAGCTGGCGGACTTCCACCGCGAGAGGTGGGAGATCCTCGCGGGGAGCGAGGCCGACATCCTGGCGTGCGAGACCATCCCTTCGGGGCCCGAAGTGAAGGCGGTCCTGGGGCTGCTCCAGGAGACGCCGGGGGCGTGGGCGTGGATCAGCATGAGCTGCCGGGACCGGTCGCACCTCTCCGACGGGACGCCCCTGGTGGAGGTCGCCCGGGCCTGCGACGCCGCCGCGGGTGTGGCCGCCGTGGGCGTCAACTGCGTGCCGCCTCGGTGGGTGCCCGACCTGGTGGCGGAGCTGCGCCGGGGGACGCGCAAGCCCGTCCTGGCCTACCCGAACTCGGGGGAGGTCTGGGACTCTGCCACGAGGACCTGGACCGGCGTGGCCACAGGCGCGGCTATCGATGTGGCCATCGATGGGGCCATCGAGGTGGCCATCGATGTGGATTGGGGCGCCTCGGCGGCGGAGTGGCATCGCCTGGGCGCGGCGGGCGTTGGAGGGTGCTGCCGGGTGGGCCCGGAGGCCATCGCGCGGATGCGCGGGCACTTGCTTGATGGCGCGCGGAGGGGCCACGGCCCCCGGGAGGCGCCGTGAACGTCACGCTTGTCACCTTTTCGTACGACTCGGGCGTGAGAGGGGTGCGCATGGGCGCGGGGCCGGCGCGGCTCCTGGCGGCGGGGCTGCCGGAGTTCCTGGCCGGGTTCGCCGGGGACGTCGCCATGGTGGACGTGGCGCCCGAGCAGGCCGGGGTCCCCAGCGTGCTGAGCACGGCCTTCGGCGGCTTGCGGGTGGTGTCCAGGGAGGTGGCGGGCGCGGTGGCGGAAGGGCGCGTTCCCGTGGTCCTGGCCGGCTCGTGCTACGCCACCGTGGGCGTTGTGGCGGGCCTGGCCCCCCGTCAGGTGGCCGTGGTTTGGTTCGATAGCCACGGCGACCTCAACACGCCCGAGACCACCACCAGCGGGTTCCTTGACGGCATGGCGGCGTGCATCCTGACGGGGCGTTGCTTCGGCGGGTTGGCGGCGGGAGTGACCGGCTTCCTGCCCCTTCCGGACGAGCGGTTGCTCTTCGTGGGGGTGCGGGACCTGGACCCTCCCGAGGCCCGGCTGATGGCCGAGGCGGGGCTGGCCAACGTGGAGCCCGGCCACGTACGCACGGCGCTGGGCCCCGCCCTGGACCGCCTGCGGGAGCGCGCCGACGCAGTCCACGTCCACCTGGACCTGGACGTCCTGGACCCGGAGGAGGCCCGGGCCAACGCGCTGGCGGCCCCCGGCGGCCTGTCGGCCTCCGACCTGGTCCGGGCCCTCGAGGAGATCCGGAGCCGGTTCCCGGTCGTGTCCATGGCCCTCACGGCCTACGACCCTGCCGTGGATCCGGAGGGAAGAGTGTGCGGCGTGGCCATGGAGGCGGTGGAGGCGGCCTTCGGGGGCTGAGGGGGATCGTCGAGGGCCGTCGCCTCCGGGTTCTCGCTCACGTGGCCGACGCGGCCGCCGTCGGCGCCGGCAGCACGCTCCGGTAGGCCTCGAGCACGTCGACAGCGACGTCCTGCATGGTGCGCAGATCCACCGGGGGCCCCGCCAACTCCCCGAAGGGCGCCTCCCGAGCCCTATGGAGGTCGAAGTACCGGTCAAGGGTGCGTCGCCACTCCGCGGGCGTGTTGGGCTCCACCAGGCTCCCGTGACGGCGCGCCAACTCCGGCTGACCGACCCGGTTGGAGGCCAGGGGGACGACGCCCCGTTGGAGCGCCTCCAGGAGCACCAGGGGGCCGGTCTCGACGCCGACGGACGGAATGGCCAGGAGGGACAGGCCGCCGTAGACAGGGGCCAACTCGCCCACGGGGAGGGCCCCCGAGAAGGACACCCGGGGGTCGCTGAGGGCCGCGGCCTCCATCTCCCGGGCGTATGCGGCTGCCCTGGGTGTGGCGTCGGGGGCGCCGACCACGCGAAGCCGGGCCCCGTCCCAGCTCGTGGCCATGAACCCCTCCAGGAGGATGTGGAGCCCCTTGGACGGATTGATGCGGCCCACGTACCCCACCACGCACGAGGAGGCGTGCTCTCGCGGGGTGTCCCCGCGGGCACCGGCCGTGGCCGGGATGTCGCTGCGGTGCACGCCCGGCGGGCAGTGACGGATGGCCTCCGCCCGGGCGCCATTCGACGTCAGAACCCCAGTAAAGCGGGGGCTCGGAACGAAGGCCAGGCTGCAGGCACCCAGGAATTCCCGGACGCCCTGGGCGAACATTGCCAGCCCCGGCCCGTGCCGGAGGGCCCGTTGGCGCCGGAGCCCGGAGCGCACGTTGGCCACCACGCCCCCAGCCCCCCTTTCTCCCGCGTGGGGCGTGCGCAGCCACGAGGCCACCCTGCACGAGCCGCACCGCCCGGGGAGGATGCGGCCGTCGCAGGGCGTGCTCCCCCAGCGCAGCAGGGTGCCGTTGGGGCACAGCCCCATGGCGCCGTGAAACGTGAAGGCCAGGGGGATGCCGATCTCCCGTGCGACGGGCGCCAGGCGCGCCTCCCGGTGCCCCCATGTGTGGAAGTGCAGGAGGGAGGGGCGCTCAGCCTCGACAAGCGCCGCCGCCGCCGCTTCCAGCCCTGTAGCTCCCCCCGACGCCAGGGCAAAGACCGGCACGTCCCGGTCCACGATCCATGGCCCCGGCGGGTCCTCGGTGAGCCATAGGATGGAGCCCCGCACCCGCAGCCGGGTCAGCTCGGCGGCCAGGTCCCACTGAAAGCGCTGCGTGCCTCCGATGGAGTCGAGGTGGCAGCACGCTGACACGTGCATGACGTTCATGCCGGGCACCCCGGCAGGGCGGGGAGGCGTCGGATCAACCCCTCCGCCCTGCGCTCCCAGGTGTGCTCCGCCGCCGCCTGCCAGCGGGCCTGACCGAGCCCGTCATCGAAGTCGCGCCAGCGGAGTTCCTCAAGCGTTTCCGCCAGATCCTCCGGGCTCCGGCACAGGGTCACCAGGGGCGCAAACTCCTCGAGCTGCTGGCATCCCGGAGTGGCCAGGATGGGACGGCCGAAGGGCAGGTGAAGGAAGAGGCGCATGGGGCTGGCCCAGGGATTCACGCTGGCGTCGCTGTACGGCAGGACCGCGACGTCCACCGCGCCGGCGTACGCGCACAGCTCGTCGTAGGTGCGCCGTCCCGTGAAGTGGCACCTGAAGTGGCGCCGCAGCCAGGCCAGGTGGGTCAGGTCCCGGATCCGCAGCTCGCGGGGCTCCACGTCGCCGGCGAAGAGCCAGTGGAGCCAGGGGGTGCGGTCCACGACGGCACGGAGCCAGTCCAGACGCAGGCGGCTCGAGACGCGTCCGAGCACCCCTGCCACCGGTCGGGGAACGGCGCCCAGGGACCCGGGCAGGGGCCTCGGCTGCTCCGGAAAGCGCTCCGGGATCACCGCGGCGGGCACGGCGTTGGGCGACACGCCCACGCGGTCGGCGCGTAGCCCGTTACGGATTCCCAGCTCGGCGGCCAGGGATTGCGACACGGCCACGACGTGTTCGCTCCGCCGGGTGATGACGGCCTCCCAGCGCCGGACGCGCTCCGGTGCCCAGCCATGCCCCACGGCGAAGTTGTCCTTGGCGTAGTACGCCACGGAGACATGGTCGCAGAGAGTGTCCAGCAGGGGCGCCTGGGCTGGAGACGTGAGCAGGACGGTATCCCCCGGGACAGGTGGGGGAGGGGAGGCCGGTCCCGGGGCGAGCCCGAGGGTCCGCAGCCCGTGGTGCCGGACGCGCCCGGCGGCGGCCCACCGGCTCAGGCGATGCAGCCTCCACACCAGCGAGGTGCTCCCGGCCAGGGCTGCGCCGAGGCCGGCCAAGGCCGGGTCGTCCGGCTCGGAGACGTGGAGGTGCAGCACCGTCGAGACCGTCCTAGCTTCACTGTTTCACCGTGACAGCGCGGCCGCGCGCCGCGCGACCGCTGAGGATACGGGCGCGACCGCCGTGACGCCAAACGACTTCGTCTTCCCCCCCGGCGCCACGGCGCCCGTCGCCCTGGAGGCGAGCCGGGCGTTCCACGCGTCGCCAGAGTGGCGTGAGTTGCTGCCGTACTGCGGCGCGCTGGACGCCTTCATCCGGGCGCAGCCCGACGGCTCCCGGGGCCCGGCTCCGTTCCGGCTGGGGAGGGCGGCGGCGGTTTCCCTCTCCCGGCTTCCCCCCCCTGAACCCTCACCCCGGTGGACAGGGGACGTGGTGGTGGTGGGCGAGTGCGCCCGGCCCGCCGAGTTGGAGCTCATGCGCCGCCTGGTTGGAGGGTTGGTGGCGAGCGGCCGCACGGTCCTGTACGTGTTCGTGAACGGGTTGGAGGAGCGGGGGCTGGCCGCCGCGGCCCGCGCCGGCGGCTGGGGGGGGCGCCTCACACTGGCTGGGATCCGCACCGCCGAATACGCCCCGGGCCGGTACCTGAGGTGCCCCGAGGCCTGGCGGCAACGGGAGGCGGACTGGGCGCTCCTGGAGCCCCTGCTGCGGGGTGCCGGTGCGCACCTCGGGCGTGACGCCTGCGTGCCCCTCCGGGAAATGGCCCTGGCCAAGGTCCAGTGGCGTCGCCTCCGGGCCGGCCTCCGCTTCGGGGCCGCCGTGGTGCGCACCCGTTACCTACCTCTGTCCGCGGTCCTCCTGGCCGACTCCCTGGGCTCGCCCCACCGCACCGTGAGCCTCCAGCACAGCGTCGTCACCAGCCCCGCGAGCTTCGCTCCTATCCCGGCGCGGCGTTACCTCTGCTTCGGGGCCACGTCCCGGAGTGTGCTGGCCGCACTGGACACCGACCTGGCCGGGCGGGCGGGGCGGGACCGCATCTGCCAGGAGCTGCTGCCCGCCGGCTCTCTCGTGGACCCGATCCCCGAGCCGTGCGAGCCTCGCCGCGCCCGGACCGTCCTCGTGGTGGATCAGAGCAGCGCCTGGGCGTCCCGGTACTTCGGGGGAGGTCCGGCTCAGGACCATGCGCTCCTTCGTGCCGCCGAGGCCCTGGCCCGGACTTGCCGCGTCCTCGACCGCGTCCTCGTCCGCCTCCACCCTGCCCGGGAGGCCGCGGCCCGCTGGTCTGCGCTCGCCCGGCGCGTGGGGTCCCGCATGGAGCTCACCCCGGCGGGCGGGGCTCTGGCCGAAGACCTGTGCCGGGCCTCGGTGGTGGTGGGGCTGTTCAGCACCGTCCTACCCGTGGCCGCGGCGGCCGGCCTCCCCACGATGCTCCTCCGGGAGGAGGGAGGGTTCCTCACCCCGGACCTGGGCGGCTTCGTGCCGCGTCAGGTCCTGGCCCCCGAGGCCCTCGTGGACCGTGTCGAAGCGATCATGGGGAGTGAAGCCTCGTACGACCGGGAGCGCCAACGCAGCCTCGCGGTGGGCGCCGGGTACTTCGCCGGGCGCCGACAGTGCGACTTCGGTCCCTCGTTCACGGAGCGGATGCTCGCCCCCCTTGACGACTCCGTGCCGTCGTCCGCCTGAGGGGCAGGCGAGGCCCGGGTCGGGAGACCGGCACCGCCAACGCCTCCAGCCCCGGCGCGCGACCCTTGTCGAGCCCCCGGCCCGGACGCCGTTCGCCACCTTTCGGCAACGCCGTCCGCGCACCCTACACCTGGCAGGGTACCCGCATGCACCACCTGGTCATCGGCCCGAGCCCGGGCTCGTGAGCGGCTGGCCTCCTCCGAGCCCGCGGACGAAGTCAGGGTCCACGAGCTGCACCAGGTAAGCGCGGGGGCTGCCCTCGTCATAGACGAAGGGAAGGGCCCGCCGGTGCGCGCCCACGGCGCCGGCGACCTCGGCGTTCATCATATAGGGCGCGTAGTACATCACGTGGGGTGGCGCCGGCCCCTCCTCGGACAGCATGTAGGCAATGCCCTGACCCGCGGGCGTCCGGAACCGCCCGCTGGCGTATCCCTCGTCGATCTCGGCGAACACGACGGCATCGTCCCCGCCCTCGGCCCGCCGGGCCTCCAGGTAGAGCACGACCAGGAGGGTCGATTCCGACCCCACGCGGTCGTAGCAGATGGGCGCCGGGTCGCCGTCCCACCGTTCGATCAGGCAGTGGAACCCATTGGCGGAGGGCCGGACCAACTGGTACCCCTCCTCGCCCAGGACATAGACCCCGGCTTCCACCCGAACGTGAGGCGGCGCGGCGGAGAGGGCGATGCGGGCCTCCTCGCCGGGGTCCGGGGGCGGCGGCGCGGCAGCGGCTCGGGAAAGGGCGAGGAAGAGGGGGATCATCGCGACATGTGCGACCCAACGCATGGGGGCCTCCTGGGGTCGGGTGCCGGGTGTGCGCTACTCCTCGGCCTTTCAGACGAACGGGGGCGCGGGGGATCGACGGGGCGTCGAGAATACGTCAAGTCGACAAGCACGGAGTCCCGCCCCATCCTTGTCGAGTTGACGACACCATACGACGTCAAGTCGACAAGCACGGCTGGGATCGCTCGTCGCTGTCGAGTTGACGACACTATACGACGTCAAGTCGACAAGCGCCTCGCGAGCGGGCACGCGTGTCGAGTTGACGTCAGCCCGCGCTACCCCCGGACGCCCCCTCCCGCAGCAACCCCTCCACGTCCAACGGCCGGGTCACCATGGCCAGCCCGCCATCCGCTCCTCGCGGCCACTCCTCCCGGGGCCGGTCCCGGTACAGCTCCACCCCGTTGCCGTCCGGGTCCCGCAGGTAGATCGCCTCGCTGACCCCGTGGTCGCTGGCGCCGTCCATGGGGACGCCCGCCTCCACGAGCCGCCGGACCGCATCCCCCAGCGCCGCCGGCGTCGGGTAGCGGATAGCCACGTGGTAGAGCCCCGTCGACCCCGGCGCGGGCGGCGACCCTCCCAGGCTCTCCCAGGTGTTCAGCCCGATGTGATGGTGGTATCCGCCAGCGGACAGGAAGACGGCCCCCGCGCCGTAGCGCTGGGTCACATCGAAGCCGAGCACGCCGTGGTAGAAGGCCAGCGCGCGCTCCAGGTCGGCCACCTTGAGGTGGACGTGGCCGATGTCCACGCGGGGATCGATGGGAAGGGTCATGGCGCGTGTTACCCTCGCGCGCCGCGTCCGTTCGAGGTCTACGTCCGCGGCCGCCGGACCCCGGGCCGGGCCACGACGTCGCGCCCACACCGGTGCGCGACCCCCGGCGATCAAAGCTCTCCGCTGGCGCAGGGGAGGCATGGGGGCCGGCGGGAGGCCCCACGTCCCGGCGCCGTGAGGCGGGTGTGCGCGGCACCACTCGACAGCGATTCTCGGTGGGCCCGATGCGGTCGCTGGGCACGGAGTGGCCAAGCGCCGCCGGGTGATGAAAGATCGAACCCCTTCAGGCCGATGCACCCACCGGCTGGCCGTGCTGCCCAGCCATCACGCTGAAGTAGACGTCCTTCAGGTCGGGCTGAACCGCCTCGAAGTCGGGGCCGGGGCACGTGTCGGCTAAGACGTGGGCGATCGTGCGGCCAGCGAGCAGGCGCGTGGAGATGACCGCGTGCTCGCGGTCCAGCCGCTCGAGCTCCTCGGCCGTGACGACGCGTCGCCAGATGCGCCCCGTAAGCTCCTCGACCGCCCGCGGCGGCTCCGCCTCCAACAGGATCCGGCCCTCGTGGATGATCGCCATCCGGGTGCAGAGCTCGGACACGTCCTCGACGATGTGCGTGGACAGAAGGACCACGCTGCGCTCGCCCAACTCGCTCAGCAGGTTGAGAAAGCGCACGCGCTCGGCGGGGTCGAGCCCGGCGGTCGGCTCGTCGACGATGAGCAGCCTGGGGTCGCCGAGCAGCGCGACCGCGACGCCGAAGCGCTGCCTCATGCCGCCGGAGTAGGTCCCAAGCTTCTCCTTGCGGACGTCCCAGAGATTGGTCTGCCGGAGCAGCGACTCGACCACCCCTCTCCGCGCTTTGCGGCCGACGATGCCCTCAAGCACCGCGAAATGCGTGAGCAGCGCCTCCGCGGTCACCCTGGGATAGAGGCCGAAGTCCTGCGGCAGATAGCCCAGCACTTCCCGGGTGCGGTCCTTCTCCACGAGGATGTCGATGTCGCCCAGGCGCACCGTGCCCTCGTCCGGATCCTGCAGCGTGGCGATGATGCGCATCAGCGTCGACTTGCCGGCGCCGTTGGGGCCCAGCAGGCCGTACATGCCGGGGGGAATCGTAAGCGATACGTCGTCCAACGCGCGAACGCCGTTGGAGTAGGTCTTCGAGACTCCACGGATCTCGAGTTCCACGGTCACTCCCTCCCGGAAGATGGTTCGGTGATGTCCACCACGTTGTCGTGCGGCGCCACGTCGATGAGCAGGTGGCGCGGATCGATGCCGGCCCGGGCGGGCCGCCCGGAAACCGTGACCGTGATCGTCTGCGGACCGCTCCGGACGCGATGCATCTCCAGGTGCAGTGGCTCGCGCGCCCCGCCGTCCTCCTCCTCCGCCCAGACACCGATCTCGACCAGGTCGTCCAGTGGCATGTCGGTCTCGGCGCCCGTGGTGTCGACGACGACCTTGCGCGCCGCGATCTCGATGCTGACACGCCATTCCCCGTTCGTGGTCGCCTCGGCCGTCGCCCGCTCGGTCGTGAGCTCCCAGAAAGTGTTCCGCTCGAGCAGGTCGCCCAGGAGCGTGCGCAGCGAGTCCGGAGTGACCTCCCGCAGCTCGCGATAGAGGTCCAGGGACGTCGCGAACGGAGGCTCGTGGGACGCGTGCCGCTCCCGGAGGCGCCGCCATGCCAGGTCCACGCGGTCCTGGCCGACGTACTCCCGCAGCGCATACATCGCGAAGGGGCCCTTCCGGTAGGCGAGGAACGAGTCGTTGGCGCGGAGCAGCGGAACGTCGGCCCGGGAGCGTGGAGTCAGATAGGATCTGCGCATGAAGCCGAGAAAGCGCTCGAGGTGCTCGGTGCCGTACTCCTCTTCGATCACGCCCATGGCGGCGTACCAGGCGAAGCTTTCGCTCAGCAGGGCCCGCCCCTCCATGCGCGCGGGCACCGGCTGGAACTGATGCGCCACCTCGTGCGCCACCACGGCGAACGGCAGGTCGATCCGGCGGGGATCGCGGTCGGGATCGAACAGGGAGAAGAGCTCCTGATACCAGACGGTGGCCGATGCGGCGTGCAGCGAGCCCCCCGGCGCCGGGTATTCCACCATGCGGAGCACGTCGTACGGAAACGGCCCGAATCGCTCCGTGAGCTGCTCCAGCGACGCCTCCATGCCGCGGATCATGCGCGGCACGTTCGTGTCGTGCGCCGGGTGATGGAGGACTTCGATGGCGACGTCGCCCCAACGCCCTCTGCCCACGGCGTAGTCGGCCGAGAAGATGGCGTACCCGTTCCCGATGGGTGCGTTCGTCTCGTACCGGAAGTAGCGTCGGCCGTCCCGCGTCCAGCTCCGGACCAGACTGCCGGGGGCGACGGCGATCTGGTTACCGGCCGTGCCCACCGTGACGGCCAGGTCGATGTGCTCCGTCCCGTAGCGATCGGTCGCGGCCTGGGGGTCGTCCAGCGACGGAACGGCGGCCCGCTCCGGCAGGCCGTGCTCCCTCCGCTCGCCCGAGCCGGCGAGCTCCCAGCGGGGCTGGTAGCCCACGAGCGGCATCCATTCCTGCATCACGATGAAGCTGCCGTTCCCCACCACGGCCGTGCTGATGCTGCCCGCCGGGAAGCCGCGCGGCGCGTGGCGCACCTCCCACTCCAGCCGCAGGGAGTCGCCTGGCTGGAGCGGTTCGTCCAGCACGTAGACGCGGTGGCCCAACTCGTCGTCCAGAATCGTGGCGTGCGCCGGACGATCGAGCGCGATCATGCGGGTTTCCACCTCGCGGGAGATCGCCACGTGGAGGGTGTCCAGCGGCAGGTCGGTTCGGTTCTCCAGGAGGTGGACGCCACGGACGCGGGCCTCTCCCCGGTCGGGATGGATCTCCACGTGCAGTTCGGTGGCGCGCATCTCGGGCTGCGGCACGCCCGCCCAGCGCCGGTAGCGCCGCTCGTACTCGGCCCGCTCCTCCGCGCGCTCGTCCGTCGTCCGGTAGCGGTTGAGGACGTTGGTGTTGTAGAACACGAAGCCGCCGGCCAGCAAGACGAGTCCAGCCGCCACCGTCACGCCCCCCACCGTCGCGCCCGTCAGGCGGCTTCGCGCGACCCGAAGGCGCGTTCCCGTGCCACGCTCGACGCCCCTCACCCAGAAGAGCCGCGCCACGAGCGCGAGAAGCAGCGCCCCGGCGGCCCAGTACAGTTGGAAGGAAAGCACCGGTCCCAGGAAAGGCCCGAACCCGCTGATGGGAGAGTGGCGCCAGTTCGGCACCGAGCCGATGAGGAGGAGCGGGTGCTCGATTCCGAGAAGCTCACCAAGCAGCGGAGCCACGAGCAGGAGCACGATCACGTGTCCGAGGTGCTTCTGGTTCACCAATACGTGGACCGAGAGCGCGAACAGCGCGAACACGAGCGGTATCACCAACCTGAGCCCGAGCACCCGAACGTAGAGCCCCACGTCGATGTCGTGCCAGCCGAGGCGCGCCTGGGCGAGCACGCCGCCGAACATCACCAGGGCGAACAGCGCGATGATCACGAGCCACAGACCCAGGAGCTTGCCCACGAAGCGCACGCCGTCCGGCACCGGCGCGGCGTCGACCAGGGCCTCGATGTTCGCGTCGCGCTCCCGCCAGACGAGTTCCCCGGCGAGAATGATGGGAAGCAGGACGATGGCCAGGATCACCGGAGGAGCCGCATCGCCCGCTCCGGGGATCAGGGTCCGCAGGACGAGGCCGGTCGTGGGCAGAACGGGCGTTCCGGGCGTGCCCGGGCCCATGCTCCCCAGCGCCTCCAGGGTGAGCGCTGCCTGCGCGACGACCAGAAGCGGCACCACGGGCCAGACCCAGGTGGGCACCATCTCGCGCAGCGAGTCGCGCGCGATCGACAGCGTCTGCCGCACGCGCCCGGCGGCGTCGAACTCCCGTGGTGCGCTGGGTACGGCCACGGGCACGCCGCGCACCACGGCCGTGCCGTCCGGGCGCCCAGGGTC
>Ga0214471_10002488_pt1 | contig 14466 bp, 7 predicted proteins | sample RVTome_5_FD_207665 | JGI IMG/M metagenome (GOLD analysis project Ga0214471, IMG submission 207665) | Soil microbial communities from uranium-contaminated site in the Upper Colorado River Basin, Wyoming, United States - RVT142D155 | ecosystem: Environmental > Terrestrial > Soil > Contaminated >...
GGACAGCAACTTTCCGTTGGTGTCATAGGCAATTTCTTCCATGGTCATCCAGCCCAACCCTTGAACCAAGCCGCCTTCAGCTTGACCTAAATCGATGCCCGCACTCATGCTTTTTCCGTAATCGTGAATCGCTTTTACGGTATCAAAAACATAAGTACCACGTGTGCAATCCACCGTTGCAATAACTATTGCTGTACCGTAAACGTGATATGCAAATGGATGTCCTTTTTCTTTGGTTTTGTCGAAATGTATTTCAGGTGTAGCGTAATGTGCATTTTCGGTTAAAGCTACCCGATTTGCCATGGCCTTAAAGATGAGTTCTTCCCAAGACACATCGGTTTTATTGGAATTGACATACACAAATTCTTCTTTAATGGTGATGGCTTCTTTAGAAACCTTTAAGTCTTCCGAAGCGACTTGTTTTAATCGTTCAAGTAATGTTTCACAAGCTTTTAAGGTGGCTTTTCCGTTTAAATCTGCAGTAGAACTTGCGGCCGAAGGTGAGGTATTGGCGACCCTTGTGGTGTTGGTGGTTTCAATTTTCACTTTGGTTTTATCAATCGAAAAGACTTGTGCTGCAATTTGCAATATTTTAGTGTTCACGCCCTGGCCCATTTCGACAGCTGCAGTGCTAACGCCAACACTTCCGTCTTGGTAGATATGGACTAAGGCTCGTGCATGATTCATTTGAGTGTTTGTAAACGAAATACCAAAAGCAATGGGCATTAAGGCCAAACCTTTTTTGAAGGATTTGCTGTTTTTATTGAAATCTACAACCTCTTTTTCAAGCTTTTTTAAGTTGAAAATTTCTTTTGCCGAATTCCAACACTTTCGGGCTTCAACCTGTTTGGCGATTTGTCCATAGGGAAACTCATCTTTTTCTCGCAGCAAATTGGTTTCTTGGATTTTTCGTGCCGACACGCCAATTTCTGAAGCAGCTTTGGCGATGGCCGATTCAATAACAAACATGCCTTGAGGTCCGCCAAAGCCACGAAAAGCGGTGTTTGGTGGCAAGTTGGTCTTACAGCTATAAACCGTGGACTTTACATTTTTTACAAAGTAGCTGTTGGTGGCGTGAAACAAGGTCCGTTCGGCAACTGCAGGCGATAGGTCGGCTGCTGCGCCGGAATTTTGTAAAAACTCCACTTCGTAGGCCAAAATTTTCAGGTCTTTTGACAATCCAATTTTATAGGTGCTTTCATAAGGATGGCGCTTACCGGTCATACGTAAATCGTCGTGACGGTCCAAAATCAATTTGACTGATTGTTTTAAATGGTAAGTCGCCAAAGCAGCCATGACAGCCCAAGGTGTAGCCTGGTCTTCCTTTCCACCAAAACCACCGCCAAGACGGGTCACATCGACTTCAATTTTGTGCATGGGCAAACCCAAAACCCTTGCTGCCGTTTTTTGGACAGCTGTTGGCCCTTGTGTGGAAGAGGTAATTTTTATGCTTCCATTTTCCAATGGTTCGGCATAGGCGCCCTGTGCTTCAATATATAACTGTTCCTGTCCGTTGGAAAAGGTTTCACCTTCAAAAATATAGCCGCAATCTTTGAAAGCTTCTTCCGTATTTCCCAAATTGAAAGAACGGGGCGCATTGATCAAGCTACCTTTGGCCTTTGCATCTTTTGCCGTTGTAATAACGGGTAAATCTTCAATTTCAATTTTAATCAAACGCCGTGCCTGTCGCGCAATGAGTTCGGTTTCGGCAACGATCAAAGCAATGGGCATGCCCCAAAAATGTACGTCATCTTCGGCAAACAAAGGCTCGTCCTGAATAATGCCACCAATTTGGTTTTTTCCCGGAATATCCTTGTAGGTGAAAATTCCTGCTACGCCATCCAGTGCCTCTGCCTCTGAAAAATCGATGCTTTTAATTTTTCCGTGTGCTTTTGGTGAATCGAAAACGACCGCATGAAACGTACCTTGCCGCACATTGACATCGTCGACGTAAAGTGACTCGCCACGAACATGTGTATAAGAATCGATGTTTTTCATGCTGTGTTTAAGCGAAGCTTCAACTTGTGATTTTTTAAAATCCAATGCGCTATGTTTTTTGCTTTTATACATGTTGAAGAAAATCGTTTAGTGCGAATTGTTTTGGAAACAGTTCGATAAAATGAGCAAAGAACAACTGTCTGGCAAGCAACCGTTTATAATCGCTGGAACCCCGAACATCACTGATTGGCGAGATTTCGGATTGTAATATATCTTGGGCTTCGAGAATGACTTCAGAAGTTAAAGTCTTTCCGTTTAGGAAGGCTGACGTTTTATGTAAATATCTCGGAATTTCATAAACACCACCAACTGCGATATGGGCATCTGAAATTTTTCCGCCTTCAACCAAAATAAGCATCGCCGAATTTACAGAAGCAATATCCAAATGCGTACGTTTTGATACCTTTTCAAAATTGAAATGGGATTGCTTCGTTGGTAATTTGAAATGTATTGTTTTTATGAGCTCGCCCTTTTTTAAATCGAAGGTTTTATAGCTTTTAAAGAAATTTTTTAGGGCGATGGTTCTTTCGTTTCCATTTGAATTTAATAAGGTAATATCGCTATTCAAGGCCAAAAAGAAAATGGTCATATCCCCAATTGGTGAAGCATTCGCAAAATTCCCTCCAAAAGATGACATGTTTCTGATTTGTTCTGATGAAACGAGTTTTAAATGTGTTTTTAATTTTGGAAAATAGGCGTTGAGTTCGGCATGGTTCCATAATTCTGTAATTGTCGTTCCAGCTCCAATATTGCAAGTGTTTCCTTTAATCGAAATGCCTTTTAAAGCTGAATTATCTGCAATTAAATGCACATCCTGTTCGATAAGGTCGTCTGCTTTTTGAACGTATAAATCGGTGCCTCCAGAAACTGTTTTTGTGCCCTGTTTCAGTTTATCTTCTGAATTTATTTGTTTTAATTGTCTTGGAATTTTGGTGAAATATTCAGGAATGAAATCCTGTTCAATTAGCCATTCCAAAGGGAGTTCAGTTTCAGGAAAATCGAGTTTCCCACAAATCTGATGTGCTGCTCTTTCAATCGATTTATAACCGGTGCATCTGCAAATATTTCCGCTAATGGCGTCCAAAGCACGTTCATGGGTTTTTTCAGTATTTGACAGCGCAAAACCTGTTAAGGACACTACAAAACCTGGTGTACAAAAGCCACATTGGGTGGCAAAATTATCGGTCATGGCGTTCTGCACGGTCGTTAAAGTGTCTTTTAAATTAGTGCCTTCAACGGTAACAATATGCTTGCCATGTGCATTTCCCAAAGGTGAAATGCAAGACGTCATACTTTGATAAGTGATTTTATCATTCTCGATTAGTGAACCAACCAAAACCGTGCAAGCACCACAATCGCCTTCGCGACAACCAATTTTGGTTCCTGTAAGGCGTTGTTCATAACGTACAAAATCGAGCAATGTCATACCTGATCTTGCAGACGTATTTATGATTTTATTATTGAGAATGAATTGAATCATGGAACTATCAATATTCAGTTTTATCTAATTTTTCCATCCATTTTTGAAACGGCTCCAAAGCGATGTCGCGACCCAATTGTTCAAAAGGTATGCTTCGCTTATCATAGGGCAGCGGAATTTCTTTGTAAATAAATTCATCGTCAAAGCCAATACTGGCTGCATCCCTATGGTTGCTTCCAAAATACACTTTTGTGGGACGAGCCCAATAAATGGCCCCCAAACACATTGGGCAAGGCTCGCAAGAGGCGTAAATCTCACAGCCTTCCAATTGAAATGAATTTAAGTTTTTGCAAGCTTCCCGTATGGCGATAACTTCGGCATGGGCCGTTGGGTCGTTGGTAGAGGTTACCTTGTTATTGCCCCTGCCAATTATTTTCCCATCCTTTACGATGACGCATCCAAACGGGCCTCCTTCATTTTGGTCCATTCCTTTTAAAGCAACTTTAATTGCTTCTTTCATGAATTTTTCTTTAGCCTTTAAATTCATTTATTTAATGTTGAAGCATTTGAATTGATGATATCAACGCTATTGCGAGATTATAAACAAGCTAATATACATTTTTTTTATTTTTTTATTGGTATGTAACCCATTGTGCATTTTGATAATTTTGAGATTAATATGGATATAAATCTTCATTCTTTGCCTCTAATCCTAAAGGATGAAATGAAGATTTCTTCGATTCTCCCTTTTAGGGAGGGGAAAAATCGGGGAAATCTGTTCAAAATGCACAATCGGTTGGTATGTAAAAACTGACCATACCTTTTTAATTCCCATTGCTACCTTAGCTTAACGAAACAATGAAACCACCATCACCAACTTCTGCATAGGGAAATAGTCATTTGAACTTTGTCAGTACTTTATATGAATCAGATTTCTATCTTATCCCAATACAATTTCTATTAGACCTTAATATAGTAAGAAGGTTAATTGCTTTAAACTTACTATAAGAATGTTTTAAATATATTATAACCACGCTATAACCAATGATTTTAAATATTGTATATTGCATTATCTTATGGTGTTAACTTTAAATGATACGTGTTATGGCAAAACAGAAAGGAATCATACCGTTAGTCGGTACAATAGGCGGTATCAATTTTTATTATCTGAACGGTAAACCTGTAGCCAGAATGGCCGGTGGGGGTTTTAATGGTAAGGCCATAAAGACCAAAGCCAGTATGCAACGGGTACGTGAGAATGGCAGTGAGTTTGGCCATTGCTCACAAGTCAATAAGGCCTTTAGAGCGGCTCTGCAGGAGGTTTATAAAGGGTATCGGTTTACTTATTTTCATAGCAGGTTGATGCGTTTGTTTACGGGGTTAAAAGATTTGGACAGCACCAATAAACGCGGTGAGCGCCAAGTTGCAGAAGGTGCTGCCACGACCCAAGGGATCGCGCTTTTGAAACATTTTGAGTATATGCCAGATTGCAAAGTACCCGCCCTATTGCCGTTTAATTATAACATTGATGGTGCTACGTTTGCCCTGACCTTTACAGGGGTTGATATTGAAAAGGTTGGCTTTGTCTCTGGCGCCACCCATATAGAACTAACCTATGGTGTTTTGTATTTCGATTTTGGGCAGTTAAGCCATCAACTGTATTTGGCTTCACCTTTGGTGCTCAACAAGTCCTACTCTGGGCATACTATTATGCTGACTCCCAATGTGGGAACGCCAGCGGTTGGTACCCGACTTTGTGTATTGGGCGTGCGTTTTTACCAAGAGGTGGATGGGAAGTTGTATCTATTGAATGCCAAGAACAGTGTTGGGATTGTGGTGCTGGGGGTTGGGGCTTGAGGGAGGCCGTTGGGCGTAATCAAGTCAAAGGTGTGAAGCTTTAAACTTCTCACAGCAAGATAACATTTAAAACAATCTTCCTCTGTCTATTACAGAAGCCTCTTTAGAACAAGAGGATAAGATCACCAAACAGTTCTATAAGGATTACTCGACATTTAAACACAAACTTTTAAGCATTTCTCCTAGAACACTACAAAACCCACATATCAATTTCACAATACCCTTTACAAAAGTGGGAGGAGCCATTTACAATAATTACGATGAAATCCAAAAAATACTAGAAGATAAAAGCTTTAAATAAAAACATTTTATCTGTGATATTTAAGCTGTAATGTGACGAGCAATAAACTTATTTTCTTGAAATGATATATTTTATATAATAAATTTATACATTGGTTCAATTGGCAAAACTTTTATATGCAAAGATTGTTTTCATACAATATTATAAGACCACTTATTCTGATAAGCATCTTTTGTCTATTTAGTTGCAGTAATGATGGAAATCAAAAGGTATATAAAATAGGCTTTTCACAATGTATAAGTGACCATCCTTGGCGACAGGCCATGAATCATTCAATGGAGGTTCAAGCCTCATTATTACCCGAAATTGAACTTAAGATTTATGAAGCTGATAATGACCTTGAGTTGCAGATTGAACAGATTGATAAGATGATATCTGATGGTTTTGATGCTATTATTATTTCTCCTATGCTATCTGACAAATTGGTTCCCGTTATTTCCAAGGCATTTGATAAAGGCATACCTGTAGTCATAATAGATCGTAAGATTTACTCAAATAAGTATACGGCTTATGTGGGTGCCGACAATTTGGAAGTAGGCAGAAATGCAGGAAATTTCATCGCCAATTTGGCAAAAGCCCCAACAAATGTAATAGAACTTAAAATTGGAGACAATGCTTCCCCTTCAGTTGAACGGAGCCAAGGATTTCATGAGGTGGTTGACAGTTTAGAAAATATAAATGTAATAGCAAGTATTAATTACACCAATCCTACAGAACATAAAAAAATATTATCACGTATTCTCGATTCACTTGAAAATCAACATGTCGATTTTTTCTATGCCTTTAATGATGTATTGGCATTTGAATCATGGCAAATTGCTAAAGAAAAAGGGGTCTCAAATAAAATAAATTTTATTGGTGTTGATGGCCTTAATAATGATAATGGAGGTATAGACTTGGTTAGAAAAGGTATTCTAAAAGCCTCGATTCTGTATCCTACTGGCGGTGCAGAAGCTATTAATTTAGTGGCAAAGATTGTAAAGGGTGAAGAAGTACCTAAAATCAACCCGCTTAATACTACCATTATAGATATCCACAATGCTGATATAATGAAAAATCAATTTGATAAAATTGATCAACATCAGAACGATATAGAAAAGCAACAAGAAAAAATAAAACAACAGGAGAAAACATATACCACTCAAAATAATACCTTAAAGTTGCTTGCTGCTTTATTGATAATAAGTATTCTTTTGGCTGCATTGAGTATTTATTCAGGTAATAGACTAAAAAAGAAAAAAAGAGAACTGGAATTACGAAATAAAAAAATTACAATACAGCGAAATCAAATTGAAAAAATAAACGAAGCCAAGACCAATTTTTTTACTGGTTTATCTCACGAGTTTAAAACTCCCATTACCTTGATTCTATCCTCTATTGAATCTTTGACAGAAAACAAGTCCGTTAGAGACAGTAAATTTACAAGAGAAGTCGGACTGATATTCAATAATTCAAAGCGATTATTGCGTCTCATAAATCAGTTAATTGATTTTAGGAAAATTGAAGACCGCAAGTTTATTCTAAAAGCATCCAACACAAATTTGTATCTTTTTTCGAAAGAAATTGTAGGGGACTTTGAACGTGAAGCACAGAAAAGGAACATTAATTTCTCTTTAGAAACGAATAATGAATATTTAAATGTTTATTTAGACAGAAACTTAATGGATAAAATTTACTTCAATTTGCTATCCAATGCTTTTAAATTTACACCGAACAATGGCACAATTAAAATCAATATTGTTGATGATTTGGAAAGTAATTTTGTGAAGATATATTTTAAGGACTCTGGAATTGGAATACCAAATGCAGAAATATCAAACGTTTTTAAAGCATTTTATCAAGGCTCCAACAATAACAAATCTAGTTCGGGAATAGGATTGCACCTGTCAAAAGAATTTGTGGAATTACATAAAGGGTCAATTGAAGTACAATCAATCAATGGTGCTGAATTTATTATTACATTGTATAAAGGAAATGTGCATTTAAATTCCGATGAGATTGTTTATGAACCAGAAATTGTTGATAATACTGTTTTAAGCTTTGATTTGGATTATGAAGATGATGCATTCATTATGCAAAACAAATCAAATGAAGATTCTCGCCATTCAGTTTTGATTATTGAGGACAATCCAGATTTGGTAAAATATTTGAGCAGTAAGTTGTCGTTTGAATTTAGTGTTTATACATCAGATGGTAGTGATGCAATTGATAAAGCGTTTGAACATGTTCCAGATATTATTATATGTGATGTGAATTTACCTAGTAAAAGTGGATTTGAGATTTGTCAAATATTGAAGAAAGATATGAGGACATCTCATATTCCAACCATAATATTAACAGCCAATGATAATAAGGAATCTTATGTTAATGGCTTACAATCTGGAGCCGATTTATATTTAACCAAACCGTTTAGTTTTACAATATTATACCAATCAATTAAAAACCAATTATTTAACCGTGAAAGACTACGAAAATATTACATAAAGAATATATATAAAATTGAGGGCAATGGTCAAATGGGCTTGTATGAACAAGACTTCATTGCTAATATGAATCAATTAATTCTTGAAAATATTGACGATTCAACTTTTTCAGTGGAGCAATTGGCCAATCAATTAAATATTTCTAGAGTTCAACTTTATAGGAAAATAAAAGCTATTTTAGATATCAATGTAAGTGATTATATTCAAAATTTCAGATTGGAGAAAGCCAAAGTCCTCATAAATGATTCAAACCTTTCAATTACCGAAATAGGTTATTCGGTTGGTTTTTCTTCACCAGGATATTTTTCAAAATCATTTAAGAATAAATTTGGTAAAACTCCAAAGTATTTCAGAAATAAATAGCTGATTCTCATTTTTTTCTCAACTATATTACCCAATAATGTAACAAAATTACCATCCATTTAATTTTTTTATTGACTAATTTTTTATTTTTTAATTCATAAATATCATATTATCAATTAGTTAATTTCATTTATGCTATAATTTTATCTTTTTTTTAACAATGTAACAATCCTTATAACGATTGCATAATTGCTTTAATAGATTTACAAAAAATCAATTTAGGTAATGAGCAAAAAAATACTAATCTGGTCCATTACAGCAGCCTTGGCTGGTTTCTTATTTGGGTTTGACACAGTAGTAATATCAGGTGCAGAAAAGAAGTTACAGTTATTATGGGGTTCATCAGATATGTTCCATGGTATTGTAGTCATCGGAATGGCACTATGGGGAACAGTGATTGGTGCTTTTTTTGGAGGTATTCCAACCAATAAAATTGGTCGTAAAAAAACGTTGATTTGGATTGGTGTTTTTTATACTATATCTGCATTGGGTTCAGCTTTAGCCAACGACCCAATTACCTTTGCTGTTTTTAGGTTCATTGGAGGTTTAGGTGTGGGTGCATCAACTATTGCAGCACCTGCCTATATATCCGAAATTGCACCTGCAAAAGATAGAGGTAAATTAGTTGGTCTCTATCAATTCAATATTGTATTAGGTATTCTAGTTGCTTTTGCATCTAATTATTTACTTAACAGTGTTGGCGAGAATGCGTGGCGTTGGATGGTAGGTGTAGAAGCAATTCCAGCTGCTTTATACACAATGTTTGCCCTGACACTACCAAAAAGCCCACGTTGGCTGCTTACCAAATTCAGAAACAATGAGGCCAAACGTGTTCTTAAAATAATCAACCCTGATCTTGATCCCGAAAAATTAATGGTGGAGATCAAAGATGAAATGGAACATACAGTTCCTAATGAGAACATTTTTCTAAAAAAATATAGATTTCTAATAATTCTAGCTTTTCTGATAGCCTTTTTTAATCAACTATCGGGGATCAATGCCTTCTTATATTATGCGCCTCGAATTTTAACGGAGGCCGGTCTTGAAGAAAGCTCAGCACTTTTAAGTAGCATAGGTGTTGGGATTACCAATTTGGTGTTTACACTTTTAGGAATTTATCTCATAGATAAATTAGGAAGAAAACAACTTATGTACTATGGTTCTATTGGTTACATCATTTCGTTGACTTTGGTGGCTTGTGGGTTCTTCTTTAATTGGCAGGGAAGCAGTATGCCTATATTCCTATTTATGTTCATAGCAGCACACGCCATAGGACAAGGCACAGTGATATGGGTATTTATTTCTGAAATTTTCCCAAATCATTTAAGAGGTTCAGGACAATCTTTTGGTAGTTCAGTGCATTGGGTGTTGGCTGCTGTTGTACCTTCTTTGGTACCCATCCTATTCGCGACAATTGGAGCTGGTGTAGTATTTCTGTTTTTTGCGATTATGATGGTTTTTCAGTTACTGTTTGTGGCATTTTTGATGCCGGAAACCAATGGTGTTTCATTGGAAGAATTAAGTAAAAAATTAATAAAGGAAGTTTAAAAATATGAAACGTCAACTCTTACTAATACTTTGTTTGTCCTTTTTTGTAGCATGCAAGTTCAATAATGGCTATGATCAAGAAAGTTCAACCATAGGTATAATAATGCATTCTGAAGAAGAACTATACCGTCCAAGATTTCACTTTACACCAAAAACAAGTTGGATGAATGATCCTAACGGGTTGGTTTATTTAAATGGGAATTACCATTTATTTTATCAATACTATCCAGACAGCACAGTTTGGGGGCCGATGCATTGGGGACATGCAAAAAGCAAAGATCTTCTTCAATGGGAACATAGACCCATTGCCCTCTATCCAGACTCTCTTGGGTATATTTTTTCGGGAAGCGCAGTTATTGACAAGAACGATACTTCTGGCTTTGGAAAAGATGCCATGGTTGCTATGTACACCTATCATGATCCTGTTAAGGAAAAAGCGGGTGAAATTGATTTTCAAACTCAGGGTATAGCTTTTAGTAATGATGAAGGCGAAAGTTGGAAAAAGTATGAAAACAATCCTGTTATCAAAAATCCTGGGATTAGAGATTTCCGTGATCCAAAAATGTTTTGGAATGAAGAGAAATCAATTTGGCAAATGGTTTTGGTGGCAAAAGATCATGTTCAGTTTTATGAATCCAAAAATCTAAAAGATTGGTCTAAAATAAGTGAGTTTAAATTTGAGGATAACCCACCTTTGGGTGTCTGGGAATGTCCAGATTTATTTAAGTTGAAAGTTGATGGAACCCAAGAAGAAAAATGGGTACTAATAGTGAGTCATGGTAATGGAGCTCCAAATGGCGGTTCAGGAACGCGGTATTTTGTTGGAGATTATGATGGAACATCCTTTACAACCAATCAGAAAACTAGTCGTTGGGTAGATTATGGAACCGATAATTATGCTGGGGTCACTTTTAATAATGAGCCAAACGACAAGAGAATTTTTATAGGTTGGATGAGCAATTGGAATTATGCTACAACTACACCTACCAAAACATGGCGAAGCGCCATGACGCTTCCTAGAGAGTTGTCATTATATAAAAATAATAATCAATATTACTTAAAGAGTGGTTTATTAAAAGGTTTTGCTCTCATAACAAATGCCATTCCTGAAAACGAAATTACAGGAGAAGTACCTTATACTTTTAGTTATGATAAGTTACAAGAAAGTATGATTTCATTTGATGCTGAAATACAGGATAGTATCAATATCGTCTTGTCAAACAATAATAATGAAGCTTTTAAAATCAGTTACAATACTGTTGAAGGTATATTGAGGCTTGACAGAAGCCAATCAGGACAAGTTGATTTTAATGAAAAATTTAAAAACAGTTCAATTCAAACTTTGTCTATTGGAAAAGTGGATAAACTGTCTTTTAAATTGGTTTTGGATGCTTCTTCAATTGAAATATTTATCAATGATGGAGATTATGTCATGACCAATCAAATATTTCCAACAGAAAATTACACATCCTTTAGGTTAAATAAGGAAGTAATTATTAAAAATTTTAAAATAAATTCAATAAGTCATGATTAATAAAAACGAACATAAAATATTGAATTTAAAACACTTTTTTGGGGCGTTAATTTTGGTCTTTGCTTTTAATTGTAGTAAAGCTTCTGACAGTCCTAGTCCAAATCCAAATCCAGATCCAATGCCAACCAATGTGTTAAGGGAAATTTTCGAGTTTAAATTTAGCGAAACTTCAGGTACTGTTACATCAGAGACTTTTACAGATAATGACTTTAATGTTATGGGAAGTGCCGTAAACCGGATGGGTGGTGTTCAAGGGAATGGGTTATTTTTTGATGGGCTTTCCAATGAAGTGAAGGGAACATTGCCAACCAGTCAAATGCCCAATATGAATTTTGTTGTGTCTTTATGGACATCACCGAAAGCTTATCCAATTGGAAAAGCCGCCATGTTGGCTTTAACTTCTATAAACTCTAATACAGGAGTAATGGTAGGGTTGAATAAATACGGACAGATAGTTGTTCAATATTATATAAATGGTGCTTTTTCTGAACAAATTACTACTGAAAGTTTAAAAAGAGATCAGTGGAATCATGTAGTCGTTGGCTTGACTTCAGAAAAGAAATATGTTATAATTTATTTAAATGGTGTTGCACTTAAAACTGCTAATGTGCCATCGGGGAGCATCTCTTGGCCAACAACCAACACCCCTGTGTCCATAGGTAAAAACACAATGAATGAAATGATGGGTATTTACGATATTGATTATTTCTCAGGTGCATTAGATGAGATAAAAATTTATGCTGGTGAAGCTACTCAAGAAAATGTTAATAAAATAAAAAACAACTACAATGCTCCAAACACAGTAAATTATTCAAACAGCATAGATTTTTCTGGTGATAGTAATCGTCCTACATATCATCCAATTCCTGATTATGGTTGGGCGAATGAATCTTATGGATTGATATACCAAGGTAATAAATACCACATGTTTTATCAAAAAAACGAGGTGTTTTTGGGTATCTCTCAACAAAATTGGGGCCACTTCACAAGTACAGATTTGGTGAAATGGGATGAACAAAATGCAGTATTATGGCCTACTCCAGGTTGGGATAATTTTGGTATTTGGAGTGGAGGCTCAATAATTCTTCAAGATGGTACGCCTGCAGTTGTGTATACAGGAGTTGATGGAGTAAAAGCGGGGATAGGAACAGCCACTTCTTCTGATAATTATCAAACTCTTAATAAAAATCAGAGTAATCCAGTAATTCCAACTGCTCCAAACACAGTTGATATGGATTTTCGCGATCCTTTTGTGTGGTTTAAAGACGGAAAATATCATATGATTATAGGTAGTGGTATTTCGTCTACCGGAGGTAATGTAGTGTACTATAGTAGCACAAATTTTAATAGCTGGACTTATGGAGGCATTTCTTTACAAGGGAGTAAGGCTAATGGGGAAGGTGCCTTTTGGGAAGTACCCATTTTATATGAATTTCCTAACGGAAAAGAAATGTTATTGGTGCAAAAAACACCAGATGCAACTCCAGCCAGGACATTTTATTGGATTGGGGAATTTGAAAACGGAATGTTTACACCAGATTTTACAATACCTAAAAATTTAGAAGTAGTTAATGGTTTTTTATCTCCTACTGTTACAACTGATCAAACTGGTCTCACCACAGCAATTGGTATTATACCAGATGAAGTAAATGCAGACTTCCAAATGGAACAAGGTTGGGCCAATTTATTTAGTGTACCTCAAGTTTGGGATCTTGACGCAAACAATAATGTTATAGTAAAACCGCACCCCAATTTAAACAGTTTGCGAGGTAGCGTAATTAGTTTTAATGGACTATCCATCCAAGCTGGAGGCTCAAATTATTTGAATAATTACAATGGACGTCATTTTGAAATGGAAGCTATAATTAATACAGGTGATGCGAATCAGATAGGGTTTATTTTCGGTAAAACACCCAATAATGAAGAGTTTTATAGAGTATATTATGATATGATAACCCAAGAATGGGTGGTTGATGCTGCTAACTCATCTTTAAGTACTAAAGTAAGACGTGATGTTAGAAAAGGGTCTTATTCCATTTCTCCAGGAAGTACAATTAATTTAAGAATATTTATTGATGGTTCCGTTTTAGAAGTCTTTTTAGATAATAAAGCGCATTTTACTGGACGATTTTTTCCAACATTTACCAATGCAACTGGGGTAGATTTATTTGCCATTGGAGGTACTGCAACAGCAGATATAAACTTATATGATATTAACAACTAAAACCAAAATCCAATGGAAAAAATTATATAAAAAGAACTCTTATGTCCAATTTGAATTCTTGATTTCATAAAATCATTTCCAGTTCAATTTAAGAAATGAAAGTTTTACTAACAAAATCAATTAAACTAAATGAAGAACAAATTTTTAATTAATATGAAACAACTAAAATTTATTTGTTTGTTTTTATTTTCAATGGTCGCCTTCGGTCAGGATGTAACAATTAATGGATCCGTTACCTCGGAAAGTGATGGACAAGTCTTACCTGGAGCAACCGTTTTAATACAAGGAACAAACAAGGGAACAACAACTGATTTTGATGGAAACTATCAGTTGGAAGCAAAACAGGGAGATGTATTGGTTATTTCCTATGTAGGTTATAAGGAGGCTAAAATTACTGTGGCTGATGGAGCAAATTACAATGTAGTGCTACAAGAAGATATTGCACAGCTTGAGATTGTTATTGTGACTGGGTATGCTACTGAAAAGAAGAAAGACATCACAGGTGCCATTACGGTTGTTGATGTTGATGAATTAAATTCAGTAGCAACGCCTAATGTTATATCAAAACTGCAATCTAAAGTACCGGGGTTATCGTTAACTTCATCTGGAGTTCCTGGTGGAAATGACACACAAATATCCATTCGGGGATTGACATCTGTATTTGGCGGTACTGGTCCATTATGGGTAATAGATGGTGTGCAAACTAGCAGTCCAGCAGGTTTAAATCCAAATGATATT
>Ga0214471_10002489_pt1 | contig 14465 bp, 15 predicted proteins | sample RVTome_5_FD_207665 | JGI IMG/M metagenome (GOLD analysis project Ga0214471, IMG submission 207665) | Soil microbial communities from uranium-contaminated site in the Upper Colorado River Basin, Wyoming, United States - RVT142D155 | ecosystem: Environmental > Terrestrial > Soil > Contaminated >...
GCGAGACTGTCAACCGGAAATTCGACGACTTCCACACCGAGTTTTTTGCCTGTTGAACGTATCGACTTCAGGTAACTCAATCCCGCCGGGTCGTCGACAGTCAGTACTCCAAGGCGCGGGTCGCGTCCGGTTTTCGATTTAAACGACTCTACCCTCTCAGCGGTGTAATCGTTGATTTCTCTTGCTACAGGTTTACCTATTAATGTTCTAGCGTCAGCCATTGAAACTTGTCCTCCGGGAGAGGGATAGTAACACAGTCAAGCCAAATCCGGTAGACCAGGTTAGTTGAATAACTAATTCAGGATAAATTTTAGTGCGATATCGTCGCGTGGAGAACTCTTGCTTTCATATAATTCCAAACTTAAGATGTAGCCGAATTCGGCGCACACAGAATTTAAGGAATTTTTTCCGATAACGCTTTAAGCCTTAAACCGGAATGTAATTCATTGAAAACCGTCAGATGAGACAGAATCCCCTGGACAATTTCGTCAAAATTATCGGACTGGCCACTCCACCTGTATATCTCGCTGTGGGTTGGATATTCGAAGCCTGGTGGGTTGGATTAATCGGATTTATTTATGCGCTGATACTGCACATCGCGGTTATTTACCCGCTTGCGAACATGTCCAATATCGGGATTAATAAATGCCCGGCTAAGTCGTTTGGCCGTCCATTCTCCAGGGCATTCATTGCCAGGGTAATATTCGGACACCTGATCGCCTTAGCCTTGATTTACTCTCAATCAACCGGGTGGTGGGTATTTATTCCTGTCGTACTGGTTTATTTTTTTCTGGATTACGTGCTCTCAAAAAAATATCTTCCCGACCTCTCCACTGACCGTGTCGATTTCAGAATCAAGTAAGACGGGAGAAAATATTAAGTGTGGGTAATATTAAATTAATGGTGGGCGCGAATGGATTCGAACCATCGACCTCTACCGTGTGAAGGTAGCGCTCTAACCAACTGAGCTACGCGCCCGCATGGGCAGAAAAATATACTACACGATCAGACGCCTGTAAAGAATGCGCTAGCGTTCATTCCTGCCAAGCCAGAGCTCTTCTTCCACTTTGTTCTCTTTGTTAATTGCCCTCGCTATCAAAAACAACAGATCACCCAGCCTGTTCAGGTATATCAGCACGCTCGATACCCGCTGCCCGGTATGGAGGAGCTCGGTTACATGCCTTTCCGCAGCCCGAACCACACATCGAGCCCAGAAACATGTTGACGCCGATGCGGTTCCGGTTGGGAGAATGAAATTCTTAAGGGGCGGAAGCGTTTCTTCCAAAGCGGCACATTCGGCTGTCAGGTCGCTGATCATTTTGGACGTTACCCTCGGCACCTCGATGGCAACCGACGGTGTCGCGAGGTCGGAACCTACAATGAAAAGATCCCGTTGAACTTTCAAAAGTATGTTATCGAGGTACTTAGGCACATCCGGAAATGCCCTGACCATACCTATAGCGCTGGAAACTTCATCCACCGTGCCATAGGCTGCAAGCCTCGGATGATTTTTGGAGACCCTCTCTCCTCCGAATAATCCGGTACTGCCATCGTCGCCGGAACCGGTTGTGATCGACATTGGTACATCCTCCTCGTCCGGTTTGCACTTGAGAATATCGAATCCTATTTCATCCATTCGCCGTGCCGGCCCCTGGACCTCTGTTCCCATTCACGGCGAATATTTCCGTAATGGGTCTGCCAGTTTCCTCCACGGCGAAATGCGAATGCAAGCTTCGTTAAATCCCATAGCTCCCTGAATCCAATTTTAAATCCCAGCCATATCCATCCGCCGACCAGCAGGAACAGGATGAATGCGAGGAATAACAGAAACGCAATCAGTGCAGCCGGCAGTATGAAAACGAAGAACACCACTGCCAGGCCGAGAAATATCAGTGTGCCGACAATCGCCGCGACCCACCCCTCGAATTTTGACGTGCGGGTGGATCCGTCGGGTAATTGTCTCTTGTACTCAAATTTCATAATAAATCCAGTCTCATATTACTACAGATGTCGGGATTTAAAAATGATTGACTATGCTCCGGAAAGTTGCAGGGAGCGATAGCGTTAAAACGGGGCGCCGGCGACAAGCCGGTTTAAAACCGGGAGCGCATGCGCCACTGTCGATCGCCGCACAAACTCTGAATAATATTAATGCTGAATTTTCTTAATTAATTATGAAAAAATCCGCGCATGCATCTAACTAAATTAGAAACGCGGATAGAATGCTATCCCCCAGGAAATACTTGCCCGAAAGGTGGGTATTTCCTACTTTTTAGTCCAGCGCGTAGATAAATCTCTCCGCTGCAGTATAGTGGCCGGCTTTTGCAAGCGCACACAGCAGTGCGAGGGCCCTGTCCCGGTCTCCGGGATACGACTCCACCTCTTCAACCATTTCCTCAAGTTTCACCGGATCGATACCAGCCCCATTTAAGGACGCATTAAAATATTCCCTGGCTTTCAGTGGGATCAGCCTCATTGCCTGCCCGATATATTTCGATGCCTTCGCTAATTCCCTGATTTTAGCGGCATTCAGGCCACCAATGAGAAGTCCCGCGAACGAATTCGGGTGATTTTCAATGTATTTGTCGAGGTATTCAGCCGCTTCCGGATACCTCTTCATCAGGTACAACGACCGTCCGGCGACAAGTTTGATCTTATCGGGTAAATTTTCCTGGTTGAGTAAAGCGGAAATATTCCTTAACGCTCCCGGCGCATCGCCCTTTTTTAAGTCTTCCATGGCACGCGAAACAGCCATTCCGATCTCGCGCTCCGACATCTTGAGGGTGCTTTGATGGGCCGCTGAGGTGGTTTTGAATAATGTGAAAAGGAACATGGATTTGTCCGTTGGGAGTCCTGAAGAGATTTAAACTAAATTAATGTCGGGGGATCATGGAAAATGTGGGACAATTTACATGCCTGGAAATGGGAAAAAACCGGATTAACCTGTAATGGAAATATATCGCAAAACCTGCTTCCGTTGTGATACCATAGCAGGGGGGAACGACTGATGAGTCAACTTGAAAAGATAGACATTAAAGCTTACCGGGACGAAATGACGGAGTTTCCATCGTTGCGTAATCCGGCGGATCGCCACAAGAAAATTCTACGATGGCTGACCAGGCTATCAACCGACCTGGGATGTCCGCCACCGGTTCTTGTCGGATGCGGCGCTGTCGAAGTTTATACCGACGCGCAGACCGCGACAGGCGACGTGGACATCATCGCGCCCGACCTCGGAAAACTCTGGTCTGCCCTTTTGGAGCTGGGTTTCCAGCGGTCGTCAGACCAGAGATTCTCATTCCATCAATCTTATTCGCTTCTCTTCGAGTTCCCGTCGGATAAACTTCGGGAAGGCGAGGAAACCGTGAGTATCGATATCGACGGGGTCGAGTGCAAGGTCATAAGTCCCGAGGACCTGGTGATCGACAGGCTCGAGATGTTCGAAGCTACCAACAGCGGTACCGACCTTGTTTACGCTTACATGATCTACCACGGGCTGCACGACAAGCTTAACCATAAAAAGATCGTGGACAGGGTGAAAAAATCCGATTTGAAAAATATTTTCAAATTCATTCACAGCCTGCATATAAAAGCGAAAGACGAGGGTATTTCGATCGACGAGCAGGGAAGCGAAATTTCAGAACATATCAGAAGGAAGATGTCCTGACCATGACAGAATGGGAAACTTTAATGGCGGATGAAGACAGGTTCAGAAGGAAGACTTTCGCGCGGGCTTTGCTGATGGCGGTCGACGAGGATTGCCTTACCAGAAAACCGCGCGACCCGTCCAAGGAAACCCTGATGAAACAGCTCGGGCTTCCCGAGCGGTACCCCGAAGTCGATACTAAATCGATTCACAAAAGTTCTGATGAATAAGTAGATCTCCAGACCATGGCTGTACGCACCGACAAAGCTATTGCGGATCTCGCGGAAAAACTTGGCGAGATACAGCTCCTCGATCCAGGGGAAAGACACATATTTCTCCTCTGGCTGATTACCCGCGGGATGACTCTCCTCGGTGCCGACAGACCTGTAATGGTAGGCGGCGGATCGGTTGAACTTTATACCAGCATACACATAGCAACCGGCGACCTGGATCTTGTCGTCAAGGATATCGATGCATGCGTCTTCGTGCTGGAAAGTCTAGGATTTGTCCGCCATGAAAATACCAACCATTTCGTAAATCGCGACTGCGCGATGCTTGTGGAACTTCATGGAAAGCAGCTTTTTCCCGGAGAAGAATCTGTCGAACTCTCTTACCGGAAATCGCTTTTGCGCGTTATCAGTCCCGAGGACTGCATCGTCAACAGGCTTGCGGAATATAAAAAGCACGGCTCAACCATGGACCTCCTTTCGTCACTGTACATCTCCATGCTCGTACGCGAACGCCTGGATTTCAAACGGCTGCATCAGCGGATCGATGAATTCGGGCTTTTGGATTACTACCGGCTTATCCAGGACCTTGGACGGCAGGTCGTTCTTCAGCATATCGGTCCCGACGAGGTCGCCGGAGTTCTCATTAATTTTATAAAAACCGGGGAGTATCGCGAATGCGCGTTTTGAAGTACGATCAGATCGTCAAGGATAAGGAGTCAAACATGGCATTTGGCTACCAGCTCATTCGCGCGATAGACCCTCGCCTTATTACCCACCGTCCGAGAGATATCGAAAAGGCCATCCTCATGAAGGAACTCGGAATGGACCTCACAATGGCGGAAGCCCCGCCCGGAAAAAAATCCAAATCCTGATAAATTTAATGATAATACAAGACCAGGTATTATTCCGTTTCCGTAAGCCTCTCAAGCGGAGCTTTCAGTTCACTGAGTAGCTTCTGTCCCGTCTCTTCAAAATTTATCTGAAGGAAATGGTCCCCGCCTCCAGCCTGCTGTATCTTTACCACCTTTCCCTCACCGAAGGTCGGATGCTTCACCCTCTCTCCGACAGTGTAAGTAGATGGGATTTTCGGAGTGTCTTTAGCCTCGCGCAGGCGACCAAGAAGTTTGTCGCGGGTTCCTGAATTCACCATGCTGTCGCGCCGTTTTTCTTCAGCCCATTCGTATGCGCGCGGAAGAACGTTCCATCCTTCACCCATTCCCGAGTACTGCTCATCGACAAGGTTTCTCATTTTCGACGGCACGCGCATTTCCTGTTCGACTTCGCCCTCCAGCGCCCTTCTGCTGATCTTGTCGGTTGGCATTATCAGCTCACCAGGTATTTCGGAGAAAAATCTCGACGGTATCGCGCCGCCGACCGGATTGCGGTTCCTCCAGAACATGCTCGACCGCTTATAAACCGCCGACATGAACAGGCGGTCCATCGCGCGCGTTATCCCGACATACGCAAGCCTACGCTCTTCTTCCAGCTCACGGTCGTCGTGCATCGATCTTGCGTGCGGAAACAACCCTTCTTCCATACCGGCCAGAAATACAACCGGAAATTCAAGACCCTTCGCCGAATGGGCAGTAAGGCATTTCACGCAATCGTCGGTATTTCTCATGCTGTCGGTATCCTGGATCAACGCCACGTGTTCCAGGAATACCGGAAGCCCCTCGGTCGGATACGCCTCGTCGAATCTCGTGATCGCCCCTTTAAGTTCCTCAATATTTTCAAGCCGCGATTCAGCCTCGATGGTATCCGAGTCTTTCAGGCGCCTTTCATATCCCGACTCGTCAAGTATTCTTCCGGTCAGTTCAAACACGGAGAACGATTCTTTTTCCTCGTGAAGCAGCCGGACCATGTCGCAGAAGCGGATGATCCTGTTTGCAGCGTAAGTTCCCAGCTGAATCCACAGATCTTCCCTAAATGGAATTTCATGGAGCCCGATATCCTGCTCGGTTAAAAGCTGCAGGAGTTTAGTGAAACTTTGCTGCCCGATCCCGCGAGTGGGAGTGTTTATTATTCTCTGGAGGCTGATAGTATCCCACGGGTTCTGAACCAGCTTCAGGTACGCAATGACATCCTTGATCTCCTTCCGCTCGTAAAACCTGAACCCGCCGATAACCTGGTACGGGATCGAGTACTGTGTAAAGATTTCCTCGAACATTCTCGACAGGGAATTTGTCCGGTACAGGATCGCGAAGTCGTTGTAACTCCGCTTATCCGCTTTCATGTGGGTTTCGATGGTCTCGGCGATAAAAATCGCTTCATCTTCGTCTGTGTGGCAGTACCTGAATGAAAGCGGTTCGCCTTCGCCACGGTTTGTCCAGAGATTCTTGTAATGCCGTTTCGGATTATTTTTTACCAGTGCGTTCGCAGCATCGAGTATGTTCGAGTGTGACCGGTAGTTTTCCTCGAGCTTAACCACCGCCGCGCCGGGGAAATCATCCTCGAAATTCAGTATGTATTTCGGATCGGCACCACGGAACTTGTAAATCGACTGGTCGTCGTCACCGACCACACACACATTGCTGTCGCGTTCAGCCAGCAGTTTGGTGAACACGTATTGAGCCTTGTTGATGTCCTGGTACTCATCCACCTGAATGTACCGGTAGCGGTTCTGAAGCCTGTCCTGCGTTTTCGGCGACTCCTGCATGAGCTCGACCGCCTTCATTATCAGGTCGTCGAAGTCGAGCGCTTTGATCTGGATAAGTCCCTTCTGGTACGCCTCGTAAACTTCCCCTACAATCGTCTCCCAGCGGTCCATCGCTTTTTCCTGGTAAGATTTCCAGTCGATTAGATTGGACTTCGCCGTCGATATCGCTCCGGCAATCGAACGTGGATCGTAATGGTTCGGATCAATGCCAAGCCCTTTCTGGCACCGCTTGATAAGGATCGCGGATTCAGTGTCGTCGAAGATCTGGAATTCGGTCGGAACACCGATCTCGCCCCCGAATTTTCTGAGGATCTGCGAGCAGGTGCGATGGAATGTTCCAAGCGGAACCTCATGACCTTCTATCCCGACCAGCTTATGCACACGGTTGCGCATCTCCTCAGCGGCTTTATTGGTGAATGTCACACCGAGGATCTGCCACGGCTTGCAGGTCTTGGTGAAGATGAGGTTGGCTGCTCGATACGCGATAACGCGAGTCTTGCCGCTGCCTGCGCCGGCAAGCACGAGCACGGGTCCGTGGATTGACTCCACAGCTCTCCTTTGCTCGGGATTGAGGTCAGTCTCGAGGACTTTGTCGAACTGGATTACCGCCATACAACTGTTAAGTTATGAGGATAGCACGGAGGGTTAGCATAGAACAACGGGCAGGCGAAAAATATTTCTTTATGCCTGTTTTATGAATCATTCCCTTTAAAATTATAAGAACTGCCTGTATTTCCATGCATATCTGTCCTTTCCAGCGGATCATTTCCAGACCATTTGAACAATTTTCTTCCTTCCCCGAATGCTCCAGTCAGATCGACATCCATCTCCTCATAATTCGGGATTTCATTTATGTATTCTCCGGTTACTACATAATCAATTCCATATTGCTCAAGCCTGAATGCCGTTTCATCATCAAGAATTCCGGTCTCGGCTGAACTTTTGAATGCAGGGATAATTTCACCGCGGATAGCCTCATTCCATTGTGCCGGAGGCAAAGGCGTGTACGGGTCCATTGTCTGGACGCCGAACATTATCGGAGTGTTCCCCGAACACAAATCCGGAAGATGATCCTGCGGAGTGAACATGTTGAAATCCAGGATATCTATCTCGTCGAACAGTTTTGCTTCTGTTACAAGAAGGCGTGGCGGCACGTTATCGTCCCTCGTTATGTGGCTGAAAAATTCATTTGTGATACGGGAATATTTTTCCATCGGCATTGTCGCCAGACGTCCTACAGGAAACATGATGAACAGGTGGAAAAATATATACAGGCCTAGCGTGAGTTTTGTCATCACTGGAAATTCAGGTCTCGCGAGCCCTCCGATGACCATCAGCGCAATGACCATATCAATAAGGAAAATTGTTCCACCCCATCTGATAGCACGTGAATTATCAATCGTCAGCAGAAATATCACCAGCAGGAACATAAGGATTCCCGAAATCCATGAAAAATGTCGCCAGTTAATTTTTATGGGGTTCTCTGTGTCAGTGAGTGATGATAAATGAGACGCTCCTAGTGCCGAAAGCACGACAACAACCCCGATCGCGAAACGTCCGATATACCTGAATTTATCGAGCAGTGGCAGCTTGATTAGTAAATGCCATAGAGGATTGTACATCGCGAAAGCAAGAATCAACGCCGCCAGTCCCATAATTATAAGTGGGGCGTCAGCTTTCCAGTTTTTCCTTATGGTAAAGATCCTTAGTGTCGCAAGGACTGAGCATAGCAGCCCGACATAGATAAGGCTCGATCCCCAGTGGACTACTTCTGTGGGTTCGCCGTAGCTTGGGAAATAATACGCTGATCCCAGCCGCAGCGGATTCAGCCATGTCCCTAAATAATAAAAGCTATTAGATATACCTGCCCTGGCAGTTTCAGGCAGATATCCCAGTACGGCGAATAGCAATGGAGCGCCAATCACCATGGTTCCACCTATAAATGAGCCAATAATGGCAGCGGATTTTTTCAGCCTGTTTATCCTGCTCGGATTTTCTGAAAACACATGGCCCGCTAAATAAAAAATTACCAGGACGAACATGTAGAAGAAAATCTGCGCATTTCCAGCCAGAAAAACGAATCCCGCGACAATTGCGATTATTCCCAGGCTTTTCATAGCCAATTTTTCTCCGGGATTTTCTATCATCCTGTCGCAGAGCCATAAAAAAAGCGGGAACCACACGACAGACTGCAGCAGCGCCATCGACGTGATGTGAAACAATAAAAACGGGGCTGTCTGGAACATCACCGCTCCGAAAAATGCGCCAATCTGATTCGTTCCACGTCCCCTCAGCCACAGATACATGAACTGTCCTGCCAGGATGAAGTGGATGATGTAGGTCAGATTCGCCCAGTAGAAAAAATTGCCAGGCAAATGCATGAGCCAGTTTCCCGGATACAGAAGTCCCGACTCGCTCTCAGCGAACTGCGGCATTCCCGTGTACATGTAATGGTTCCAGATCGGGAAGTGCCCGTCGCGGACCATCTCTACGTCGTACCATTTAAGGGGGAGATTCAGGCGGGTGACGTCCCAACCTGCAAACTGCGAGTAGCCGATCAGTTCCGGGAAGAACATCGCGCATGGGATTAAAAGCAGCAGGATATGGAATATGTCGATTCTGCCTTTCAACGGGTGAATCATACATATTTAGGGAGGGCGATTGAAGTTATAAAGAGAATTTTATGCCATTACTGATATAATTGCGGATTCAATATTATTCAGGGAGAGTACAGAATGGGATCAGGTTCAGTCGTTATTGTTACTTTATTTGTCCTCATCTTTGCATTTGTAGAGATGGTCTGGGTCCTGAATCGTATTATTAACGCGGGACCTCATGAAGTGCTTGTTATTTCCGGACGCAGGCGAAGGATTAGACTTCAGGATGGCAAATTTGCCGAGGTTGGATTCAGGATGTTGAAAGGGGGGCGGACATTCATCTGGCCGTTCATCGAGAGGGTGGATAGATTATCCCTGGAACCGATGCCTATCCAGTTACGCTATGAAGATATCGCGATCAAAGATAATTCCAAAATTAAATTTGAAGGCTCGGCGATTGTGCGTATTCCAAATGAGGACGAATGGATAGTGTATGCCGGCAGCAGCCTGCTGTCCAAGTCGAGTGATGAGATAGCAATGCTCGCAAAGCAGAAGATAGAATCGGTACTGAGGCTTATGCTGAAATCCATGACTTTCGATGAGATAAATTCAAGCTGGGAGAAAATATATGAGTACGTCCGGCAGGAAACGTACGAGGACCTGAAAGGCTTCGGGCTGAAACTCCTTGATTTCGGGATTCGCATCATTTCGACATATCCGCAGGAAACGGCAAGCGTATCATCGTAGCGCCGGCTGCCTGGAGTCTGTAGCAAAAGTCTGAATTATTCTAATATGGATGGATACCGCCGACAAACTCGGGGGACCAAGAGCCTGCTATCAATGATGGAACACCGGGTTGTCGGCGTAATCTCACTATTCATGCACTATCGCCGACAATCCTGCCTTCTCACTCCATCGTCACCTGGTTGCTGGACGTTTGTCGGCGGCACCCGGATTCCCCCCTCCGACTTTTTCAACAGCCCCTTCCAGATCAGCGTTGCCTGTTTTATTTCCCCCATTTTTACCGCCCTAATGCATTAAATCCCTGAAACTTTCCAACTTTTCACAAGTCAAGTTTCTGAATCGAAGACATGGTGCTATAATGGCGTCGGTTTTCAGGATTAATAGGATTTAATTCTTTCATATTTGCAGGATCGATGAATTTCCACCGGATTTAATGCCGGACGGAGGCTAGTCATGACAATTCTCATATCTATTTACTGGATCCTTTTCCTTGTTGGTCTGGGATTCGCTGTGGTTAGCGCGTTATTGTCCGGCGTAAGCGAAGCTTTCGGGGGCGGTCACGACATTGACTTCAGCCACGATGTAGATGTCGGAGGCGGCGTCGACCATGATGTGGGATTTGGCGATTCCAGCGCTGATTCGTTCCACGGACATGGTGAAATAGCGCTTAATCCTGTGTCACCATTAACAATAGCCTCGTTCATTGGCGGATTCGGCGGCGGCGGGTTAATAGGCTATTACATGCACCTGCCGACAGTCGGTACAGTATTGATAGCTCTTCCTGTCGGATTCCTGGTCGCATTCAGCCTGTATTACCTGATGTACAAGATCAACCAGACAAATATATCTTCGGAATCCAGATTCAGTGAAGTTGTGGGTGTATCCGGCGAGATCATCACTCCGATTGTTGAGGATGGCACCGGTGAGATCGCCTATGTCTCCAGGGGCAGCAGGTACGCATCTCCCGCCCGATCAATAGACGGGCGCAGCATAAAGAAAGGCAGAAGTGTTAAGGTCTGGAGAATTGTTGGAAGCACCTGCCTGGTCAAGGAGATCGAGCCTGAAGAGGCTGATATGCCAGGCGTTGATACTCTCGATGAGCGTACTCAAAAGAGCAACTAATGCATTCATTTATCATAAAAAAACAATTGGATTAATTCCAGGAGGCGGACATGGATCAAGGAATGATCGCTTTAATAGTTGTCGGCATTTTACTGATACTGTTCATTCTCGCAGTATTTGTACTGAACAGAATTCAAAAGGCGGGTCCGAACGAGGTTCTTGTAATTTCAGGGCGTCGCCGAAAGATAAAGCGCGATGATGGATCGGTATTCGACGTCGGTTTCAGGATGCTGAAAGGTGGACGTACATTCGTCTGGCCTTTCATCGAGCGGGTCGACCGCCTGTCCCTTGAAATAATGACCCTGGACGTCCGTACGCCGGAAGTTTACACGGCTAAGGGTGTTCCGATCATTGTCGACGGTATCGCCCAGATTAAGATCAAGGGCGATGATATATCGATCGCGACTGCCGCGGAGCAGTTCCTGTCGATGGGAACCGATCAGATACGGAACATAGCCCTGCAGACGGTCGAGGGCCACTTGAGGGCAATTCTCGGTACGTTGACGGTTGAGGAAACCTACGCAAACCGCGACGCTTTCGCGGCGAAGGTCCAGGAAGTCGCGTCGTCCGACCTCGCAAACATGGGCCTGACGATCATCTCATTCACGATTAGAGATATTCGCGACAACCAGGGATACCTCGATGCTCTCGGTAAACCGCGTACCGCGCAGGTTAAGAGGGACGCTGTTATCGGCCAGGCCGAAGCGGACAGGGACTCGACCATCAAATCCGCGCAGGCGTACCAGGAAGGGCAGGAAGCGAAATTCCAGGCCGACACCGGTATCGCCCAGGCGGAGCGGGACTACCAGATCAAGGTAGCCGAGTATACCGCCGCGGTTAACAAGGAAAAGGCGAAGGCCGATCTTGCCTACGACCTGCAGAAATACGAAACCGCTCAGGCTGTTAAACAGCAGGAAATCGAGGTCGAAGTTGTCGAGCGTAACAAGCGTATTGAGGTCCAGGAGAAGGAAATTCAGAGGCGTCAGAGAGAGCTGACCGCTACGATCGAGAAGCCTGCCGAGGCTGAAAAGTACCGTGTTACCACGATCGCCGACGCCGAGAAGTACAAGCTGCAGACTGAAGCCGATGGTTTCGCCGCGGCTGTAAAATTGAAGGGTTTCGCCGAAGCGGATGTTATCCAGAAGACCGGTGAATCAGAGGCGGAAGCTAACAGGGCACGCGGTATCGCGCAGGCGGATGTCATCAGGGCTCAGGGTTTCGCGGAAGCGGAAGCCATGGAGCGGAAAGCACAGGCGTGGCGCCAGTACAACGAAGCCGCCATATTCCAGATGCTTATCGATAAATTACCGGAAATCGCAAGCGCGGTTGCGTCGCCTCTAGCCAAGACCGACAGGATCGTCATTATCAATTCCGGTGGTGGCGGCAATGGAGAGGCAGGCGGAGCGGGTGCGAGCAAGATAACGAAGGATGTAACTGATATCGTTGCGCAGCTTCCTCCCGTAATTGAATCGCTCACAGGTGTAGACATGGAAACTCTACTGAAGGAGATTCCGCAGATCCGCAAGAATATGTACGATGCCCAGAAATGGGAATCAGAAGGCGACAAGCCTAAGAAGTAAGTTTTCAAGTCAGGAAATTCCAGGACGCGCTTCAAGGTGTGTCCTTTTTTTATGTTCTTGTGGCGCTCACAAAATTCACTCCTGCGAATTTATGTGGGTGCATGGGTATCCTTCCAACGGATAAATGTCACTGCACCTGCATAAATCCGCCATTGACGATTGGATTAAATTGCCAGATTTGAATGGCGGATTTTGCAGGCGCCACCCAGGATTGACTGAACTTAAATATTTTCAATTAATTTTGTAACCATCCTTTATCCATAAGTAATATTAAAAATGCTAATCTCCTCTTAATAATTAAAAGGAAATCACTATTCTTATGATCGAAAAAAGAGCCATAACTTCAAGACCTGTCGACGATTTACTCGCACGTCGATGGTCCGGACGTGCATTTGATCCGGACAAACACGTAACCCGTGATCAGCTTCTTTCCATTCTGGAAGCCGCCAGGTGGGCTCCGTCATGCTGGAACGACCAGCCGTGGCGCTATCTTGTATGGGACAAAAATGACGATGCGGAATCGTACAAAAAAGGATTTGAATGCGTCAGTGAAAATAATAAAAAGTGGGTCGTTAATTCCAGCGTACTAATGTGTGCCATTGCATCACACCGCTTCACCCACAATGACAAACCTAATCGATGGGGGGAATATGATTCGGGCGCCGCATCGATGAGTATCTGCCTCCAGGCGGTTTCACTCGGCTTAATGGCTCACCAAATGGCTGGGTTCGATAAGGACATGGTAATCGAAAAATTTAATGTTCCTGAAAATTACACTCCAATGGCTATGATCGCTATCGGAGTGCCTGTGAACAGTATCGACGATGTTCCCGAAGAAAACAGGGAGCGCGAGCTTGCGGAACGATCACGTAATCCACTTGGCAATCGATTCTTCGACGGGACATGGGGTGCGGGGATAGAGTAAAATCTCTCCTTAATGCTATGGCTCGCGCTTACAGTTCTATCCACAACATCGATCGGCGTTATCCTTAAATTATCCGAGGGCCGAGTCAAAGAGCGCCTGACGATGCTGCTCTTTAACTACATTACCGCATCGGGAATCAGCTTCGTACTCTGGACCCGTACGGGAACAGGATTTTATCTCACTAAAAATTCATGGACTCTCGCACTTATCGCGGGAGTAATTTTTGCCCTTAATTTTTTCCTCTTTTCACTTTCCGTTAAACGGCGAGGGATCGCTCTTCCCTCTATATTGATGCGTCTAAGCGCGATCGTTCCCATATTTGCCGCGATTTTTTACTGGGATGAAATCACCACATTTGTACAGGTAATCGGAACTGCGGGAGCACTTGTCGCGGCAGTGCTGATGTCGATCGGGCTTCGCGGAGGCGATCTGAAATCAGGCATTCTCAAATCACCAGCGGCAATCCTGATTATCGAATCGATCCTGCTACTGTTCTGCTTTGGACTTGCCGACCTCTCCATGAAAATTTTCGATGAAACCGGCATCCAGTCTCAGAAACCGGCATTTTTCGCTGTACTTTTTTTCATCGCCGCGATCTCGATTGCGGTTTCAATGCTTACAGGAAAAATAGTGCCGAATTTAAAGGATTCAGTTTGTGGAATAGCACTCGGTGTGCCGAACCTGTTTTCCAGTTACTGCCTGATCGCAGCACTGAATGAGCTGCCATCCATAGTTGTATTTCCGACTGTCGCCGCAGCCACAGTAATGTTGATCATCCTGATCGCTCGGTTCATTTTCGCAGAAGAGATTGGAAGAGCGGGAGTTGCAGGAATTATCCTGACGATCATTTCCCTCATCGCGATAAATCTGTAATCCTACGGAATCCGGATTCGCTGTCCTTTTTTCAATTCCTCTTTTGAATAAAAAGTATCCCGCCAGATTATTCCGCCCCGTCGATATCCAAC
>Ga0214471_10002490_pt1 | contig 14460 bp, 12 predicted proteins | sample RVTome_5_FD_207665 | JGI IMG/M metagenome (GOLD analysis project Ga0214471, IMG submission 207665) | Soil microbial communities from uranium-contaminated site in the Upper Colorado River Basin, Wyoming, United States - RVT142D155 | ecosystem: Environmental > Terrestrial > Soil > Contaminated >...
ACGTCGACGACCTGCTCGACGTCTGCCGGCGGCACGCCGTGCGGGTGGTCCTCCCGCTCATCGATCCGGACCTCGACCGCCTGGCCCCCCACCTCCGGCGCTTCGCCGACGAGGGCACGACGGTCGTGTGTCCGGCGCCGGCGCTCGTCGAGCTGTGCCTCGACAAGTGCCGGTTCGAGGCGTTCGCGCGCGGCGAGGGGCTGGCGTACCCGACGACCCATGCGGCGCACGCGCTCGCCCCCGGGATGTTCCCGCTGTTCGCCAAGCGGCGGCGTGGCTTCGGCTCGGTCGGCGCCGGGATCTGCTGCTCGCTGGCCGAGGCGCAGGCGCGCCTGGCCCGGTATCCCGATCTCGTCTTCCAGGAGGTCATCGACGCCGAGGAGCTGAGCGTGGACGCGTACGTCTCCGCGCACGGGCGCTGCACCGTCAGGGTGCCGCGCGTGCGGGACCTGGTGGTCGGCGGCGAGGCCAAGCGCTCCCACACGGTCCGCTCGGGGCCGGTCGCCGGGCTGGCGGATCGCACGATCGAGGCCCTGGCCCGCCACGGCCTCCGGGGACCACTGACCGTCCAGATTTTCGGAGGCGCCTGTCCGACGCTCATCGAGGTGAACACGCGGGTCGGCTCGGGCTGCGTGCTCTCGAACGTGGCCACCGACGGGCGGTTGTTCCGCTCGATCCTGCACGAGGCATGCAGCGAGGTGAGCACGGGCGATCCGGACGACTATCACGGCGGCTTCCATCTCAGCCGCTACTTCGGCGACGTGATCCACGACGGGACGGGCCTCGTGGCGTCCTTCCCGGCGCCGTGAGGCCGCCGGCCATGATCCGGGCGGTCCTGTTCGACCTGGACGACACGCTCTACCGCGAGGACGACTTCGCGTGCAGCGGCTTCGGCGCCGTCGCCCAGGAGCTGGAGTCGCGCGGCGTCGGACGGGCCGCCGCCCTGCACGGGATGCTCGCGTCCATCCATGTCACGGAGGGCCGCGAGCACGTCCTGGACAAGCTGGCCGCCCGGCTGAATTTTCCCGGCGACTGGGTTCCGGGGCTCGTGGAGCGCTACCGCGCCCACGTCCCCACCATCACCCTGGCGCCGGACGCCGTCCGCGCGCTCGCCCGGCTGCGCGGCCGCTACCGGCTCGGCTGCGTGACGAACGGATGGGCCGCGGTGCAGCGGCGCAAGATCGCGGCCCTCGGCCTCGGAACGCTGCTGGACGCGATCGTCGTCGCGGACGATCACGGGCGGCGTCACTGGAAGCCGTCTCCGCTGCCGTTTCTCCACTGCTGCCGGCTGCTCGGCGTCAGCCCCGCCGAGAGTGTGCACGTCGGCGACGACCCGGAGCGCGATGTCCGCGGCGCCCGGAATGCCGGGATCGCCAGCGTCCGGGTCCGCCGCGAACCCGCCGATTGCCCGGACGACGCGCGCCCCGCCTGCGAGGTCCTCTCGCTCGACGAGCTCGAGCGGGTGCTGGACGACCTGAACCGCGCGGGCCCGGCCGCCAGGAGAGACTGATGACCCGTGTGCAAGTCCTCGTCGGGCTCGCGCTGCCGATCGCCGCCGTCGCGCTCGGCGGCTCCCTCGACGTCGCGCGGCCGGCGCAACCGGCCGGCCCACCGGCGGCTCAGGCGATGCATGCGGCGGTCGAGGGTTTCGGGGCCGGCACGCGCGGCGGGGCCGGCCAGCCGGACTGCGTCGTCAGCTCGCTGGACGACGCCGGGCCCCGCACGCTCCGGACCTGCCTGGCGGGCGGACACCGCCACGTGAAGTTCGCGGTCGCCGGCACGATCGTCCTGGCGAGCCAGCTCAGCGTCCAGGGCCCCTTCGTCACGATCGACGGGTTCAGCGCGCCGTCGCCCGGCATCACGCTCAGAGGCTGGGGACTCGACATCTTCGGCAGAAACGGCGCCCACGACGTCGTCGTCCGCGGTCTCCGCATCCGCGATGCCGGGCTGTCCACGCTCTCGCCGAGGGGAAAGTCGTCGACGGACTGCATCGGCGTGAACGGTCCGGGGGCGTTCAACATCGTCATCGAGCACGTCTCGATTCACCACTGCGCCGACGGCGGGATCGACATCTCGTCGGGGCCGAAGAACGTCACGATCCAGTGGAGCCTCGTCAGCACCGGCAAGGCGATGCTCTGGGGATCGACCAGGGGCTCGGCCCACCGTGATACCCGGCGGATCAGCATGCACCACACCATGCTGATCTGCGGCCATCCCCTCGGCTGCGACCGTTTCCCGCTCGTTCGGGCCGGCGGCCACGTCGTCACCGCGGACCTGCGGAACAATGTCTTCGAGGGCTGGATTCGCGCCAACGGGACGAAGATCGAGCCCGCCGCGTGGGTCAACGTCGTCGGGAACGCCTACATCCCGCGCCCCGAGTCGAGCTTTGCCCACCGCGCGGCCAGCCTCGCCGTCAAGCCGGGCGCCCGGGTGTTCGCCGCCGGGAACCTGGAGCTCGGGGCTCCGCCTCGCCCGGACCTCAACGACAACGGGAACGAGGCGTCCCCGCTGCCCGCGCCGCCCATCACGCCCAGGGAGCTCGGCTGTGTCGTGCGCCACGCAGGGATGCATCCGCGCGACGCCGTCGACGAGCGACTCCTGACGTTCGTCGCCCGGCTGCCGACCGCGTGCCCGGAGCCGGACCTGCCGGCGCCCGCCGACGAGCAGCCGCCCGACGCGGCGGAGCCGCCGAGATGAGGGGCGGGAGCACGCGGGCGCTGTCCGACGCGGAGGAGCGCGGCGTGGCGCGGGTGCGGGCCGACCTCATCGACACCGTGGACCCGCGGTGGCAACGGCTCCTCGCGCGGGCCCGCCACGACGTCTACCACCTGCCCGGCTACATCGAGCACGCCGCCCGTCACGAGGGCGGCACGCCCGCCGCGCTCCACGCCGAGGCGGGCGAGCACGCGCTCCTCGTCCCGGTCCTCGTGCGTCCGCTCCCCCGGGAGCTCGGGGCGCCGGCGGACTGGGTCGACGCCGCGACGCCGTACGGCTACCCCGGTCCGCTGGTGACGCCCGGCGCCGACGAGAGCACGCTGGCCGCGCTGGTGGGCGCGCTGGCCCCGCTCTGCCGCGCCCACTCAATCGTGACGGTCTTCGCCCGCCTGCACCCGATCCTCACGTTCCCGCGCCGCGTCCTCGCGGACACCGGCGCGCTCGTCCATCACGGCGAGACCGTCGCGATCGACCTGGGCCCGCCCACCGCGGCGCTGGACCGGCAGCTCCGGAAGAACCACCGGCAGGTGGTGCGCCGCCTCCGGGAGGCGGGCTACACGGTGGTGCGCGACGACTGGAGCCGCATCGACGCGTTCTGGGAGATCTACGACGAGACGATGCGGCGGGTCGGCGCGCGGTCGTGCTACCGCCTCCCGCCCGCCTACTTCCGGGGCCTGCGCGACGCGCTCCGCGGCCGCCTGCATCTGGCGTGCGTGCTGTCGCCCTCCGGCGAGGTCGCCTCGGTTTCGATGGACTCCGAGCTCGGCGGGATCGTCCAGGCGCTCTTCGCCGGGACGGCCGCGGCGCACTTGAAGGCGGCCCCCGACCGGCTGCTCGTCGTCTCGCTCCGCGACTGGGCGAAGGCGCGGGGCGCCACCGTCCTTCACCTGGGCGGCGGCCTCGGGGGCCGGCGCGACGCGCTCTTCGACTACAAGGCCGGGTTCGGCCCCGGCCGGGCCGTCTTCGTCACGTGGCGTCTCGTCGCCGACCACGCCCGCTACGACGAGCTCCTCGGCCTCCGGCCGAGCGCGGGCGAAGGCACGCCCGATCCGGCCTTCTTTCCGCTCTACCGGAGTCCGGCGAGCGAATGAGCGAGACATCCGGCCGGCGGCGCCGCCGCCGGGCCGCAGGAGGTGACCCGTGAAGCTGCAGGTTCCGATGTCCGCGCCCGACATCTCGGACGCCGATCGAAGGGCGGTGCTGGAGGTCCTCACGACGCCGACGCTCGCGCTCGGCCCCCGGCTCGATCGCTTCGAGCAGGAGGTGGCGGCCCGCACCGGCGCCCGGCATGGCGTCGGGGTCAGCAGCGGCACCGCCGGCCTCCATCTCGCGATGATCGCGGCCGGGGTGGGCGAAGGCGACGTGGTCCTCACCACGCCGTTCAGCTTCGTGGCCTCGGCGAACTGCGCCCTCTACGTCGGCGCCCGCCCGGTGTTCGTGGACATCGAGCCGCGCACGCTCGGCCTCGATCCCGACGCGCTCGAGCACACGGTCCGGAGGCTCGTCGCGAGCGGCGAGCGTCCCAAGGCGATCGTCCCGGTGCACGTGTTCGGGCAGCCCTGCGACATGGACCCCATCCTCGACACGGCCGAGCGCCATGGCTTGACCGTCATCGAAGACGCGTGCGAGGCGATCGGCGCGACTTACCGGCACCGGCCGGTCGGCGTCCTGGGGGAGGCTGGGGTGTTCGCCTTCTACCCGAACAAGCAGATGACGACGGGCGAAGGCGGCATGATCGTCACCAGCCGGTCCGACTGGGATGCCCTCCTCCGCAGCCTGCGCAACCAGGGACGTGACGTGTTCGATGGATGGCTCACGCACAGCCGTCTGGGCTACAACTACCGCCTCGACGAGCTGAGCGCCGCGCTCGGCCTCGCCCAGATCGCCCGACTGGATGACCTGCTGGCGCGGCGCGAGCGGGTCGCCCGCTGGTACACCGAGCGCCTGGGCCGCTGCGCCGGCCTGCGGCCTCCGGCGATCGCCGGCACGACGACCCGCATGAGCTGGTTCGTGTACGTCGTCCAGCTCGAACCCCGGTTCGATCGTGACGCCGTCATCGCCGAGCTGGCCGGCCGGGGGATCCCGGCCCGCCCGTACTTCCCGCCCATCCACCTGCAGCCGCTGTACCGCCAGCGCTTCGGCTTTCGCCCCGGCGACTTCCCCGTCGCCGAGCGGGCGGGTGCGTGCTGTCTCGCGTTGCCGTTTTTCGGCGCGCTGCACGAGGCGCAGGTCGACGCGGTGTGCGGCGTCCTCCAGGAAGTGCTCGTCGATCTCCCGGAGGGCGGACCGGGCCGTCCGGACCGGGCCGCCGGCCGCGGAGTCGCCGCATGAGGCCGGTCATGGCGCTGCTCCGGCACCGCCTCGCCCTCGCGGTGGTGCTCAACCTGCTCGTGGCGACCCTGGCCTACGTCCTCGCGTTCGCCTTGCGCTTCGACTTCTCGATTCCCCCGCCCTATCTCCGGGTGCTGGGCGTCACGCTGCCGCTGCTCCTCGTCTCCAAGGTCGTGGGGTTTTCGGCGTTTCGGCTCTTCTCCGGGTGGTGGCAGCACGTCACGCTCTGCGACCTCGCCGACATCGCCCGCGGCAACGTGCTGGCCTCCGGGCTCTTCCTCGTCCTCGTCGTCTTCAGCGGGGCCGTCGAGGGGTTCCCCCGCTCGATCTTCCTGCTCGATCTCCTGGTGTGCACGGGCATGATGGCGGGCGGGCGGGCCGCGATTCGCCTCGTTCGCGAGCTCGACGAGCGCTCGCACCTCCGCCGCGTCGACACCCTGGTCCTGATCGTCGGCGCCGGCTCGGCCGGTATCCACCTGCTCCAGGAGATCGAGAGCCGGCCGCACCTGAGGCTCGGCGTCGTCGGATTCGCCGATGACGATGCCGGCAAGACGGGCCTGCGCATCGCCGGCAAGCGCGTGCTGGGGCGTGTCGACGACGTCCCCGGGCTCGTGGCCCGCCATGACGTCGGCGAGGTGCTGATCGCCATGCCGTCGGCCCCCAGCGCCGTGCTCCGCCACGTCGTGCAGCGCTGCCGGGAGGCCGGTGTCCGCCATCGCGTCCTGCCGACGCTGAGCGAGCTCGTCGAGGGCCGGGTCATGTACACCCAGATGCGCGACGTCAAGCTCGACGACCTGCTGGCGCGGCAGCCGGTCCGTCTCGACGTGCCCGGCCTGCGCGCCTTCATTTCCGGCAAGCGCGTGCTGGTGACCGGGGCGGCGGGGTCGATCGGCTCCGAGCTCTGTCGCCAGGTCGCGGCGTACCGGCCGGAGCAGCTCATTCTCTACGATCGTCACGAGAACGGCATGTACGCGCTCGAGCAGGAGCTGCGCGCGCGGTTCGGGGCCGCCTCGCTGACGCCCGTGCTCGGCGACGTCCTGCTCGAGGATCAGCTGCGGAGCGTCTTCGCCCTCCGGCGCCCGGACACCGTGTTCCACGCGGCGGCCTACAAGCACCTGCCGATGGCCGAGTTCAACGTCATCGAGGCGGTGCGCAACAACGTCGTCGGCACCCACAATGTCGCGCGGGCGGCGCTGGAGCATGGCACGCGGGAGTTCGTCCTCGTGTCGACCGACAAGGCCGTGCGGCCGACCAGCGTCATGGGGGTCACCAAGCGCCTGGCGGAGATGGTCATCCAGCGTCCGCCGGGCGCCGGGCCGCGTTTCGTGGCCGTTCGGTTCGGCAACGTGCTCGGGTCCAACGGAAGCGTGGTGCCGCTGTTCCGCGATCAGATCGCCCGCGGTGGCCCCGTCACGGTCACCGATGCCGACGTGACCCGCTACTTCATGACGATTCCGGAAGCGGTGCAGCTCATCCTCCAGGCCGCCGCCATCGGTCAGCACGGCGACGTCCTGATCCTCGAGATGGGGGAGCCCGTCCGCATCCTCGACCTGGCCCGGCACATGATCCGGCTGTCGGGGTACGAGCCCCACGACGACATCGAGATCGTCTTCACGGGGCTGCGCCCGGGCGAGAAACTGCACGAAGAGCTCGTCGCCGAGGACGAAGAGGTGGGGGCCACCCCCCACGACCGGATCAGGGTCCTGCGGCCGAACGGCGGACCGTACCCGCCCGAGGGGTGGATCTCGACCTTGCAGGCGCACGTCGAGACGGGCGACGTCCCGGCCACGATCGCCTTCATCCGCTCCCTCGTGCCCTGTTACCGCCCGAGCGACGTCGTGGCCGCCCACGCCGAGGCCGGCGGTGGCCCCGACGGGTCGCGGCCGCCATCCCTGGCCCAGGTGGCATGAACGCCGGTCCGCACGGGTCCGGGCTCATCGCGGTCCTCCGGGCCGCCTGCCTCGGCCAGCCGGGACTGCCCATGACGGCGCTCGACGAGAGCGCCGTCCGGTGGGCGGTCGAGACGGGCCTCGGCCCCCTGCTGGCGCGAGCCGTGGCCCACGACCCGCAGGCGGCGACGTCACCGCTCTGGCCCCTCGTCCAGGGGGCGAACCTGACCGCCCGCTACCTGGCCGCCGAGCACATCGACGCGATGACGCAGATCCTCGATGCGTTCCGGGGAGCAGCGCCGCCGCCGGTCCTCCTCAAGGGCATCTCGCTCTGTGATCAGCACTATCCCGAGCCCCACCTGCGCCCGATGCGCGACATCGACTTCCTCCTCGAAGCGGGCGCCATCCCCTCCGCCGAGTCGATCCTGCTCGGGCTCGGCTACCGCCAGTCGTCCGGACGCCCGGCGGCGTTCTACGACGGACACCACCACAGCTCGCCCTTCGTCCACCCCGACACGGGCGTATGGGTGGACGTCCACCGCGCCCTCGTCGCCGCCGGTGGAGCGCTCGGAGCGGATCGGATTTTCGGGGCCGAGAATCTCGAGACGCAGCTCCGGTGGTCGGAATTCCGGGGACGGCGCGTGAGACGCCTGAGCGACGAGCTTCAGATCGTCCACCTCGCGTGCCACTGGGCCTGCGGGCTGCGCGCCGTCGGCGGCATGGTCGCCATGGCCGATATGGCCTGTCTCCTGAAGAACAGCCCGGCCGTCGACTGGCCGCGCATCCTGGAGTGGACGGACGGCTCGGCGGCCGCCCGGCATCTCGGCCTGTTGCTCACGTATCTGCAGAAGCACCGGATCATCCAGCTCCCGCCCGAGATCCTCCGGCGCATCTACCGGATGCAGACGGCGTTCGCCCGCCTCACGTTCGGCATCGGCCATTCACTGCTCGATCGCTACGTCGTGGACGGACGCGACTTCGGCACGCTCATGACCGAGCAGAACTTCAACCGTGTCTGGAGAAGGCTGATTCTCCGGAGACGCAGACCCAGGGGGTGCGGCGGACGGCGCGGGAAGGAGGCGAACGCCCCAGGACAACGAGCGCGGCGTGACGAGGCCCGGGTGGCGCCGTCCGGGCCGGGATCGTCGTGGTGAGCCGCGCGGCAGGAAAGAGGTGATGCCCATGAGCACCACGGGTCCCCCCGGCGGCGCCCGGCCGAGCGCCTGCCCCCGGCGGCGTTCGGACGTGCGGGCCCGCGCGGTCGAGGGTGAAATGGTCGTCCTGGATCGTCAGCGGCAGCTGGTTCACCAGCTCAACCAGACGGCCAGCTATGTGTGGGAGCGGTGCGATGGCGAGCACACCGTGCCCACGATTGCGAGAGACCTGGCCGGGGTCTTCGAGGTCGACCTCCAGAGCGCGGAGACCGACGTGGCCAACGCCGTCCGTCAGCTCGAGGCGGCGGGGCTCGTCGAGATGGCGTCGGCACGAGTGCCGGCGCCGGGCGAAATGCAGAGGAGGATCTCATGAGACTCGACAGCGCATCGTCGACCGACACGACCAAGCGAGAGTTCGTCAAGAAGGCGGCGTATGCCGTCCCGGCCGTGCTGACCCTGGCCGCGGCGCCGTCCTTCGCCTCGGCCGGTTCCAGCTCCAGGAAGGGAAAGAGGCCCAAGACCGCCAATCACGGCGGAAAGCGGCGCAGGGAGGACAAGAGGGGAAAGGGGCGCGACGACTGATGGCGACCGGCTACGGGCCCCACCCACAGGTCGCGCGGGTGGGGCCCTCTGCCCCCACGAAGGGCGCGATGCTCTCCCTCGAAATCCTGGGCGTCAAGGTCCGGATCCGGTGCGCGGAGGCCGAGACCCGCGCGCTGGTGACGGCGCACTACCGGCCGATGCAGCGGCCAGTGGACACGGCGGACCTCACGTACACGGTCGCTCGGCCCAGGCGAACGTGGCTGCTGGCCCGCGACGGGGTGGCGCCCGTGGCGGCCTCCGATCCGGGCGAGCTGCTCCTCCTTCTCGACCAGGACCTCATCATCCAGTTGCAGACGCTTCGGGCCGACCTCTACTTCGTTCACGCCGCCGTGCTGGAGTCCGGCGGAGAGGCGTTCATGCTGGTGGCCGCCTCCGGCGGAGGCAAGTCGACGACGGCCTGGGGCCTCGTGCACCACGGCTTCGGCTATCTGAGCGACGAGCTCGCTCCGGTGGATCTCGGCACCATGACCGTGCATCCCTATCCGCGCGCGCTCGCGCTGAAGACCCTGCCGCCGAGGTCCTATCCCCTGCCCCCGACGACGCTCTCCAGCTCTCGTGGCTTTCACGTCTCGACGGCCGGCGTGCCGAGCGGGATCGGGGCCACGGCGGCTCCCCTGGCGGCGGTCCTCTTCCTGCGTTACGCCCCCGGGGCCGGCGGGCCCTCCGTCGCGCGCATCAGCGCCGCCGAGGCCGGCGCGCGCCTGTACGTCAACGCGCTCAATGCCCTGGCGCACCCCGCGGAGGGCCTCGACGCGGCCATTCACATCGCGGGCCGGACGGCCTGCTTCGAGCTGTCCACGGCGGAGGTGACGGCGACCTGCGCCCTCGTGCGCGTCACGCTGGACGGGCTTGCCGGCAGCCGACGCCACGGTCGGGCTGGAGCGCGCTCGGCGCGCTCGTGATGAACGACGCCGGGCCGGGGCTGACGCTCCGCACGCTGCGGAGCATGGTGTGGACGGGCGGCGGCCTGGCCGCCGAGACGGCCCTTCAGGCCGTCGTCGTCATGGTCCTGGCGCGCCTCCTGACGCCTCCGGATTTCGGCCTCGTCTCGGTCGCGCTCGTGGTGACCGGCTTCGTCGGCTCCTTCGGCGAGCTGGGGCTGATTCCCGCGCTCATCCAGCGCGAGAATCTGCAGCCCGCCCACATCAGGACGGCGTTCACGGGAGGCCTGGCCTTCGCCCTCCTGATGGTGGCAGCCCTCTGGGTGCTGAGTCAGCCGGTCGCGCGCCTGTTCGCCATGCCGGCGCTGGACTCGATGCTCTGCGTGCTGGCCCTGTCGCCGCTCCTCCGGGCGTGGGGCAGCGTGCCATTCGCCTTGCTCCAGCGGGCGATGCGCTTCCGCGAGATCTCGCTGGCCAGCGTCCTGTCGTACCTGGTCGGGTTCGGCGTCGTCGGCGTCGCCGCCGCCACCGCCGGCGGCGGCGCCTGGTCGCTCGTCGCCGCCCACCTGACGCAGGTCTTCGTCCACAGCCTGACCGTCTACCTCGCCTGGCCGGTGTCACACCGGCTGGGCGTCGACCGTCAGGCGCTTCGTGATCTGCTCGCCTACGGCGGCGGCATCAGCGTCGCGCGCCTCGCCAACCACGTCGCCACCCGCGGCGACAACATGATCGTGGGGCACGCACTCGGCCCCACCGCCCTCGGCCTCTACGGCCCGGCGTATCACTTGATGGCGCTGCCGGCGGATCTGTTCCAGCGACTCGTCCACACCGTCCTGTTCCCCGCCATCTCGCGCCTGCAGACCGAGCCGCGGCGGCTGGCCGCCGTCTATCGGCGCGGCCTGGCCGTCACCGGCCTCGTCGTGCTTCCCGCCACCCTGCTGGCGATCCTGCTGGCGCCCGAGGTCGTCGAGGTCCTGCTCGGCCCGAGATGGAGCGGCGTGACCGCCCCTCTCCAGATCCTCGCCGCCGGCATGTTCTTCCGGGTCGGCTACAAGATCAGCGGGGTGGTCGTGAAGGCCACCGGCGCCGTCAACCGGTTCGCGGTGCGACAGATCCCGTATCCGATCATGGTGGTGTCGTTCGCCTGGGTCGGCACGGGCTGGGGAATCGACGGCGTCGCCGTCGGCGTGGTGGCGGCGCTCAGCGTGCACTACCTGCTGCTCACGACGCTCGCGATGCGCGTCGCCGGCCTCACCGTCCGCGACTACCTCGGCGCGCACCGGTCCGCGCTGCTCCTCGCCGCGGCGGTGTCGGGCCAGGCGTGGATCGCCGTCGCCATCGTGCGCGCGCTGCAGCTGCCGAGCTGGGCCACGCTCGCCGCCGTCGGGCTGTCGACCTCGCTGACCGTGGCGGCGTTGATCCGGTGGCTTCCGACGCCCGTGCTCGGCACCGAAGGGATCTGGTTCCGCCGGTCGCTGGCGAGCTTCCTCGTGCGGTCCACGGATCACGGCGGCGCCGTGGCGCAGTCCTGACGCCGCCGCTCACTCCCATGGGACGGCTCACGTCGAGGATCGGCCGATGCGTGCCCTGGCTGCGGCCCTTCTACGCCGAGGCCCGGCTGCTCGCGCACGCGCTGCGCAATGGTCTCTGGCGCTCGCTGTCGGCCGGGTCGCGCCGGCCCGGGTACGCGCAGAAGGTCCTGACCTGGCCGACGCGGCTCCCCGACCACGCCGACTCCTCGGAGATCGTGGCCCACCTGCGGCGGGCGGGGTTGCGCGTCCAGGAGGGCGGCCATGCCTTCTACCTACCGCCCCAGCCGGGTCTGGCCGCGACGCTCGGCTCGGTGATCGAGCGCTATCCGCCGGGCAGTGGCTTCAAGGTGCTGCGTGATTTCCGTGGCCTCGAGGAGGCGCACTACCTGCATCCGGAGCGGCAGACGCGGCTGCGGCGCCGGTTGATCGGCACGCCGCGCGGCCAGCTCATCGCCGCCAACTACCTCCGACGCCTGGACCTCGGCCCCCGCGTCTGGGACGTCTGCCTGCTCCGGGCCGGGCGCTTGTCCATGCCGGCGTTCGTCGTGCACCACATCGAGGGCACGGTGCCGGATGCCGAGGAGTGCGCCGCCTTCATGCAGCGGCTGCGGACGGCGCTGGCGGAGACCGAGCTGCGCATCAGCGTCCCGAACTGGGAACGCAAGCGTGACTTCCGCTGCCCGAGCTGCAACGGCAATCTCCTGCGCGATGCCAGGGGCGCGCTCAGCTACATCGATTTCCAAAACTTCAGCATTCGCAACCCGCAGCGCCTCCTGGACTCCACCGTCGACGGGGCGACGGGGCAGCTGCACTTCGGCGACGGACGGGTGTATCGCCGGAACGAATACCTGTACCAGTCGATCCCGGGGCTGCGGCGCGCCCGCAAGCGCGACACGGTCACCCGGTTCCACACGATCCGCCGTCTGCTCCGGGAACAGGGCGTCGACTTCCACAATCGCCTGGTGCTCGACATCGGCTGCAACGCCGGCGTGATGCTCCACCACGCGCTCGCCACCGGCGCCTGGTGGGCCCTCGGCTGGGACCGGCCGGCGGTGGCGCGCCAGGCGCGGGCGATCGCCGACGCTCTCGGCTTCACGCGCCTCGACGTCACGCCGGCCGAGCTGAGCGAGCGGTACGACTTCGGGGCGTCGATCCCCGAGTGGCTGCACCGGCATCTCTCCGATGCGGTGGTCTTCTTCCTCGCGATTCGACAGCACACCGGCATCCCGGGCTCGCTGGTGGACCTGCCGTGGCGGGCGCTCGTGTACGAGGGGCACCAGGGCGAGTCGCTGGCGGAGGCGGACCGTCATGCCGAGATTTTCGCGACGCCCGGGGTGCGGGTCGGGCACCGCCTGGACGTGCACGACGGCGACTCCCGAAGGTGGCCACTGATCACGCTGGTGCGTGAACCCCCCGCGGCCGCTCGTCACCCCGGGCCCGCGGTGCCGCCCGGGCGCGCGCACCGCGGCCAGCGTCCCACCTGACGCATGAAGGCGACGTGACCATGGCGATCGCATGCGACGTCCGCGCGCTGGACACGCAGGTCGAGGAGGCCTATCGCCGGCTGCTGCCTGGTCAGCGTGAGCTCATCGAGCGCGGCAAGCTGCAGTGGAAGTTCGACCGCCATCCGGCCGCGCGGGGCGTGCTGGCGGTCGCGCACGCCGCGTCTAGCATCGTGGGGATGATCGGCTTCGTGCCCGCGTGCCTGAAGCTGGGGTGCGAGCGCGTTGCCGGCTTCCAGGCGCTCGATACCGTCGTCGACCCCGGGTGCCGCGGCCAGGGGGTGTTCGTGAAGCTGGGCCAGGCCTTCTACAGCGCCGCGCCGGAGCTGGAGGCCGCCGCTGTCTTCGGCTTCCCCAACGAGAGCGCCGCGCCGGGCTGGTTCGGAAAGCTGGGCTGGATCCGGCTCGGCACGCCGCCATTCCTGATCAAGCCCCTGCGGGCGGGCTACTTCGTCCGCCAGGTGCTCGGGGGCGCCAGGGGCCTGTTCGACACGCTGCCGCTCTCGGTCGGCGGCGAGCCCGAAGGCAAGGACCGGGCCGTGCGGATCCGGCGTTTCGACGCCCGCGCCGACACCCTCTGGCACGCCTTCTCCACCAACATCGCCTGCGCCGTCGAGCGTACGCACGACTATCTCAACTGGCGCCTGGTGGATCACCCCACCGCGCAGTACGACACGCGCGGGGTCTTCGCGGCGGACGGCGAGATGCGCGCGTTCGTGACCACCCACGTCGCGGCAAAGCACGACGGGGTGATCGGCTACGTCATGGAAGCCATGGCCCTGCCCGAGGCCGCCGACGACCTCGTCATGCTACTGCGCCTGGCCATCGCGGAGATGCGCGCCGCCGGGGTCGACGCCATCCTCGCCTGGGCGTCGCCGAACGCGCCGAACCACCGCGCCTACCGCCGCTGCCGCTTCCTGCCGCTGCCGGACCGGATACGGCCGATCCACCTGTACTTCGGGGTGCGGCCATTCACCGCGCAGGCGCGAGCGCGGATGGCGACCGATCGGGACTGGTACCTCAGCTACCTCGACTCCGACACGGTGTGAGCATGGCGGCGCGTTTCATCCTGTCGCTGGACTGCGAGGGCAAGTGGGGGGTCGCCGACCACCTGACCGCCGGCCACCATGCGGCGCTCAGCGATGAACGGCTGCGGAAGGCCTATCGCAGCCTGCTGGCCGCGCTGGACGAGTTCGACATCCGCGCCACCTGCGCCTTCGTCGGCTGCTTCTCGCTGCCGGCCGGCGCGCTGCGGTCGTTGAGGCCGGCCCTCGAAGATCTCGCGCAAAGGGTGCCAGGCTACCTCGAGCATGTCCTGCAGGACAGCGCCGAGGGCAGCCGCCAGGGCTGGACCGGCGACTGGGCGGTCGAGGCGGTGGCGACCGCCCGCGCGCCTCACGAGATCGGCCTGCACGGGGCGACGCACATCCCCTGGACCTGGCCCGGCCTCACCGAGGACGTGGCGCGGCGGGAGCTGGGGCTGCTCTTCGACGCCAGGGCGCCGATCCTGTCCCGCACCACCACCTACATCTTCCCCCGCAACGCCGACGCGCATCCGCACGTGCTCGACGAGTTCGGCGTCGCGGGCCTGCGCCGGGCGCGCATCCATCCCTCCCGGCTCGCCTCCCTGGCCTCGGAGTTCGACCTCCTGGCCCGGCCGGAGCCCGACCCGCCGCCCGCGCGACCGCTGCGCATTCCCGCCGGCTACTTCGTCAACTGGCTGAGCGGCATCCGCAAGCTGGTGCCGCATGCCGTGAGCCGTGCCCGCGCCCGGCTGCTGATGGAGCGGGCGGTGCGGACGAACGAAGTGGTCCACTACTGGACACACCCGGAGAACCTGGCTTCGGCGCCCG
>Ga0214471_10002491_pt1 | contig 14459 bp, 16 predicted proteins | sample RVTome_5_FD_207665 | JGI IMG/M metagenome (GOLD analysis project Ga0214471, IMG submission 207665) | Soil microbial communities from uranium-contaminated site in the Upper Colorado River Basin, Wyoming, United States - RVT142D155 | ecosystem: Environmental > Terrestrial > Soil > Contaminated >...
GCAACTTCATGCGGGAGATGCGCCAGGGTGACGGCGTCCTGTTCTATGCGTCCAACGCCCATCCTTCCGGCGTGACCGGCATGGCCGAGGTCGCACGGGAGGCGTATCCGGATCATCGGGCGTTCGAAAAGGGCCATGAGTATTACGATCCCAAGAGCCGTCCGGAAAAGCCCATGTGGTACATGGTGGACGTGCGGTTTGTCGAGCGGTTCCCCGGCGTCGTTTCCCTCGAGACGCTGAAGACGACCGCAACACTCAAGGGGATGATGGTGGTGCAGCCGGGCAGGCGGCCCTCGGTACAGCCGGTGACGGGCCAGGAGTTCGACACGGTGGTGCAGATGGGGCGGGGACGGAAGGCGGGCGACGCCGAGCGGCGAGGGACGACGTGAGACGACGCCGGGCGCCGGGCCGCGAGATCGCATTGTTGCTTCGGCTGCTGGATCAGGGGTTCGATCACCACGCCTGGCATGGGCCGACTCTGGCCGGTGCGCTTCGCGGTGTCACCCGCCGGCAGGCGCTGTGGCGTCCGGCCAGGGGGCGCCACAACATCTGGGAGTTAGTGCTGCACACCGCGTACTGGAAGTACGCAGTGCGCCGGCGGCTGGCCGGCGGCGTTCAGGGCGCGTTTCCTCGGGCGGGAAGCAACTGGCCGGGCCTGCCGGGCCTCACCGAGGACCGGCAGTGGCGGGCCGATCTGGCCCTTCTCAAGGAGCAGCACCGCGGCCTGCGCGAAGCCGTGGCGGTACTTCCCCCCGCCGCGTTCGCGAAGCGGGGGGGGCGAGGCCGCTGGACCAACGCGGAGATGGTCCACGGAGTTGCCATGCATGATCTCTACCATGCCGGCCAGATTCAGCTGCTTAAGCGGCTCCAGCGGTCCGCGTAGGTTGGGACCCCTGCTCGCCGCGGCGGCGGTCGTGGCGCTGAGTTGTGATGCAGTAGGGCCCCAGGAACCCCTGCCGGACGACATTGCTGTGGAGGTGGTGGCGAGCGGGTTGTCCAGTCCGCTCTACTTGACGGCGCCCTCCGGCGATACTCGTTGGTTTATCGTGGAGCAGCCCGGTCGGATCCGGATCGTCGAGAACGGCCAGCTCCTCACCACGCCCTTCCTCAACATCACGAGCCGAGTGCTTTCCGGCGGCGAACGGGGGCTCTTGAGTGTCGCCTTTCACCCGGCCTACGCATCCAACGGGTTCGTCTACGTCAATTACACCGACACCGGGGGAGATACCCGGGTCGAGCGGTACACCCTCGGCGCGGATCCCAACCGGCTGGACACGACGACCGCTCAACTCATCCTTACGGTGGACCAGCCATTCGCCAATCACAACGGTGGGCACCAGATGTTCGGGCCGGACGGCATGCTGTATGTCGCGCTGGGGGATGGAGGGTCCGGCGGGGATCCCCAACGGCACGGACAGAACCTGAACTCGCTGCTCGGCAAGCTGCTGCGGCTTGACGTCGACGCGGGGACGCCGTACGCCGTGCCGGCGGATAACCCGTTCGCCGGCCAGGCGGGGAGACGCGGGGAGATCTGGGCCTCCGGACTGCGCAACCCGTGGCGCTTCGCGTTCGATCGGGTGGCTCGCACCCTCTACGTCGCGGACGTGGGCCAGTCGCGCTGGGAGGAGGTCAACGTCGTGCCGCAGGCGGACGCCGAGATCAATTATGGGTGGAACGTGCTGGAGGGTTCCGAGTGCTACGGCGCCACCACCTGCGACCGCACCGGTCTCACCCTGCCGGTCGTGGAATACAGTCATGCGGATGGATGCTCCGTCACGGGGGGATTGGTCTATCGGGGTGAGGCCATCCCCGGTCTTCGGGGGCACTACGTGTACTCCGATTACTGCGGCGGCTGGCTTCGCAGTTTTCGGTATCAGGACGGGCGGGTGTCAGATCGGCACGAATGGGCGGTCGGCTCGCTTGGGTCGGTCCTCTCCTTCGGTGAGGACGCTGCGGGTGAGCTGTACATTCTCTCGGCCAACGGGAACGTGTACCGCATCATCGCCGGCGGATGAGGTCAGGCGCTCGCGCGGTCTTGGTGCGTCAGTCGGTTCAGTAACGGCCGGTCATCGCCGGCGAAAGGAGCGAACAGCGTGGCGCAGATTACGGTCCGCCGGAACGGCCCCTATCGGGTTCAGGGCCCGGTGGTGCTCACGGACCACGACGGCAATGTGATCGAGGCGAAAGAGGCCTTTGCGTTGTGCCGCTGCGGACACTCCAAGACCAAGCCGTTCTGCGACGGCACGCACAAAGTGATCGGCTTCGTGGACCCGGAGCCTGCGCCCACGCCGCTTCCGGTCCCTCCATCCTGAAAGCTCTCCGCATGGCGAAACGCGTCAGGCGACGATCTCAGAAAGCTGGTCTGGCCCCCGGCAGCCTGGTGCACGTGGGCGAAGAAACGGCGCAACCGGTCAGCATCAGGGTGCTGGAGTACCGGGAGCAGGGGATTCTGAGTGAGCGCCTGGCGAGCCTCGCAGATCTGGCTGCGCCGAGCGGCAACGCCGCCGTTACCTGGATCGATGTGGATGGAGTGCACCGGGTTGACATCGTCGAGCGGCTCGGCACGCTGTTCGGCATTCATCCGCTGCTGCTGGAGGACATTCTCAACACCACCCAGCGGCCCAAGGTAGAGGACTTCGACACCTACGTGTACGTGGTCCTCAGCATGCTGAGTCTCAAGAACGGCGCCGTGGAGCGAGAGCAAGTCAGCATCGTCTTCGGCGGCGGCTGGCTCATCACCCTTCAGGAGGGCAAGGCGGGTGACGTGTTCGACGCCGTGCGGCTGTGGATTCGGGAGAACCGCGGCCGGATCTGCCGGATGGGCCCGGACTATCTTGCCTACGCGCTGATCGACGCCATGGTGGACAAGTACTTCGCGGTCATCGAGCACCTGGGGGATCGTCTGGACCATCTGGAGGACCGCATGCTCACCAGCGTGGACCAGGCGATGCTGCGCGAGCTGCACGGATTGCGCACCGAGCTGCTTGGGCTGCGGCGAGCCGTGTGGCCCTTGCGAGAGGTCATTGGAGCGTTGCATCGCGGTGGCATTGGGCTCATTCAGGAATCTACCCAGCCTTATCTCCGGGACGTTCACGACCACGCCATTCAGATTGTGGACGCCCTGGATGGGTACCGCGACATGAGCGCCGGCATGCTGGAGATCTACCTGACGAACGTGAGCAACCGGCTGAACGAGGTCATGAAGTTTCTGACCATCATTGCCACCATCTTCATTCCCCTGACCTTCGTGGTCGGCGTGTACGGCATGAACTTCGACGTCATGCCGGAGCTGCGCTGGCGTTGGGGGTACGCCGCCGTGATGGGCGGAATGGCCATGATCGCGGGCGCCATGGTGTGGTATTTCCGCCGCAAACGGTGGTGGTGAACCGGTTGCCCGGGTCATGAGGCCCGGGTAAGCTTCCCGCCGCCTGGCGTTGCCTATCATGCCTCCGCGCCGCGATAGACGATATTCGCTTGGAAGAGAGGGTTTGCGTCTTGAAGATTTGCGTTTGCATCAAGCGCGTCCCCGACACCGAAACCCGCATCAAGATCGCCGCCGACGGGAAAAGCGTGGATGAAGCCGGCATCAAGTTCATTCTCAATCCCTATGATGAGTTCGCGGTAGAGGAGGCGTTGCGCCGGCGCGAGGCCGCCGGTGCCGGCGAGGTCGTGGTGGTGAGCCTGGGACCCGAGGCGGCACAAGAAACCATCCGGAGCGCACTGGCCATGGGCGCCGACCGGGGGGTGTTGCTCAAGACCGACATCCGCTCGCTCGACCCGCTCGCCGTGGCCCGCCCGCTCGCGGAGGAGATCCGCGCCGGCGCATACGACCTGGTGCTGTTCGGCAAGCTCGCGGTGGATGACTACAATCATGCCGTGGGGCCCATGGTGGGCGAGCTGCTCGGCGTGCCGTGCGTGACGGCCGTCGCGGGGCTGGAGCTCAACGAGGGCCGGGGAACGGCAGAGCGGGAAATCGAGGGTGGCGTCGAGGTGGTGGAATTCGCCCTGCCGGCCCTGCTGACGGTGGACAAAGGGCTGAACGAGCCCCGCTATCCCGCGCTCAAAGGCATCATGGCGGCTAAGAAGAAGCCACTGGAGGTGAAGCCGGTGGAGCTTGCGGCCGGCGGAGTGGACGTGCTGGATCTCACGCTCCCCGCAGAGCGGCAAGCGGGCCGCATTGTGGGTGAAGGACCGGACGCCGTCCCCGCGTTGATCGAAGCGCTTCGTCACGAGGCGAAGGTGCTGTGATGGCGTCCGTACTGGCGGTGATTGAGCAGCGCGACGGCGTCGTCAAGCGCGTGTCCCATGAAGCGCTGACCGCCGCGCGTGCCTTGGCGGACGGCATGCAGGGCACGGTGACGGCCCTGGTGCTGGGGCCAGTGGCCGACACGTCGACGTTGGGGACCTACGGCGCCGACCGCGTGGCGCACGTGACGGACGATGGGTTGGCACTGTACCAGCCCGCCGCGTACGCCGCCGCAACGGTGGCGCAGGCGCGGGCGGAGGGCCCGGTGACGGTCGTGCTGAGCGCCACCGCGCTGGGCAAGGACCTGGGGCCACGGATTGCCGCGAGGCTATCCTGCCCGCTCGCCGCCGACGTGACGTCGGTAACCTACGAGCACGGTGCGGTGACGGTCAGCCGGCCGGTGTACGCGGGCAAGGCGGTGTATCGGCTTCGCATCGCGGGGACGCCCTGCGTGGTCACCGTCAGGCCCAACAGCATCCCCCCGCTGGAGCGGGCGCGGTCGGCGGCCACGGTGTCTGCGTCCGCCCCCACCGAGCCGGGGCCGGCCGTGAAGACTGTCCGGGTGAAGGAGCCGCCGGGCGCCCGGCTGGATGTAGCGGAGGCGTCCATCATTGTGAGTGGCGGTCGCGGATTGAAGGAGCCGGCGAACTTCGCGCTGCTGGAGGAGCTGGCGGCCGCCATCGGCGGCGCCGCGGTGGGCGCGTCCCGCGCGGTGGTGGACGCGGGGTGGCGGCCCCATGCCGACCAGGTGGGGCAGACCGGCAAGACAGTCAGTCCCAACCTCTACATCGCCGTGGGCATATCGGGCGCCATTCAGCACGTGGCCGGCATGCGGAACGCCAAGGTCATCGTGGCGATCAACAAGGACAAGGACGCTCCCATCTTCAAGATCGCCGATTACGGCCTGGTGGGCGATCTGTTTGCCATCGTACCGCGCCTGACCGACGAGATCCGCAAGCTTCGCGCGGGGTGACGGTGCCTGGCACCTTCGTTCCCTTGCGGCACCAGCCCCCGCTCCCGCACCACAGCCTGGTGGTGAGCGAGCCGCCGGGGCCCGAGTCTCTCGAGCTCGACGTGGTGTTCGTGGGTGGCGGGCCCTCGGGGTTGGCGGGCGCTATCGAGTTGGCGCGGCTGGTGGCCGAAGACAACCAGCGGGGCGGGGGCCTGGGCGACGTCGGCATCGGCGTGTTGGAAAAGGGGGAGCGCCTGGGAGACCATTGCCTCTCCGGTGCCGTGGTGAACCCCATCGCGTTTCGCGATCTGTTCCCCGCCATGACGGACCGCGACTTCCCATTCGGGCAGGCGGTGCCGCGTGAAGCGGTCTACCTGCTTTCGGAGGGCCGGTCGTTCCGCGTGCCCATGCCGCCCACCATGCGGAATCACGGGTTCTACGTCGCGTCGCTCAGCGAGATGGCACGGTGGCTGGGGGAGCAGGCCGAGACGCTCGGTGTGAACCTGTTCCCGGGATTCCCCGCTGCGGGGCTGTTGGTGAATGACCACCGCGTCGTCGGCGTGCGCACCGTGCCGTCCGGACTGGACCGCGACGGCAAGCCCGGCTCGGGCTTCACGCCGCCCACGGACGTCACCGCCAAGGTGACCGTGCTCGCCGAGGGCACCCGCGGGCTGCTTGCGCAAGCCTATCTCGAATGGCAGCGGATCAGCTCGCCCAATCCCCAGGTGTTCGCCCTTGGGGTGAAGGAGCTGTGGAAGACCAAGCGTCCGCTGGACGCAGTGGTGCACACCATGGGGTGGCCGCTCCCGGCCGGCGTGTTCGGTGGGAGCTTCATGTATCCGCTGCACCCCAACCTGGTGGCGCTCGGGTTGGTGGCGGCGCTGGACGGCCACGACGGCGACCTGGACACGCACGAGCTGTTTCAGCGGATGAAGCTCCATCCGGTCTTCCGGCAGTACCTCGAGGGTGGGGAGCTGCTGGAGTGGGGCGCTAAGACGATCCCCGAAGGCGGCTACTACTCGTTGCCGGCGCGACGGCACGGTGACGGTGTGGTGATCCTGGGGGATGCGGCCGGGCTGGTGAACGTTCCTGCCCTGAAGGGCGTCCACTACGCGATGCATTCCGGCATGTACGCGGCCCGGGCCATCTTCCGGGCATTGAAGGCGAGGGACACGTCCGCAGCCATGCTCGCCGAGTACGACCGCTTGCTCGAGCGCTCGTATGTGATGCGTGACCTCTACCGCACGCGAAACATGCGGCTCGCGTTCCGCCACGGATTCCTGAGTGGCGCGCTCGGTGCGGGACTGGCGACCGTGACGCGAGGACTGTTGCCCCCAAGCCGGATCGTGATGCCGGCGGACGCGGCGGTCCCCCGGTCGGCCCCGGGGCCCAGCCGCTTCACGCCCGACGGGAAGCTCACGTTCAGCAAGGTGGACGCCGTGTTCCGCTCAGGCAACGCCACCCGAGACACCATTCCGACTCACCTGCTCACCGTGGACGGTGTGCCGCGGGAAGTGGGCGAGTTCTACGCCCGGATGTGTCCGGCCGGCGTGTACGAGTGGGTGGAGGGCGGCCTACGGATCAACGCGCCGAACTGTGTGGATTGCAAGGCGACGGACGTGCTGGGGCCGCGGTGGACGCCGAGGGAAGGGGGGAGCGGGCCCAAGTACCAACGAATGTGAACGGATGCAAGAACGGAGAAGCGGCAGGGCGGCACAGCGGCAGTCCGAGCCCGATGGGCCTCTGCCGCTCTCACGCTCTGCCGCCTAGTACGGCGCCTCCTCCACGTGCACCGTGTCTTCCAGCATGATCGCGTCCAGCATCTCTCCCACCTCCACCTGCTTCCGATCCTCCGGCACGATCAAGAGCGCGTTGGCCAGCACCATCGAGGTGAGAATGCCGGAGCCTTGAGGTCCCGTGAGCCGGGCCGACCGCTCGCCGTTCTCCTCGGAGACTACGGCCCGGAGGAAGTGGCGCAGCGGCGGGCCGAGCTTGACGGGCTCCGCCAGCCGCACGCGGACCGTGCGCCGAAACGGAAGGGCCACCCCGAGCATCCGGCGGATGACCGGCCGAACGAACAGCTCGAAGGTCACCATGGTACTCACCGGGTTGCCCGGCAGGCCGATCCAGGGTACCGCGCCCAGGCGGCCAAACCCCACCGGGGCGCCCGGGCGCATGCGGATCCGCCAGAAGGTCACTGTCCCGCCCATCTCTTCGAACACGCTGCGCACGTGGTCGTGCTCCCCGACGCTCACGCCCGCGGAGGTTACCAGAAGATCCGCGCCGGCTGCGGCGCCAAATCGCCGTCGCACGTCCTCCGGATCGTCTTTGGCGATCCCCAGGGTCACCGGCACGGCCCCCGCCGTCCGGATGAGACTGGAGAGCGTGTAGCTATTGGATGACGCGATCTTCTTCCCTGAGAGAATGGCCTCGCGCTCGTCCAGCTCGGCGATCTCGTCGCCGGAGCCCATGAACGCCACCTGCGGCCGCCGGTGCACGGGCACCACGGATTCGGCGATGGAGGCCAGCACGCCCAGTTCCGCCGGCCCGAGCCACATGCCGCGCGAGAGCACCATGCTGCCGCGCCGAATGTCCTCGCCGCGGTGGCGAATGTTCCTGCCGGCGTCCCGCACCTGGTCGATCCGCACCCGGTCCCCGTCGAGCGGCGTGGTGTCCTCCTGCCGAATGACGCCGTCAGCGCCCTCGGGCAGTGGCGCGCCGGTGAAGATCCGTGTGCTCTCGCCGGGGCCCAGGGGCCGGACGGGGAACCGACCCGCGTGCACCGTCTCGAGAATCCGCAGCTCGACGCCAGGAGCCGAGACGTCCGCGGCGCGAGTGGCGTAGCCGTCCATGGCCGAGTTGGTCCAGGGGGGCAGATCAATGGGGCTGACCACATCGGTGGCGAGCACGCGACCCAGGCACTCGGCCAGGGGACGGCGCTCCAGGGGGAGGGGAACGACGTCGCTGAGGATGGTCCGGGCCGCTTCCCGCGGGGTCAGCACGGGTTACCTCGAGATCTGCTGGGCCCGGTCCCAGGCAATGTTGGCCAGCGACGGCAGCCAGGCCGTGTCGCTGAAGCGGAACACTGGAATGGTTAGCCTGAGCTGGTCGTCGTCGGTGACCATGGCCGCCCAGAGCATCGCGTCCGGGCTTGCCTGGTCGAACAGGGGCTCGCGGTGCACGGCGGCGCGATGCACTTCGATCTTCGGCAGGTTTGCCTTCTTGTATCCCTCGATCAGCACGATCTCGGCCTCGAGATATCGCCGCACCAGCGCCTCGGGCTCCGCTTCCTGATCCACCCGCTCGAACATCACCCGGCCGCCCGGGAATTCCATCAGGACCTGTGCCGCCATGCCCTCGCGGTAGTGGCGGTAGGTGTCGGTGCCCGGCGTGTCAACTTGCGCCGGGTGCGAGCCGTGCTTGATAGTCGCCACGCGTTTCCCGCGCCGCGCGAACTCGGACGCCAGGGCCACCACCAGCGTAGTCTTCCCGGCGTCCTTCTTTCCGATCACCGAGATCAGGCGCGTCGCTGCCACATCGCCTCTGCTTCCGCCAGCTCCTGCGCCGTGTTCACGTTATAAAACAGCATCTCGGGATCTCCGTGGCCAGCCACCGCGGCGAGGGCCAACGTACCGACCCGGACGCTCTCGTGAAATCCGATCGCCCGATAGTCCTCCTGCTCGAGACGCCCGCGAATCGCGCCGGCGCACGCCGGCCCATACACGCCGCACAACGGCTCAAGCCCACGCTTGCCGCCGCTTTCCGGGAGGAAAACGTCGTAGCCGTTCACGCCCGCCACGAGCGCTTGGAGCAGGTCTACCGACACAAAGGGCATGTCCCACGCCACCACCAGCACCGGCCCGTCGCCGGCTGTCACGGCGGTGTAAATGCCGCCCAACGACCCGCGGCCGGGCAACACGTCGGGCACCACCTGCAAGCCGGGACACCACGCGGTGGCATGGGGCGCATTGGCGATGAGGATGGGCCGGCTGCCGGTCGCCTCTTCCACGGCTCGCGCCACCCGGTCCACGATGCGCTCGGCGCCGACCTTCTCCAGGCCCTTCGCCTTGCCGTCGAACCGGGATGCCTGGCCGCCGGCGAGGACCGCGCCGCGCACGTCAGCGCCCCACGCCCGGCCGATGGACGTGCGGCGAGCCGCTCACCGCGCGACCTACCAGCACGATCCCTGAGCGCCGGGCGATCTCCAGCGCCAGCGACGACGGGACCGACGGCGTGGCCACATAGCTCAGGCCCGCGCGCGCGGCCTTGAAGGCCAGTTCCCCGGAGATCCGTCCAGTCACCAGCAGGCCCAGCCCATCCAAATTCTGTCCGGCCAGCAACGCCGCGCCGATCACCTTGTCCACGGCGTTGTGCCGGCCAATGTCTTCCGCGTGATACAACAGTGCCACGCCGTCGGTGAGCGCCGCGGCATGAATGCCACCGGTGTCCTTGTATCGCGTGCCTCGCCCGAACAGCGTCTTGAACAAGGCCCGCGTTTCTTCCAGCGACGGCAGCACCGTTGTGCCGACACGCGGCGACAGGGTTGCCGGATCGCCCAGGGCGGTGGTCACGGCCCCGCAGCCCGACGCCAGCACCCGTTTGCGGTCTTCCTGTTTCACCACCGCCAGCAGCTCGGGCGCCACCTCGGCCCAGAACCCCACGTCGGTCGCACAGGGCCGCAGACGCCGTAGGTCCGCGAGCGAGCTGATGTACCCTTCGCCGTGCAGCCACCCGACCGCCAACTCCTCCAGCTGGTCGGGCGTGCACATCCAGGTCACCGTGGGTTCGCCGTTCACCTCCAACCACACCGGCACCTCGTCAACCACGGCGGGTGCTTCGGCGGACTCCGCGGCACCGGTACTGCCGCCCGGTACCGGGGCGGATGAGCGAGCGGCCGGCGCGGGGACCGGACGGGCCTTGGTATCCATGGAATGGTTGCCTGCAATGTACCGCGTGGGACCGGGGTCAGAACACCCGGACCGCCAGGGTCTTGAAAGTGACGACCACGGGCGATCCCAGACCCAGCCCCAGGTCGTCCAGTGCGGCGCGGGTGATGTGCGCTCGCAGGTCCACTCCAACGTCCACCGTCAGCATGACGCCGCCGCGACCGTCGTCGCCGATCCGGGTCACGCGGCCCTGAAATGCGTTGCGCGCGCTCGAGCGGAGGGGCGCGGGGCTCACCACGACGTCCTCCGGGGGAATGGCGATGGTGGCAGGGCCCGAGCGGTCGGTGAGGATGTGGACCTCCAGCGGACCGGCCCTCACTGTGCGGGCCCCGGCCCCCTCCGGGATCACCGTGCGGAACAGGTTCACCGGTGTGACGGAACTCAAGCGGCCGTCGGCGAGCGCCAGCAGCCGGTCCGACCACCGATAGGCGTCCTCCATCTGATGCGACGCGAAGCAGATGGCGGTCCCGCGCGCCCGTTCCACCTCGAGCTCGCGGTAGAGGGCTGCGGCCGTAGCCGGGTCCGCGGCGCTCACCGGCTCGTCCAGCAGGAGGACGGCCGGTGCCAGCGCCAGGGCGCGAGCGATGGACGCGCGCTGAATCTCCCCCTCGCTGAGGGAGCGCGTCTCCCGATGCGCCAGCGGCGTCAGGTCCAGGCGATCGAGGGCGCTCTTGGTGTGCCGCGCCGCGTCGGCGCCCCGGACGCCGTGCAGTGAGAGGGCGTAGGTGAGGTTCCCCGCCACGGTTCCCCGGAACAGCAGCGGCCGCTGCTCCACCAGCGTGATGCGCCGGCGCGCCCAGTGGCGTAGGGCCGCCGTGCCAACCGGTTGAGCATCCAAGGACACGGTGCCGCGGGTCGGCGGCTCGACGCATGCGAGAATGCGGAGCAACGTGCTCTTCCCGGAGCCGTTAGGCCCCAGCAGAGCCGTGATGCTGCCGGCGTCGAGCGTCAAGCCGTCGACCGCAAGCACCATGCGGCCGCGGTACCGGTGCTCCAGGCCTCGCACGCTAAGCATCGCCGCGCCCCTGGAGGAGCTGGAGCACCACATTGACCGTGATCGCTAGAGCCAGGAGGACCAGGCCCAGCGCCATAGCCAGGGCGAAATCACCCTGGGACGTGGACAGCGCCACGGCCGTGGTGAGGGTCCGCGTGTGTTGTCGGATATTGCCCCCCACGATGGTGGCGGCTCCGACCTCCGCGAGCACGCGCCCGAACGCCACTACGACACCGGAAAGCAAGGCGAACCGCGCCTCGCGCGCCACGGCCCAGTGCGTCCGCCACCGCCCAGCGCCGAGCGTGAGAGCAGTGCGGCGCACCCGCGGGTCGATGCCCTGAACCGCCGCGGCCGTGAGCGCGGCGGCGATCGGGGCAGCCAGCACCACTTCGGCGATCACAATGGCCCACCAGGTGTAGAGGAGGCCCATGTCACCCAACGGACCACGGCGCGAGAGGAGGCCCCAGATGACCAGGCCCACCACAACGGTGGGAAAGGCGAGCATGGTGTTCAGCGCGGTGAGAGCCGCGCGGCGACCCCAGAATCGGGTCGTGCCCACCACGAATCCGATCGGAATGCCGACGACGCACGCCACCAGGGTGGCCACCAGGGCGATCCTGAGCGACAGCAACGCGACGCCCCAGACCTCGGCGTCGCCGCCCGCCAGCAGGGCGACGCCCCGCCTCAGCCCATCAACCAGGAATTCCAATCGGTCAGTGGCGGATGGCGAACCCCAACGCCAGGGTGAGCGAGAGGTTGTGCGTCCACTCGCGGTCCGGATCGAATCCAGGAAGGAGTGGCGGAATCACCAGAGACCCGGGGACCAGGTCAAAGAACGAGGCTGGATACCGGAGTCGCCACATCACGTCGCGCCCTTCCAGACGGAGACTTATCCGGCGCGTGGTGTACCAGCGCACCCCAACCTGGGGGCCGAAGTGGAACTTGGTCTGGAACTGGTAGCCGCTGGTAGAGTCGGCCGGAACGCTCCCGCCGAACGCCGCTCCCATGGTCGCCGCGACGTAGGGCACCAAACCATGCCAGCTCTTCTCGCCCGTGAGCAGGAATGCAAACCCGGTTTCGCCCATCAGCACCGATTGGCCCACGGTGTCCGGGGCCAGGCCCGGACTGTGGACCACGCGCTGAAGGTCGGCGCCGGCCGCGCCGAAGATGGCCTCCCAGGGGCCGCCCAGGTGAATGGTGTAGCGCAGTCCGACCATGGGGCCGTCGGTGGGGCCGGCAGCGGCGCGGCCTCCGGATCCCGACAGGTAGCCGCCTTGAAAGAGGAGGGCGTGCCGCACCTGGAGGTCGCGAAACGGCGACCCTTCGGGCCGGTGGCCGACCTGCGACCACCCGACACTCGGAAAGAGAGACGCGGCGAGCGCGGCGCACAGGACAGGCGCGCCGGCCGTCAGTCGGTTTGACATGCGAACACGGAGTCTGAGAATGGTGTAAGTTACGATGATGGCGCAATCTAGCCTGCCCCGCTGGGCCCAACCAGCCTGGCATGTCGCACTCTGCCTTCTCGCCGCCGTCCCAGCGGTCGCCGCCGCGCAGACGCGTTATCAGGTGGCGCGGGGGGAGCGGTTCCGGATTGAGCCAGGCGAGTCCGCCCGTGCCCTCGGGACCGTGGCCGAAGGAGCCGAGGTGGTTGGAGCCGCTGAGCGGGACGGCTTCACCGAGATTACGCTCCAGGGATGGATCTGGGGCCGGTCGGTCGCTGGCACCGATCGCGACGGCTTTGACCTGGCGGTCAACGCGCGCTCGGGCGAGAATCTGCGCGCCGCGCCCAACGGACGGATCATCGGGCGCTTGGCGTCGGGATTCCTGCTGAACGAAGTGTCCCGGAATAACGAGGGGTGGGTACAGGTCCGTCGCACGGGGTGGATCGCCTCGCCCGCGCTACGGGCGGTGGGGGCCCCAGCCGGGGCGGCGAGTGGAAGCTCCAGTCCGGACGCGGAGCCGCCGCCCACCGATGGCGGTGGCCCCAAGCTGGACCGTGGCGTCACCGTGGGTGACGTCGAATTGCATCGAGTCCCTGAAGGACCACCCACGGGCCGCCTGGGCGTGGACTCCCCGGTGCGCGTGCTGGCGCGCTCGGGCGAGTGGGTGCGGGTGGCGACGGAAGGGTGGATACGCGAACGGGACCTCCGGCCGTCGGAGGCGGGCGTCCTGCTGGGCGTGAGCGCGGCCGAGGTGACGGCGCGTCCCCGGGATTTCGAGGGGAAACTGGTGCAGTGGACGGTCCAGTTCATCTCCCTGCAGACCGCGGATGAGTTGCGGCCGGAGATGCCGCCGGGAGCGCGCTACGCCCTGGCCCGTGGGCCGCTGCCGGAGGCGGGGTTCGTCTACGTGGTGTTGCAGCCCGCGCAGGTGCGGTTCGCCGAAGCGCTTCAGCCGCTGGCCGAGATCGTCATGATCGCGCGGGTCCGGGCGGGTCGGTCACGGTACCTGGCGACGCCGGTGGTGGAAGCCGTGGACCTGTCGGAGCGACGGCCGTAAAGGAGGTCCAATGAACGAGATCATGCGGAAGCGGCTGATGAGGATCCTGGACAACCTGCCGGACGAGACGGCGCATCAGGCCCTGGAGTACCTGGAGTTCCTTGAGACGCGCCATGGCACCGGATCCCGGGTGGCGTCGCCGCTCCAGCGCATAGCCGAAGGGGTGGAAGACACGTTGAGAGCGACCCGTGTTCCGGCGGCCGCCATCAAGGGCACCATGAACGCGGTAGATGCGGCGAGCCGGGTGATGGACGGCCTGGCGGCGGCCGGTCGGGCCGCGGTTGACGAGCTCCGGAGAACGGCGACCACGGCGCCGCCGGCGGCAAAGCCTGAGTCCGGGGAGCCCCCGCCCCCGGCTTGACCCGCCCTCCCGTGGCCGGATAACTTCTGCCATGGAAACACCGTCTGCAATGCTCAGGACCCGCCGGGCCGCTCACGCCCGGCGGGTTCTGGCGTTTTGGGCGACCGGTGGAGGTGCGGTATGAGCCGACTGCGTCCCGGATACGCCTTCACGTTCGATGACATATTGCTGGTGCCGCGCCACGCCACGGTTCACCCGCGGGACGTGACGGTGCGCACCCGGCTCACCCGCTCCATCATGCTCAACATCCCCATCGTGTCGGCGGCCATGGACACCGTCACCGAGGCGGAGATGGCCATGGCCATGGCGCGGGCTGGTGGGATCGGCGTCATTCACAAGAACATGCCGGTGGACCGCCAGGCGTCGGAGGTGGATCGGGTGAAGCGGTCCGAGAGCGGAATGATCAGGGATCCCATCACGCTGGGGCCGGACCGACCGCTACGCGATGCGGCGGCGCTGAT
>Ga0214471_10002493_pt1 | contig 14452 bp, 8 predicted proteins | sample RVTome_5_FD_207665 | JGI IMG/M metagenome (GOLD analysis project Ga0214471, IMG submission 207665) | Soil microbial communities from uranium-contaminated site in the Upper Colorado River Basin, Wyoming, United States - RVT142D155 | ecosystem: Environmental > Terrestrial > Soil > Contaminated >...
GCCCATCGGGTGCAGCACGTCGTAGCCGCGCATGCGCCAGGCGCGCGCCATGATGTCGGTGGCGGTGTACCCCTCGGGATGACCGACGTGCAGACCGACGCCGGACGGATAGGGGAACATGTCGAGGACGTAGCGCTTGGGCCGGCCGCTCCGGCGCACGGCGCGGAACGTCCCGTGCTCGTCCCAGTAGCGCTGCCAGCGGGCCTCGATCTCGAGGTGGTCGTAGGCCATGTTCTGTTGTACCCCATTGCGGCGGTGCCTGTCCTTCGCCAAACGTTGTCCGGGCCGCTGGCAAGCGCTCCGGGCTGAGGTGACCAGCTTAAGGACGGCAATGGCCCCTTGGTCGCATATCGCCGGTCATCTGGTCTTGAACCAAGGTTCGGTAGGAGGCTTGCGGAACCGGACGGAGCCGCGCTGTCACGGTCGCCATCAAGCGCGCATCGTCGCACCCAGACTTCACCCAGGAATTACCCAGGAAGTTGCTCCCAACGAGAGCCAAAGAATGCCAAAGGCGACGACGTGAGAAGCGCTAATTTACGACGGGTTGTTTGGGGCTCGTTGGCCCAGGTGATGATTTGAAAAGGGCTCATAACCCACTTTACCGGGGTTCAAAGCCACCCACGCGACCCTGCAAAATCGCGCGGTTGCGACTTCCATTGGGGTTTCAACCCAAAGATCATTTCGCGGAATTGACTCGGCTCTGACTCCAAGCTAGTGTCGCCCTGCCCCTAGGCCCGGCCCGATTCACTGGAGGCTCGGCAATGAAGTGTCCCCGGTGCCAGCACGAGAACCCGCAGGGGGCGCGGTTCTGTGAAGAGTGTGCTACCCCGCTGGCCCGGACGTGTTCGAACTGCGGGACGGCCCTCTCAGCCACTGCCAAGTTCTGCCACGCCTGCGCTCACCCCGTTGCCTCCGCGGCCGACATACCGTCGCGCTCTCCAGACAGCTATACGCCCAAGCACCTCGCCGAGAGGATTTTGACTTCGAAGGCCGCGCTGGAAGGCGAGCGCAAGCAGGTCACCGTCCTCTTCGCTGACCTCAAGGGCTCGATGGAGCTGCTTGCCGACCGTGACCCGGAGGAGGCACGGAAGCTCCTCGACCCCGTCCTCGAGCACATGATGGAGGCGGTCCACCGCTACGAGGGCACGGTCAACCAGGTCATGGGCGACGGCATCATGGCGCTGTTCGGGGCGCCGCTGGCCCATGAGGATCACGCCGTACGGGCGTGCTACGCGGCGCTCCGGATGCAGGAGAGCGTGAAGAGCTACGCCGACGAGGTGCGACGCTCTCACGGGGCGGTGGTGAAGATCCGCGTCGGATTAAACTCAGGGGAGGTCGTCGTACGCGCGATCGGCAGCGATCTGCGCATGGACTACACGGCCGTGGGCCAGACGACCCACCTGGCCGCGCGGATGGAGCAGCTCGCAAGTCCGGGCAGCGTGCTCTTGACTCGGGCGACCCTGGACCTGATCGAAGGCTTCGTCGCCGTAAAGCCGCTTGGCCTCGTGCCGGTGAAGGGTCTCGGCGATCCGGTGGAGGTCTACGAGGTGACGGGGGCGGGCCCGGCACGAACGCGACTGCAGGCGACGACGGCCCGGCGCGGGCTCACCCGCTTCGTCGGCCGGGACGACGAGCTAGTGCAACTCCGCCGCTGTCAGGAGCTGGCCGAGAGCGGCCGCGGTCAGGTGGCGGCGATCGTCGGCGAAGCCGGAGTCGGCAAGTCGCGGCTGATCTATGAGCTTACCCACTCGCACCGCCCGCAGGGCTGGCTCACCCTCGAGGTAGCCTCGGTCTCGTATGGCAAGGCGACGAGCTACCTACCGGTGATCGAGCTCCTTCAGGGCTACTTCAGGATCCAGGACCGGGACGACCGCCGCCAGATCCGCGAGAAGGTGACGGGCAAGCTCTTGACGCTCGACCGTGCGCTCGAGCCAACACTCCCGGCATTTCTCGCCCTCCTCGATGTGCCGGTCGACGACACTGCCTGGCAGGCCCTGGATCCAAGGCAACGGCGCCAGCTCACGCTCGACGCCGTCAAGCGGCTCATGCTACGGGAGGCGCGCGAGCAGCCCCTGCTCCTGATCTTCGAGGACCTGCACTGGATCGACAGTGAAACCCAGGCCGTCCTCGACGGTCTCGTCGAAAGCCTGGGGTCGGTGCGTCTCTTGCTGCTCGTCAACTACCGGCCTGAGTACCAGCATGGCTGGGGAAGCAAGACCTACTACTCGCAGCTACGGCTAGACACGCTCCCAGCCGTGAGCGCAGGGGAGCTGCTGGACACGCTGCTCGGTAACGACCCCGGGCTGGCGCCGCTGAAACAGCTCCTCGTGAGACGGGGAAATCCGTTCTTTCTGGAGGAGACTGTCCGGACTCTCGTTGAGACAAAGACGCTGGTGGGGGAGCGCGGGCGCTATCGACTAACTCAGCCGCTGCAGGCGATCCAGGTGCCGACCACGGTGCAGACCATCCTCGCCGCGCGTATCGACCGGCTCTCGCCGGAGGACAAGCGCCTGCTCCAGGCGGCGGCCGTCGTAGGCAAGGTCGTGCCGTTGAGCCTGCTCCGGGCGATCGCCGACCTGCGAGAGGAGGCCCTGCGGGCGGGGCTCGATCGGCTCCTGTCGGCCGAGCTCATCCAGGAGACCGGGCTCTATCCGGACCTCGAGTACGCGTTCAAGCACGCCCTCACGCACGAGGTGGCCTACGGCGGCCTGCTGCACGAACGCCGCCGCGACGTCCACAGGCGCATCGTCACGGCGATCGAGACCCTCTACCAGGACCGGCTCGGGGAGCAGACCGAGCGCCTCGCCCATCACGCCGCGCGGGGGGAGCTTGGAGAGAAGGCGGTGCACTACCTCCGCCAGGCTGGGCTCAGGGCATCAGCCCGGTCGGCGCTCCCCGAGGCGCAGGTCTGGCTCGAGCAGGCGCTGGGGGTGCTCGAGACGCTCCAGGAGAGCCCGGCCGCGCTCGAGCAGGGCGTTGACATCCGCCTCGAGCTGCGGCCGTTCCTCTACCAGCTTGCTGAAATCCCACAGTGCCTGGAGCGACTACGGGAGGCCGAGGCGCTCGCCGAACGGTTGAAGGACGATCGTCGGCGAGGGCGGGTCTCAGCCCTCGTGACGAACATCCACTCGGACCTCGGCGAGCTGGACGAGGCGCGGGAGTTCGGAATCCGCGCGGTGACGATCGCACGGATGCTGGGAGACCTGGACCTTCGAATCCTCGCGACGAGCTTTCTCGGGCACACGCATTATCTTCGGGGTGACTACGAGCAAGCGGTCGAGTCGGCGACCGACAACCTCGCGGCCGTGCCCGCCGACCGGGCCCACGAAGACTTCGGTACCGCTGCACCAGCCTCCGTCTACGACCGGTGCCAGCTCGTCGTGAGTCTCGCCCAGCTCGGCAGATTCGCCGAGACGACCGGGCACGAAGCCGAGGCGATGCGGCTCGCCGAGCCGACACAGGATGCCTACACCGTCGCGATCGCCCACTGGGCTGCGTGTACGCTTCACACCATCAAAGGCGATTGGGCGAAGGTACGCCCGCTGATCGCCCAATGGATCGCCTGGATCCGGACGAGGAACGTCTTCCGCCAACTTCCCTATGCGGTCGCTTCGTCGGCTTGGGTCGGGGCGCAGTTGGGCGAGGTGGGTGAGGCCTTAGACCGGTTCAGGGAAGGCCACCAGCTTCTCGAGCGTCAGACGGCCAGAGGGCTCGTCGGTCAGCGGGGCTGGGCCTTCTACGCGCTGGGTCGAGCCGGTCTGCTGCTCGGGCGGCTCGACGAGGCGCGGAGCCTCAGTTATCGCGCGATCGAATCCTCGCCGTGTCACCCGGGGTACGTGGCTCATGCGCGGCACCTGTTCGGCGACATTGCAGCGCATCCCGACCGATTCGACCCCGTTCGTGGCGAGGCCCATTATCGCGAGGCGCTGGCACTCGCCCAGCCCCGCGGCATGCGCCCCCTGGTCGCCCACTGCCACCTCGGCCTCGGCAAGCTCTCCCGGCGCACCGGACAGGGCGAGCAGGCCCGCGAGCACCTCACCACGGCGACGGCGATGTACCGCCAGATGGGCATGACGTATTGGCTGGAGAAGGCGGAGGCGGAATTCAAGTAGCGCGCGTGGAGGACACGCCGTTCCACGGGTGGCCAGTTCACCGCACCCAGACTTCACCCAGGAAGTTGCTCCCAACGAGGGCCAAAGCGGCCCAAGGCCGGGCACGCAAGAATCGCTAATTCACGAGGCGTTGTTTGTGGCGGGTTGGCTGTGGCGTCGAATCAAAAAGGGCTCATATTATAATTAGCGGGTCCACGGCTCGAGTCCTTGACGACCCACCGATCGAATCGGGCACTTGGGGAGCACTGGAGTGCTCTGGTTCCAGATCGGTCCGGAAATCGCTTCCGCCGCCGCGGCGACCGCGCCGGTGAGCAGCGCGGTGGCACCGTCGTGCCGGGGGCTAACGCCCGCCACCGGCCAGGCGCTGGCGGGCGAGGACCTCGCGGCACTCCTTCGTCTTCACCTCGTCCACCGCGGCGCCATCCGGGGTGAGGACGACGCCGTACTCCGCCGTTGTCGAGATCTTGCCATCCAGCACGTCGGCCAGGACCGCCGCTGGATCGCGGTCGAGCGGGTCGCCGTAGCCGGCGCCGCCGGCGATGTATTCCCAGAGTTGGTCGCCCGGATGGAGCACGATCATCTTCTTCGAGGGCAGGTCTTCGCGCGTGCCGTCCTTTCTGAGGATGAACGCGTGCGCGCGGGCTCCCGGCGCGCCGCCCTCGAGACCCCACGGCGACGACGCGAAGCGCTCGCCGCGGTGGGACACCGTCACGTCGGTGGTGGTCGCCTCGAAGACCTTCTCGAGCCCGAGGCCGCCGCGGAATCGCCCGGCGCCGCCAGAGCCGTTCCACAGGCGCACCCGGGGGATACGCAGAGGGAAGTTCATCTCGAGCGACTCCACCGGGATGTTCATGCAGTTGGAGACGTCGGTCTCGATGACATCGATGCCGTCCTTGTCGGGACGGGCGCCCATGCCGCCGGCGGCCAGCTCGCTCGCCACGAACGGACGGCCGGTCTCCGGGTCGCGGCCTCCGAACGCCATCACGAGCAGGGTGCCGGAGTTCGCCGCCGGCATCTTGCCGGGCCGCGCGCCCACGAGCGCGCCGAGGATCGTGTCGGCGATGCGCTTGATGGTGGCCGTGCGGCAGCTCACCGGCGCCGGCGGCCGCGGGTTCACGATGGTGCCTTCCGGCAGCACTGCGTCCACCGCGCGGAAGCAGCCGCCGTTGTTGGGGATCGAGGCGTCGGAGATCGCGCGTACCGCGTAGTAGACCGCCGACATCGTGGAGGCCGGTACCGAGTTGAACGGACCGCGGACCTGGGGGTCGCTGCCCGTGAAATCGAACGTCATCGCCGAGCCGCGCACGCGCAGCGTCACTGCGATCTTGACCGGCTGGCCGATGTCCACGCCGTCGTCGTCGAGCCAGTCCGCGAAGGCGTAGTCCCCGTCGGGGATGGCCTCGATCTGCGCGCGGGTGAGGCGCTCGGCCCGCGAGAGCAGCTCCTCGATGTACGCCTCCACCGTCGAGGCGCCGTGCGCGGCGAACAGCTCGCGCAGGCGGACGCCGCCGAGCCGCCCCGCCGCCACCTGGGCCATGAGGTCGCCGGTGAACACCTCCGGGAGCCGCACGTTGCGGGTGAGCAGGCGGAACAGGTTCTCATCCAGATCCCCGGCGCGGAAGAGCTGGGTGGGCGGGATGATGACGCCCTCCTGGTAGAGCTCGGTGGCGTCCGTTGGCACGCTGCCCGGCGTGCGGCCGCCCACATCCTGGTGATGGCACATCGTGCAAGCGAGCGCGACGGCACGGCCGTCGGCGAAGACCGGCACCGCGAGGGTGATGTCGGGCAGGTGGGTGCCGCCGTCGTACGGATCGTTCAGCAGGAACGCGTCGCCGTCGCGCAGGCCGTCCGGGGGAAAGGCCCGGACGATGCGCTGCGCCGCGAATTGCAGTGCGCCGAGGTGGATCGGGATGGCGGCCGCCTGGGCGATGGTCTCGCCGCGGGTGTTGAAGAGCGCGGCCGACGCGTCAAGGCCCTCCTTCACGATCGGTGAGGCCGCGCTCTTGAGGAGGGTCAGCTCCATCTCGTCGGCGATGGCATCGAGACGGTTGCGCAGCACCTCGAGGAGGATCGGGTCGATCGTCATCGGGCTCTCCTCAGGCGAAGGTTGCCGACCTCGTCCACGAGCGCGGTGACGCCGGGGGGAATCACGGTGGTGGTATCGGTCTGCTCCACGATGGCCGGTCCGGCGAGGCGAGCGCCCAGCGGCAGCCGCGTGCGCTCGTAGATCACGGTCGGCACGAAGCGGCCGAAGTACGCGCCGCGCTCGCCGACCTGCGCCTCGGCCAGCGTGCCGGTCGCGCGCGCGGCCGGCCTCACTGCGGGCCGCGGCAGCGGGAACGTGTGGACGGCCCGGAAGTTGACGAACTCCACCGCCTGCTGCACGCGCGCGTAGCCGTATACGCGCTCGTGCACGGCGTGGAACGCGGCCACGATCGCGGGCACGCCGGCGGCGGTGACGGGCGCCGAAATCGGCACCTCCAGCTCGTAGGCCTGACCCACGTACCGCATGTCGGCCGCGTAGGCCACGCGCACGTCCGCCGCGGCCACGCCTTCCTCGCGCATGCGCGCGCGGCCGGCGGCATTGAGTTCGCCGAGGCAGCCGTTGATGGCGCCGAGGTCGGCCACGTCGGTGCGCGCCTGGAGCGTTCGCACGTGGTGGTGCTCGATCGCCGCGGCGAGCAGGCCGAAGGCGGCGAGCACGCCGGGCGCCTCGGGGACGACGACCTCCGCCATGCCCATTTCCTCGGCGAGGGCGGCGCCGTGCACGGGGCCGGCGCCGCCCAGGACTACGAGCGCGAACTGCCGCGGATCGTACCCGCGCTTGATCGTCACCAGGCGGATCTGGTCCGCCATGCGGGCGTTGACGACGCGATGGATGCCCGCCGCGGCGGCGACAGGGTCGAGGCCCAGCCGGCGGCCGAGGACGGCCACGGCGCGCTCGGCCGCGGCCACATCGAGCGTCAGGGCGCCGCCCGCGAAGCGCGCGGGATTCAGATAGCCGAGCACGACGCTGGCATCGGTCACGGTCGCCTCGTGGCCGCCGCGCGCGTAGCAGGCGGGCCCCGGCTCGGCGCCGGCGCTCTGCGGCCCCACCCGGAGCCCGCCGACCGCGTCGATCCACGCAATGCTGCCGCCGCCGGCCCCGATCGTGTTGACGTCCACCATCGGCGTGCGCACCGGGTAGGACCCGATCGAGCCCTCGCTGACGAGCAGGGGCTGGCCGTCCCGCACCAGCGCCACGTCGTTGCTGGTGCCGCCCATGTCGAGCGACACGAAATCGCGCACCCCGGAGCGCTCGGCGGCGAACGCGGCGCCGATCACACCACCCGCCGGCCCCGAGAGAAAGAGCGTGACGGGTTGCTGCGCGGCCAGCGCCGCCGACACGATGCCGCCGCGCGAGCGCATGATCAGCGGCACGCCGGGCACCCCGAGGCCGCGCAGGGTGTCGGCGAGCCCCGCCAGGTAGCGCTTCACCACCGGGCCGAGGTAGGCGTCGAAGGCGGTCACGCACAGCCGTTCGTACTCGCGGAACGTCGGGTCGACCTCCGACGAGAGGGAGACGCTGATGTCCGGCGCGAGCTCCGCGATGATGTCGCGCGTCCGCCGCTCATGCGCGGGGTTCAGGAACGAGAAGAGGTAGCACACCGCGATGGCCGACACCCCCTGCGCGCACAGGGCCTCCACCGCCTTTCGCACGTCTGCCTCGTGCAACGGGACCAGCACGCGACCCTTGGCGTCGAGCCGCTCGCGGATGCCGAGCCGGCGCCGCCGAGGCGCGAGGAACGTCGGGACTTCCGGGTCCATGTCGAGGTCGTACATGCGCGCGCGCTTCATCCGCCCGAGCTCGAGCACGTCCTCGAAGCCCTCGGTGGTCACGATGGCGGTCGTCGCCCCCTTCTGCTCGAGGACGGCGTTGGTGGCAACGGTGGTGCCGTGGATGAATCGCTCCACGTCGCCCGGCGCGGCGCCGGCCAGCGCAAGCACCCTGGCGGTGGCGGCGGCGACGCCGTCGAGGAGGTCCTTGGGCGTGCTGGGCACCTTGGTGAGCGCGAGCCGGCCGGTCCGGTCCAGAGCCACGATATCCGTGAAGGTGCCGCCGATGTCCACGCCGATCTGCACGAGCGTTCCCTCCTGACGACGCCCACGGTACCATATCGGCCATGCGAGATCTCCTGGACCGCCTCGACGGCTGGCGCGACGAGCAGCTCGAGTTCCTCGCGCGCCTCGTGAACCACGACAGCGGCACCGACGACGTGATGGACGTGAACCGCGTCGGTGCCATCCTCGCCGAGCGGCTGGAGCGCCTGGGCTTCACGCTCCGCCGGGTCGCCGCCGAGCGCTTCGGCGACCACCTCGTCGGCGAGAAGCGGGGCGCGGGCCCCAAGCGCTTTCTCTTCGTCGGCCACTACGACACCGTGTTCCAGTCCGGCACCGCCAAGCAGCGGCCGTTCCGGATCGACGGGCAGGGGCGCGCGTGGGGGCCCGGCGTGTACGACATGAAGGGCGGGCTCGCCGCCCTGCTCTACGCGCTGCGCGCGCACCAGGAGGCGCGCACCCATGCCTGGGCCGAGACGAGCGTCGCCGTCATCTTCAATTCGGACGAGGAGCGACTCTCGCCCACCTCCCGGCCGGTGATCGAGGCCGAGGCGAAGCGGGCGCACAGCGTGGGCATCCTCGAGCCGGCGCGCCCCGGAGGCGAATACGTGATGGCGCGCAAGGGCGCCGGGACGTTCTACCTCGAGGTGAAGGGCAAGGCCTCCCACGCCGGGCTCCAGCCCGAGCTGGGCGCGAGCGCCATCGGGGACCTCGCGCAGAAAGTCGCGGCGCTGCACGCGCTGACCGACTTCGGCACGGGCGTCACCGTGAACGTCGGCACCGTGCGCGGTGGCGAGCGCCCCAACGTCGTCGCGGCCCACGCCGCCGCCGAGATCGATCTCCGGGCGTGGAGCCAGGCGGACGCGGACGCCACCATCGCCGCCATGCGGAAGATCTGCCAGAGGCCGCACGTGGCCGGCACCAGTGCCCGCTTCCACGGGCAGATCGACTTCCCGCCGTGGCCGCCGGGGCTGCCGGGCACCGAGCGTCTCCTGGAGATCATGCGCGCGGCGGGACGCGAGCTCGGCGTCGAGGTGCGGGCCATCAAGACCGGCGGTGGTTCGGACGGCAATCACACCTCGGCCATCACCCCCACCCTCGACGGCATGGGGCCGAAGGGCAGCCGGGCGCACAGCGACGAGGAGTTCATCGAGGTGGCCACGCTGCTCGAGCGGACCAAGATGATCGCCCTCTTCCTCGACCGCTGGGCTGCGGAATTCGAGATCCCGGCGCGCTGAGGTCCTTTCGTCAGGCGAAGTGACAGGCGACGGTGCGCCCGTCGAGCGGGCGGAGCGGCGGCTCCTCCGCCGCGCACCGGGCCTGGGCCAGGGGGCAGCGGGTCCGGAAGCGGCAGCCGCTCGGCACGTCGCGCGGGTTCGGCGGCTCGCCTACCAGCGCGAAGTCCTGGGTGACGCGGCGACCCCCGATGCGCGGCACCGCGGCCAGCAGCGACTGCGTGTAGGGATGACGCGGACCCGCGAAGACTCCGGCGGTGGGGCCGAACTCCACGATCTTCCCGAGATACATCACGGCGATGCCCGCGCACATGGCGCGCACCACCGAGAGGTCGTGCGAGATGAACACGTAGGTGAGCGCGAACGCGTCCTGGAGATTCCGGAACAGCTTCAGCACGCTGGCCTGGACGGAGACGTCGAGCCCGGAGGTCGGCTCGTCCAGGATCACCAGGCGCGGCCGGAGGGTGAGAATGCGCGCGAGCCCCACGCGCCGCTGCTGGCCACCGCTGAGCTCGTGCGGGTAGAGGTCGAGGTGGGCGTCCGGGAGCCCGACCGCGGCCAGGATCGCACGCACCTCGCGGTCCCGCTCGGCCCGGGACAGCGTGGTGTGGATCTTGAGCGGCTCGTGCAGCGAGTGCACGATCTTCCAGCGAGGGTCGAGCGAGGCGCCCGGGTCCTGGTAGACATACTGGAGATCCTTGGCGACAGTGCGCCGCGCGCGCCGGGGCAGCCGTCCGATCTCGCGGCCGGCGAAGCGGATGTCGCCCGCGGTCGGCGTGTAGATGCCCATCACCGTCTTGCCGAGCGTCGACTTGCCGCAGCCGCTCTCGCCGACGAGGCCGAGCGTCTCGCCCGACCGGACCGCGAGCGACACCCCGTCGACGGCCCGCAGCCAGCCGACGCGGCGGCCGAAGGCGTTGCGCACCGGAAAGTGGCGCGCGAGGTCGACGAGCTCCAGCAGCGGCGCCGCGGGCGTGCTCACGCGTCGGCTCCGGCGGGCGCGTCGACAGGGTGGTGGCAGCGGACGCCGTGGCTGCTGGCGAGCGCGCGCAGCGCCGGACGCTGGTCACGGCACTCCGCGGTCGCGTAGTCGCAGCGCGGATGAAACCGACACCCCGACGGTGGTGTCACCAGGCTCGGCACCTCGCCCGGAATGTCGCGGATCTCGCCATCGGGACCTGGCACGCTGGCGAGCAGTCGCCGCGTGTAGGGATGCGCGGGGCGTCCGAAGAAGGCGTCAGTCGGCGCCGCCTCCATTTCCTGGCCGGCGTACATGACCACCACGCGGTCGCAGATCTCGTGCGCGGTCCCGAGATCGTGGGTGGTGAAGAGCACCGACACCCCGCGCTCCTTCACCAGCTCGCGCAGCAGCCGCAGGATCTGGGCCTGGATCGTCACGTCGAGGGCGGTGGTCGGCTCGTCCGCGATGATGAGATCGGGCTGCGGGAGCAGGGCCATCGCGATCATGAAGCGCTGGCGCTGGCCGCCGGAGAACTCGTGCGGCAGCCGGCGCAGTGCGCGCGCCGGCTCGGCAATCTGCACGGCGCGGAGGGTCTCCAGCACCGCCTCCCGGTCTGTACGATAGCGCGTACGCGGATAGCGCCCGAAGATGGACAACGGCCGGCGACCGTTGCGCGCTCGCGGGGACTTCCACTTCATCAGGTCCATGATCTGCGTGCCGATGGGGAAGAGCGGGCTGAACGAGGTGAACGGATCCTGGGGGATGAACGTGATCGCCCGTCCGCGGACGCGCTCGTTCACGGCGGCGGGGTCTTCGCGCAGGAGGTCCGTCCCCCTGAAGCGTACCTCACCGCCGCGGATGCGGGCCGCCCCCTCGGGCAGGATGCCGAGGATCGCGCGGGCGAGCGTGGTCTTGCCGCAGCCGCTCTCACCGACGAGCCCCACCACCTCGCCGGTCGCGATGTCCAGGTTGATCCCGTCGAGCACCTGCGCCGGCCCCCGGTCGGTGGCGAAGTCCACGCGCAGCCCGCGGACGGCGAGCAGCTCAGCCATTGCGGGCCGGGCCGCTCCGGCGCAGCCGCGGATCGAGCACATCGCGCAGGCCGTCGCCGAGCAGGTTGAAGCCCATGACGGTGAGGAAGATGGCCAGGCCGGGCGCTGTCGCGTACCACCACGCGTCGGGCAGAAACTCGCGCGACTCCGCGATCGTCCGTCCCCACTCCGGCGTGGGCGGCGGGGGCCCGAGCCCGAGGAAGCCGAGCGCCGCCGCGGTCAGGATCGTGAAGCCCATGCCGATCGACGCCCGCACGATGATCGGCGAGGCGATGTTCGGCAGCACGTGCAGCACGGTGAGCCGCCACGGCGAGGCGCCGAGGGCGGCCGTGCTCTCGACGAAGACCTCCTTCTGGAGGGCCCGCGTCTCGGCGTAGACGACCCGGGCGAACCAGGGCCAGTATGTGACCGAGAGCGCGAGGATGACGTTGGGGAGCGAGGGGCCCAGCGTTTGCGCGATGGCGATGGCGAGCACCACCTGCGGCACCGCGAGGAAGACGTCGGAGACCCGCATGAGCAGATCGCTGGCCCAGCCGTGGTGGTAGCCGGCGACGAGGCCAATCGGGACCCCGATGGCCAGCGAGGCGCCGACCGCGATGATGCCGATGAGGATGGTGATCCGCGCCCCGAAGAGGAGCCGGCTGTAGATATCCGCGCCCATCCGGTCGGTGCCGAACCAGTGGGCGCCGCTCGGCGCCTCGAGGCGCTGGGACGGGTGCAGCTCGAACACATCGTCCGGGTGCGTCGCCAGCACCGGCGCGAGCGCCGCCGAGAGGACCAGCAGCGCGATCAGCACCAACCCGACCAGGGCCGACCGATCCCGCGCCAGCCTCGTCACCACGAACCACGCCGCGGTCACTCGAGGCCCCCGCCGATGTGTCTCATGAGGCGCGCTCCCGCGGATCGACAAGGGTGTGGGCGACGTCGACGAGCAGGTTCACGACGATGAAGATCACCCCGGCCCAGACTGTGAAGCCCATCACCGCGTTGTAGTCCGAGCGCAGGATGGAGTCGACCGCGTAGGTGCCGATGCCCGGCCAGTCGAACACCGCCTCCGTCACCACCGCACCCGCGAGCAGGATCCCGAACAGCAGGCCGATCTGCGTCACCGTCGAGGTGAGCGCAGAGCGGAGAATGTACTTCCAGACGATGAGCGGGCGCGGCAGTCCCATCGCGCGCTCGTAGAGGGCGAAGTTCGATTGCATGACGTCCAGGACGCCGGCCCGGGTGAACCGCACCAGCGTGGCCAGCGCCGGGAACGCGAGCGTCGCCGCGGGCAGGGCGAGGTGCTGCAGGGCGGCGCCGAAGGTGCCCCAGTCCCACGTGAGCGCGGCGTCCACGAGGTAGAAGCCGGTGAGGTTCCGCGGGGGGAAGCCCGGCAGGCGGCCGTTGAGCGGCGTCCACCCGAGCCGCATCGCGAAGAGGAGCTGCAGCATGATGCCGAGCCAGAAGCTGGCCATGGCGAGCCCGGACACGGTGACGACGCGCAGGGCGTGGTCGAGCAGGGAGTTGCGCCATAGTGCGGAGAGGACACCGAGCGGGATGCCGACGAGGACGGAGACGATCATGGCGACCACGGTCAGCTCGATGGTGGCCGGGAGTCGGTGCGCGAGGTCCTCCACGATCGGGCGCCGGGTGAAGAGGCTCACGCCCATATCTCCGCGTCCCAGCCGCGCGAGGTAGTCGACGAACTGGACGGGTAGCGGGCGGTCGTAACCGAGCTCGCGCCGGAGCGCCTCGACCTGCGCGGGCGTGGCCGTCTCACCCGCCACCAGGGCCACCGGGTCGGCCGGAATCACCCGCGAGATGACGAAGGTGACGACGAGCAACCCGAACAGGGTGGGTGCGAACCAGAGGAGCCGGTGCAGCGCGAGCGCGAGGAGCCTCATGGCTCAGCGCGCCCGCGCCACCAGGTGACGGCTACTTCGAGTAATACAGCCAGCGGATCTCCTGCCCGTTGCCGATCGGGCTGAAGCGAATGCCCTCGAGGTTCTTGGCCCAAGGGCCGAAGTACTTGGTGTTGTAGATCCAGACGCCCGCGGCGTCGTTCACGACAATCCGGGCGGCGTCCTGGTAGGCCTTCTCGCGCACCTGGCGGTCGGTGGACTTGAGGGCCGCGTCGAGCAGCTCGTCGACCTGCGGATTCTTGTAGAAGCTCGAGGCCTTGAAGGTGCCCCACTGGGCCGAGTGGAACATCTCGCCGATCCAGTTGTTTGGATCGGCATAGTAGGTGCTGATCCAGTAGACGACGAGGTCGGGCGACGTCTCCGGCTTCTTCATCCGCTCGACCATCGTGGGCCACACCTCGCTCGTGAGCTTGGTGTCGAGACCGAGCTTGCGAAGTCCGTTGGCCATGACGGTGGCCGCCTGCTCGGTCTGGCTGAAACCCTGGAGATAGCCCACGGTAAGCGGCCGATCGACCTTGGCCTTGGCGAGCGCGAGCTCCTGCTTGGCCTTGTCGAGGTTGTAGCTGTAGCCCTTCACGTCGCGCGGCACCCCCCACATGTTGTTCGGGATGGGCACGGGATTGCGCTCCACGCTGCCGCCGAGGATCTCCTTGTTGAAGCCGTCGTAGTCGAAGGCGTAGCTGATGGCTCGGCGCACGTGCACGTCGCTGAGGGGTGCCCGCTGGTTGTTGATCTGGAACATCATGATCCGCATCGACTCCTGCTCGACGATCTTGACGTTCGGCGCCTCGCGCAGGCGCTTCACCTGGTCGTTGGGCAGGTAGCCGCCGGTGCCCTGGTAGTCGCCCTTGATCATCCCCAGCACGCGGGTGTTGTCCTCCTTCACGGTCCGGAACTCGATCTCGTCGATGAACTTCGGGCCCCACGGCATGAAATGTCCAGGGAAACGCTTGGCGATGAACCCGACCGCCGGGTCGTAGCGGGTCATGACGTAAGAGCCGGAGCCGGCCTCGTTGCCGATGAGCCACGCCGCGCCCCAGTCACCGCCCTTCTCGTGCTTCTTGAGGAGGGCCGAGTTGACCACGTG
>Ga0214471_10002494_pt1 | contig 14450 bp, 16 predicted proteins | sample RVTome_5_FD_207665 | JGI IMG/M metagenome (GOLD analysis project Ga0214471, IMG submission 207665) | Soil microbial communities from uranium-contaminated site in the Upper Colorado River Basin, Wyoming, United States - RVT142D155 | ecosystem: Environmental > Terrestrial > Soil > Contaminated >...
CAAACGAGCTACCCCTGAAGCGGGCAAACCCGATTACAGCCACGAGCGAGACCGCAAACACAAGAGCCGCAATTACGCCAAACTCTGGTACCACAGTTGCACCCGTTATCTCGACTACCTCGCCACCTTCGGGCACCGTAAACTTGATGGTCGTGGAGGTTGCGGTAGAGCTGACCGTCTCAAACTGTATCGCGTTGTCGCCGGCGCTCACCGCATTGATCCCGTCGATCATGCTCTTCGGCAATGTCAGCTCGACCTCTCCGGGCCCTTCGAACTCTACCTCAACTGCTTCATTGGGGAATATGTCGGCAAACAAAACCTCGGTCTCGGCAGACTTTGCTGTTACCTGATAGGTGTTACCGTCAAGCTCTACTTCAGCCATGGTTTCAGTCGGCATGCCACCACCAGCGGCCACAATCACCTTACCCACCATGTCGGTATGCAGCGTACAGTAATATGGGAAATCGCCTGCTTCTGTAAATGTATGCTGGAATTTTCCGTTAGCAAATATAAGTGTTGGATTTCCTTCTTCATCGTATCCGAAGTCGTCCGTAGGGTCTGACGCAGTACCGGAGGATACAGTGTGTATAGTACCGTCCGTGTTTGTCCAGATTACCGTGTCGCCCACGTTGACATTTATCGGATAGGGTGAATAGGCATCAGCCGTTTTGTCTATCGCGTTCTTGGTGATCTCAGCATTTATTGTTGCTGCAAAAGCCGCCTGGGTTGGAAGAGTGAGAGCCAGTACCAACACAGCCGCCACGCTCGCAGCAAGAGCCACGCTTAACTTCATAGTTAAAATGCCCTCTCTTGAGATATTAAATTGTTTTGGCCCTCGAGATTATCACCATTACAACAAGAAGGCGGGTTAAGCGGAACACGTTTCAGGAGAAAGTTCAGATCCCGCCCCCACGTCCGTGTCTTGACCAGTCAGGAAACAGCTCGGAGGTATGGTGATTCTTTCATCAAACATTCATTACGATACTTTTGCAAAGCTTATTAGGTCAAATCTTGTCAAATCGACCATGAAATTGTTATTTTTGCAGTATCATAGGCCCTGTTAACTTAACCACCATCCATAGACAGGAACATCATGAACCGTCTCCTGTCCATACCCGTATGTACATACAGTATGAATAATTTCAACCAGTTCCACACATGCCGCCTGTCACAATCCTGTTTCCTGCATGGAAAATGGTCGTCAAAACATTCTGTCCTGTCCTTGATGTGCTGGATGAATCGTTCCATCATGTTCTTCAGTTCAGTACCATACACATAGTGTGGTAGCCTCAACCACCTGCACGCTTCATTGTACCATCTGGCACCATCCGTGTAGATGGGTTTCCTTCCGCCATACCTGTTCCTCAACTGTCTGAAGAACCGGTAGCATATGAAAAGGGTCCTTTCTCTCGATAGGTGCATCATTAGACATGCATTCAGATTAGGCTCGTAGGCAATCCATAGCCAGTAATCCTTACCATCTATCTGGAGCAGGGTCTCGTCAACAAATATCTCCCTAACCAGACGTTTATCCGTCTTGAACCTATCTGCACAATCTGAATATTTCTGGACCCATTTCCAGATGGATACGTGGCTTCTTTTAATTACCGATTCCAAGCACTTGGCTGCCAACCTGAGGCTCCTAGAGCTAAAATACAGGTACAGCCCATACCTGATTATAGCTGGGTTTGTTCTAGTTCTGTTCATGGGCAATGAAAAGCTAGGACGAGCCTAGCTATAGCTCTTGCCTTAAGTTAACAGAGCCTATCATAGCCTAGAAGGAATATACTTTGGTTGAAAAGGTATGATCATCATAGAAGGTTAATTAACTTCTCACACTTTATTGTGAGGATGCTCAGATACAGAAGGACGGCCGCGGAATTATTTGCAGTAGTGATAATGACAGCAATCATGCTCGCCGTCACAAGCGCCAGTGACATTTGGGCTCAGTCAGCCACACCACCTGGCGCGCCAACAAATCTGTCCGTGACAGCAGATGCGACATCAATAAGGTTGTCATGGACAGCCCCGGCATTCGATGGTGGTTCACCGATCATTGGATACAAAATAATGAGAGTTGGGTATTATTCTGATGGAAAGACCCCTGAAACTTGCCGAGCTCAAGGTCTGACCACATTCGTTCCAGATACGCGTTCTACATCAACTTCATTCGTCGATACACAAGTAGTGCCGCTCATTAAGCATGCGTATTTAGTATGTGCAATTAATGCAGCTGGAACTGGTTCTGCTTCTAATGTAGCTGGAACGACGTTTGAGTCACTGTTTGGAGTAACTCACGCTAATTATGTCGGTAATTTTGCTCCAGTCGACTTTGCTTTTGATAACGTCGGTAACATCTACGTTTCACTAATGACAGATGGAATTGCAAAGTTTGACCCTTCAGGCATGTTTCTGTCCATGTTTGGAGAGAACAAGCCCGGCGTTGGTGACGCATTTGTCGGCGGCGGAGGGGGCATCGCATTTGACAGCTCGGGTAATTTGTGGGCTACAGACCCCGGATGGAACCAGATTAAGAGGTTTGATTCGTCTGGAGCTTTCGCAGCAAAGTATGGTTCGTATGGTTCTGGAAATGGCCAGTTCAATAATCCAAGTGACATTGTGTTTGACAGCTCTGGTAATTTCTACGTGACAGACGCGGGCAACCACAGAGTTCAAAAGTTTGACTCCAATGGGTTGTTTGTGTCGAGCTTTGGAGGATTGCGCCCATCCGGGTCTCCCCTTTCTGATGATTATTTCATTAGTCCATTTAATATCTCAATCGACGGGGCTGACAATATCTACATTACAGCTTCTGGTAAGCTTCTAAAATTCAATTCTGATGGAATTTTTGTTTCAAGGATTCCCGCACCTAACTCTCAAGCTGCTAAAGAGTCATACTTAGTGGCGCCGTCTGCCGTCGCATTTGATAGCTCCGGAAACTTGTACGCGATTGACCAATCTGCTGGTGGCTACGTCATAAAGAAATTCACTACTAGCGGACTTCTTGAATCAAGATTTGGAAGTGAACCCGAAGACCTTCAGAAGTGCTTGATGGGTGCTATAGACTGTGAAACATTGTACTTCTATAGTCCAATTGCAATCGATAGTTCTGACAACATCTACGTGGTTAGAACCCAATCAACAATAACGGGAGGTGTGAGTTCAGGAGGCGATACTCGAATTCAAAAGTTTGCACCTGGCGAACTGCCCATACTTGCTTCTTCTCTACCTACTTCCCCGAGCCCACCAACATCTCAGCAAAGTTCAGCTACAGCAACAATTGACGGCAAGAGCTATTCAATCGCTGCTACTGGCGCGGCGAAGGTGACAGCGACCACAATCGATCCTAACAAATCCGTCACCTTGTCTCTGAGCAGTCCCGGTGAAGTCCAGCTTACTCTTCCAAAGAGCATGATAGACGGCATCTCGAGCGTAACGGCAGGTAGTGAAGAGTTGCCATTCACAGTAGTGGAATCGACTGCAACTGAAACAACCATCAAGTTCACCGTGCCGTCTGGTGTCAGCTCGGTGGAAATCAAAGGCGCAACTGTGGTACCAGAGTTTGGCGTAATTGCGGCTCTTGTGTTTGCGATCTCGCTCGTGGCTGTAATCGGGTTTGCCCGCTTCAGGGGTAGCTCGTTTGGCCTTGGAAGGTTCTAGGGAAGCCTTCCTTCCCCCTCATCTTTCCTTTTTTCTTCCACGATAATCCCGTGAAACATGGTTAGCAGAAATCAGTGCCAAGGTGAAACACGATGATTACTGTCCACCACGCGAAACAGACTTTTTGAAATTTGAAATTCTATTGCCACGGAAAAGCTGGATGATTCTGAAAGGGGCCATTCTTGAACTTTCAATATCTCTTCATAAAGCGATTATCTGCATGCCAGCGATAGTCTTTTTAACAATGTGAAAAGAACTGTACATGTTGCGCATAGTCTCATTCCTACCAAGCGCGACTGAAACGCTTTACGAACTTGGGGCTGCAAGTGAAATAGTTGGCGTTACGCACGAATGCAAGTACCCGCCTGCTGCAAGACGTAAGCCCCAGGTCATCAGACCATCATTTGACCCAAGTGCGATGACCGGCAGAGAGATAGACAGCAAGATTGTCGAGCTGGTTCACTCTGGCGCCGACATTTACGCCATCAACGACATGGCGCTGAGGAAAGCCAAACCGGACCTGATAATAGCACAGGGACTCTGCGAGGTGTGCTCTCCATTTACAAAGGAGATCGGTAGGGCCGTTAAGATACTGGGCGGCGCCCCAGATGTTCTTGTACTTGACCCCCATGACCTGGACGACATACTAGTGTCCATCATGGACGTGGCCGAAAAGGTGGGCAGGGTGAAGGAAGGTAGAAAGCTCGTCGCGTCGCTGCAAAGGCGCATAGACGCGGTCAGGGCCATGAAAGTAAAGCAGAGGCCAAAGGTGGCGTGTGTCGAGTGGGTGAACCCGCTTTTCACGGCCGGTCACTGGGTGCCCCAGATGGTCGAATATGCGGGTGGCACAAATGGCATGAGTGTCACAGGCGAGCAGTCGCGCCGGATGGACATTGGCGAGCTTGTCAGGTTTGACCCCGAGATCATGGTCATGATGCCCTGCGGGTTCGGCATAAAGCGTACGCTGAAAGAAATGAATGTACTTAAAGACAATGAAAAGTGGAACTCGCTTCGGGCTGTCAAGGGAGGAAAAGTCTACGCGGTGGAGGCCGGCTCGTACTTTAGCAAACCCGGACCCCGCACCGTTACGGGCCTTGAGATACTTGCAAAGATAATCCACCCAGAAGCGTCAAGGAAAATAAGTGTGCCCAAAGGGGCTTACAAAAAGTTGTGAATCACTGGGTCAGCGAGACTTCGATGTAGACGTCGTCAGGGATCTTCAGGCGCATTAGTTGTCGGATGGCCCTGTCATCCGCGCCCACGTCTATTACCCGGCGGTGTATGCGGAGCTCGTACTTGTCGTAAGTGTTGGTGCCCTGGCCACACGGCGACTTTCTCGTGACAACCTTCATCCTCTTTGTTGGGAGAGGATGCGGGCCGCGGATCTTGATGCCGCCCTTTTCACCGATGCCCTTTATCTCGGTGCACACGCTCTCAAGCGTGGAGAGGTTGGTGCTTGTGAGTTTGATTCTTGCTGCCTGTGGCATCTAATTCACTTACTTTTTGTTCGGGTCGTACTTCTCGGTGACGTTAAGCACGATGCCTGCCGCAATGGTTGTGCCCATGTCGCGGAGTGCGAACCTGCCGATCTCCGGAAAGTCTTTGAAGGTCTCTATTGGAAGTGGCCTCACCGGCTTTATCCTGACGATTGCCGCGTCGCCTGTCTTCAGGAACTTGGGGTTCTCCTCTGTGGTTGCGCCGGTCCTCGGGTCTATCTTTGAGAGAAAGGCCGAGATTGTCGCTGCCACCTGCGCCGTGTGCGCGTGTAGCACTGGCGTATATCCTGGGGCCAATGCTGTTGGATGGTGTATGACGATGATACGTGCTTCGAACTCCTTTGCCACTGTTGGCGGGTTGTCTGCTGGACCTATCATGTCGCCGCGCTTGATCTGGCCCTTGTCAACGCCCCGGAGGTTAAAGCCGACGTTGTCGCCTGCCTCTGCGTATTCCATCTGGGTGTGGTGAGTCTCGATGGTCTTGATTTCACCGGGGGCACCTGACGGCATTATGATGACTTTCTCTCCAGGCTTCATCTTTCCGGTCTCGATCCTGCCGACTGGAACTGTGCCGACGCCGGTGATCGTGTAAACGTCCTGTACTGGGATCCTGAGCGGCTTGCCGATCGGTTTCTCTGGCGGCTCAAACGCGTCGAGTGATTCTACCAGCGTTGGGCCCTTGTACCAGGCCGTGTTCTCGGACTTTTTGACGAGGTTGTCTCCCTTCCATCCAGACACGGGGATAAAGCTGATCTTGGCGGTGTTAAAGCCGACCGACTTTAGCATTTTTTCTACCGAGTCCTTGCACTCCTTGTAGCGGGCTTCCTGGTAGCCGGCGTCGTCCATCTTGTTCAGCGCAACAACCACCTGGTTCACGCCGAGCGTCCTCGCGAGGAATGCGTGCTCCCTGCCCTGTCCTCCCGGCTCTATGGCTGCCTCGGTCTCACCTGGCTTGACGGAGATGACGAGGATTGCCGCGTCAGCCTCCGACGCGCCGGTAATCATGTTCTTGATAAAGTCCTTGTGACCCGGGGCGTCAATGAGTGTGAAGAAGTACTTTGCGGTCTCGAACTTTTGGAATGCAAGGTCGATCGTGATACCCCTCTCCCTCTCGTCCTTGATGCTGTCCATGACCCATGCGTACTTGAAGGTGTCGCCCTTGCCCGTTGCTTCGGATTCCTTGCCGTATGCATCGATAGTTCTCTGGTCAATCGCACCTAGATCGACAAGGAGGTGACCTACAGTAGTAGATTTACCATTATCGACGTGGCCTACAACCACAATGTTCAAGTGTGGCTTTTTGCTTGCGCTCATAGGGCAAAGACGCTCCATGGGCTTTATTTATATTTCGCCCGAGCATCTTGCGAATTCTTGCAACTCTCATCGGCGGTTTCTAGCCGCAGGCATGTACAGGCTTGAAAATGCCCACGAGGAAAACATCGGAAGAGTTTTAAACCAAAGAGAGAGAGTTTTGCTCATGCAAGTTACAATCAGCGCCATCAAAGCTGACATAGGCGGGATAGGTGGCCACACGCGCCCAAGCGACGAGCTGGTGCAGGCCGTCAAGGATTTCATTGCCAAGAACAGCAAGGGAATGCTTGTCGATCATTACATCGGCTACGCCGGCGACGACATTCACATCATCATGACGCACACCCGCGGCGTGGACGACGAAAAGATCCACAAGCTTGCATGGGATGCCTTTACAGCAGGGACAGAAGTCGCAAAGAAGCAGGGACTTTACGGCGCAGGCCAGGATTTGCTAAAGGACTCGTTTTCAGGCAACGTGAAGGGCATGGGCCCCGGCGTCGCAGAGATAGAGATGGAGGAACGCCCAAGCGAGGTTTTCTGCATATTTGCGGCAGACAAGACTGAGCCCGGCGCATACAATTTCCCGCTGTGGCGTATGTTCGTGGATGCAAGGAGCAACACCGGCCTTTTGATAAACGAAAAGCTTGCAGAGGGCGTGGTTTTTAGGATATTGGACGTGATGTCGGGCAAGATCGCGGACCTGAAGATGTGGCAGGACAAGGCTGAGCTTGAAGCCGCGCTGATGTACCCAGGACGGTACGTAGTGTCGGCAGTCTATTCCGCAGACATGAAGGACCACATCGTGTCCGCGTCGACCGACCGCCTGCACAACATCGCAGGAACCTACGTCGGCAAGGACGACCCAATTATGATAGTCAGGACGCAAAAGAGCTTTCCGGCTACAGAGGAAGCGGGAAGCGCTTTCAACGAGCCGCACTATGTCGCTGGCAACACCAGGGGCAGCCACCACATGCCACTCATGCCGGTGAAACTGAACTCGGCTGCAAGCCTCAACTACTCGATTCCTCTCGTATCGTGCCTCTTGTTCTCGATGCACGACGGCAAGCTGACAGGGCCCCATGACGGCTTTGGCACCGCGGACTGGGAACTCCAGCGCATGCAGGCATCAGAAAGAGCAATGATAATGCGCAACCAGGGGTTCATCCATCCTGCCACGCTCATACCGGAAGAGCTCGAATACAACAAAGGCTACACGGCGCGCATGAAGAAGCTTGAAACCAAGTTCCGCGACATGGACTCGGGCAAGAAGGAAAAGAGCAAGCGTTGAACCGGCCCCTTATCATAAATTTCAAGAATTATTCTGACGCTTCGGGAGCAAAGACGATAGAGCTTGCGCAGGCAGCGCAGGAGGTCGCCAAGAAATTGAAAGTCGAAATAGTACTTGCGCCGCCCCAGGCTTCGCTTGCGCTTGTCGCCAAGTCCGTCGACATCCCGGTGGTGTGCCAGCACGTCGACGACGCTAAAGAGGGCTCGACCACGGGATTTTTTGTACCCGAGATAGCGAAGATGTACGGCGCTTCCGGGTCCCTGATAAACCATAGCGAGCACAGGATCGACGTTCAAGCAATTGAGAGCCTTGTAAAGAGACTGCGCGACCTTGCCATGACTTCAATCGTGTGCGCCCGCACGCCTGACGAAGTAGCCAAGATAGCGGCGTTTTCGCCCGAATTTATCGCTATCGAACCGCCAGAATTGATAGGGAGTGGAAGGGCCGTGTCAAAGGAAAACCCAGCGATAATAACAAACTCGATAAAGGCTGCAGGCGGCAGGTCAAAAGTCATCTGCGGCGCAGGCATAACGGAAAAGGGCGACGTGTCAAAGGCGATTGAACTTGGATCGCATGGGATACTTGTGGCATCAAGTGTTGTAAAAGCCAAGTCATGGCCGGACAAGATTGCCGAGCTCGCGCAGGGGATGAAAGCAGAATAGATCCGGAAAATATCTTGAATATCAACGCTCGCCAGATCTAGAAGGATGTGGTCAGCCAAGTAAAATTGGAAGAGTTTTTGGGGAAAGTAGAGGGCGACATGGGAGGGGCCTGTGGCACTCCCCTTGCGTTTGTCGGCGACAGGCTCGAGGATAACCTAAATCTGCTTGGCTGGATGTTCTATTCCGCGTCCTCGACGATATGCGTGCCGGCGTCCTTTGGGCACGACGGGGCAGCCCTTGGCGCGCAGGCAGGCGAGGCAAAGATAAAGGAAGTGGTGGCAGGCGGCGGCTTTACGAAGTTCAGGCGCGCCACCCAGCCGCCAACGAACATGGTGTTTGAGGCTCGACCTTAGGCCTCGGCAGGTTCCAGCCATGACTTATTGCAAGCAGCCTTAGTGCCGTGACTGCAACGATGCATGGTATTGCCGCTACCTCAAGTGGAACGCCGGCCGAGATGAGCCCAAACAGCATGACGACACCGGCAAAGCTTGCGGTGGCGTACAGCTCTTTTACGAACACTATGGGCACTTCATTTACGAAAACGTCGCGAAGTATGCCGCCCCCTATTGCGGTTATCACGCCGGCAAAGGCCATCGCAAGGAAGTTCAGGCCTGCAATGTTGTAGGCTATGGACGCGCCAATGACTGTAAATACGCCAAGTCCTATCGCATCAAACTTTAGGAAAAGGTTCGAGTGTTTTTTCATCGAGCCATACAGGAAAAAAATGGCGACTGCGACTGCGATCGTTATCCCGACGTAGAACGGATTTGATATGGCGGCAGGCGGGAACTGGTTAAACGTTACGTCGCGTATTACGCCCCCGGCGAGGCCCGTTATGGTGGCAAGTATGATTATGCCGACTATGTCTGACTTGTGCTCTACTGCCTTGAACGCGCCCGTCACTGCAAATGCCGCCGTCCCAAAGAGGTCTAGCAGTTGGATGAGAAGTGACACGGACGGGATGCCTGCTGGTTCTGACAGCGAAATTCGCCGCACTTGGCTGCACCTGCAATGATTTGAAACTATTGGTGGGCGGTTCTGGTGGGCATCCGACTGAATTCCTATGGTCTTGGACATTGACCGAGAGATATCATTGTGATAAATCAAAAGGCGCATGATCACGATCATTTCCAATTACCTGACCACGATCAGCATCTATTAGATACCAGTACTCAAACGGGAATCTTTTTCTTCAAACCTTTAGAACTGCCTGCAGCAGTAGACAATCCGGCGATTCTATTATAGTTCCGACCTAAGTAGTTTGGTCCAAACGCATCGGGATCGGGGAATGCTAATGCCCGGTGCGCACAACGTTTTAAACCAGCGCCGGCGGAGCAATACCCAAATTGAGCCGTGCCATCCCAAGGCCCATATACTTCTTTGAAGAGACCGACGGCAGGGACCGGGCGCTCCTTGGGGGGAAGGGCGCCGGGCTTGCAGAGATGACCAAGCTTGGACTTCCTGTCCCCCCCGGCTTTATAATAACGACTGACATCTGCGAAAAGTTTTACGAGGCAGGCAAGCATATGCCTGACGGCCTTATGGACGAAGTGCGCAAGTCCATAAAAAAACTGGAAGGGATGACTGGTAAAAGTTTCGGAGGGGCGGAAAACCCGCTGCTGGTGTCCGTGCGTTCTGGCGCGGCCGTGTCGATGCCGGGCATGATGGACACCATCCTCAACCTGGGGCTGAACGACGAAACAGTTGAAGGCCTTGGAAAAAGTACGGACGCGAGGTTTGCCTGGGACTCGTACCGGCGCTTTGTGCAGATGTTTGGCAAGATAGTGCTCGGGGTCGACGACAGGCAGTTTGAAAAGGCGATGGCAGGCGCAAACATGAATGACGAAAAGGCTCTGCGCAAGGTCGCAGGAGCGTTCAAGTCGCTGTACGAAAAGGGCGGTAAGAAATTCCCTGCCGACCCTTACAAGCAAATCGAGCTTGCCATCGACGCCGTGTTCAGGTCGTGGAGCGGCAAGAGGTCTACAGAATTCCGCCGCCAGTACGGCATCACGCCTGACATGGCAAACGGCACCGCAGTAGCAGTAGTTGCAATGGTGTTTGGCAACATGGGCGCTGACAGCGCGACGGGCGTTGTGTTCACCCGCGATCCTGTGACCGGCGACAAAAAACTGTACGGCGACTACCTCACGAACGCGCAGGGCGAGGACGTCATTTCGGGCAAGGCAAGCCCGAGCCACATCGACCAGATGGAAAAGGAGCTGCCCAGCGCCTTCAAGCAGCTCATCCAGGTATGCGAGAAGCTAGAGAACCACTTTCGCGAGTGCCAGCATGTCGAGATAACGGTCGAGCGCGGCAATCTGTACGTCCTTCAAACCAGAACGGCCAAGATGAGCGCGGTCGCAAGCGTCAAGACTTCGGTCGATATGTACCACGAAGGGCTCATAGGCAGGACGGAGGCGCTGCAGAGGATAGACCCGGAGGGGCTGGAGCAGGCGCTGTATCCCAGGATTGAAAGCGGAAGGCACCGGCCGATTGCGGCAGGCGTACCGGCGTCCCCGGGGGCAGCGTCAGGGATAGCAGTGTTTGACGCTTCCAGGGCCGAGACCCTTGCAAAGCACGGCAACCGGGTGATACTTGTCATGAAGGAATTAAGGCCAGACGACGTCTCTGCCTTCCGGCTCTGCTCCGGCATACTGACGAGCAGGGGAGGCAAGACCTCTCACCCCATAGTAGTTGCAAGGGGCATGGGCAGGCCGTGCGTGGCGAGCTGCACCCAGATAGAGATAGACTCTGAGGGCAAGAGATTTTCCATCGACGGCAGGGTCGCGGTCGCCGAAGGCCAGACCATAACAATAGACGGCTCGACGGGCAGGGTGTTCTTGGGCGAGGTCCCGACTGCAAAATCAGAGATAACTTCCGAATTCAAGGAGATACTCCAGTGGGCTTCTGAGATGAAGGTCATAAAGATTCGCGCAAACGCCGATACGCCCGAGAACGCGGCGCTTGCGAGGAAGTATGGGGCGGAGGGCGTCGGACTGTGCAGGACGGAGTGGATGTTCAACCAGCACGAAAGGCGCGCCCTCTTTGCGAGAATGGTGATGGCAGAAAGCGACGCCGAGAGGGAAAAGGCGCTCTCAGACCTTGAGCTCCTGCAACGCTCTGACTTCAAGGCTATATTCAAGGAGATGCAGGGGCTGCCCGTAACGATAAGATTACTCGACCCGCCGCTCCACGAGTTCCTGCCAAAGGAGGAGGACCTGATGATGCAGATATTCGAGCTAAAATCGGAGGGTGGGCCAAAGGCAGAAAAGGGCATGCTCGAGCGCGAAAAGATGCTCAGGCGCGTGCACGAACTTTCTGAAATAAACCCGATGCTCGGACACCGGGGGATAAGGGTGGGCATAACGTTCCCCGAGATCTATGAAATGCAGGTCCGCGCAATCTGCGAAGCGGCGGCAGAGCTGGCGAAAGAAGGGGTCAGGGTCGAGCCGCAGGTGATGGTTCCGCAGGTGGGCATGGTAAACGAGCTCGTGACCGCTCGACACATGTTCGAGTCAGTAAAGCGCGAGGTGGAGCACAGACACAAGGTCAAGCTCAAGATGATGTTTGGAAGCATGATAGAAGTCGTGAGGTCGTGCCTTCTGGCAGACGAGATAGCGCATGTTGTTGATTTTCTGAGCTTTGGCACGAACGACCTCACGCAGGCCACTTTCAGCTTCAGCAGGGAGGACGCGGAAGGCAAGTTCCTGCCGTTCTACCTTGAAAAGCACATACTGGCGGCAAACCCGTTCCAGACGCTTGACCAGAAGGGCGTGGGCAGGCTCATGGCCATGACCGTCGAGTCTGCAAGGAAAGTCAAAAAGGACATGGAAGTCGGCATCTGCGGCGAGCACGGCGGCGACCCGCGTTCAATAGAGTTCTGCGCGAGGATAGGGCTGGACTACGTGAGCGCCTCGTCACACAGGATACCCATTGCCATACTTGCAGCGGCGCAGTCGGCGATACGAGGTAGCAGGGTAGGCGGGCTTTCGCGCTTTTTGGCGGATTAAAGCTTAAAATGTGGGCCGGAGCAGGCTTTTCTTGTGTCTGAAAGTTCCTCTGCTGCAGGCGTCACATACGAATGCATGCGCTGCGGGACGCCTGTCACGGTCGAAGAGTTGTCGAGGCTTCCGGAGATAAAGTGCATCTGTGGGTTTCGGGTATTCCGCAAGGCGAGGCCGCCCATAGTGAAGCAGCTAAAGGCCATCTGACTTTTTTCTTTCCTCTACCTGTTTGTTGTAAGAATGAAACTTTTTTGCGTGGTCGCGCATCTGCTCCATGCCCTCAAATCCCGTGCCGCATTTTTCGCAGGTGTAAAGCTTATTTTCGTGGGCGACGAGCTGGTGGTGCATCAGTTCTTCGACCTTGCGGAACTTTTTCCCGCATTTTTCGCACTCGTGTTTTTTGAACATCATTTCTGGGCGTTCCTCCCGTCCCAGCACTTGCGGCACATCTGGCCCTGTATCTTCCACGCCGGCTTGGGGTTGTAGCGGACAAAGCCTATTTTGGAGCCGCACACCGCGCAAAAGTTCAGCTTGTTGTTGTAGTCGGCGTCTTTTTTGTTAAAGCAGGGCTGGCACAGGAGCGTGCCAGCGTCCATGTTCCACTGCCACCTCGGCTTGGCCGCGATGTCGCCAAGTTCCGACTTGCAGACGGCGCACCTGTCAGGGTCGCGGGGCTTCATGGCAAACTCTCTTGTCTTTTCTATGTGGCAGTCGCTGCACAGGTACCCCTCCGTGTTCCACTCCTCTTTCGGCTTGTACTTGTGCTTCAGCTCCTTCTTGCATACGGCGCAGAGCAGCGGCTTTTTGCCAAAGAGGCCCAACGCGTCTTTCTCGGCTCACCGGGTACAAAAAGTATGCGTGTGCATGTGTTCAAAATATTTCAATTGCCGCAAATATGACATGATTTATTGCGGTGCATGCATAATATTTTAATAAAAGACCCACATAGCGCAACTTAGGTACTAAAATTATGAAGCGAATAGAAGCAGTAGTTTCGAGAGCGCGTCTCGAAAGAGCGTTTGCAGCCCTCAAGGAACTGGACCTTGGAGGCATCACCTACTTTGAGTCAAAGGGCATGGGAGAAATCCCGCGCCAAAAGGTCCACTCTGGAAGGGGAACCGGCACCTTTACCCTCGAGTTCAACATCAACTCGACCATAGTGGTGGTGGTGTCCGACTCGATGGTCAACAAGGTGGTAGACAAGATACTTGAGAGCACCAGCTCCGGCGTCAAGGGTGAAGGCAAGATATTCGTCTCCAGCATCGATGACGTAGTCGATGTGGGGACAAAAAAGCGCGGAGAAGCGGCACTTTAAGAACTAGTTGCCGGCCAGCTCTTCGACTGCCTGGCTTGCGCTGAGCATGCCCTTTTTCCTGGCATACTCTTCCACCATCTTCAGCTGGTCGGGAGTAAAGCATACGGGCATGGTCCTCTTGCCATCTTGTTCAGCGTGCATGGCACATACTAAAGCCGGCAAGATTATAACTCTTTTCCCCTACAGCGCCGCGTCGCTCTTTTCCTTGCTGCCTATGTCGTACGCATCTGCCACATCGTAGACGAATATCTTGCCGTCCGACGCAGAGCCGGTGCTTATCGTCTTGACGATGTCGTCGATTATCGGCTTGGCAAGCGAGTCGGTCACCAGTACTTCAATTTTTGTCCGAAAGCCGAATTCCGGCACGTACCGAATGACGCCCCGGCCCACTGCCACCGGCTCGCGCTTGGCCCGACCCCTGCCCTTGACGTCGTAGAATGACATACCACCGACCTTATGGCTGTGCAGGACCTCGTTCACTTCCCCGAGCCGCTCGTGTGGGATGATTATGTCCAGTCTCTTCATGCCACACTTAACGCAGGGCAAAAGTAATAAAGATTTCTGTAAGGTGTAAAAATTCTGATATTATCACAAATATCATAGTTTATGTTAAAGAGAGGGAGGTGGTCACTGCTTTGCCGTGACGCCGCCATCCACCACCAGCACCGTGCCTGTCACCCACTTTGCGTCGTCGGAGCACAGGTACGAGACTGC
>Ga0214471_10002495_pt1 | contig 14450 bp, 11 predicted proteins | sample RVTome_5_FD_207665 | JGI IMG/M metagenome (GOLD analysis project Ga0214471, IMG submission 207665) | Soil microbial communities from uranium-contaminated site in the Upper Colorado River Basin, Wyoming, United States - RVT142D155 | ecosystem: Environmental > Terrestrial > Soil > Contaminated >...
GACGCGCGGGCTGCGGCGCCGCGACGTCGACCCGGTGCGGCTGTCGCGCTCGATCGCCGGCGCCCTCCAGCATTTCAAGGTGACCGACCCGGCCCGCGTGGAGTCGCTCTGGCAGCGCATCCAGGCCTACCGCTCGCTCCTGGCGCAGTACCACCTGCGCGACGGGACCGTGCGCGCGCGTCGCGAGCGGCTGCCGGCCCGCCGGGGACTCGTCTACACCTGGGACGCGCTCGCCGGCCTGCCGCTGTTCGCCTACGGCGCGATCGTCAACGCGCTGCCGTACTTCGTGCCGCGGTGGCTGGCCCGCCGCCTGGCGCGCAAGGAGACCGACTACGCCACCATCCGCCTGCTGGCGAGCATCGTGGCCTTCCCGCTCTTCTGGGGGCTCGAGACCTGGCTCGTCGGCCGGCTGGCGGGGGCGTGGTGGGCGGCGGCCTTCGCGCTGTCGCTGCCGCTGGCCGGCGCCATCGCATATCGTTACCTGATCGCGGCCGGCTGGCTGCGCGCGCGGCTGCGGTTCGCGGCGCTGGCCGCCACCCAGAGCCACGCGGCCCGCCGGCTGGTCGCCGAGCGCGAGGCCATCGTCGCCGAGCTGGAGCGCGCCAGGCAGGACTACCTGGCCGCCACGAAAGGAAGCAGCTTTTGAGCGTGCATCGACTGGAGGAGATGTCCACGCCTGCGCTCGACGCGCTCGACCGCGCGCGGACCGTCGTGATCCTGACCGTGAGCCCGCTCGAGGAGCACGGCCCGCACCTGCCCGTGGGCGTGGACGCCTTCGCCGCCCGCCACTTCGCCGAGACGATCGCCGAGCGCGTGGTCGCCGGGCGCCCCGGCTGGGCGGTGGTGCTGGCGCCGACCCTGCACCTGGGCTCGTTCACCTTCGACACCGTCGGCACCATCACCGTGCGCCAGCGCGTCGTGCGCGACGCGCTGGTCGACTACGGTGACTCCCTGGCCCGCGCGGGCTTCCGGTGGATCCTGGTCGCCAACGGCCACGCCGGGCCCGGTCATCTCACCGCGCTCGACGAGGCCGCCGCGATCGTGACCCGCCGCCGCGGCGTGACCATGGCCTCCTTCACCGGCCACCTGGCCTGGGAGTTCCTGCGCGGCCGGTTCGTGGACCGCATCGAGACCGAGCTGGGCCGCCCCCTCACCGCTGCCGAGCGCGGAGCCTTCGCCGAGGACGCCCACGGCGGCTGGTGGGAGACCTCGCTGATGCTGCTGCTGCGCCCCGACCTCGTGAGCGATGCGTACCGCACGCTGCCGCCGGCGCGTTACTCGCTGGCCTCCCGCGTGGTGCCCAACTACCCGCTCAAGAACGGGGGCCAGGGCTACGTCGGCCATCCCGCGCTCGCCGACCCCGAGTTCGCCAAGGCCACCACCGAGGTGCTGATCGGCGAGGCGATGTCGATCGTCGACGGCCTCCTCGACGGGCGCCTGAGGCCCTCCGACCGCCACTCGCCGTTCTTCCAGGTTCCGTTCTTCCGCACCAACTTCTGGCCGGCGGCCGGTGTCACCGCCGCCGTCGCGGCCGTCGGGCTCGGGCTGACCGGCTGGCTGCGGCGCCGCAAGACTCCGTGAGCGACCTCGTCGTCCTGGCGCCGGTCGCCGACGGCGTCCTCCGGCTCACCCTCAACCGTCCGCAGACCCTGAACGCGCTCAACGGCGACCTCACGGCGGCGCTGGAAGCCGCCCTCGACCGCGTGATGGCGATGGACGACGCGCGGGTGCTGCTGGTGTGCGGGCAGGGCCGCGCGTTCTGCGCCGGCAACGACATCAAGGAGATGGAGACGCTCACCGGGGAGGACGCGCAGGCGCTGGCCACCCGCCACGCCCGGCTGATGGACCGCTTCACCCACCTGCCCCAGGTCACGCTGGCGGTGATCGACGGCCACGCCCTCGGCGGCGGCCTCATGCTGGCCGTCGCCCAGGATCTCCGCATCGCCTCCGATCGCGCCCGCCTGGGCCTGCCCGAGGTCACCCTCGGCTTCAACCCGGGCTACGGCATCGCCCGCTTCCTCGACGTCGCGGGCGGCGCCCACGGCCGCGACCTGCTGCTCTCCGGCCGCATCGTGCACGCCAGCGAGGCCCTGCGCCTGGGCCTCGTCAACCGCGTGGTGGCGCCGCCGACGCTGGAGGCGAGCGCGACCAGGTGGGCGAGCGAGATCGCCGCCTCGCCGCGCGAGGGCCTGGCCGCGACGAAGGCGATCGTCGCGGTCATCCGGTCGGGGACGCTCGGGCGCGAGCCGGAAGCCTACGGCGCCGCGCTGCGCACCGGCTCGGCCGCGCGCGCCCGCATCGCCGCCTTCGTCGGGCGACGGCGGCGCGGCTGAGCCGCTACGCGAACGCCGAGGGAGTGGTGACCACCGCGGCCGCCGCCTCCCGGACCGCCTCCACCACCCGCGCCGCGCGCCCCGGCGTCAACGCGTAGCCGAGCGGCAGGCAGACCCCGTGGTCGAGCCACCGCCGCGCGCCCGGGAAGGCGGCGCGGTCGAGGGCGTACTGCTCGACTCCCGGCCAGCACATCGCCTCGATGCCCCGCCGTCGCAGTCGGCGGGCCGCCTCGCCGGGATCGGCGACGTGCAGCGGCAGCATCTGCGGCACCGAGCCGACCGGCGCGACCGCGACGGGCAGGGCGATGCCGGCCACGCCGTCGAGCGCCGTCGCCAGCCGGCGGTAGACGTCCCGCCGTGCCGCAATGATCGCGGCCCAGTCGAGCCGGCGCAGCAGCGGCGCCAGCACCACCGACGGCCGCGGCGGCCTGGCGTAGTCCGGATCCGCCAGCGCGCGGCGCTGCGGCTCGTCGTGCGCGAGGTCGATCACCGGCAGCCGGTCCTTCCATCGAAGGAGGTTGCAGTCGAGCGCGGCCGCCGTGCGCTCCACGAGCGTGAGGGCCAGGCGCCCCAGCGTGCGCGCGTCGCCGAGCCCGGGCGGCGGCGGCGGCGCGATGGCCGGCCGCAGCGCGGGGTCGTTGACGACGAGGAGACCGCCGCCCGGCACCGGCGCCTGCTTGCGCAGGCTGAAGACCGCGAACGTCCCGTGCGCCCCGGCGCGGACCGGCGAAGCCGGATCGGGCACCGTGTGCGCGCAGTCCTCGACGAGCGGCAGGTCATGCTCGCGGCAGAACGCGACGACGGCGTCCATCGGCGGCAGCAGGCCGAAGTAGTGGACGACGAGGAGGCCGTCGCCGGGCGCCGGGGCGATCGTGTCGAGGCGAGGCCGGAGCCCGTCGCCCACGTCGTACGGCACCGGCTCGACGTTCGCCGCCTCCACCGCCTCCAGGACGCAGCAGCAGAGATACGCCGGGATCCAGAGCCGCCGCACGCCGCGCGTGCGCGCGAGCCCCCGCAGCCCTGCGTACAGCGCGAAGCGGCAGCGCGCGAAGAGCATGGCGTGCGGCGGGAAGAGGGCGTCCCAACAAGCCGGCTCCCGGCCGGGGGGCCGGAACCGGAGCGTCAGCGGGGGTGACGCCGGGAGCCACATGCCCGCCAGCGGAGCAATCGACGTGCCGGCTTCGGGTGAGCAACGGCCTGCACACCGGGCGCCCCGCGTCTCGCCCGGCGAGGGAGGGCGAGGGCTACGCGGACTCGCGGCGCTGCTTGTCGCGGACCTTGCGCTCGTGCATGTCGCGGTCGGCCTCGCGCAGGAATTCCTCGGCGGTGTCGGGCGGGCTGTTGCTCCAGGCGATGCCGGTCGAGCACTCGACGGAGACCGGCAGGCGGCGCTGCGCGGCCAGGCCGGCCAGCTTGTCACGCACGCGGCCGACGATGATGTCGACGTCCTTGGGCATGGCGTCGAGCAGCAGGACGGCGAACTCGTCACCGCCGTAGCGGGCCACCACGTCGGTGGTCCGGGTGGCCTCGACGAGCGCGTCGGCCACCGTGCGCAGCACCTCGTCGCCCAGCGTGTAGCCGCAGCCGTCGTTGATCGCCTTGAGGTGCAGCACGTCGAGGGCCAGCAGCAGCAGGCCGGTCTTGCGCCGGCGGGCGCCGGCGGCGGTGCGCCGGTACTGCTCGTGGAACGCGCGGCGGCTGTTGAGGCCGGTGAGCGGATCGGGCGCGTAGCGGGCCAGCTTGCGGTCGGCGTCGTAGAGCCGCGCGGCGACCACGCGCAGCAGGCCGTTGGCCAGCAGCACCGACTCGTCGAGGGCGGCGACGAAATCGGCGTGACGCAGGACCAGGCAGTGCGTCCGGTCGACGGCGATGACCGTGGCCGAGCGCGGCTGGTCGCGCAGGATGCCCAGCTCGCCGAAGACCTCGGCCTTGCCGATCTCGCCCAGCAGCATCTCGGCCTGGCCGTCGGCGGTCGCCTCGACGACGCGCACGCGGCCGGACAGGAGCACCCACAGATACTGCGGCGGCTCGCCCTGGCGCGCGATGACGTGACCGCCGGGATAGACCTGTTCGGTGGCCTGGGCCACCAGCGCGTTGAGCTGGGCCGGCATGAGGCATTTGAACAGCGGGACCGAGGCCAGCATGCTGGCCAGCAGCGTCTGGGTGGCGCCCCGGTCGTCGCGGGCGTCCTCGATGGCCACCGCCTCGTCGGAGACGACGGCCGCCGGCGTTTCGTTGAAGGCGACCAGCGTGCGGGCCAGCCACGCCCGCACCCGGGCGCGCAGCATCGGCGGACTGTACGGCCGGGCCAGGTAGTCGGTCGCCCCGATCTCGGGGCGGTGCAGGGCGGCGATCTCGGGCCGCTCGGCCAGCAGGATCACCGGGAAGTTGGCGCGGCCCATGCGGCTGCGGAGGGCGGGGACGAGGTCGGCGCCGTCACGGGGCGGCAATCGGGTGTCGACGATGGCGAGGTCGGGCAGATGCTCGGTCCCCCGCGTGAGCGCCGCGTGCATGTCGGGCACGGGCAGCGCCACCATGCCGTCCTCGGCCAGGGCCTCCTCGATCGCCGTGACCTCGGCGTCGTCGGGCGTCACGACCAGCACGCGGGCGCCGGCGATGAGCCGCCGGCGCAGCGCGGAGATCTCGGCGACCGGCACCACGCGGTTGCTGCCGCTGACCGACAGCTCGAGCCCCTCGCGCGCGGCGAAGACGTCGAGCACGCCGCCGCTGGCGGTGACGCGGGCCTGGGCCTGGGCCTCCAGGCGGCCCATCGCGGGATCGTCGTGCCCGGGATCGTGATGGAACAGGGCCAGGCGCTTGACGCCGGCGGCGAGCGCGACGTCGGTCGCGTACTCGATCGTCGAGTGGCCCCAGCCGAGGCGGTTGGTGTACTCCTCCTGCGTGTACTGGGCGTCGTGGATGACCAGATCGGCCCCGCGCATGAACGCGATGTGCCGCTGATCGCCCGGGTGGTTCAGGATGCCGTCCTCCGGGGCCCAGAAGGGCTCGTGGTCCGTCACGTAGGCCACGGTGGCGCCCCCGCTGGTCATCCGGTAGGCGATGGTGGGCGCGGTGTGGTTCAGGTACTGCGTCTCCACCAGCACGTCCCCGACCCGGAAGAAGCCTTCCTCCAGCTCGGTGAAGTGGATCCGGCTGCGCAGATCGCGCAGCTTGACCGGGAAGTAGGAGTACTCCATCTGCCCGGACATCGCCTCCTCCAGACTCTGCTGGAACCCGAGGGGGGCATAGACGTTCAGCTCGGCGCCGGGCAGGAAGGCCGGGACGAAGAAGGGGAAGCCCTGGATGTGATCCCAGTGGGTGTGGCCGATGAAGAGGTGCAGGCGCATCGGGGACGGCATCGTCCGGACGAGGTGCAGGCCCAGCTCGCGCGCGCCGGTCCCACAGTCCAGCACGATGACGGTGCCGTCCTGGGCCCGAACCTCGACGCAGGACGTGTTGCCGCCATAGCGGGTCGTGTGTTCACCGGGCGACGCGATCGAGCCCCGGGTCCCCCAGAACCGTACGTACAAGCGTGACCCTCTCCGGGTGTGGCGTGAGCGGTTCGAGAATTCTAGCACCCCCGGCCGGCGGGCGGTCAGGCTAGAATACGCCGCGCCATGAGCCCTCTCCCCATCCTGCCGACCTCGGTGATCGGCTCTCACGGCAAGCCTGGCTGGTGGTTCACGCTCGTGCGGGCCCACGAGGCCGGCGAGGCGGGGCCCGCCGACCTCGGGGAGATGTTCGACGACGCCGCCGACACGGCGATCCGGGACATGGAGCTCGCCGGCATCGATGTCATCACCGACGGCGAGGTCCGCCGGCTCGACGGCTACGTCGACTCCTACTACGCCGTCATCAAGGGCATCGCGCCGCTGCCGGTGCGGCGCAAGGTCGGCCCGTGGGGCTACGACCAGCAGACGCGCTACGAGGCCGTGGGCCGCATCGAAACCCCGCCCGGCGGCCTCGGCATCGTCAAGGAGTTCGAATACCTCCGGAGCCACACGACGCGCGCGACCAAGGCGACGTGCGCGGGGCCGCTGACGTTCGGCTCGCGCATCCATCCCGGCACGCAGTACACGGGCGTGGTCGACGTGGCCGAGCGGTTCGCCGAGGTCATCAACGCCGAGCTGAAGGCGCTGGTGGCCGCCGGCGCCGACTGGATCCAGCTCGACGAGCCCGCGCGTGGAAACGTCTCGGGCGAGGAGATGGCCCGGCTGTTCAACCTCGCCACCGCGGGCGTGAAGGCGCGCCTGGGGTTCCACATCTGCTTCGGCAACCGCTTCGGCCGCTCGCGCTTTTCGCGTTCCTACGAGCCGTACTTCCCGGGCGTGCTCCAGGCCCGGGCCGACCAGTTCGTGCTCGAGTTCGCCAGCCGCGAGATGAGCGAGGTCGACCTCTGGCACAAGCACGGCGGCGGTCGCGAGCTGGGGGCCGGCGTGGTGGACGTCAAGGGCTTCCAGGAGGAGACCGCCGAGACCGTGGCCCGGCGCATTCACCGGGTGCTGCAGGCCTGCCCGGCCGACAAGCTCACGCTCAACCCCGACTGCGGCTTCGGCTGGTCCCCGCGCTACATGTGCAACCAGAAGCTGCGGGGCCTGGCGGCCGGCGCCGCCCTCGTGCGCAAGGAGCTGACCGGGCGGTAGCCCCCGGGACCCCGGGGTCGGGGACGCGGGTTGCGCGTTCGTGCGATCCGTACTCAGCGCTTGACCAGGCCGAGGTCGAGCGCGAGGCGGACGAGGTCGGCGCGGGTGTGCAGGCCGAGCTTGTCGCTGAGGCGGGCACGGTGCGTCTCCACCGTCTTGACGCTGAGCGCCAGGCGGCTGGCGATCTCACGGTTGGTGTGGCCGTGCGCGAGCAGCTCCAGCACCTGCCGCTCGCGCGGGCTGAGCGACGGCGCCCGGCGCGGGCCGCCGCCGGCCGGGGGCGCCTCGCCTGCGTCCGGCCCCAGCGTCCGGCCGCGGTGGACCGCCCGGATCGCGGCCAGCAGCTCGGCGCTCTCGGAGTCCTTGATGACGTGGGCGGCGGCGCCGGCGGCCCGAGTCACCCGGGCATATCCCGGGTCGTCGTGCATGGTGAGCACGAGCAGGCGGGTGGCCGGCAGCTCGCGATGCAGGCGCTGCAGCGTCTCCACGCCGCTCAGGCCCGGCATCGTGAGGTCGATCACCGCGACGTCCGGATGGCAGGCGTGAGCGCGCTGCACGGCCTCTTCGCCGTCGGAGGCCTCGGCCACGACCGTCATGTCGGGCTGGGCTTCGAGCAGCATGCGGAGGCCCGCCCTCAAGATCGCGTGGTCGTCGGCCAGGAGCAGACGGATCTGCTTCACGCCCGCTCCGGACCCAGCGGGATCTCGACGGCGACCCGGGTGCCGCGCCCCGGGGCCGAATCGATGGTGAGCGCGCCCCGGAGGACGGCCGCGCGCTCCCGCATGGTGTGGATGCCGAGACCGCGGGCCGCCGTCGGCGGCGCCGGCGGCTGCCGGGGGTCGAAGCCGCGGCCGTCGTCCTCCACCGCCATCGCCACCGTCGCGGCGCGGCGCTGCAGGCGCACGCGCACGCGCCGGGCGCCGGCGTGCCGGGCCACGTTCGACAGCGCCTCCTGCATGATGCGGTACAGGGCGATCTCCACCCCGGCCGGCATGCGGCCCTCCTCGAGCCCGGCCGTCTCCAGCTCGACGGCGAGACCGCGCGTGCGGCCGAAGTCGTCGGTGTAGCGCTCGAGCGCGGCCGCGAGACCCAGGTCGTCGAGGACGCTCGGGCGCAGGCCCCAGGCCAGCCGCCGCACCTCGGCCAGGGCGCGGGTGGCCACCTGGTGGAGGTCGCGGGCCTGGCCCCGGGCCGCCTTGAGCGTGCGCGCCTCGCCCAGCGCGCTGAGGCCGAGCAAAAGGGAGGCCAGCGACTGGGCCGTCTCGTCGTGCAGCTCGCGCGCGATGCGGCGGCGCTCCTCCTCCTGCACGGTGATCACCTGGTTCAGCAGGAGCGCCCGGATCTCTTCGGCGTGCTTGCGGTCGGTGATGTCCGAATACAGCCCGTACACGTAGGTCGTGCCGTGGCCCTCGTAGGTCGCCACCGCCCGGTCGTGCACCCACGTCCAGCGGCCGCTCCGGTGGCGGATGCGGTACTCGAGGTCGAAGGTGCCTCCGCCCTCGAACAGCGCGTCGAACTGCGCGCGCACCAGCGGCCGGTCGTCGGGGTGGATGCGCCCGAACCAGCCCTCCGCTCCGCCCCGGCAGAGCTCGTCGGCCGCGTAGCCCGAGACCCGCTCGACGTTGGGGCTGATGAAGAGCGCATTGCCGCTCCGATCGAGCAGCCACGCCACGTCGGGAATGTTGGTGACCAGCGTCCGGTAGCGCTGCTCGCTGGCCCGCAGCGCCTCCTCGGCGCGCACGCGCTCGATCGCGATGCCCGCCAGCCGGGCGGCGCGCTCGATCAGCCAGCGGTCGCCGTCGCCGGCCCGGCGCGCCGTCGGGTAGGACACGGTGCAGGTGGCCAGCGGGGTGCCTGCCACGCCCAGCACGGGGACAGACCAGCCCGGATGCACGCCGGCGCCGAGCGACGAGGGGCCCTCGCGCGGCCGGTCGCCCTCCACCAGGAGCACCGCGCAGCGCATCCCGGCGTCGCCCTGCGCCTCGATCGTCCGGCACAGCACGTCGAGGACGCTCGGCAACGGCTCGCCGGCGGCGATCATCTCCAGCAGGAGCTTCTCGCCTGTCAGCAGCGCCTCCGTCCGCTTGCGCTCGGTGATGTCCACGTGCAGGCAGCGAAGCCGGGGCGGCCGGCCCGGCTCCCGCACCAGGCTGGCGCTGTCCCGCACCCACACCGAGCGCTCGTCGGCCGCCAGCATCCGGTATTCCTGCGCGTGGTCGCGGCCGGCGGCGGCCTCGGCCCGGGTGAAGGCCAGCACGCGCTCGCGGTCGTCGGGATGCACGTGGGCGAGCCAGAAGTCGGGCTCGGCCGTCCACCGCTCGAGCGGATGACCGAGCAGCGACTCGGCCCGCCGGCTCACGAACAGCACCCGCCGCGTGGCGACGTCGCATTCGATGACGACGGCGTCGATGCTCTCCACCAGCCCGCGGAAGCGGCGCTCGGCGGCCTCCGCCCCGGCCCGGGCGCTGCGCTCGGCGTCGAAGAGGCGCGCGGCGTTCAGGGCCACCGCCGCCTGATCGGCGAACGCCTCCAGCAGCCGGCCCGCCTCGTCGCCGAACACGCGACCGGGACCGGCCGCCACCCCCAGCGCGCCGATCGCCTCGCCGTTCACGAGCAGCGGCGCCGCCATGGCGGCGTGCAGGTCGAGCCGCCGCAGGCGCTCGCGCACCTCGGGCGTGCAGGTGATGCCGGGATCGGCCCGCGCGTCCCGGGTGATGAGCAGCCGCCGCTCGAGCGCCGCCCGGCCCGCCAGCCCGACGCCGCGCGGCAGCACCAGCGGCATCGTGGGTTCGGCGGGCGGGCCGGCGAACGCCAGCGACACCAGGGCGCCGGTGTCCGGCTCCAGCCGGAACACCACGGCGCTCCGCGCGCCCAGCAGCGCGATGACGGAGTCGGCGATGAGCTGGGACACCTGGCCCGGATCGAGCGAGTGGGCGAGCGCCTGGCTCACCGCCGCCAGCGCCTCGGCCTGCCGGCGCCGCCGCTCGCGGTCGGCGTCGAGGCGCGCGATCTCGACGGCGAGGGCGACCTGGGCCGCCAGCGCGCCGAGCGCGTCCAGGGCCTCCCCGTCCAGCGGCGCCGCGCGGCTGAAGACGCCGAGCACGCCCTGGAGCGCGTACCAGCCCGACAGCGGGACGCCGACGAACCACCGCACGCGTTCGGCGAGCAGGAGGTCCCGCTGGGCGGCGCGCGGGTCCCGGCCGGGATCCTCGACGATCAAGGGCTGCCGGGTGCGAGCGATCAGGCCCGGCAAGCCCTCGCCGAAGGTGACGCTCAGCGGCACGGCCGACTGCATCGTCTCCAGGCTCCCGGCGGCCGCCCGGAGCTCGAGCCGGTCCTCCCGGACGAGCCAGATGAGCGCGAAGCAGTCCGGGCCGAGGTCCGCCGCCGCGCGGGCCGCGGCGACCAGGGCGTCGCCGAGGCTCAGCGAGGCCGTCATCGCGCGGGCGAGGCGGGGCAGCAGGGCGCGGTCGAGGAGCGGACCGACCGGCGGCATCCTGGCCGCAGGGTCACCGATTGCGGCCTGCCGCGTCAAGGCCATCGGCCCCGGTGGTAGACTCCAGCCGTGGCGCTCCCCCTCGACGGACTCGTCGTCGTCGACCTCACTCAGAACGTGGCGGGGCCGTTCTGCACGCAGATCCTCGGCGACATGGGCGCCGAGATCGTCAAGGTGGAACGGCCCGGGCGCGGCGACGACGCCCGCGCCTGGGCGCCTCCGTGGTGGGGGGAGGAGAGCGCCGTGTTCATGGCCTTCAACCGCAACAAGCGCAGCCTCGCCCTCGACCTCAAGCGCGACGGCGGCCTCGAGGTCCTCCGCCGCCTGGTCGGGCGCGCCGACGTCTTCGTGCAGAGTCTGCGGGCCGGCGCCATCGCCGAGCTGGGGCTCGACTTCCCGGCGGCCCGCGCGCTCAATCCGCGGCTCGTGTACTGTTCGATCACCGCCTACGGGTCCCGCGGCCCCCTGGCCGATCGGCCCGGGTACGATCCCCTCATGCAGGCCTACGCCGGTCTGATGTCCGTGAACGGCCACCCCGGGCAGGAGCCGGCGCGCGTCGGCACGTCGATCGTCGACATGGGGACCGGGATGTGGGCCGCGCTCGGCATCCTGGCGGCCCTGCGCCGGCGTGACGCCACCGGTCGCGCGGTCGAGGTGACGACCGCGCTGTTCGACACCACGCTCATGTGGGTCTCGTATCACGCCATGGGGTACCTCGGGAGCGGCCAGGTGCCGCAACCGCAGGGCTCGGGCACCGCGATGATCGCCCCCTATCAGGCCTTCCCGACCGCCGACGGCTACGCGATGATCGGTGCCGCCTCCGACGCGCTCTTCACGCGCCTGGCGGGCGCCCTCGGCGCGCCGGAGCTGCTGGACGACTCCCGCTTCGCCGACAACCCGGCCCGCGTGCGGCATCGCGCCGACCTGGTCGAGGCCGTGTCGGCCCGGACCCGCGCGCTCAAGACCGCCGACCTGCTCGAGCGGCTGCGCGCCGCCGGGGTGCCGGGCGCGCCGATCCAGACGATGGATCAGGTCCTGAGAGAGCCGCAGACCGAGGCCAGCGAGATGCTGGTCGGCGCGCCCCACCCACGGCTGCCCGACTACCGCTCGCTCGGGCTGCCGATCCGGTGGGACGGCCGCCGGCCCGGCGTGCGCCGGGTGCCGCCGCTGCTCGGCGAGCACAGCGCCGACGTCCTCACCTGGCTCGGCTACACCCTCGACGACGTGAGAACCCTGAGAAGCCAGGGCCTCGTGCAGTGAGAGACGACAAAGGGAGCCCGACAACACTCCCCGTGTATCGCCACCTGCTCCTGGCGCGCTCGGACGACCGCCACGTCGTCACCGTCACGCTCGACCGCCCGGACCAGCACAACGCCATGAACACCGCGATGGGCAAGGACCTGCTGGCCTGCTTCGGGGCGCTCGCCGCCGACCCCGACGCCCGCGCCGTCGTGTTCACCGGAAGCGGCGAGAAGGCCTTCTGCGCGGGGGGCGACCTCAAGGAGCGCAACGAGATGACCGACGAGCAGTGGCGCGCCCAGCACGTGATCTTCGAGCAGGGCGCGATGCGCCTGCTGCGCTGTCCGATCCCGGTGATCGCCGCCGTGGAGGGCTTCGCGCTGGCGGGCGGCTGCGAGCTGGCCCTGCTCTCGGATTTCATCGTGGCGAGCGAGACCGCGGTCTTCGGGGTGCCGGAGACGACGCTCGGGATCTTCCCGGGCATCGGCGGCACCCAGCTGCTGCCGCGCATCATCGGCGCGCCGCTGGCCAAGGAGCTGATCTTCACGGGGCGCCGCATGAAGGCGGACGAGGCCAGGGCCGTCGGGCTCGTCAACCACCTGGTGCCGGCCGGGCACGCGAAGACGCGCGCCACCGAGCTGGCCGCCACGATCGCGCGCAACGGCCCCGTCGCGGTGCGCCAGGCCAAGAAGGCGATCGCCTACGGCAGCGAGACGGACCTCGAGACCGCGATGATCCTGGCCATCGAGGCCTACAACGCGACCGTCGTCACCGACGACCGGCGGGAGGGCGTGCGGGCCTTCAACGAGAAGCGCCGGCCCCGGTTCCAGGGCCGCTGACCCCGGAGGACGGACATGGCTGCCATCGACCTCGCCCTGACCGACGAGCAACGGGCGCTGAAGGCGGGCGTCACCGAGATCTGCAAGCGCTACCCCGGCGAGTACTGGCGCGATCTCGACAGCCGGCGCGAGTACCCCGAGAAGTTCGTCAACGAGCTGACCGAAGCCGGCTACCTGGCCTGCCTCATCCCCCAGGAATTCGGCGGTGCCGGCCTCGGCATGCGCGAGGGCGGGCTCATCCTCGAGACGATCCACGCCAACGGCGGCAGCGCCTCGGCCTGTCACGCCCAGATGTACATCATGGGCACGCTCCTGCGGCACGGCAGCGAGGCGCAGAAGCAGGCGTACCTGCCGAAGATCGCCGCCGGGGAGCTGCGCCTGCAGGCCTTCGGCGTGACCGAGCCGGACGCCGGCTCCGACACCACGCAGCTGAAGACCACGGCCGTGCGGAAGGGCGGCGCCTACCTCGTCAACGGCCGCAAGATGTTCATCTCCCGGGCGATGCAGACCGACCTGATGCTGCTGCTGGCGCGCACGACGCCGGTGGAGCAGGTCAGGCGCCGCACCGACGGCCTCAGCGTGTTCCTCGTCGACATCCGCGGCATCACGGGGCTGGAGATCCGGCCGCTGCGCATGATGATGAACCACTCCACCAACGCGCTCTTCTTCGACGACATGGAGATCCCCGCCGGCAGCCTGATCGGCGAGGAGGGCCAGGGCTTCTCCTACATCCTGTCCGGCATGAACGCCGAGCGCATCCTGGTCGCCTCGGAGTCGATCGGCGACGGCCGCTGGTTCACCGACAAGGCGGTCGCCTATTCGGGCCAGCGCGTGATCTTCGGCAAGCCGATCGGCGCCAACCAGGGCGTGCAGTTCCCCATCGCGCGAGCGCACACGGCGGTGGAGGCGGCCGCGCTCATGCGCGACAAGGCGGCCGCCCTGTTCGACGCCGGCGAGCCCTGCGGCCCCGAGGCCAACATGGCCAAGTACCTGGCCGCCGAGGCGGCCTGGGAGGCCGGCAACGCCTGCATCGACTGCCATGGCGGCTACGGCTACGCCGAGGAGTACGACGTCGAGCGCAAGTTCCGGGAGTGCCGGCTCTACAAGACGGCTCCCGTGAACAACAACCTGGTGCTGGCCTACGTCGGCGAGCACGTGCTGGGGATGCCCCGCTCGTACTGACCGCCCGCCATGCTCTACTTCGAGGACTTCCCGCCCGGCGACGTGCGCGAGTCGCCGGCCCGGACGGTGACGCGCGAGGAGATGCTCGCCTTCGCGCGGGAGTTCGATCCCCAGCCCTTCCACACCGACGAGGACGCGGCGAGCGCGACCATCTACGGCGGCCTGATCGCCAGCGGCTGGCACACCGTGGCCATCTCCATGCGGCTGATGTGGGACGCGTTCCTCGCCGACGCCGCATCGCTTGGCTCTCCCGGCGTGGACGAGGTACGCTGGCTCAAGCCGGTGCGGCCCGGCGACACGTTGCGGGCGCGCTTCACCGTGGTCGAGGCGGTGCCGTCGCGGAGCAAGCCGGACCGCGGGGTGGTGCGCTCGTTCTCGCAGGTGTTCAACCAGTACGGGGAGGTCGTCATGAGCCTGCGCGGGCTCGGGCTCTTCGCCCGCCGGCCGGCCTGAGATGCGGGCGCTGATGCTCGCGCTCGTCGTCCTGCTGGGGCTGCCGCCGGCCGCCGCCGCCGAGCCGCAACGGCTGATCGTCCCGACCCTCCTCGGCGAGTATCACCTGCTCTTCGACGACCGGCGCGTGACCGAGGCCCAGCTCCGGGCCCTGGTGGTCCTCTCACCGCACCTGGCCGGCTGGACCAGCCTCGCCGTGGCGCCGCGCCTGGAGCGCTGCGTGGTGGGCGATTCCGCCTACCTCGATTGCGGCAACCGCTCGGTG
>Ga0214471_10002496_pt1 | contig 14449 bp, 15 predicted proteins | sample RVTome_5_FD_207665 | JGI IMG/M metagenome (GOLD analysis project Ga0214471, IMG submission 207665) | Soil microbial communities from uranium-contaminated site in the Upper Colorado River Basin, Wyoming, United States - RVT142D155 | ecosystem: Environmental > Terrestrial > Soil > Contaminated >...
CGAGCGGCTGCTGCCCGGCTTCGGGCAGATCCATGACCGATTCGAGCGGCGCAACGAGAATCGTGGGGCGCTGGAGCGGGCGATCCTGCGACTGACCGGGCTGGATCTGAAGATGGAGCAGTACGAGGCCGGCGAGCGCTTCGTCATCGCGGTGCAGGCTGCGCGGGACCGGGCCTTCCTGAACCGCGTCTGGGAGGGCCCGCACATGCTGCCGAGCCTTGCCGAGATCCGCGAGCCGGACCGATGGATCGCCCGCGTCGAGACAGTGATCGAGGAGAAGGGGGAGGGGCGCAGCTGAGCGCCGACGAGCTGGTCGTCCTGGCCACGCCGATCTTCGGCTCACCCCTTGCCGCGGAGCACGTGGCGCAGATTGAGACCGTGCCGGGCACACGGGTGGTCGCCATCTCGCGCGAGGGACTCGTCCACGACGACGCCGAGTCCGCGCTGGGCGCCGCCCGGGTGCTGCTGCGCGGCGGCGTGCCGGCCTCAGTGCTTGACCACGTCCTCGGCCGTGCTCCGCGGCTGGAGTGGATCCACTCCTTCTCGGCCGGCGTCGACCGGGTCGCGACCCCGGCAGTCCGGCAGCGCGGCCTGACCGTCACCAACGCGCGCGGCGTCTTCAGCCGGCCTATCGCCGAGTACGTGGTGATGATGTGCCTGGCCATCGCCCGCCGCCTGCCGCAGCTGCTCGAGCTGCAGCGCGAGCGGACCTGGCAGCCTCTGCGCGGCACGGAGCTCGGTGGCCTGACGGTCGGCATCGTCGGCTATGGGAGCATCGGCTCGGAGATCGCGCACCTGCTCGCGCCGTTCGAGGCGAAAGTGATCGCCACCCGGCGTCACCCCGAACGCGGCGTGGGGGACGCCCCCAACGTCGAGCTCCTCGGCCTGGATCGGCTCGACGACCTGCTGCGTCGGAGCGACATCGTGGTCGTGGCCGCGCCGCTGACCGAGGAGACGGCGGGGATGATCGGCGCGGCGCAGCTGCAGGAGATGCGCGCGACCGCCTGGCTGATCAACATCGCCCGTGGCCGTCTCATCGACGAGCTGGCGCTGCGGCGCGCCCTCGAGGCGGGCTGGATCGGTGGCGCGGTGCTCGACGTCTTCAACGAGGAGCCGCTGCCACCCGACTCGCCCCTCTACGGCGCGCCAAACCTGATCATCACGCCCCATACCTCGTGGTCCAGCGACCGGGTGGTCGAGCGCTCCATCGGCCTGTTCGTCGAGAACCTCCGCCGCTTCGCGGCGGGCGAGCCGCTCGAGAACGTCGTGGACCTGGAGGCCGGGTACTAGCCCGATGCAGGTCACCATCGTGGGCCTGCCGGGCTCCGGCAAGACCACGGTATTCAACGCGCTGACCGGCGGCCACGCGGACACCGGCGGCTATTCCGGCGGGCGCGCGGCCCCGAACCTCGGCGTCGTCAAGGTCCCGGACGAGCGGCTCGACCGCCTGTCGGAGCTGTTCTCGCCCGAGAAGACGACGCCGGCCGACGTGACCTACGTGGACGTCGCCATCCCGGCGGGCGCCGCCCGCGAGGGGACCGTCGCGCCTGACGTCCTGGCCCAGATCAGGAACGCGGACGCGCTGCTACACGTCGCGCGCGCCTTCGAGGGCGGCATGGCCGAGCGTCCAGCAGACCCATGGCGCGACGTCGAGGAGCTGGACCTCGAGTTCGCGGTCGCCGACCTGATGGTCGTGGAGAAGCGCCTCGAGCGGCTGCGCACCGCCGGCAGACACGGCACCTCGACCGAGCGGGAGCAGAACGCCCTGGAGGAGGAGCTGCTCGCCCGACTGCTGCCGTCCCTGTCCGATGGCCTCCCGCTTCGCGCCCTGGATTTGAGCGACGACGACGAACGGCGGCTGCGCGGCTATCGGTTCCTGAGCCAGAAGCCGGTGCTGGTGGTGCTCAACATCGACGAGGGACGGCTGGACGAGGCCGCAGCCCTCGAGGCGGAGGGCCGCGCCCGGTACGGCCAGCCGGCCAGCGACGTCGCCGCCCTGGCCGGCAAGATCGAGGCGGAGATCGCGCAGCTCCCCGCCGAGGACGCGGCCGCCTTCATGGACGATCTCGGCATCGCCGAGGCGTCGCGTGGTCGGGTGGTGCGGCTCACCTATGCGCTGCTCGGCCTGTTCAGCTTCTTCACCGCCGGCGAGGACGAATGCCGCGCCTGGACCCTGCGCCACGGCGCGACCGCCGTCGATGCGGCGGGGGCGATCCACTCGGACCTGGCGCGCGGCTTCATCCGCGCCGAGGTGGTCAGCTACCCGGACCTCATGGCGTGCGGCAGCATCGCCGAGGCTCGAAAGCGTGGCCTGCTGCGCTCGGAGGGCAAGACCTACGAGGTGAGGGACGGCGACGTGATCGAGGTGCTCTTCAACGTCGCGCGCTAGCTCTCGCGCTGAGCGAGGCGCGAGCTAGGAGCTGCGGTCGAGCTCCACGATCATGCTGCGGAACTCATCCGAGGTGTCGACCAGGAAGGTGTCCGCCTCCTCCATCCCGACGCTCATGCTGGCGCTCAGCTTCTCGTCGCCGATGTAGGTGAAGCCGTGGCTCCGCTCCAGCTCCCGGGCGATCGCCTCGACCAGCGTGTCCTCCTCGAACGTGTCGATGACGGCCGCGCGGGCGGCCAGCACCATCGCCGCGAAGTCGTCGGGCGCATGCTGCCGCTCGCTGACAAGGAGTGCGTCGGTCAGCAGGTCGGTGGCGCCCTCGTGAAGCTCGTAAAAGAAGAGTCGCATCCTGGACCGATGATAGACCGATGACTCCCGAATCGCCTCCGCTCGACCTGGTGGTGGTCGGCGGGCTGACGATCGACCGCTTCCCAGATGGCTCGGCGGCACCCGGCGGATCGGTCCTGCACATCGCACGCGCGGCCGCTCCGCGGGGCCTGCGAATCGGCATCGTGACCAGCGCCGGCCCCGAACCCGAGGCGCGCGCGGGGCTGGATGAGCTGCATCGCGTGGCGACGATCGTCGAGAGCAGCCTTCAGCCGGGCACGACGAGCTTCCGCCACGGGGAGACAGCCGAGGGCCGACAACTGTGGCTCGGCCTGCGGGGAGGGTCGCTGGGATCCGGCGCCGATATGTTCGCGCGGTTCGAAACCCGTGCTGTCCTCTACGCACCCCTCGCCGGGGAGGTCCCGGCGGAGGCCCTGGCAGCATCGGATGTCGCCTGGGTACGAGGGGCCATCCTGCAGGGATGGCTGCGGACGATCGACGAGGGCGAGGAGGTTCGACCCCTGCCACTCGCCGCCTTGAGCCGCGCGGTGGTGAAGGCGCTGCGTGGGTTCGATCTGCTCGTCGCCAGTCGGGAGGACCTGCTGGCCGAACGGGCTGAACCCCCGCAACAACTGCGGTCCATGCGAAGGACCTTCGGAGACCGGCCCATCCTGGTGGTCACCGACGGACCGAACGGGGCGTGGATCGGATCGGAGCCATCGGTCGCCGAGGCGCAGCCCTCGCACATCCCCGTCCCACGTCGCGTCGAAGACGTCTCGAGCGTGGGGTCCGGCGACGTTCTCGCCGCATTCATGCTGGTGGGTGAGTGGCCGCGCCCACCGGACCCCGGCTTCGTGCGCCGCCGGGCCAGCCGGGCAATGCGGGTCGTGGGCGAAATGCTCGAGGAACGGCGGGCTTAGGCGATCTGCTCAGGGATGATTCGGCGGCCGCGGGCGTCCACACAGTGAGAGCCTAGTGGCGTGTCAGGCGATTCGCCGCTTTCCCGCAGCCCGGCGCTCCGCGGCAGCCACCCAGCTCCGCAGGCGGCGTCGCCGAGAGTCGACCCTCAACCGAACGGCACCGAGGACCTGCATTCCGCCGCCGCGCCCCAGCGCGAAGGCGAGGTCGAGCACCCTCGAGGCCGCACTGACTGCCTCGAGGGCGCCATCAAGGTCGCCGCGATGCCGCTCGCGGATGCGCGCCACCTCGATCCAGGCCGCGGCGGCGTCCGCCGAGGCGCGCCGGGTTCCGGCGGTCCAGAGCGCCTCGGCCCGGTCCACCTCGCCTGACGCGAGCAGCAGTCGCGTGGCGAGCCGCCGCAATGCCATTGCCTCAGTCGGATCCAGGGTCAGCGAAGGGGCTCCCTCGACCAATTCCAGCGCCTCCTCCGGCGCACCGTGGCGCAGCAGCTCGACGGCCATGCCGTGCCGATCGAGGATGCCGGCATCCCGCCAACCTCCCTCGAGCAGCTGCATCACCAGGGCCTCGAGCAGCGCCAGCGAAGCGATGTCCTGGAGGTTGTGGTCGAGGACTTCGGCCAACAGATCGGGCGTCCCTCCGCGCAGATAGCCGAAGTAACGCGCCGGCACCTCGCTGCTCGGGCAGTCGGACGTACGACGAACGCCGAGCACGCCCGCCTCCACGTCCGCCAGCCGCGCGCCGCCGAGCGGCCGACGGAAGAGCCGCCGGGCGACGGGCAAGAGGTCGTCGTGGCTGGGCGGCAGCGAGGCGAGCTCACCGAACAGCCCGTTGAGCGTGAGTCGCGCGCTCAGCAGCGGCATGTCGAAGCCACGTCCGTTGTACGTGACCATCCGCGTCCGAGCCGAGAGCTCGGCTGCCACCTGGCGCAGGAGCGCGGTCTCGTGCGGGTAGTCGGGCAGCAGGAGCTGGCGCACCACGAGCTGCTCACCCACGACGTGGCCGAGCCCAGCCAGAAAGACCATCGTTCCCGCGCCGGTCGAGAGGCCGGTCGTCTCGGTGTCGAAGTAGGTGGCCGGGGCAAGCGCACCAAGTGCCTGGCTGACGTCCGGGCCGAGCGTCACGCTCCGCTCGACCAGTACCGCCGCACCGTCGCCGGCCACCGCCAACCGGGCGCCGAACCAGCGGGCCAGGCTGGCCGCCCGATCGTTCGGCGGGCGTGCCGGCCGGTCCGTGGACGGGGGACGGACCGCGCGAAGGTCGGCCAGCCGGTCCGCCAGGGTTCGTAGGGTCATGCGCTACTCGTCGAGCGCGGCAAGCAGCTCGGCCACGGTGGCCTTCCCACGGTGCCCGACCTCGATCGCCGGGCCGACACACGCCGGGCAGCCATCGGTGCAGATGCATGAGTCGACCGCCTCACGGCAGGCGTGGACGAGCTCGCGGGTGAGGCCGAAGAGGCGCTCGGTGAGGCCGACGCCGCCCGGCACGGAGTCGTAGAGGTAGAGGGTTGGCTGCCCGGTGAACGGCGCCTGGACCTGGGCCAGCACGCCCAGGTCGCGCGGGTCGCACATCAGGAGCAGCGCAGCCGTGGTGCGGGCCACGCGCGCCAGCCCGATCAGGGCGCCGTCGAGCGTGTCGCGGTCGTAACGGTTGACCAGCTCTGCGGGCGGCACCAGCCAGCAGGCGGCGGTGTGCATCTGCTGCTCGGGGATGCTGATCGGGCCGTAGCCCACGTTCTCGTGGGTGTGGAACTTGATCTTCTTGAACATGGTCACCTTCCAGGCGACCATCACGTCACCGCGTTGCCGGCGACCGGCGGCTTCATCGGCCTCGTCGAAGACCTCGAGCACCTTGAGCGTGATCCCGAGGTCGGCCTCGGTGTAGTAATCGACATCCGTCCGGGTGACGTATGCCTTGCGCTCTTCCCAGTCGAGCCGATCGACGTGGTGCTGCACGCCCTCGTGGATGTAGATCGCGCGCTCGTGGACGATCAGCGGCGCCGCGAAGAGATCCACCTCGCCAAGAACCCGGTGCCGGTCGCCGGTTGTGTCGATGATGACCACGTTCTCCTGCGACGAGCTGCGCAGGCTGAAGGCGCTGGCCGGAAAGTTCTCGTGGCTCCAGTAGTAGCGGTCGTCGTCCGCGTGGCGGATGTAGCCGTCCTCCTCCAGCACGTCGAGCAGGGTCGGGGTCTCGTCGATCCCGAAGCGCTCCGCGGCGGGCACCGGCAGCTCGAACGTCGACGCGCGCAGGTGGTTCAGCAGCACGTGCAGGTTGTCGGGGTTCACCAGCCCGTGCTCGGGCGAGCGGTCGAACAGGTATTCGGGGTGGGCGGCCAGGAACTGGTCGATCGGTGCCGAGGAGCAGATGAGCGCCGCCAGGCTGGTGCTCGTCCGGCGCCCCGCCCGACCCATCTGCTGCCAGGTCGAGGCGATGGTCCCGGGGTAGCCGATGCTGATGGCGGCGTCCAGGCCACCGATGTCGATCCCCAGCTCCAGCGCGTTGGTGGCGACCACGCCACGGACGCGGCCGGATCGGAGCCCGGCCTCGATCTCCTTCCGCTCGTTCGGCAGGTAGCCGCCGCGGTAGCCGCGAATGGTGTGTGGATGGCCCGGCGGGGGAGCGAAGGTCTCGTGCAGATAGCTGGTGAGCACCTCCACCGCGGTTCGGGACCGCGCGAAGGCGATGGTCTGCACGCCGCCCTCGATCAACCGCTCGGCGAAGCGCTGGCCGGTGAGCAGCGCCGAGGCCCGGACGCCGAGCTGCGCGTTGGCGACCGGCGGATTGACGACGAGAATGTGCTTGCGCCCTCGCGGCGCTCCGTTGTCGTCGACCAGCTCGACGGGTGCTTCGATCAGCCGTTCGGCCAGGTCGCGCGGGTTCGCGATGGTGGCGCTGGCGCAGATGAAGATCGGGTCCGCGCCGTAGTGGCGGCAGATCCGCCGGAGCCGGCGGATGACGTTGGCGACGTGGCTCCCGAACAGCCCGCGGTAGGTGTGCAGCTCGTCGATGACCACGAACCGCAGGTTCTCGAACAGCTTGAACCACTTGGTGTGATGCGGAAGGATCGCGGCGTGGAGCATGTCCGGGTTGCTGATCACGACCTGCCCGGCGCTGCGCACCACGCTCCGCACGTGGGGTGGCGTATCCCCGTCGTAGGTGTGGGTCTTGAGCGCCATCTCCGCGGCGTCGGCCAGGCCTCGGAGCTCGTGCAGCTGGTCGGCCGCCAGGGCCTTGGTTGGGAACAGGTAGAGCGCCCGCGCTGTCGGATCGCGGGACACGGCGTCCAGGACCGGCAGGTTGTAGCAGAGCGTCTTGCCCGATGCGGTTGGCGTCACGACGCACACGTTGCGGCCGGCGCGGGCGGCGGTGATGGCAGCGGCCTGGTGCGTGTAGAGCGCCTCGACGCCCCGCGAGCGCAACGCGCTCACCAGGCCCGGATCGAGATCGTCCGGCCAGGGAGCGTGTCGCGGGGGAAGCGGCTCGAGGACGCGATGCGCGACGACCAGCCGCGCGAGGGCGGGATCGCCCAGGAATGCGCCGATCGCGTCATCGGCCGATTGCGGACGGTCGAGCAGCATCGGCTCCTCCGAGGGCTGAATCGGTCTCATTTCGAACGTATGTTCGGCGCAAGATAGCACAGGCGTTCTGTTCGAGCGCCAGGAATGTGGAAAACCGGCGCCCGATCGCCTTGCACGGTGGAAAACTCCACGGCTAGACTGGCCGGAAGATGACCGGGATCGACGCCAGTGCCCCGCCCCGCCCGAGCTCCCCAGAGCCCAGGCTGCGAGTCACGTTGCCGGCGTCGCGCGGCGGGCTGGCCTGGCTGGCGGTGCTCCTGTTGATTGGTTCGTTCGTGACCTTCCAGGTGGGCCGTCAGGTGTACGCCAGCTGGTCGATCAGCCAGGAGGCCGATCGGATCCGCGCCGAGATCGCCGCGGTCGAGGTGGAAAACGAAGTCCTGCAGCGTGAGCTCAGCTACCTTCGCTCGGACGCCTACCTCTCCGCGGAGGCTCGCCGCTTGGGCAACCTTGGGCGGCGCGGGGAGCACGTCCTCATCATTCCGCCGGGGGCCGAGGCGGCCCTGCCACCGGCCGCCGAGGGGGCGGCGGGGCCAGCCGCGCCACTGCTCGAGCAGTGGTTGGACCTCTTCTTCGGGCCGTAGCCGCACACACACCCGTTCCACGGGTCAAGGGATAGAGACCTCACGCGACAGCTCGCCTGTCGCGTCGCTCTGTTATGGCGCTGGCCCGCTGTTTGCAGGCACCTCCGTCGGATGGGAGGTGACGAGAGATGGCCGAGCTCGATACCAAGAAGCGGGAGAAGCTGCGCAGCAGCCAGTTTGCGTATGTCGATTCGGAGGGCGGCGAGCATCTGCCGATCAACGACGAGTCACACCGTGCGCAACGCCATGGCCCGATGGAACCAGACCGAATTCGAGAGCGTGACCGCCAAGGAGCGCGCGCGCGAGAAGATCGTCACCGCCGCCAAGCGCTACGGCATCGAGGTGGATGAAGAGAGCCACGTCGCCAAGCCGGCGCGCTCACTGCGCGCGGCGAACACCAAGAAGGGGCCTCGCGGCGGACGCAGGGACTGAGAGCGGCGGAACGTCTTCCCAGGGCGTCGACGTTGTAGAGTCGCCATCCGGCTCGAACCCGAAGGAGTGAGGCGCGTGGTGCTTCCCTACGACGACCCCCTGATCCCTCGCCGGCCTGGAGAGCGCGTCGTACCCGAGCCGCCTCGCGCAACGGTGCCGGACGGGGAGCTGGCGGCCGCCGCGCGTCGCGTTGCAGCGGCCATGGGCTGACGGGACCACAGCTCCGTGACAGACGCCGCCCGGGTCGTTCAGCGCACCTACCTGCTCCTGACCCTTTTCACCACGCTGGCTGCCTCGTTCATCTGGGGCATCAACACCCTCTTCCTGCTGGATGCCGGGCTCAGCAACACCGAGGCATTCGCCGCGAATGCGTTCTTCACCCTCGGCCAGGTGATCTTCGAGGTTCCCACCGGCGTGGTGGCCGACACCCGTGGCCGCCGCTTCTCCTTCATGCTCGGGGCCGGCACCCTGCTCGCCTCGACACTCCTGTACCTCCTCATGTGGCAGGTACAGGCGCCGCTCTGGGGATGGGCGATCGCCTCGATCCTGCTCGGCCTCGGGTTCACGTTCTTCTCGGGGGCAACGGAGGCCTGGCTCGTCGACGCGCTCGCCGCGACGGGATTCACCGGGGACCTCGAATCGATCTTCGGGCGCGCGACGACCGTGAACGGGGGCGCCATGCTCATCGGTTCGGTGGCCGGTGGCGTCATCGCCCAGCTGAGCAGCCTCGGCGTGCCGTACGTGGTGCGAGCGGTGCTGCTCGGCGTGACCGTGCTGATCGCGTTCCGCTGGATGCATGACATCGGGTTCACACCACAGCGCGGGATCAGCCCCACGCTGGCCGTCAGCAACGTGGTTCGCGGGGCGGTGGACGGCGGGCTGCGCAACCCGCCGGTCCGGTGGTTGATGCTGGCCGCGCCGTTCAGCTTCGGAGTCGGGATCTACGCCTTCTACGCCTTTCAGCCGTACCTGCTCGAGCTGTACGGCGACCCGAACGCGTACGGCATCGCCGGGCTGGCAGCCGCCCTCATCGCCGGAGCGCAGATCTTCGGGGGCCTCCTCGTCTCGAGGGTGCGACGGCTGTTCAGCCGGCGAACTGATGCGCTGATCCTGGGCGCGATCCTCAACGTCACGCTGCTCGGCCTGATCGGCATCACCACCAGTTTCGTGTTGGCCCTTGTCTTCCTCACCGCCTGGTGCCTTACGCTCGCCATCGCCGCGCCCCTGCGCCAGGCCTTCATCAACGGCCTGATCCCGTCCGGGCAGCGAGCGACGGTCCTCTCGTTCGACGCGCTGATGGGATCGGCCGGTGGCGTCCTGGCCCAGCCGGCGCTCGGCCGCGCCGCGGATGCATTCGGGTACGCCACGTCGTACGTCATCGCGGCGGGGATCCAGGCCTTCGCCCTGCCCTTCATCATCCTGGCTCGCCGCCAGAACGCCGCCTCCGACCCGATGAGCGTCGAGGTCGCCGATACCGAGGCCCCGGTGCCGTGAGCCGCGTCGATTCGCCCGCCCTGCGGGGAACGATCCTTGGCCGGCTGCTGAGGATCCTCAACCCGGTCATGAAGCGCCTGCTCCAATCGCCCGTTCACTGGCCCTGGAGCCGATTGTTCACGGTCGTCGAGTGGACCGGCCGACGCAGCCAGCGCCCATACAGCACACCTGTTTCCTACCTGCTGCGTGGCGATGAGGTGTGGGTGACGACCGGGGATGCCTGGTGGCGGAACCTGCGTGCCAACCCCAACATGCGGGTGTGGCTGGCGGGACGCCAGGTCGTGGGTGATGCCTCGCCGGTGACCGATGCCGAGGAGTCGATCCAGCTCCACACCTCGATGTTCGAGGTCAGGCCGATCTTTGCTCAGCTGGCCGGCCTGCCCGCGAGACCGACAAGGCAGCAGATAGCGAGAGCAGTCGACGCAGGCCGCGTGCTCGTCCGCATCCGCCTCCGATAGACGACGAAGCCCCGCCCGGGTGGGCGAGGCTCCGGCGCTGAGTGGGCCGTCGTTCAGATCGGGCCGCTCCCCGTCCTTCGTCGACCCATGATCATGCTGACCAGCAGCACCAGAACGACTGCACCGACCACGGCGGTGACGATCGTGCTGATGTCGAACACTCCATCCATCGGGTCATTGCCGGTCACCTGACTGACAACCCATCCGCCCAACAGGGCGCCGACGAGCCCGAGCACGACGTGCCCGATGACTCCCAGACCCTCGTCCCCCTTAACGAGCAGTCCGGCGAGCCAGCCAGCGATCGCACCAACGACGAGCCATGCAAGCCATTCCAAGGTTCCTACCTCCCATCCCACTGCGTTGGCCCTACGGCCCGATACCGGACCAAGTCCAGCCACCACCCGCGCAGCATTTGCACAAATCGGGCCAGTTCGTCATACATGAGCCTGCAAATGGAAGCCCTCACGCTGTCGGCCGAGGCGCGCTCAACCGCTGGCATCCTGCTGCTCGCGATCGTCGCCGTCGAGACCGGCGGGGTGTACATGTATCGGGTTCTGCGTCGACGGGTAGTGCTGACCCAATTCCAACAGGCATTCGCGCGGGCCGGGCACGCTCATGCCGGCGTCCTCGTCATCCTCAGCCTCGTCGTCCAGCTCTACGCCGATGCCGCGGCCCTCGACGGCGTCATCGCGAGCGTGGCCCGGAATGCGGTGCCCCTGGCCGCCATCCTCATGCCGGCAGGCTTCTTCTTCTCGTCGATGGGGGAGGGACGCACCGAGCCCAACCGATTCGTCTGGCTCCTGTACGCCGGTGCGGTCTCGCTCGGGCTGGGCGTGACCGCTCTGGGGGTGGCCCTGCTGACCAGCTGAGCCCGCTCGGGACGTTCGATGTTTCGCAATTGACGTCTATCAATTCCTCGAGCTCACCCTTCCGCCGTTGCTTCAACGCTGATCACGGGAGCATCCACAGGAGCAGCAATGACAGCGATCATCCAGACCGAGAAGCTCACCAAGTCCTATGGCCCGCATCGCGGGATCGTCGAGGTCGACCTCGAGATCCGCGAGGGCGAGGCCTTCGGCTTCCTCGGTCCCAACGGCGCGGGCAAGACGACGACGATTCGCACGCTGCTCGACCACATCCGCCCGACGAGCGGCCGGGCCACGATCTTCGGCATCGAGACGACCGTCGATCCGGTCGCAATCCATCGCCGGCTCGGCTACCTGCCCGGCGAGTTCGTGCTCTACGACAAGCTGACCGGCGGCCAGACGATCGAGTACTTCGCCAACCTGCGCGGCAACGTCGACGCGGTCTACCAGGCCGCCCTCATCGAGCGGCTCGACATCGACCCGTCCCGCAGGTTCAAGGAGTACTCGAAGGGCAACAAGCAGAAGGTCGGGCTGGTGATCGCGCTCCAGCATCGGCCGGAGCTGCTCATGCTCGACGAGCCGACGTCGGGCCTCGACCCGCTCGTGCAGCAGGAGTTCTACACGGTCATCCGCGAGGCAAAGGCGGAGGGCCGCACGGTCTTCATGTCGAGCCACATCCTGAGCGAGGTCGAGAAGACGTGCGACCGCGTGGCGATCATCCGTGAAGGTCGCCTGGTACGAGTCGACCGCGTGGACGCGCTGCGCGACATGGCGCACCACCAGGTCGAGCTCGTATTCACGGGCCCGGTGCCGACGGCCGAGTTCGAGGCGCTGCCCGGCGTCAGCGACGTCACGGCCGAGGATCACATCCTCCGCATGCGCGTCTCAGGGGCGATCACGCCGGTCGTCCAGGCTGCCGCCCGTTATGAGCTCAGCGACTTCGTGAGTCGCGAGCCGTCGCTCGAGGAGGTCTTCCTCTCCGAGTACGCGCCGCCAGCAACCGGCGCCGGTGAGGTGGCCGCGCGATGACCGCCGGCACCGCACCGCTCATTCGGGTCTGGCCCTGGAGCCGCATCTACGGCCTCGGCAGCGTCTTCGCCAAGACGCTGCGTGACTCGCGGCGGGCGACGCTGATCGTCGGCGGCGTCACTGGCCTCCTCATCCTGGCGGTCGCGGCGGGGGTGGCCAGCCAGTTCTCCACGCCCGAGGCACGAGAGGAGATCAGCAACATCATCGCTGCCGTCCCACCGGTCCTGCAGGGCCTGGCCGGGAAGCCGGTCAACGTCGAGACCCTGGGCGGGTACGTCCAGTACAAGTACGGCGGGTTCCTGCCGCTCATGACCGGGCTCTGGTCGATCCTCGCCCTTTCCGGGACGCTCGCCGGGGAGACGAGCCGCGGCAGCCTTGACATCCTGGCCGCCGGCCCGATCGGCCGTCGCAGGATCGCGATCGAGAAGATCCTGGGCCACGTGACCCCGCTGGCGATCGCCATGGCCCTGATCGGCGGGCTGACCGCCGTCGCCGGGAGCGCCTTCGCCGCGCTGGAGGGCGACGAGATCCCGGTCGGGGCAGCGTTCGCGTTCGCGGCGTGGCTCGGCCTCATGGCGCTCGTCGCAGGTTCGATCGCCTTCGCCCTCGCGCCGTTCGTCGGTCGCGGGGCGGCGGCCGGCATCGCCGGCGCCGTCATGTTCGCCGGCTTCCTCCTCAATGGCTACCAGACGGCGATCCCGGAGCTGGCGCCGTTCGCGAACCTGACCTGGTTCGGATGGACCGATGATCACATCCCCCTCGGCGGTCGCTATGACTGGCCGTCGATGGGTCTCGTGTCCCTCGTGGCGCTCGCATTCCTGGCCGTGGGCACCGAGGCATTCGTGCGACGCGATCTCGGAGTCACGACCTCGATCCCGACCCCGCGCCTGCCTCGCCCACTGCTCGGGCTCGGCGGGCCCACCGGTCGGGCGGCCAGCGAGCGGCTGTCGACGTCGTTCTGGTGGGGGATCGGCCTTGGCATCTTTGGCCTGGTCATCGCGAGCTCGGGCGGGTCGTTCATCGAGCAGATCGGGGAGTCGCCGGTCTTCACGCAGGCGATCTCGACCCTGTTCCCGGGCATCGACTTCGGGACGATCGGCGGGTTCCTGCAGCTCGTGTTCATCGAGTTCGGGCTCGTCATTGTCGGGCTCGCGGCCGCCGCGCTGGTCGGCGGCTGGGCGTCGGACGAAACTTCCGGGCGGCTCGAAATGCTCCTCGCAACGCCGCTCGCTCGGGTGCGGTGGCTCGTCTCGGGAGGGGTCGGGGTGTTCACCGGCATCGCGGTGATCGTGGTCGTCACCGCGCTCGGCATCGCCATCGGGACGCTCATTGCAGGTGGCGAGCTCGGAATCCCGGTTGCCGGCACGCTCGCCATCGGGCTCTACGGCGCGGCGCTCGCGGGCGTCGGCCTCGCGGTCGGTGGCCTGATCGGGACGGCGTACGCGGGTCCCACCGTTGCCGGGCTCACGATCGTGACGTGGCTCCTGGACCTCATCGGTCCCGTGCTCAGTCTCCCGGACTGGTTCCAGGGGCTCGCACTGAGCAGCCACATGGGCCAGCCGATGGTCGGCGTCTGGGATGCAGGGGGAATCGTGGCCTGCCTCGTCCTCGCCGTCGGCGGGCTGGTCCTCGGCGCCTGGGGCTTCGCTCGGCGAGACGTCCGGTCCTGACGTCCAAGGGCGTGGCGGCTCCCGCGGCCCACGCCCAACCTGATTCAGCCCGTTCAGCCCTCGGCCAGTAGCGCCTCGAGGCGGTCCCAGGTCTCGATCGCACCGCCGACCAGATGAGCCGGATCCCGGGCCAAACCACCTGCTCCGATCGTGACCAGCAGCACTGTGCTGCGAGCTGCCGTTTCGCCACGCTCTCCGGTGAGAACGAATGTTCGTAAGGAGGATGGATCGGTGTCCAAGGCAACAGTGACAAGGATCTTTCTGAGCAGCGTGGTGGCTGTCGTCGCCGGCGCCGTCTTGGCGTTCGCGGCGGTGTGGATCGCGTTTGTAAACGGCGCGTTCGTGATGAGCGGTCCGGACGTGATCGGCGTTACATCGACGCCGTTGGCGTGGTCGATCGTTGGGCTCGGGGTCGTGGCCGTGCTGGCCATGATGGCCGGCTTCATCGGCGGCCTGGTGTCGTGGATCGGCGCGCTGCTGAACACCGCGCAGCTCGAGGACAAGACGTGGTTCATCGTCCTCCTCGTGCTTGGAGTACTCAGCTTCGGGCTGGTCGCGATGATCGCGTATGTCATCGCGGGGCCGGATGGCGAGAAGCAGATGGCCGCACGCGCGTTCCACGCGCCTGCCTGATCGAACGATCAGTCGCCGGTCAATCCGCCCTTCTCAGGGAGAGGGCGGATTGACTTTGGGGCGCTCGG
>Ga0214471_10002498_pt1 | contig 14425 bp, 11 predicted proteins | sample RVTome_5_FD_207665 | JGI IMG/M metagenome (GOLD analysis project Ga0214471, IMG submission 207665) | Soil microbial communities from uranium-contaminated site in the Upper Colorado River Basin, Wyoming, United States - RVT142D155 | ecosystem: Environmental > Terrestrial > Soil > Contaminated >...
GCCCGGCGAGCCCGCCGAAGGATACCTGAGCACGCTGGTTGCGGCGGTGGCGGCGGGCGACCAGATCTGGGTGGGCAACGTGGGCGACAGCCGGGCATACCTGATCCAAAAGCAAACGCGGCGCAGGATGAAATTGACCGAGGATCACAGCCAGGAAACGCAGCTGGCCAAGCGCGGCCTGGCGGGCGAGTCGGGCGGGAGCCAGGCGGAAGGGGTGATCACTCGGGCAATCGGGCTGGAAGCGCGCTGCCAGGTCGATACTTACCACTACGCCTGGAGCCCGGGAGATCGATTAGTGCTGTGCAGCGACGGGCTGGCGCAGGTACCCGAGCAGGATATGGTCGACCTGGCGCTAGGACAGCCGGCAGCCGCGGCGGCTGAGCGGCTGGTGGCGCGGGCCATCGAGGTGGACGGCAGCGATAACTGCACGGCGGCGGTGGCCGGGTGGCTGGAAGTGCCGCCCAGGCGCCGGGAAGCAGGGGCTAAACCGCGGCCCAATCGCAGGCACCGCTCCCCGGCTGCGAGCCGGACCCAAACGCTCCTGCCGCTGCTGTTAGGGCTGCTGCTCGGCTGGCTGAGCGCCGCACTGCTGGCAATTTACTGGCTGGAGGCGGCGGGGATCACCAATCTCTTTTAATCGTGGAAACATGTCCGACCAACTTGTAACCGCATTGATCGCAACCGCAATCGCCCTGCTGTGCACGCTGCTGTGGGGGGCGTCCATCGCGTTCGTATTCTGGGACGTGAGCCGGCGCCAAATGCCGGGCCGCGAGCAGCTGGCCTGGCTGGCGCTCTCGGCGCTCCTGCCTTTAATCGGATTTTCCGGCTACCTGTTCGCCCGCCTGCTGGACGGCTGGCTCTCGCCCGGCAGGCAGGAGGCTGGCGGCCATGCCCGGCGCTTTACCGCGCTGAAACGCCCGGAAGGCCTGGACGAGCACCTGCCGACGATCGCCGCCGCTGAACTCGGCCGGGCGACCCGGCCGGATCTAGAATCCTTGCGGATAAAAAGCTGGCAGGCGCCAAACTATACTTATTTCCTGACGGTGATCGATGGCCCGCAGCGTGGCCAGGAGTATTCGAGCAACCATTTACCCATCCGGATCGGCCGAGGTGCCCAGGCCGACACAGCGTTGAACGGCGACCTGGGAGTCTCCAGGCAGCACGCCGAAATCTACGAGCGGGGTGGCGTGGTGCGCATCCGGGATCTGAAAAGCACCCATGGGACATGGGTCAACGGCTACAGTATCGACGATAAAAGTCTGGATCCCGGCGACAAGATCAAGGTGGGGCTATCCACCCTGCTATTCAAGATGGAGGAGCACCGATGAAACATCCCGACTCCGGTGGTGAATGGCAGGTTAAGGTGATTGGACCGCGCCTGCCATGGGGCGCCCGGGCGCTGCGACCGGCGGAGGTGGGAGACCACCTGCGATCGGTCATGCTGGCGCCGGAAAACCTGATCGAAGACGCCCAGTACAACAAGATCGTACCCAACCACTACGTCGTGGAGATCGGTGAGAGTCACTACACCCGCTACTACCAGCCGATCGCGGAACAGATCGTCCAACAGTGGCAGGCGAAGCTGCTGGAGCATCTGAACACGGCTAACAGCCGACAGGGGCGCAGGGAATACCGCCTGGCGGGGCGCTTGGAGGTCGCAATACGACCGGCGGCGGACCTGCCGGCAACCCAGGCGCGCGTCCTCTCGCGCTTCCTGGCCGATCGAGGCGAGCAGCAGCCAGTGGAAACCCTGCCAGCCTGCCTGGAGCTGCTCCCCGGGGGCAGGCGCTGGCAGCTGCGTGCCGGCACAGTAACCCTGGGGCGGAATGAAAGCTGCGACATCACCCTAAACCTGCGCGAAGTGCAGCAGAAGCGCCTGGTCAGCGGTCTGCACGCTTACATTCAATGCGAGGAAGGTCAATACCGAATTTTTGATGGCGCGCCTGGCGGAAGACCATCGCTGAACGGCACTTACATCAACAACCAGCCAGTACCAGCTGGCGGGCGCCTGCTGCAGGACGGAGACACCATTCTCCTGGCGGCCATCGACCCGGCCCAGCCGCGGGCGGATAGCCCGGGTACGGCAACCCTGCGTTTTCACCTGGAATGTCCGTAATGGAGTTCGTCGGCTGGAACACGCTGCTGTTCGTCTCGAAATGGGTCTTCATCGGCCTGATCTACCTGGCGCTTTTCGTCGTGCTGATCGCGGTGCGGCGGGAGATGGCGCTGCGCATCCGGCCGGAGCAAGCCCCCGCGGCGCCAGAACCCGGTCGCTTGCAGGTGCTGGCAGTGGGAAGCGACGCCAACCTGCGGCGCGGGGAGATGTTGGCGCTTAAAGCCGAGACCAGGCTGGGAGCAGACCCGGAAAACGACGTCGTGCTGCACGACCGCTATGTCTCCGGGCGGCACGCCCGCCTGCGCTGGGATGGGTCTGCCTGGTCAATCGAGGATCTGGGCAGCCGCAACGGGACTTTTGTCGACGGACGCCGCTGCGAAGCGCATGTCCCCCAGGCCGCGCCGCTGGGAGCCATGATACAAATTGGGGATACAACCTTTAAATTGGTGGGGTAAAGTTGTCCTTTAGATTATTCACCTACCGAAATGTAGAAGCGCTCCTGCTCGCGTTCGTGGGCGCCATTGCGGTTCTTGGATTCGTGATGGCGGCAGCGGCGCTGCAGGTGCGGGCGCAGGCTGAGCCGCTGGCGGCCCTTCCGGGAGCGCTGGCGCCGCCGCTGGCCGCCGGGGTGACATTCGCCCTGCTGCACTTGCTGCTGCGCCTGCGGCAAACGGCGGTCGAGCAAATCGCGATGCCGGTGGTCGGCCTGCTTCTGGCGATCGGCCTGATCATGATCTACCGTTTAAGGGGTCCGGAGGGTGCCTGGCAACAATTGCTGCGCGGCTTTTTCCCGGGCGCGGCGCTCATGGCGTTGGTCATCGCCCGGCCGCGCCTGGTCGAACGGCTGCGTCGCTGGGCGATTCCAGTGAGCCTAGTCGGCCTGGCTTTGCCAATTGCCACGGCCGTATTCGGCGTGGTCGACGAGACCGGGGCGCGGCTGGCGCTCAAGTTGGGACCACTGCCGGCCATCCAGACTTCGGAGATCATCAAGGCTGCGCTGCTGATCTTCCTGGCCTGGTACATCGAGCGACAGGGAGAGGCGGCGGAAGGGCGCGCCAGGCCGGTATTGGGCTGGTTGCGCTTACCCAGCGTGCGCTACTTCATCCCGGGTGCCCTGTTCGCCGCCATGGGGACCCTGGCGCTGGTGCAAATGTCGGATTTTGGCGCGGTTTTGATCCTGGCGGGGCTGTTCATCGGTATGCTGTATGCTGGCTTCGAAACGCGGATCTTTATAGCTGTGGCAGCCATCGGCGTGGGGTTGGCACTTTTATCCGGCGTAATCCTGGCGTTCACCTGGGAAGTGCCGACGATCATCCAATATCGCTTCCTGGCCTTCCGCGATCCATGGAGCGAGGCGATGATCTTCGCAGACGGCCAGCCTACCGGGATAACCATCTCGCAGGGTCCCGGCTACCAGATACAGCAAGCGATTTACGCGACGATCGCGGGCGGCATTACCGGGCGCGGGCTGGGTTTTGGTTCGCCCGAGTACATTCCGCTGGCGCATTCCGATTTTATCTTCGCCGCTATCCTGGAGGAGCTAGGTGCGGTAACCGGAATCGCTATCCTGGTGCTCTTCGCCCTCCTGATCTTGCGTATCTTCAGGACTGCGGCACTGCTACCGTCCGGACAGGTCTTCGAACGCCTGCTGCTGGTCGGCATTGGCATACACTTCTTCACCCAGGTCTTTGTGATGGTCGGCGGCACGCTGAACCTGATGCCGATGACCGGAGTGACGATCCCGTTCCTCAGCCAGGGCGGGATGGCCCTTCTCGTCAATATGGCGGAAGTCGGGATCGTGCTGGCGCTGGCGCAGCGTGTGGAGGCGGAAGGCCCGGTCAGGAGAGCGGGCGGATCAAGATGACCTTAGAAAAACGCATCTGGAGCCTGGCGAACCTGGTCACCCTGCTGCTGGTGTTCACCTCCCTCGGCGTGGTGTACTGGCAGCTGGTGCGGGGCGACGAGCTGCAGCCGGTGGCCCTCGACCCGATCGACGCTGCCGTGGCGTACGCGCAGCACCAGGAGGAAGATACTGGCCAGACCCGGCAGGCGGTTGAGTTCCTCACCGGGCGGGGCGAAATCGCCCGGCTGGAAGAGCTGCCCCAGCCGGTGATCCAGCGCACCTCAGATCTGCTGAAAACGATCACGCGGGGCTCGATCTACGACCGCAATGGCCGGCTGCTGGCTTACGACCAGTTTAACGAGGCGGGCGAGCGCAGCCGTTTTTACAGCGAAGGTTCCCTGGCACACGTGATTGGAAATGTCTCCACCCTGCGCACGGGGGTTTCCGGCCTGGAACTGCGCTACAACGAGACCCTGTTGGGTCTCAACCGCCCGGAGGCGCAGCTCGGGCGGCTGCTGCAGCAGCCCATCACCGGAACGGACCTGATACTGACGGTGGACAGCCGGTTGCAGGGCGCGGCCGAAGACGCCCTGGAAGGCAGGGCCGGGGCCATTCTGATGATGGACGGGCTGACCGGGGCAGTGCTTGCGATGGCCAGCGCCCCGCGCTTCGACCCCAACCGCTTCCTGGAAGAAAATTACGCGGCAGAGCTGGCAGCAGGCTGCAACGATGCTCCGGAATGCCAGGCGCCGTTCCTTAACCGGGCGACACAGGCGCTTTATCCACCCGGCTCGACCTGGAAGACGGTGACGCTGATCGCGGCGCTCGATTCAGGCTTCATGCCGCCCAACTTCGTCTTCGACTTCGGAGAACCGGTCTCCGGCCCCGACGGCCCATATTACGTCTACCGGGTAGACGGCGGGGTCATCCCCGACCCCAACCATAGGGAAGACCGGCTGAACCTGGAGATGTCCTTCGCCAAGTCGGCCAACGCCGCCTTCGCCCGCATCGGCGACGAGATGCCGCCCGACACGCTGGTCAGCTACGCGCGGCAATTCGGGTACGGCGAGCCGGAGGAATTGCGCTTCCCACTCAGTATCGAGGCGAGCGCCTCGCAGCTGGCCGGCGAGGTCGAGGATCTCTATGAGAACAATCTCCTGCGGGCGGCCACGGCCATCGGCCAGGGGGAACTGCTGACGACGCCCCTGAATATGGGATTGGTGGTGCTGTCCGTGGTCAACCAGGGAGAATTGCTCCAACCGTATTTTGTGGCGGGTCTACACCGACCCAATGCAGAGACCGTAACGAGGCTGCCGGAACGGGAGGTGCTGGCGGAGGTGATGAAGCCGGAGACAGCCCAGATTGTGCGCGACATGATGATCACGACGGTGGAAAGCGGCAGCGGCCGCAGAGCGGCAGTACCGGGGTTGACCGTGGGCGGCAAGACGGGCACCGCCCAGATTGGTGGAGATTCTGCGCCACACGCCTGGTTCGCCGGTTTTGCCGAAGATGGGGAGAAGCAGGTGGTGATTGTAGTGCTGATCGAACACGCTGGAGAGGGCTCGGAAGGCGCTGCGCCGGTCTTTGCCGACCTGGCTCCGCTGGCGCTGGCGCAGATGGACCCGCCGGTAGAAGCGATCGCACCGGCGCCCACACCGGCCAGCCAGCCGGAGCAGGCCACCACGGGCGAGACCCCGGCCGCTGCGACGGCGACCTCTCCTGTTGAAGTTGAGCCTACCGCAACACCCGGCGAGGCCGCGGAAGAAACCCCGGGCCCGGCGGCAACCCCGACGTCGTCCCCCACAGCTGCACCAGGATCTCCACCACCGCCCGACATCCCGCGGGATCCGGAAAAGGAGGATATCACGGCGGGGGCGACGTGCCCAACGACGCGGGAAGTCCAGCCCGGGACGGGATCCTTTATCTGGCCCAGCCAGTACCAGGCGCTGTCCGGGACCGACTTTCAGGAGGGACACCCGGGCATCGACCTGAGCGCGCCGACCGGCTCTGCGGTTTATGCGGCGGACAGCGGTCTTGTCATATTCGCCGGCTGGACGGGGATCGGCTACGGCAACACAATCCTGATCGACCACGGCAATGGCTTCCAGACGCTGTATGCACACCTGAGCCAGATCAGCGTGCCGTGCGCGGCCAGAGTGGAAAAGGGTCAATTCATCGGATTTTCGGGAAGCACGGGAAGGTCTTCCGGCCCGCACCTGCATTTTGAGGTGCGTGTGCCGGGGGGGTATCTCAACCCGCTTAAGGTGCTGCCACTACCTTAGTGGGAAAGGGGGAAACGATTGACTTTTTGCCGAGGGTGATGCAAAATGGAAATCAGGAGGAAAAACATGAACGCTTCTGCAATCAAGCTGGGCCTGGTGTTGGCCCCGGTGGCCATCGCTACACTGGTGTTGGCGGGGGTTATCGTGGGAGCGCATCACTTAAGCGCCGAGGCACACGCCGCACGCGCGATCCCTCTCGATGATCCGCGGGTCGATGACTGGGTGATCACGGTGAATATCAGCGATGCCAGCTTGCACGTCGTCAACGCCAGCGATAACAGCGTCTACGGACCGTTCCTGCAAGGACAGCTGGGCGAGCCAAATGAGGGCTTGCTTGACGTCGCAGTAACGCCCGATGGCAAAACAGCCCTGCTCTCCAATTTTGGGGCAGAAAAAGTTTATTTCGTCGATGTTACTAATCCGGTCAGCCCTTCTTTGTTAGGGTCGGTAGATACACCCATGTTTGCCGAGGACATTGCTATCACGCCAGACGGCGAATTTGCGCTGGTCACCGATGGGGGAATCATGGCCAGCAGCAACCTGATTGCTTCTATCGATATTATGGCGAGGACGATTGTAGATACACTGGACCTGGATACCCGGGCGGCCCAGGCGGTAGACGTGGCTGCCAATGGCACCGTTATTGCGGCCAACTATTGGGGTGGCAGCCTGGAAACGCTCGTCATGGATGCGGCGGGCCATCTGACCCACATCCAAACTATCACCAGCACCTACGGATCGGGACCGCCGCAGCCGATCAACCTGGGTGTGGCTCCAGATGGAGAAACCGTGATCGTCATGTACGCAGATTCGGAGGCGGTCGGCATTTACCGGGTAACCGGGCCGGGCACGCTGAATTTTGTGGGATTCGTAACCGGCCTGCCCGGCGGCCAACAATCGGTGGCCTTCAACCCGGCGGGAGATAAGGCGTTTGTGGTGTCCGAAGCACCTACTGGTGCGGACCAGTTGTCGGTCCTGGACATCACGGGGCCGGGAATGGTCAGCCTGAATAAAGCCGGTGCAGCCTCTTTATTGAGCGATGTTTTCGGCAGTCTTTTTGGCGTGGACGTCATCGCGATCGCTAATGACAAAGCCTTTGTCGGGCATCCGGCTACCTCCGGAACTACGATGACAAACCAGCTGGCGGTGGTGGACCTCAGCGACTACAGTGTGTCTGGCCTGGCGGTGGGTGAATTCCCCCATGGCGTGGCGGCGCTGCCGCCGATGCGGCAGGTCATTGTCCAAAAGCGTGGCCCCGGCAGCGGCGTGGTGACGAGCGAGCCGGAGGGCATCGCCTGCGGGATCACCTGCACTGCCTTGTTTGAATATGGCACGCAAGCAACGCTGACGGCGAAGGCGGACAGCGGGGCGTTTTTCGTTGGCTGGGAGGGAGCGTGTGCCGGAACAGATGCATGCACGCTCATCGTGACAGAGACCCAGCTGGTCACGGCGACGTTCAGCGCCCGGCATTTCCTGCCAGCCATATTCAGGAGCAATTGAACTTAGAGAACCGCTGTCCTCAGCAATCTGCACGAAAAGCCGGTTCGTGCTGGGATATTCAGCCGACGCTCGGTCGTTTGACGCACGCAAAAGATTCTACATTTGACTAACGGCAAAATCCTTCTTTTGAAGGATACATAATTTGCACCTCGGCGATAGACTCCAGACAGTTCTGAGAGAGAAAGGCGCAGGAGGATCACACCTCACTTGCCTGCCTTGAAAGAACGAATATCTATCAAAGAGGTGTAATATGTCTACCAAAACAGGATCTTTCTTCAAGAAGTTTTCGTTTACGGTACTGGTGTTCGCCCTGCTGTTTGGCGGACTGGGCGCTACGGCCCGGCCGGCTTTCGCCGGGGCGGACGACAGCGCCGCCTGCCTCGAAATCCATGTCGTAGAACGCGGTGAGTATCTTTCGCAGATTGCCAAGCTGTACGGCGTAAGCTGGCGCTGGCTGGCCGAGATCAACGACCTGGAAGAGCCCAGCCTGATATATCCGGGCCAGAAGCTATGCGTGGAGGTGGACGAGGACGCGACGGGCGAGCCAACGATACCACCGACCGGCAACGTCGCCAGCCTGTCAATTCTCTCGGTAGTCAAGGGTCAAAGCGTAACCATCCAGGCCGCCAACTACCCTGCCAACCTCGAGTTCCGCGTGCTCATGGACAAGATCGGAACCAGGGCAGTTGACGGGGTCAGAGCTGGAACGGCTAAGACTGACAAGGATGGCTCCTTCAAAGCAACATTCGGCGTCCCTGCCAGCCTGAAGGATCAAAACCTGATCGCCATCCGCATCGAAGTCACCGGCAGTTCTGGACACTTTGCTTACAACTGGTTCCAGAATAGCACCAGCACGATCAATCCGGACTCCGGCACCAGCGCCGGCCGGCCCAGCATCTCGATCATCAAGGTTATTGAGGATACGAGCGTTGAGATCGAAGCCAAGAACCTGGGCGCAAACAAAATGGTTATTGTCTGGTTTGACCGCATGTACGGTGGCGGCGGCGTTACCGGGATCAAGGCGGGCACCTTAATAGCGGGTAGCGATGGTTCGCTGAAGGCGACCGTGCGCATCCCCAAGGAACTGCACGACCGCAGCGCCCTGGCTATTCGCCTGCAGGCCGTAGACGGATCGGGAAGTTCTGTCTCAAACTGGTTCAGCAATGCGTCCAGCGAGAATGGAGTGGGGAGCGGCGCACCTTACGGGTACACTGGCGGCATCCCCTCCGTATTGATCGCATCGGTCCTCGAGGATGATGAGGTCAGCATTGAAGCCCGGCAATTTCCGGCCCGGAAAGAGCTGAATGTCTTCATGGGCAAGATGGGGACCCAGGGTTTGAACGGCATAAAGGTCGGCATGGTGAAAACCGAAAAAGACGGATCGGTCAGTGAGTCCTTCAATATCCCGAAGGAACTGCGCGGCAAGGAAAAAATCGCCGTTCGCCTGCAGACCGCCGACGGATCAGGATACTACGCCTACAACTGGTTCTTCAACCAGGACACCAACTAATCCAGCAATGCGATCTCCAGATAAGGCAACGTCCCTGGGTGCTTGAGCACCCAGGGACGTATTTTATTGAGACTTGAAGGCTAACCCTTACGGCATGAAGATACCCAATGGCATATAAAAGGATACAATCCAGTTCGGGGCATCCACTACTTCGCTGATTTTGAGGTCGCCTGCTACGCTGCAGAGCAAGTAGGCATCCTCGGGAGCCACATTATGCTCGCTTCCGAGCCAATCGATCATCCTCCGGACGGCGTTCCTGGCGTTCTCCATCAGGTCAGGACCAACGCCCGTTGTAGCAAAGTAACCCATATGGGTATCATGCTCGCTCAGCGGACTGCGCCCGGTAATAAACTGAGGCGAAGGCAAGTTTGCGTCTTTCCTGAGATTAAATCGAAGCCGGAAGGTCATCGGACACTCGATGCCGGTAACACATACTTCACCATCGCCTTGCACAGCATGGCAATCGCCAGCCGAGAACATGGCTCCCGCGACTTGAACGGGGAGCAGCAGACGGGTGCCCTCGTTAAGGTGGCGAATGTCCATGTTCCCACCGAAGTCACCGGGCGGCAGGACAAAGTGCTCACCGGGCTCAGCCGGCGCAACGCCCATGGTGCCACAAAAAGGCTGGAGCGGGATTACAATATCGTCTCTCAAGCGGGTTGTCCTACCGTTTGATAGATCCCAATGTTTTATGTATGGATCCTTGAAATCCTCGGATAGCAATCCCAGACCCGGGAGGATCCCGGTCCATCCCCATCCATCTGGCTGGAGAGATAGAATCTCGACTTCCAGGGCATCCCCAGGCTCAGCTCCATTAACGCAGATTGGACCAGCCAGAGGATAGATATTGTCGAAGTCAATCTCGGTCAGAATGCTCGCACCGCTGCCGGGCGTAACCTGCCCGTTGGACACTTCCTGGGTCCAGCATTCAACTTCGTCGCCTGGATCTACGGTGACCGCCGGTGGCAACTGGTTATTCCATTTAAAATGAATCTTGTGACGATCGAGCTCGTAAAAGGCCATCTTCACCATCTCCTTTCCAATTGGCAGTTTATGTAATAGAATTTTTTTGCGCCTGATCCAAGCATATAAAATTTGACAACGTTTGTCAATATTGAGATGGAATTCACAAGAGATCGATCGAAAGAGAAGGACGTTATGAAACCAAAAAAAGTAACATGCCTGTTAGCGATCTTACCTTTCCTGGTCAGTTGCAGCCGAATATTCGCCGTACCGGGAACCAGCACACCTACTCAGACGACGCCAGCTACCGCAACTGCACCGCCGACTGATTCACCAACTGCTGCTCCGACGCAGTTGCCTGTGACGACCGTACCGAGTGCAACCATTCCGGATGTAACGGCGACGCCGCTGCCGGCAACCGAGACTCCGCAGCCAACATTGCCACCGGTGACGGAACCCTGGCAGATTCCCGAGGCGATCCTGATCCTGATACCAGGCCCGGGTTCACGCCTGATCAGCCCAATCCGGGTATCCGGAATGGCGGATCCGACCTTCGAGCAGGCGCTTGCCGTGCGGCTTGTGCTCGACGATGGAAACGAATTGAGCGTGGTCCCGGCGCAAATCGCCGCGGAACTGGGAGAGAGAGGGCCATTCGAAGCCGAGGTCCCATTCACCATCGGCGAAGAGCGGCAGGCCTTCATCCAGGTTTTTGCGACCAGCGCGCGGGACGGCGGTATAACGCATCTTGCTGCAGTTGGAGTAAGCATTGCTCCCAGTGGGCCCGAGAATATCGTCGCGGTGGAGCCCCACCCGGAGCGGATCGTTATCCTGGAGCCGGCCCAGGGCGCCAGCATCAGCGGAGGGATGGTGCACGTGGAGGGATTCGGCTTGGCGAGTTTTGAGCAGCATTTACTGGTTGAAGTGTATGATGAGCAGGGCAGCCTGGCCGGCAGCCAGCCGGTCACGGTGCAGTCGCCCGAGATGGGCCATCCCGGACCTTTCAGCACCGACGTTTCTTACAACATCCAGACAGCGGGTGCGGGGCGTGTGGTGGTTCGGGACCCCAGCCCGGCCTTTAATGGAGATGTGCACCTGAGCAGCGTAGAGGTCAGGCTGGAGCCGTAAGAGCAGTATTTTTATTTAAGGTTAACGTGGGTATGCTAAAATAAATCATCATGGCAGTCAACAATAAGGTCCAGGCCATTTTAGATACCGCGCCAGCCAAGGCAGGCTGCTATTTAATGAAGAACGCCGATGCTAAGGTAATTTACGTTGGCAAGGCGATCAACCTGCGCAGCCGGCTGCGGTCCTATTTCCAGGCCAGCGCCCAGCACAGCCCGCGCACGCAGCACATGGTCCGTAAGATCGCGGATATCGAATGGATTGTGGTGGGGTCGGAGCTGGAAGCATTGATCCTGGAGATGAACCTGATCAAGAAGCATCGCCCGTACTACAACGTGCGCCTGAAGGACGACAAACGCTACCCTTACGTAAAGGTGCACTGGGCGGACCCATTCCCCAAGGTGACTGTCACACGGCAGATGGCTAACGATGGGTCGCGTTATTTCGGGCCGTATACCAGTGTGTGGGCGGTACACCAGACGCTGGACCTGCTCCGGCGCATTTTCCCCTACCTGACCTGCGATCGCACCATCACGGGGCAGGATGAGCGCGCCTGCCTGTACTACGACATCAAACTGTGCACAGCACCGTGTATCGGCGCCATCGATCAGGCCGGTTACCGGCAGATCATCGATGACCTGTGCAAATTCCTGGAGGGGCGGACCGAGCCGATCGTCTCCCGCTTGCAGACGGAAATGAAAAAGGCGGCCGAGGAGCTGCGATTCGAACGGGCGGCGGCGATCCGCGATCAGCTGCACGCCATCGAGAAGGTCGTGGAGCGGCAAAAAGTGGTCTCGGCGGAGTATATTGATTCGGACGTGATCGCCATGGCGCGGGCTGACGGGGAAGCGTGCGTGCAGGTATTCTTCATCCGCAACGGCAAGCTAATCGGCCGGGAGTACTTCCTGTTGGAAGGCGCTGAAGAAACACCCGACGCGGACGTGATGGCTGAGTTTTTGAAGCAATTCTACGATCAGGCTCCCAACATCCCGGCGCAGGTATTGCTGCCGCACGAGGTCGAGGAGCTACAGATCATCAAGCAGTGGCTGAAAAACCGGCGCAGCGGAGAAAGAGTAGAGCTGGTGGTACCCCGGGAGGGCCAGCAGAAAGAGCTGATCCAAATGGCCGCGGAGAACGCCGCCGAGACCCTGGCTTCTCTCCAGGCGCAATGGGAAGCCGACCGGCACCGCCAGGAACAGGCTTTGGCGGAGCTGCAAGAGGCCTTAAATTTGGGCGAGCCGCCAAACCGGATCGAATGTTACGATATTTCCAACACGCAGGGAACCGCGGCGGTAGGCAGCATGGTGGTGTTCGAGCAGGGTGTGCCGCGCAAGACATATTACCGGCGTTTCAACATCCGCACGGTGGACGGCCCGGATGATTTCGCCAGTATGGAGGAAGTGCTAACGCGGCGTTTCAACCGCTGGAATGCAGCCCAAGAAATGGCAACCGCTCCGGGGAAGAAACCGGACAGAGCCTTCTCCCTGTTGCCGGACCTGCTACTGGTAGACGGCGGCAAGGGACAGCTCAGCCGGGCGGTCGCAGTCCTGGAAAAATTCGACCTGCTGGAAAAGATCCCGGTGGCCGGTCTGGCAAAACAGCACGAAGAGCTGTTCGTACCGGGAAGACCGGCGCCAATTTTGCTGCCCCGGAAATCACAGGGTCTGTACTTGATCCAACGGGTCCGGGATGAGGCGCACCGTTTTGCGATCACTTCTCACCGCAAACGCCGCACCAAGACGGGGCTGGCCTCAAGGCTGGACGCCATCGCTGGTATCGGCCCCGCCAGGCGCAAAGCCCTATTGAACCGGTTCGGTTCGATTGAGAGGATCAAGGAAGCTTCGTTGGAGGAGCTGACGGCGATTCCAGGTGTGACGGCCCAGGTGGCGATGGCAATAAAAGAGGGGTTGGAGTAGGAGAGGGAGACAAGGTAGAAGAGGTAGACAAAGTAGACAGGTAGAAAGACGGGTAAGGGAAACCTGTTTGTTCCGACCAGTTTAATGGAGTTAAATAATGGCACAGAAGAAAAAGAGCAGTTCAGGAAGAGAGAAGCGGCGATTAAGCTTCTCGCAGATGGTCTTCGTGGCGATTGGGGTGATCATCATCCTGTCTATGGTGATCTCGCTGGTGGCAAATATCTAACAATACTTGACGAAGCAGTAATGCTGCCGTACAATAGAAGCACAATTTAATAACTCACCGCCAAGGTACCTGCTCCCCCGGATGGGAAGGTTTAATGGCGAAGCCGGTGAGAGTCCGGCGCTGTCGCGCAACTGTAAGTTAGTCAGATAGTCGCTTAGGCACTTAGTCGAGTGGTCAATCAGGAATAGACTACCAGACTGGTGGACCGTCAGATTACCTGACTAACGAGCCAGGCCGCCCGCCTTGGTGGGTTTACCACAACCTCGCGGAAAGGAGGTGGGAGCGCCTGTTTCAAGAAAGGTCAATTGAACCCCCACCCCTGTCCTCGGACAGGGGTTTTTTCTTAGGAAATCAGGCGATTAGGCAATTAGGCAATGGCGATTGAAGACAATCGCTCAGGCAAAGAGGTTACCTTTGAAAGTTAATCAACTTTCACACTAACAACCATCACGGAGGAGTTTTGTGTACCGAAAATTATCTTATAGACTTGCCATCCTGGCAGTAGCAGGCGTTTTGGTGCTGTCGGGATGCTCACCGCAAGCGACGCCGACCAGTCCGGCCCTGCAGCCAGGCAATACAGCTACCGTTCCATCAGCAACCGACACCGCCGGGCCCGAACCATCTCCTACCAGCCAGCCAACGCCGATGTCCGAGCCTACTCCAGAGGCAATCGTACTTACCGATGGACTTGGACGCACGGTAACGCTGGAAGCGCCGGCACAGCGGATTGTATCTATGGCACCCTCGATCACCGAGAGCCTCTTCGCAATTGGGGCGGATGAGCAAGTAATCGGAAGGGATGAATTCTCGAACTACCCGCCGGAAGTGAGCGACCTCCCGAGCATCGGCGGTTTCTTCAGCGATTTCAACTACGAGGCGACTGTGGAGCTGGAACCGGACCTGGTGCTGGCCGCGGAGATCAACACGCCGGAGCAGGTGCAAACGCT
>Ga0214471_10002500_pt1 | contig 14422 bp, 22 predicted proteins | sample RVTome_5_FD_207665 | JGI IMG/M metagenome (GOLD analysis project Ga0214471, IMG submission 207665) | Soil microbial communities from uranium-contaminated site in the Upper Colorado River Basin, Wyoming, United States - RVT142D155 | ecosystem: Environmental > Terrestrial > Soil > Contaminated >...
CACCGCTTCTGCTCAAACAAGTGCAGGGACAAGGCGTCCTCCCGCGAGCGGTGGAATCAGCGGATAGTCCCGGAGCCGTTGGCCACGAGGCGGTGTGCGCTTGCTTCATGTGGGACGGAATTTCAGCCGACGCGACCGTTCCACCGTTTCTGCACGCCCCGATGCGGCGTCAAGGCGTACAACCGGCTCCCGAGCGCTGAGCGCGAAGCACGGAGGGAGACGAAGGTGGAGAGGCACCCCAACACGGCGTTGTTTGTGGCGTTGCGCGCGGACGTCGGCCCCGGCAAGTGCATCTACTGCGAGACGCGCATCACGAGCGTAAAGGCGTACATTTGCAACGACCTGGAGTGCCTCACGTGCTACCGACGCGACTACGCGGCCATGCGCCGCAAGCGCGCGAAGGAGGCGAGGCCGCCCCTCCCGGAGCGCCTCTGTAAGTGCGGTTGTGGAGACACGTTCGTCCCGCTCAACAAATATCAACTGTACGTGACGACGCTCCACACCCGAGCGCACAACAAGCAGCTCTGGAGCGTGAAGAAGACGATGCTGCGAGCCGCGAAGCCAAAGCCGCCCCGCGCGAAGAGCATCCTGTTCGGCCGGGGCCGGGCCCTCCCGGGGAGGACATACGCTGCGGGGTAATTCGCCCCGAAATGCCAAAATAAATGGGGCGCGCAACTCCTCGCCGCCCGCTCCGATAACTCTACATACCCGCCGCACGGAGCCACCCCATGAACCCGATGACCCTGACCAACGTCGCCCTCACCACCGCCCTGGCCGCCGCGATGGAGGCGGTGAAGGAGACCCGGGGCAGCAGGAGCCTCAAGGCGACGCGGGAGCGGGCCCTCTTCGCGCTCAAGGCTGAGGCCACCCGCCGCATCCGCCTGGGCGCCTTCTAAGCAGCACGGCCCGCCCGGGGCCTCTCCCGGGCACCACCAAAGAGGAGACGCACCATGTCTGAGCGCCGTTACCACGCAGAGAAGTTGATGCCCCTGTTGTCCGACCTGGAGAGCACCGAGAAGGCCCTGCGCGAAGCACTGGAGGGGAGAGAGGATTACGTGGACCTCCTCCACCGGACCATGGAGTTGAACGCCTCCATCCGCGTGCGTGCCGAGACGCTGGCCCGGGTGGTGATGCAAGAGACGGCGCTCACCACCGTCACGCGCTGTGGGGACGAGTTCGCCGGGCACGTCTGCGGCCGGATCCTCGGGCACACCGAGAAGCACCACGACGAGCGCACAAATCTGCTGTGGGACTAGCAACTCCTTCCAGCCACTCGCGATAATCATTTACACCCGCCGCACACCGAGGCTGTCATGCGCCGCCGACCACTGCTGTCCACGACTCGTGAGTTCACCCGCTACTGCCCGGAGACGGGTGACGAGGTGGACGTAGAGGTTGAGGTGCGCGGGACGTGGTTCCCGGGCGAGTCCGGTACCTACTACGACCCGGCCATCCCGCCCGGCGTCGAGGACGTGCACGCCGTGGCAAACGGCCTGGACTTCCAACTCAGCGCCCGGGAGTGCGACTGGGCGGCGGAGTACCTCGCAGAGGAGGTGGAGGAGTGACCGTCGTCATCCGAATACACCCCGTCACGCCGCCGCCGTAGCGGAGAAATGCCTCGGTAATTCGGCGCGCAACTCCCGCCGCGCCAGTGCGACAATCATTCAACGCCCGCGAGGGCACGGAGGAAGTCATGCACCTTCCCGCCTACAACACCAACGATACCCTGATTCGCTCGCGTTACGGCAGTCCGCTCCTCGACAAAGTAGGCAGCCCATACGAGCGCCGTCCGGAGCGCGACTCATGGAAGGAGAGCGAAGTGCGCGAGACGACTGGCGGGGTGCGGTACTACGCCACTCGCGAAGTGGCGCGGTGGGCTGGCTCCCACGCTACTGGTGATTGGAAGGTCGAGGAGGTGTTGCCATGAAGACCATCATCCACACCCCGCGACACACCTGCAACACCGCCCAGAGCGGCAGCGAGCGCTCCGAGAACACCTGCGCCGCGTGCCACGAGGAGACGCGCAAGGCCAGGGCGAAGTACCCCGCCCCCGACTACACGGCCGTGTGGCTGAAGCAGATGGGGCGGTGACGACCACGTTAAACGTCCTCGTGGCATCTAGCGCTCGCACCGTCGCCAATACGCGGCGGTGGGTAGCGCCCGAGGACGTGGCCCGTGCCCTTGCATGGAACGTCGCCGACATCGTCAAAGACCGTCCGAACGACGGCGTGGCCGTCATCGTCCGACTACACCTCACCACGCCACCGCCGTAGCGGAGAAATCCCCGCGAAATGTCGCACGCAACTCTTGGCGGGTGCGCCCGACAATCCATTATCTCGCCGCACTGAGGAGAAATCATGGCAGACCGACCGACGAAGACCGCCGAACACATCGGCAACCACTTCAGCGAGGACCGCGCTGATGTGGAATATATGCGCTACCAACCAACGTGCTGGACGCGCCCCGTCTACTCTCTCAGCGATGGGTACTGGAGCGCAGGACCAACGCCGCCGCGCCACACAAAGCAGTCCGATGGAGGATTGGAATGGGAGAAGGTCATCTCCTCCTACGACAAGAAGACCGTTCTTTGGTTTGCACAAAACGAGGAATAGATCGCAACTCCCGCCGCGCCAGTGCGACAATCATTCAACGCCCGCGAGGGCACGGAGGAAGTCATGCACCCCGAAGCCGCCCGTTGCCGTTCCCTGTATCGCCTCAACTTCGCCCGCGCCGCGTCCTTTGAGGAAGGACGTACGGAGGCAGTGCGCATCGCCCGGAGGATGCTACTCAAGGCGATCGCCATTGAGGTTGCGCTCGACTACTTGCCACCCGCGAGACTTCCATGACCACCGTGCAGCATGCAGAAGCAATGGCGAAGCGCTACGCGGCGCAAGGAAAGCCGCGTCTTGCTGAGGCATGGCGCCTCGCAGCGGAGGATGCCCGAAAACAACAAATAGGCGATACGGAGTGTTCGGTCTGCGGGCGTCGGTACTTTAGCGCGGATGGGCACCGAGCGCTCGCAGTTGGACCTTGTTGTGCGTGACACGCCGTCTCGTTCAGTGCCATCACCCAGGTGGTGGCGCTGTGCGGAGCGACGTGCCGAGGGGAGAGACATGATTGAAAAGATGACGGACGAGGACGTGACACGGGCGCTGCGCGTCATCGCAGGAGGGTTCCCGCATGTTGCGGACGAACTTGGCGCCCACATCGCCTTCCTGGCGGCCGAGCGAGACGAAGCGTGGAGTCTCAGAGCCACTGAGGCCCGTGACAGTGCAGAGGAGCTGCGCGCCCTCCGCGAGCGGGTGCGAGCGCAGACGACGTATAAGGAGGGCTGGAGGAAGCGCGCCGAGGCCGCCGAGTCTCGCCTCGCCGCGTTGGAGGCTGACGGCTCGTATTGGAAGCGGACGGCCAGCAGCGTTGACCGTGAATTGCAGGCCGCCCACGCCCGCCTCGCCGCCATCCGCCAGCGGGCGGGGGACATCCCACGGTTGATTCATGCCTACCAGGAGGGGCAGGGTTGCGCGTCCGTCGCCCGCTACATCGTCGGCAACGCCCCGGAGGTTTGCGCCAAGCCCTCCACGGTGGAGGGCACGCACAAACTCGGCACAAACTCGGGGCCCGACGAGAACGCATGTGGCGACTGCGGAAAGCATGTGCGTGAACACCGTGACGGAGGAACGGCGGAGCGCTGTGAGGCTCGCGGGGAATTGACCGAGCCCACCACGGCCGAGGCGTTCGAGACGGTGCGCCAACACTGCCGAATTGCAGCGAGGTGCGGCGCAACGGCCTCGGATGCGATGGACGTTGTCATGGATGGACTCTCCCTGCTGGAGTGCCGCATGGGGGCGATGAAGCGGGCACTCGAAACCGGTCACCGGTGCGGCAGGCAGTTGTGCGATACGTGCGACGCATCCATCAACGCTGTGCTTGAAATCGACGCCCCGCCCGTCTACACGCTGGAGGAGGTCAGGACCGCCGCCACCACGTATCTGCATTGGCGCCCGCTGGCCGACCTAATGCGTGACCTCTCCGCCCTGCGCCGGTAGTTGCGTCAGAGCGCGGGTGTGGTAGACGTCTGAGGAGCAACGCCACACCGGACCGGGGAAACCTGCTAGCCGAGTGGCGTGGACGAGGGCTCGGGGGCGACTCCGGGCCCTTCGTCTTGCGGGCTACTTCCGCCGCCACCCCGGCGAGGCGAGGCCGAACAGCACCGCCACATCCACGAGGCCGCTGGCGAGCTGCGCAGCCACGGTGTGTAGTGGCAGTGTCCTGGCGGCAACCAGAGCCACGCCTACGAGTCCCATGAGCCACGGGACGGCCTTAGGAGGGAGGGTAGGGACTCCGGTGGGGCTGGCTCCCGCCCGCGTGGCCTGTGTCTTCGCAATGGCCTCCTCCAGGCCGGAGATGGGTGGGGCGTGCGGCGCGTCCTTCGACATGTACATGGGTGCTCCTCGGCTACTGGTTGGCCTGCCGTGCTGCTTGCTGGTCCTGCTGCTGGCGGAGTTGTCGCCACTCGGGCGATGTGTCGCGCAACACCTTGTCGAGCGCCTGGAGGGCAGCGGGGCCACGGGCGAGGGCCGACGTCACAGCCCCGGCCCACTTCCCGAATGACTCTGGCGCCGCCTTCGCCAAGTACTCAATGCCCCCCCATGCCTTGTTTTGGATGGAGGGCTGCTTGGCGAGGTTCTGAATGGAGCGAAGGGCCGGGCGGGCACCCGCGCCGGCCAAGCCGAAGAGGGCCGCATCTGCTGGGTCGTTTCCGACGCCTATGCCCACAGCCGTCCCCACGAGCCCACCCGCGAGAGAGCCCGCCAGCGGAGCTGCGTAGCGCTGGAGTCGCTGCTTCGCCTGGGACATGGCTTCCTCCCCGGACAAAAGCCGCTGGGCAAGGGCCGCCTCATCATCGGCCTGCGACGCAAGCGCCTCACGGAAGGCCCCCCGCTTCACCCGGGCCTCCGCCGCCACCTCCGGAAAGTCTGAAATGGCGTTCTTTAGGACGTTTTGTTCGAGGTCAACAAGCCGTGGGTCCGCCAGCAACTCGGCCTGAGCCTCCCGCAGCCCGGCCGCCGCATCCGGCAGCAACTCATCATCCATCCGGCCCCGGAGGTCCCGGGTGCCAGCAACGATTTCCTCACGGGCCGCCCGGAGGTTCCGTACCTGCTGCGCGGCCTTCTGGGCCTTGTCCAACTTGCTGCCTGGGGAGAGGAACGCACCCTGTCGTCCGGGGCTCACGCTCTCCGGGTCGACGCCCATGGACTTCGCCTTTGCGATGGCGGCTTCAAGCGCGTCGTCCACCGCGTCAAGCTGCTCGTAGAGCATGGCCCTCGCTTCGCCGACCGTGCGCTGCGCTCGCTCAGGGGAGACGTCGATGCCTTCGATGTTCTCCAGGGTGTTGCGGGCCCGGCTGGCAGCGCTACCGGCAGCACTCCGGGCCTGCTGGACGTTCTTCCCGACGAGCTCCGCTGCTTGGGCCCCGGCCAACTCCGCTGCGGCGGCCTTCCCCGCGCCGGCCTTGCGCAAGAGGTACTCGCGAACAGGGGCGGACACCTTGCCCGCACCCTCGGCCACGACATCCCCGAGCTTCTGGCCTGCGGCTCCGAAACCGGCGCCCAACGCGGTATCCGCTACCGCCCCGCCCACATCTCCCCGGGTGAGGTCTGCCGTGGACCCACCGAGGCCAGAGAGCGCCCCCAGCGCCGCCGCGCCCTTCGCGGACTTCCCAATAGCGCCCAGTCCCGTGGCCACATCCGTCCCGATGTCGGCCGCAATCTCAATGCCGGTGCCAACGCCGGGCGGCAATGCTTCGCGGGCCGCCTCGATATTGCCGCGTGCCGCATCGCGTGCCTGTTGATAGGACATGGGGGCAGGAGTGGGCACGCTCGGGTCAAAGAAGTCGCCCGGAGTGAGTGCGAGGCGCGGGAACGTGGACTCCAGCCATCCCTGTCCCTCATCACTGTAGCGCTTGGCCGCGCCTTGGAGTGCCAGTCGGGCGACGGCCGTGGCCTCGTCTGGCGCCTGAGCGCCAATGGACGTGCCGCCAGCCGCGAGCAACTGAGCGCGGCGGGACGCGACGTCCTGGGACGGGGCCGAAGCGCCCATAGACTGGCCGCCACGGGCGAGGAGTTCGGCTCGCCGTCGGGCGACTGCATCGGCCGGGGTGCTCACTGGCTCACCTCCTCGCTTCCGTCGCTGTACAACACCACCGTCTTCCCGTCCGGCATGCGGATGCGGTCAACCACCGTGCGGGCCTCCGCTGGCGCACCAGCTCCACGGCCGAGCGCCGCCCCGATGGCCGGCACGCGACGCCCGTACTCTTCCACCACGTCCGGCCGGTACCCACCAGCCGACGCTTGGAGTCGGGAATCCATGGCCTGCCGGAGGCGCTCCACGCCCTGCCGCACTCTCTGCTCGGAGCCGGACTCCACGAGGCCGGTGATGCGGTTGTACTCGGCGCGCTCGGCGTCGGACATGCCCGCGCCCGTCACGCCCTTGCGATACTCGGCGAGCATCTGGCCGATGGACTGGCGGAGGTCCACGCCCTTCTGACTCGTTAGAGCATCCGGGAGCCGGCCAGCAGCCACGCCGAAGCCCGGGAGGTCCTTGGGGTTGTCCTCCATGATGCCCTTGGCGGTCTGGTACTGACTGTAGAAGTTGGGTGCTCCAGACTGGCCGACCGTCTCGGAAAACTGCCGCGTCTGCTGCTCAGCGCGCTCCGCCTGCCGCTGGGTCACCTTGTCGGCGGTCATGGCGGCAAGCTCCTCCTGCCGCAACGCTCGGTCTGCCGCAGCGGACGAACGCGCATCTCGTCGGTCCTGCCGAGCGAGGTCCGCCTGCTCCGCCCGGAAGGCTCGGTCATCGGCGAGGCGTGCATCCTCGCGGCCCATGTCCTCTGTCCGGATGCGGTCCGCCCGGGAGAGTTCGGCCGCGCGCTGGTCCAGGCGCTGGCGCATCTCCCCGTACTTCGTGACGACATCCCCGTCAGCCGCCGTCATCCCGGCAATCTCCTTCGGCGAGTAGACGCCCGGGAGGGCCTTGGAGACGGCCATCTGTAACCGCTTCGAGGCGTCGGAGAAGGGGTCCTCCAGCGACTTCCGCTTGTTCGCCTCGCGCCGGGCCAGGAGTTCCCTGACGGGAAGGTCCCCTTCGGCCGCGAAGCCCTCGTAGATGGACGGGTCAAACCCGGCCCCGGAGATGGCCTGATTGAGCATGGCTCCCGCCCTACCGATGCCAGCCGCAGCACGCCGAGCGCGAGCCTCCTCCTGCGCGGCCGCGAACTCCTCATCTCCCGCCGGCGCGACCGGGCCGGCAGTCTGGGCCGTGGGGCCCGCCATGTCCTCGTCCATGCCCGGGGCGAATTGGGCGAGCGGCTGAAACGGGCGCATGGGCGCCGCCGCACCGGCACGCTGGACGGACACCTCCGGGCGGGCAGCGCGGACTGGGGCTGCTGCAGGAGGCCGGGCGGGCAGCGAGGACTGGAACGCGCGTACGTCGCGCTCCGCCGAGGCCGCGTCCTCCGGTGACATGCGGCGGAACGAGCGCGCCGGGGCAGCGAGGCCCATGGACGAGCGCATTTCCGCCACTTGGGTAGCGGGGTTGTCCGGGAGGATGACCTGCCCCGTCTGGTCCTCGGAGCGCCTCCGTGCCACCGCCTCCCCTGCGCTGGAGGCAGTCTCCGGTGTCACCACCTCCCAGCCGCGCTTGCGGACGGTGTCGAGGCTGGCCACCACCGGCTCATCGTTCTCGTCCAGGGCGTGCACCATGCCCTGCGCTCCGGTTCCGCCGCGCCTCATGACTCCGGCGCGCTCCTCGGCCGCCTTGTAGGCGTTGCCCCACTCCTCGCCCGAGGTGATGGTATCCCCGCCCTTCTGCATGCGGGCAGCGGTGACGGTGTCCACGACAGAGACGCGCGGAGCCCCGTCCGGGCCCTCTTCGAGGACGTCCCACTTCGACTTGTCGTCCTCCCGCTGGCGGATGGTGCGTGCCATGTCACTTCCCCTTCGCATAGTCGAGATACGAGTCCACGCCAGCGCCTATCGCCTGCCCAGCGCCGCCCCACATCCGCCGCTTGCGCTCGCCCCTCCCCTGCGCGAGTCCCGCCCGCGTCTGCTGGGCCTGTGCCTTCCTGTCCCGGACCGACATGGTGTTCTCGAACCGCTGCTGCTGGAGCCCGGAGTTGTAGCGGTCCGTGGCCGCCTGCTGCTCCGCGTTGAAACGGGCGATGGCGTCCATGGACTCCCTACGTCTCGCGTCCAGCGCCGCGTCAGAAGCCTCTGCCGTCCCCGCCATGCTCCCGCCCTGCGTCATGGCCTGGAGGGCTGCCCGGCGCGCGTCCGAAGCACCCTGGAGCCCAACCTGCGCGGCCCTGTCGGCACCCTGGGAGCCTCCGAGAAGCTGTGCCTGGAGCGTCGAGGCCGCCCCGCCCATGCCTCGTGCGGCGGCAGATTGGAGAGCGCCCTGGCTTGCCGCCCTCGTCGCCTGCCCGGCAGCGCGCTGGGCTGTGGCCAGCGTCAGCTTGTCCTCGAACGAGCGGCCACCCCCATACCCCTGCTCCATGAGGGCCTGGATTGCCGCGTTCCTGGCGGCCTTGTTCCCGAAGTCGGACGGTGCGTCCTCCTGCGCGCTCCTGGCGAGCTTCTGCGCCACGATGTCGCGCAACTCGGGCTCGGAGAGGTCGCCGTAGATAGAGGCGGCCTCTTCCATGAGACGCTCATACTCAGCGTCATCCACGCCCGCGAAGACATTCCCGAGGACGCCTCCTAGGACATTCATGCCGGCGCCAATGCCGGCCATAACCAACGGCGCTACCATGTCTGCCCTCCTAGCGGCCCCACGAGCCCATCCAGTCCAAAATGTCCTCATACACCGGGCGGTATCTCCCGCTGGTGTCCACTACTCCCCTGCCCATCCCAACACCCGGCGTCGGCGTCTGGCCGCGAGAGTTCTTGTCCTCGGCCACCCGTCGAGCGTTGCTCCCGGGGACGTAGCTTCCCCCGCCCCCCGCGTTCTCGGTGGCGTCCAGCTCCTGCTGGGCCGCCAGGGCGGCCTGCCTCTCCGCCTCGAGGCGGGCCGTCTCCGCGTCCTTCACCTCCTGCTCCTTCTGCTTGAGGCCGGGGATGGCTCCCTCGTACGCCTTGGCCGCCGCAGCGGTGGACTCCTTCGCCCCCGTTGCCGCCTGCCGGACTCCCGCCTGCGTGTTGCCGATGTTGCCGAGCAACCTCCCGTACGCGCCCGCAGCGCCCGCGAGGCGTCCACCGGCTGAGCCCGCGCCAGACAGGGCCGCGTCCAACTGGCCTCCGCCCCAGGACGTCGGCCCGTACTTCTGCGCCAGGAGCGTGGCCCGGCCGGCGTTGGTCCCAGCCGCCTGGGACTGCTGTTGGAGGCCCCGCGCCCCGCCGTAGAGGCCCGACATGGTGCCAGCGTCAATCTCCGTGGGGCCCGTGTACGTCGTCTTGGACTTCTGCTCGGCCTCCTCCGCCGTCATGGGGCCTGTGCCCGGCATGCTGAGCGAGCCCGCAGCGATATCGCTAAGGGCCTTGTCCCGGGCCGTCTGCGTGGACTGCATCACGCCAGACTCCTTCCGCTCGATGTCGCCAGCAATCGCCCCGCCCATCTGGCCGGCAATGCCTCGGTTGAGGCCGAGATACGTCTGCAAATTCTGGTAACCGGTTCCGCGTCGGGAAGGGGGCAAGGGGCTACTCCGGGAGCACCAATAGGGTGAGAGTGTAGCGCACGCCGGGCTGGAGGCCCCAGACGCGGTGGATGCGCACGCCGGGGGACGCCTTAGCACGCTCCAGGTTGACGATTTCCGCGTCAAGCGTCGTGACGACGGCAGGCGCGGTGAGGTTGCCCTGCACGACGGCCCGCAACACCTGGACGCTTCCAGGCCGCCCGGGGAAAGGCCGCTGGGGCGTGCCCAGCTTCAGGTCAACCGGCGTGGCCCAGCGCGGGGGACTCCTGTCCGCCGCCTCGAAGCGCAGCCCCGAAAACGACACCCACCCTTGGGCCGGAGCGCCTCCCGTGTCCAGGTTGCGTACGGTGACGTCCGCACCACTCGCCTTGGGCCGCACCTCCACCGTCTGCTGCTCCCCACGGAGCGTGAAAATCTCCTCCTGGTGCGGGGCATACCCAGCGGGCCACGCGAACGCGACGCCCAGAGTTCCAACGGCTGGCGGAATGGCCAGACCGCGCACCTCCACCATGCCGGACACGTCTTTCCTCACCGCGAGCCTGTATGCGGGGGTAGGCGCGGCGGTGCTCGGGTACAGTTGCCACGCGCCCCGCATGTCGGCCGCTCCGAAGGCGTACCAGTCGTCCGGAGGGGTGAGGGTGAGGGTCCGCACCTCCCCGGCGAAGTTCTCCCGGAAGGTGAGGCCCTGAGTCAGCGCCGTGGCGGCCGGGTTGATGAACGCATTCAGCGGCCCAAGCAGGCGCTCCAACCACTCGGGAGCTCCCGGGGCATCTTCCTTGGACAACAGGCGCTTGGGGGGAGGTGGGGCCATGAGTCAACTGTACCCCACGGCTACAGGTAGTGAAACGCGGCCTGCATGAACACGGTGGGCGGGAGCGCGCAGTCCTCGGTAGGCTCGAACTCGATGACCTCGCGGCGGCTCACGTCTGCCTCGCACTCAACAACTCCACCGTCAGCCGGGACATGGACTCCATCCCCCAGCGTGCACGGCACCGTGACGGAGCACATGACGCCGCCGTCCTGGCGGACAACCGAGAGCGTCGTGTTGCCGGCCCCCTGCCCCGGGCTATGCCCCGTCGTGTAGAGGTACAGCAACCGCCCGGGGTGCGGCGCCACGTAGCCGATGTGGGGGATGCCAGCCGGCGAGCCGCCGAATTGGAGGATGACGGTGTCCTCCGGCGTTCCGCGTCCCGGCCCATAGTCCGCCCCCGCAAGGAGGACAACGACACACAACAGCACGGCGCCAACGAGCCCCTTCATTGACGCTTCTCCAACGGCGCAACGGGGGTATTGGTTCCGACTCTGGCGCGGCAGTAAATCCGCACGTTGTCGCGCGCCGTCCAGGTGGCATTCCCGCCCGAGCTGAAGAGGGGAGTCCCGCGCACGCCCCATTCCGGCAGCCCACCATCGGCCGTCGGAGGGTCACACACCACCTCTCCGGTCGGACTGAAGCTGGCATTCACGATACGGATTTCCGAGCGCCCCTCCATGGCGCCGGGCCCGCCGTCCGGGAGGTCCGCAGGGACGGGCTCCGCAGCCAGAGAGGAAATGCCAATCCAATCCGAGGACTGGAGCGTCTCCGGCTGGGGGCCTAGGGCTGCGATGGACTCCGGCGCCAGCGTCGCCGTCACCGAGCCGAGCACAGTGACGGGGTCTCCATCCGGACCCGTGGCCTCCACCGCCACGCGCTGGGCACCCAGCGTGACGGACAGGCCACCGTCGGGCGTCTCCACCTGTACAACCGTCGGAATGGGCAGTCCCTGCGCCCAGACGGAGGTTGCCACCATGCCGAGGAGGGCCATTCCCCCGAGCGCCGCCGCCGCGACCAGCCTCATGCCGCACCCACCCAGGCAGTGATGTACACCGTCACCGTTCCACCACTCACGGTGACGCCGTCCGCCGCGTACAGCACGCACCCACTGCGCATGACTGTCACCCGGTCCCCATAGGCGTAGCGCCGGAGCCCCGAGGCGCCGGCTGGCACCGTCAAGTCCAGCTCCGCCACGCGGACCCACGCCGCGCCGGAGAAGTCATAGCGGTAGGCCCGGAGAGTCCCCGCCCCTGAGAGCGTCTGCCCGGTGTCGGCCTCCAGGCGCACGTAGAAGCCCCGGACGTTGCGCCAGTCCATGCCCTCGGGGGAGGCGGCTGCGAGACAGGAGGCGGTGGGCGCGGCCCGGGTGAGGGCCTGAGCTTCACTCCAGCGCCGGACGGAGCCAGTGGGGTCCTGAGCGAAACAGGGCGGGGCGACGAATGCAGCGAAGAGCAGCAGCAGCAAGGCGGGTCGGGTCATACCCACCAGTCTACCACCGGCAGTGGTACGATTCGACCCATGCGACTACACCACTGCGCCCTCTTCGCGGCGCTCACTGTCTGCTCCCTGACTCGCGCTCAGGCCATGAGGCCCCCTCCTGCAGCGGCTCCCGCGCCAGCCGTCATTGTCCAGCAGCCACCCTCGTACCCGGGCGCCACGTACACCCCGCTCGGCACGGGGCTCCCCACCATGGGCCAGCCGGGTGCCTCTCGCCCAGCCGTGGCGCGCTCGCCCAACAAGCGCGTCCTGCCCCCGACGAAGGAGCCGGGCCTGTGGGCGGCGGATGGGGCTCCCTCGGCTGTTGCTCGTCACCACCTCTGGGGCGTGGAGATTCCGCTTCCCGAGGGCGCGACGGCCCATCTGGTCGAAAGGGAGGCATGGCACTGCGCGAACGGAATGGATGGGGTTGCGGGGGGCATCCGCAAGGTCGCTTTTATCAGCACTCTCCCAGAGGACGTCCGGCGTTGCATGGTGGCGAGAGCCCAGTACCACTGTGCCTTCGAAGAGGGCTTGCTCGCTCAGCGGAACGCAGCACGGGGCTCCACATCTGACACCGCGAGGATTGAGGCGCTGGCGGCTCTGGAGGCGCACGCCTTGGCGCTCCGCTCGAAGTGGTGCGCGGATGTTACACTGACGGACAAGCAGCAGACGGCGCTCAGAACCGTCTTGGACTCATGGGACAAGAGCCTGCGAAGGGGAGAATAGAGATGAGTCGAACCAGCAAGGAATACCGGGAGGTCATTCAGGATGTGTTGGATAGCGGGATGCTTCGACGACTGTGGTTTTACATGCCCTTCCGCGACGCCAAGGACCTCGACGAGGCGAAGCGCATCGCCGAAGACATCGTGAAGATGAGCGACGAGGAGTTGGACCGGCTTCGCGAGAGCCTGACGCCACCTCAGGACCCTCAGGACCCCGACTAGCCTACTCCCCGACGCTGGTGGGCGGGCGCTGGGCCAGCTTCACGGGGAGGTAGCACCGGCCCCCGTGCTCGAACGCCGTAGGGGCGCACGGCGTCACGGAGCGAAGGGCCAGCCAGCAGCCGCCGTTGATGGGCTCCTCGTCCGGAGGTGCGCATGGCGGGTGCTTCTGCTCTGGAAATGGCTTCACGGGGATGGTGCGGCCTGAAGCACTGACGCCCCACCACACGTCCGGCCCGCGCACGTCCACCGCCCACATGCCCGGCGCCGACTCCTCCTCGCGCTTCGCGACAGAGGGCACCACGGGCGGCAGTCTGTCCCGGAAAATGATGGTGCCTACGAGCACGAGGAGTCCAACAACCTCGCGCCCGTAGGCGGTGAGCCGGCTCCCCCTCCACCAACGCCGGGGCGGGACTGCCTTCCTGCGTCGCGTACGAGGGGGGCGCGGTGTCATGGTAGACGCACGTTACTCGGACGCGCACGACAGCGCGAAGACCCGTCCATGAGTCGGACTCCCCGGGTCAGCGTACTTGGCATTCGACGCCACGCCGACCGAGCCAAGCGCGAATATCCATATCCCGCTGGTGGCGTCGGTTTCATCGTCGCGTGTGGCGATACAGCCGCCAGCCCTGGCGCCGGGCGTGTTTGCCCGATGCATGAGCACGGACGAGGACGACAAATTCCCGCCCTTCACCTCGCAGGTCGCGAGCACGCTCCCATCCGAGAACGTGTACACCTCATGGACGAGATTCCATCCCAGCTTGTCCCCGTCGGAATCTGCGAACCCGGTGCAGGACACGATCTTGGTAAGCCCGCTTCCCGGCGTCCCCTGCGGCCCCGCTGGGCCCGTTTCCCCGGGACCACAAGCGGCCATCGCGAACACTACGGCGGCAATCACGACCATCTTCAGCACGGACACGGTGTCTCCTATCTGAGCTTGCTGCTGGGGATGTTTACATCAACCGACAGGCCCCGGATGGCAAGCAGCTTCTGCACCTGCCCGCCCTCGATACCGACGGTGAGGGACTGGCTACGCGACTGGTCCACCGGGACATACGTTGAGATGTACGGCTGCGTGGCCGTGCTAAATGGGCCCGATGCACGCGCACTGGCAACCTCCGTCCCGAGGGACATGGTGACAGTCGTAGGCCCTGGCGGCTCCAGCATGACGGTGGCCCGCCGCCAGTGCTTGTAGCCGGCCGGGTCGTCGGCGAGCCGCACCTGCCAGTCCACCGTCATGGTGATGGCCTCCCCGGTTTCGTCCTCGTAGTCGGCCACCGTGCGAGCCTTGCGCTCCTGGAGAAGGACGTTGCTGTCCGAGCGCCCGAGGTACTCCAGGCCGTCAGAGGGCAGCACGTAGCCGGCGTATGCGTTCTTCACCCACCGCGTCCACGCCCGCGTGGCGTAGTTGTAGACGAACGCCTGCGTCGCGAAGGTGCTCGACGCATTGGCCGGCAGGAAGAGGTGGTATTCCCGCTCCGTCTCGTAGGCCACGCCGAAGGC